>Ga0160429_1000260_pt1 | contig 60580 bp, 57 predicted proteins | sample SolpanmetagenomR_FD_108199 | JGI IMG/M metagenome (GOLD analysis project Ga0160429, IMG submission 108199) | Solar panel surface microbial communities from Lawrence Berkeley National Laboratory, California, USA - R | ecosystem: Engineered > Built environment > Solar panel > Unclassified ... | reverse complement strand
CATACAATCCTTTACCTTTGGAAGGCACTCCCGGAAGTGGCAGTATACCACGAAAAAGACGAGTTTATAGAGGTGGACTTGAAGCTGCACTTTGTGCTAAATGTGACAGAGGACACAGCATAGCGAGTAATGTGATAGTGTTTTGTGATGGCTGCAACACAGCATGGCATCAGTGGTGTCATGATCCGCATATTGGACGGGAGGTGGTAGAAGTGGCAGAGAAGGAGTGGTTTTGCTTTCGATGCGCTCATCAAAGAGAAATGGACGGTTGTCCGATTGAGCAACGAGTCAGCAATGCGGTAGCTGGGCTGTCGTTTGATGAGGTGAGTCTTGTTCTACCATTCATTCTGCCTATGGTGATGAGCATGAAGCTAACTATGCCATTTTCAAAACAGACCAATACATATCTATCCACATTGTCCTCTCTAACACTTCGACATCTCCTACTCCGCTCCACAAACTTGCATCCAGACCTACCAATTTTCGATCCCAATGCACGCCAACGCATCAAGAATGTCCCTCGACCGTCTCCAGCTCCAGCCTCGTTACAACCACGGGCAAACACGAACGGTACTGCAGGTGGGCTTATACCGATGCAAGGCTCCGCCAAGACGAAGAATGAACCGCAAATCCAACCACAACCATCAACAACACATCAGTCAAATAGCACGACCACAACCTCACTTCAAACTAATCCTACCACTGCAGAAATGAACAGCACCTTGACCTCAGAAGCCGCACCTAAATCTATTACAACAATACCACAGAATACTTCAACACATCATTCACAACCAGCACCAGCATCACCCTCTTCAGCCTCCTCCCTCTCATCCGATCCTTACTTCGACTATGACAATCCTCACCACGACCCTCCATACACATACCCACGACCCGGCTCGGGCCCGATCCCTCTACGACCAACAACCGATCCGGAAGATAGGATGTGGCTAGAGGGCAAAGAGGAGGACCATGCGGGTGTTTTCAGTCACTTGATTCGGGGCCCGAATGGTGATCTTGTGCCGGATGGAGGGCAGTTGGGAAGTGAGATTAAGGCAGTAGCTGATGTCGCTCATGTTTCTGCTGCTACTGGTTATGAATCAAGTAAGTTGGACCATGTGCAAAGGGAACAGGACATGCCAGGTGATGCGGAGGGAGAGCCAGATCTGATGGAAGAGCTTGAATTTGGGGCAAACCCGGAAGATGTTGATGCTACTAGATGGTTGTGAGAAAACATGTATGTTGCTCGATACCTGCTATTCAGAAACAGTAAAGACTAAATGCTGCTGAGAGTGTACACACATCATGCCACATCTGCCCACTTCACTCCTCTAAATCCGACATAAATACCACGTATTAGCGTGAGCTTCTTTCATCACCACTTGACCACCCACTGGTCTAGTCATGTCATTCTTCCCGCCTGTCCACGCACTCCGGTGCCGATTCAACTCGAAACCTCCTTGGCTTGCTCTTCCACTGTACCAGCATATCGTCGTATTTACTCGCATCTAATAATCGTTACCTCCGCGTCCAGTAACGTCATCTGACGGTATGTGTCAAAGAAATAATGATCTCGCATGACTCTGTTCAATTACACTTGTCGTACTGCTCTGCAATTGCTATTCTGCATGTATGTTGGAATAGGCTAAGTAGGCTGGTCGTTGCGTCGGCATCAACATCGGCTGTGGATCAGCACGTAACGTACAAGTCTAGAAAGAAGAAAGAAAATGCCAACGGGATGTCGAGAGAGCAGTGATCAGGGCTCCCGGATAGGGTGATCTATACCAAGATCACTTTCCTTGTCGGGCTTCATTGTGATATACGAACGTATCAGTCATTGTCACCATGCTTACCCTCACCAAAGATTTCTCAGTAACACAGCTGAGTCTCATCGAAGCCCATACGACTCGTCGTCGGAAGATCAGACATGATAAAGAGATGTTCTTAGTGGGTGTTATAATTGTTGGTTGCTGTTGTGAGTACAGTGTTCAACAAGAATCACCGTCGAGCTAATACCATTCTGGGGACGGAGGAAGAGGTCTAGTAATGTGCGGAAGAGACGACGTTAGGTAGTGGTCGCGCGTGGTGTGATGAAACAGAATGTGGTATGAGGAGGAGATGATGGCGTAAGGACGGAGAGAGTTGGCAGTATGCTGAACATCGCGCAATCTGGTTCAAGGCAAATCACAACGTGACGAGAGCGTCACATCCCAAAGGCTTGGCATGTTGCGCTTTTGAGAACGGGGAATTGTAACTACGCGATGTCTAGCCCTGAGTAGCTTGAGCCTATCGTGAGAACTTTCTGCAATGCACAGTATTGTCAGTCTAAAATCAACTCCTAAGTTCTCGGCACTCTTTACAAGATCAAAGACACTTGTGCTGCTACGCAAATGCTTGATCATGCCATGAGGTCGATACCCGGTAAGCGCTTTGATTCACTGGGATTCGTGGACGAGTTCAGCAGCGTTTCCTCCTTGATCGTCGGAACGTTATCCAGCTGGTTGATCCAGGTTTTACCAAAGCCTTGTCCCTTATGAGCCATACGGTGTAGCTGAAGCTTCGCATCCAGAGAGTAGGCTATAAATATTCTTTAAGTTATTCTTTGACTCGCTCATCTTGTCCAAGGAGAACCTGCTGTCATAAGTCCAGAATTCACTCATTCATTCGTTAACAAGATGCTACATCTCCTCCACGTCCAAGAAGCATCATAGCGGCATCTACACTAGGTAGATTCGTAGCGGCAGATTCAGGCCTCCTTATCCATTGTTCTTGTTCCATGGTCTCATTTTCGCGACGACTCACCTGATGCTATGAACAGCAAGCGTGGTCAATAAGCCTGGTACTAGCAGCGACCTCTCCTTCAGTATCTCCGGCTCTTTGACCAACTGTGACTTACGATAGGAAAGCATCATATCGACAATGATGCGCTGCAAAGTCGGGAAGCGATCGGAGTGTAGGCAAAACACCCTTACAACAACCTCCTACATTTCAAGGTCGTAAGCATTGGAGCCAGTTATCCCCTAAGATATATCTTTACATTGCCCTGCACAATAGCTATCAGCGATGGGACGTTCAGTCCATCTGCAAAAAGATACATGTCGATCCAGGTGTTGAAGGTAAAACTGTGCGGCGCGAGCAAATTCGGCAGTGTTTTCCTATACAATAGTAGCAAAGTTCGACTGTTTGGTGTTGTTGATGGAGTTTTTGACATACCCAGCGTTCTTGCCCTGAACTAATGATGCTGTTATTGTGCTGGAAGGTGTCTTGTGGTGTACTACACACTCTGGCGTAACGTGTTGTAAGTTTCTTTTCAGTATCCTTGCTCTATAGTCGCTTGGCGCCATACCACTGAAAACTGCAGCGAAGTTGGTGTTGTTGTCGTTCGTACATGCTAAGTCAAGATCTAGTGGCTGGAACGCGACCTTAGGATGGTACGAGATGAAAGGCAGTCTCGCAACATTGCCAGTGGGATCCCACTTCACGTATACACCGACAGGCTTGCCGAACATCTTCTGCTTAACATTCTTGAAAAACACAGCTAGCTTTCGCAAGCAGGACCAGGGAAAGGCGCATTGGGAACGACGACCTTACGAGTTTCGTCCACAACAATCAAAAGACTAGTATTGCCATTAGGTGCCAGCATATATGTGTGATGAAAATTTGGAGCAGCTCAAATAGGCGGAAGTCGTTTGCAGGTCGTTTATCTATTTCATCAAGTCGATAACTCTTTCTACTTTATAGTGATAGCTCAAGCATCAACCAGTGATAGCATAAATCGACTCAGCCAACCTCTTAACATTGCCCGACGTGATACCAGCAACAGAAATTCTGCCATCTTTCGTAGCATACACCGAGTGCTACAAATCACATTACGTTAGCATCCAACAGCACCACAAGCGGAATTTCATGGGCTTACCTCCTTAGCCAGCTGATCCATCTGCTCGGCCTTCAATCCCGTATACGCAAACATGCCAATCTGACTCGTGATATGGCTCCAATCATGTTTACTGCCCAACTTCTCCAAGTTCTCCTTCAACAACGCCCTCATCGTGATGATACGATCCGCCATGCCCTTGACCTCCTTCAACCACTGCGCGTTTAGTTGTTCGTCATTCAAGATGGTGCTCGCAACACGTGCGCCGTGGACGGGCGGGTTGGAGTAAAGAGGGCGCACAAGAATCTTGATCTGACTATCGACGCGCTTCTTCTCCGCTGAATCGGCGCAAACCATGCTGAAAGCACCGACGCGCTCACCATACAGACCCATGTTCTTAGCGAAAGACTGGCAGAGAGCAATCTGGTGGCCTTCGGAGATGAAGTGGCGTACGGCAAAAGCGTCTTTGTCGGTGTCTCCGGATGCGAAACCTTGGTATGCCATGTCGAAGAAGGGGAAGTGCTCGCCTTCCTTCATTGCGTCGGAGATGGCGCGCCATTGCTCTTCGGTGGGATCGACGCCGGTGGGGTTGTGGGCGCAAGCATGGAGGACGACGATGCTGTTCTTGGGCAGGGACTTGATGTCGGAGATCATGCCGTCAAAGTCTAGGCCGATGGTGTCCTTGTTGTAATAGCGGTATGGCTTGACGTTGAGTCCGCAGTCGGAGAAGATGGCCTTGTGGTTTGCCCATGATGGGTTGGGGATGTAGATATCCTTGGTGTGTGGGTAGTGGCGTTGCATGAAAGCGCCGCCGATGCGGAGGGCACCAGTGCCGGAGATGGCTTGGGTGATGGCGACGCGGTCTTCTGAGATGGCTTTGGAGTCGGGACCGTATGCGAGGAGGGCAGAGGCTTTAGTGAAAGCTGGGATACCAGTGATTCCTGCATATTCCTTGTCGAGGTTGGAGGAGACGACTTTTTGCTCGGCAGCCTTGACGGAAGGCAGAACGTATGGCTTGCCCTTGTCATCACGGTAGGCGCCAACGCCAAGGTTGATCTTCTCAGGGTGGCTGTCAGCCTTGAAGGCTTCGGTAATACCTAGAATGGCCTATTGAGGTGAATAATGTGAGCTTGTGGATATGGGATATTCGTGGGAGATGCATTGACTGACATCCTACAAGTCATATGTTAGCTTAGGAATTATTACAAAGTTGTCATCGCATCACGTACAGGTGGTCCTTGCTGTACTGAAGCCCAGGGAGATGAGGAAGCTGCTCTAATAGAGACAACAGAGGTGCGCAGACGGTAGCCACGTAGGCCAGCCTGGCGGATGGCGATTCTTGCTGGGGACAACATCTTTGATCTCCTGTTGCGATGTATATGTCTGCGACTTGGGTTGGAGAAGAATGCGAAACAAAACACGGGGAAATAGTTTGGTTTTAGAGATGTTTCAGCAATACTGCCAAGAAAGTTGGGGATAGAAAATATAGCCTGAAGTGCGCCGCCTGGTTACATTGACCCAAGCACAATTTCAAGTCGATCGATGTCTATGTATCGATGGCTCCTCGTTTGTATATACAGTGTATCTCGAGCTATCTTACCCATATTGTGGACCTCATATTTCTCTGCTCTGTCCTCCCGTGCATAGCATAGCATATCTGACAGCTGTCGAGTCTGTTCTTACGCCTTCAACGCCATGCCATATTGCAAAATTCTCAGAATATACCCCCAGCACCTCGCACCACAGTTTCATGTATTTCTCAACATTGAAGCGAAATGTTCCCAGTACGGTTTTGCCTCCTGCTCGCAATCTCTATTCTCATGTTTCTCACATCCATGCAAGTTCGCAATATAATCCCCGTCATGATATTTCTCCCCATCATCGTTTCCATGGGTGTAGGAGTTCATCGTCCTCTGTGGTACAAGCGCTAGTCGGCTGAGCACGCTAACGTGCCATTGTACCAAATGTTCCAGCGCATGCGCCTGCGCATCTTGAAAGTTATAGCTTCGATATAGTGGATCGAACCAGGCGTCAAGAAAGAAATGTGCCCAGTCGCCTTTGCGGACAAGGAAGCTATCGTCGCTGAGACTGCTGTGGTCTTGCGTTAAGATGAAATCGACGTGTTGCGCCGACCTATGCTTGAATGTCTTGATGACGCTATCTGGGGGGACGATGGATCGGTCGGCGATCATGAGAGATTCCAGATGAGAAGCGGATGTGATTTGCTGGTCCACAGAGACGGAAGGCTTCATGAAAAAGGCGTTTGCATCGAGGTAGAAGTACCAGGTACTGTGTGGATATAGTGTCATAGCATGTCTCATTGCAGGTATGCGAGCCCAACTGTTTGGGACAGCAGGATTCTTGAGGTCGTAATCTGTAGCATTCGGCAGGAAAGTTGCGTATCCTGTAGCGAGAACTTGTTAGCCAGATCCTTCCTGCATATAGCGCCAAGACCACCATATCAGCTCCTCTACTCACCATGTTTACTAGCATAACCTCTCCGATTCTCCTCAATCATGCGCAAATACATTGGCGACGCATTCTCTCGATCCAGCACAGTCACTATGACCACGGGAGGCGTCCCCGCTGGCGTCCAATCCAGACCACTTCCACCACGTGCCCATCTCAGCAGAACAAGAAGAAATGTGACTGCGGCTAACAACCACGCTATCGTGCGTAACCGAACGCGCCGAAAGTATGGTAACCGTGTGGATCGAGCATTGTTCGCAAATGGCGGCGGTCTTGACGTTTTTCGTGGAGGAAGTGCAAAGTGCATGGTGGTGCAATTGTGTGTATTGTGCAACGGGAACGACTCGAGAGATTGTCTGCGAGTAGGAAGGGTGGTCGTCTTACAGGTGCATCGTAGCCCGCCGCAGTTGCATAGATATGTAGTCGCAAAGAAGAGAAGGCTGTGCTAGTGAGTCGTATGGGAAAGAAGTTGAGTGCGTGCAGAAGTGATTCCAATCTTTGGGAGAAAATAGCGATATCTGTAATCGTTGTTGTTAAAACAATCTAAACACACTGGAGACCCCTGAAGATTACTCCGGCATTTAACGGCTATCTCCATCCCAAATCCTAACACAGTTCATACTCGGATGGCTTTCGCAGCAACTTCATTGTAGGCCTCGTCCACGACCCTCCCAGTCCTTGCATCAACCAGCTTCTTCGCGCCTATCTCACATATAGCTACTCTGTCTAGCAAGATATCTTCGAGCCAAACGAAATCCTTAAAGTGTTCAAGGATTGCACGAGCATCAATCAGTGGATGTCGCCCATTGCGTCCCTGCGCATAGATTGTATTCACGATCGTAACGTGTAGCTTGAGTGGCCTATTAACATCTACCATCAATCCATGTCTCAAGAACTCATCTCGTAGCCACTCGCAGACTGGCCGCAGTCTGTGTGTGAAGTCTTTCGGGTAGACATACAACACGGAGGTTCTGCTTGGATCGTGCATGGAGCACAAGCCACGGAGACTGATAGATAGTGGTGATGGTGGTGCGGCAGTGCTTGAAGATGCTCTGAGCATGGCTCCGATATCAAGCCTATTCAGTAACTGTTTGGCCTGCTCTAGCTGATGTGTGTTGAGACTCATGACTCCTATGGTGAGGTGCAATGTTCCAACTGGTCAATAGCTCTTCCATCGAGGAAGCTCACGATACCAGTCTCTCTATTCCTTATTGATGCCCGTCTAGTTCTGAATTCCTGCAATCCTCTTTCGAGTGTGGGACGTGAAGCAGGAGTTGCAAGTGGTATGCAGAGGGAGTGTGTGAGCTGCGGCGTTTGCTGCGATACCTGTGGCCGGGTCGTGTCTCTATTCCATCGTGGTCCTGGAAACCATGACCCTCGTGCAAAAGCCATATCGATGGTGCCTAAATCGTGTGATGATATGGTGTCGAGAGCTTTGTCGTGGAGCTATAGCATGTATGCAGTATGAGAGCACAATATCGAGTCCTAAGATAAACCTCAGGTGAACATGTAGCTCTCATCCTTTCGCGATTTGGGGCCACGAACATCATATAGAAGCTTTCCAGGTTGCTTGCAGTAGCACAATAAGGTGTCACAAACAGCGCACGATGTTGCACAGCGCCAACGGTGATCATGAACACACACTTGCTAGAGACGGCAAGAAGCGTGGGCGGTCATGCGTCCGATAGGTTCTGGAAGTAGCTCCCATATAGTGTTTCTGGCAATTTGTATTATTCTTAATTAGATACAGAGTACACCAACGTCTCCTCCGTATTGGACATCGGAGCGTCCTGTAAAGACACTCGACGACAACCCACGAGTCTTCCTTCATGAGAAGCCATATTATCTTCACCCAACACGTTTGATGATTGCAAGCACCATGCTATTACACCATCCGATGATGAAACCAGCTTAGTAGAGTATCCAGAAAATTCTTCGTACTGGATGTGTTGTCCGCGTTATCTCTATCCTCTGGCTATATGTCGTGACTCATAAGACACCAATTTTCAATGACACTTCACTGGCGACTGTAGGCGCCAGCTAATATGTATGCATGGATTTTAGACGGATTCGCCATAGAACTTCCTCAGAGCCTTCTCAACAGTGACGTAGTCCTTCTTGAGCTTCTTCAGTTCATTTGTAATGGCCTTGAGGCAGAGCTCTTCAGACTCGTCCTTGGTGCCAGTCTCATCCTTTCCATGACCCCAGTGCTGTATCTTCTCACAGCTCTGCTTGAGCAGGTTGAGACCCAGTGTTGCGGAGGAGCCCTTGAGGAAGTGACCAAGAGAGGACAAGGTGGCGAGATCCTTGGATTCACTTATTGAGGAGGTCAGAAAATGCCTGTATTTCATTCCTCAAGCGAAGAAAACTCACATCGCATCTTCCATCTTCTCAAAGGTGTTGTCCGCTTGCTCGAAGAAGCCGTAAACAATGCTCTTGCTGAATTCTCTGTCTTCCTCGTCATCATCCATCTCTAGAATTTGCTCGAAGGTGGTAGGGTCGATGTTGTCGCCGCACTCGGGCAAAGCCACGGCGCCATCTTCAGTAGCCTATCGATGATGTCAGAAGGTGTGTATACCTCAAAGACGAAGGCAAGTATGCAGCGTACAGGCATTGTATAGTAGGTATAGTAAGGGTCTCGTGGAGAGTTGGCGAATTATTCAAGATCGAGATGATTTGCAGTTTGAAGGTGCGGATTCCTTACAAGGTCGACAAAGCGAGAGGTTGCCGGATAAGGAGATCGACAAAGACAAAGGTAGCACAGACGCGATGTCGTTGATGATCGACAATGGGCTGTTCTAGGAGTGATGTGCGTCGAGGTCTGTGGTAAGAGAAGAGGTTTGTCAGCAGGAGCTTTTCAGAATCTTTAGGCACGGTGTTGGCCAGGCACTTTGATTGATGATGTTGCTGATCAGCTTCTAGAAGAAGACCTATGTGGGAAGTGATGAACGTCGCCCGGTCTGATCTCAAATACGCCAAGCAGAGGATCACAGAACCATTGTCTGACGTTGTACGTTCGTGTTTGTCGTCGGGCAACCTCTTAAGAAGACTGCAACCCCCACCCTTGTCAACAACGAAGGATGAAGTAGGGACTTACCTGAGTGTGGTCTAGCTGTTGTAAGAGATAAAACAAGTTAGCAGCTGAAGGAGGATTTCTAGAATAATTCGGGTCCCGAACCGGCTGTGATCGAGAGAAGATGCAGGGTCAAGTCTGCTCGTCTCTCTAGGGTCCAGGGTGGATGTGGGGAAGAAGACTGGTGATATCACTGCTGTCGCTGCTGCTGCTGCTACTTGTGGATTGCTCGGTCCTCGCCTAGCACGCAAGATACGGGCTTACCTTGAGAAATTCACCCTCAAATCGTTTAGCCCGCCCAACCTAAACTCTACTGATATATGCGAACCAAATGGGGAAGTAGAAGAGGAAGGGGATGATCGACTAGCGTAGGGAACGAGGGCGCGTGCGTTGTTTGCAGAGATATTAAGGCTAAGAAAGACTAGGAGGTGCTTGACGGCGTGGTGGCAGATCAGATCAAATCATGCGTCATATTTTCCATTAATCCTTTCAGCCTTGTGCGGGACCACCACGAGAACACGCGCGGCAACACCCTTGCCGGACTCTATACCACTCTAAAATGCATAGCAACGCGAAGAGGACTTGACATATCTTGCAGCAGCCAGCTGAGCATGAGTTTGACTTGTGTTCCGTTGATTATACATTTCGTGCCTCTTTGTGACCAGACCAACAAAGCCACATCAAGCCTCTTTCACGCCGCTGACGCCCTGCTTTCTCCTGGTTCCACTGTTGCGCATACTTTTGCGAGGTCTTCCCTTCTCCTTCGACGACCGCTTTTGCTGTCCACCCAATACCCACGCATTCATAGGGCGTCGAATCCCAATGAATCTGCCCTCTGGACTGAAGACTTCCACTTTAGGATAATGCACTGCATTGTTTTGCAATACCTCCTCGCCGTTGCTGTTGCTGTTTCCTCCCATTTCCTTATCACCACGAGACGACGCGCTTGAAGGACTTCTCCGTTTCCGAACCTGGGCGACAAGCTCGACCCATCCAACGCTCTCGATCAAGATATCCGCCGAGAGAATCGTGAATGGAAGGTCTCTCGGCTTCAGACCTGCACCTGCTGATGTGGTCAATGGACCTGCTCGTTGCTTTGTAACATCCCACTTGAGCTCGAAAACACCAGCTGATGCCATCTTGCACTGTGCTTCTGGCGTCACAATGGATTTCGTGCCGCCCAGCTCTCGGGCGCCAGTTTGTATTTCAATGGCTTTTTCTGTGGTTGATAGATGTGGCTTCAGAGGTGTGAATGGATAAGCAAGTATGACCAGGTCATCCTCCATAGATGTCACTCGGACTAGACCGCCAATCAATAATGACTGTCCTGGTTTGATCACATACTGCTCCGGGGCCTGGCGTGCCTTCATGACAAGAGTGTCGCGTGTTTCAGGATCCACATACTGGTCGAGGTCACTTCGAGCAAGTCCTGGCAGATCAATGAGCTCGCCCTTGCCATTGCCGAAAGGTATGCGGATTGGTGATGCCGTCGTTCCTGGCAGAGAAGAGATCGTGGGCATGACTGGGAAAGGTGTCTCTAGTCTTGCAGGAGGTAGCAGGCTGTTTTCGTCTTGAATACTTGGAACAGTCGGCGGCTCGTCCTGCTCGAGTGACAGTCGCTCCATGCTCGTATTGTTCGCCCGCCGTGCATTGCGTCTGACAGAGTCAAAGTTGATATCTTCTGCTTTACCTTTTGGGAACACGACTTCAAAGAGATTACTTTTTCCAACGTTCACTTTGCCTACCATCCAACCTCCTCCACCCCTTTTCCAGATATCTGCCTTGACTTCTTTTGTCCACCATCCCCTTTTGGCGCTCACGCACCGTACATTACCAAGACGTACTTCTTTGGCAGCAGAACCTAGTGCATCTCGCAACACCTCCACAATGTATGGCATAAGACCATCGACTTGTTCCTTTTTCGGAGCTATGAGGTCCGAGCGTGTAATGATGAAGCTCAGCTCGGTCACTTTGTTGTGCCTATACCTCGCATGTTTTGCTCGTCGGTTCTTTGATCTGAGCCCAGAAGTGTCGAGAAACGTGTCTAGATTCTTCACCAAAGACATTGGAAAGTCCGCTGCGTCAATGACATGGTAGATGTGATTGTATTTATAAGGAGATTCATCTATCGTGTCCGCAATAGACTCAATCGAGGGGTGTTGAATAGGAACACCAACATGGTGATGGATAAGTTGATGGCAGCGATCGCATAGTGGAAGCTTTGCAGCACCTTCATTTGTAGCTTTCCAGTGTTAGCATGTAGAATATGTACAAGAATCTAGCATAAGGTCTTACCTGCTGCCCTGAAGTTATTCAGACCTAAGGACTCTAGTAATATTGGATCTGCTCGATCTATGGCAGAAGCAGCGACAGCCTCCTCGCTACCCTCATCAGCAATATCCTGCTTGACGAAAGAGCTTACAGTCTTCCGCTTTAAAGAGTAATAACCAGGCTCTCCCTGCTCAATCGTCTGAGCCAATGCGCCACATCCTGGACATGCTGACAATGCTCCAGGATGTGCAAATGACCTGTCTATGCTAGCCTGCTCGTCCAATGCAGCATTCAACTCGGAAGCTAGGTCTGTGCTGTTCCATCGTCTGCTGATAGATAAAGCTGGCAGAGCACGAGCACTGAACAAGCTGACAAAGTGACGTGGCGGCCGCGACCTGAGAGGAATTTTTAGGGCATATGTCACAGAAGTCTTGCTTAGCTTGGATAAGCTACCACGCATACCAGAAGAAGATATAGGCTTAAAAGAAGTAGATATCTTGGTCGATGCTCGCAAAAAATCTGAAACGACTCTGAGGCGGACTTCTCTCCGCGACCAAATGTTTGTTTCAAATGATCAACCATTCACAAATCTACTTTGTCCATAAAGCTTCGGTCCTTTGTCCTGCCCTCAACTCGATCGACTGATCCTCACACGCCAAGATCAATCTACGCCCCGCATTTCTAAGCTCAATTAGTCTCAGCACCACCAGCACAAGACCATTCCAACATGGCTACCTCAGCGAATCGCGATCCTCCCACAACTCTCGCCTATTGCGTGGCAACAGCAATACTAGCAAGTCTAGGTGGTTACTTCATAGGCCAAGCAACGAATCTAGGGCTTTTCGGCGACAACCCAACGCAACGACAACGATCGTCCTCCTTTGTGACGACGACAGTAAACAATGAAGCAGAGAGCACGAACGCAGCCTCACAAACAGCCAAAGTGGAAAAGCTGGAAGACTCTGAATCCTCGGAAGAAGAGGAAGATTTGGAAGACTTTGGCGGTGATGATCAACTAGATCTGCAAGGGTTCGAAGACGCTATGAATGAGGAGTGCAAGCTCGTGCTTGTTGTGAGGACGGATTTGGGAATGACGAAAGGTGTGTTTCACCGACATCATTGTGTCAGTCGTACTGAAGAGAGCTAACCACATTGCTGGATTGCAGGAAAGATAGCAGCGCAATGTGGTCACGCGACACTAGCCTGTTATAAAGCACTGTCCTCAATCCCCAAAACCAATCCCGCCGCACACAGTCTATTACGACGTTGGGAACGATATGGTCAGGCAAAGGTAGCTGTACAAGTGAAGAGTGAGGAGGAAATGGAGACTTTGCAAGCCACAGCAATAAGCTTAGGTATCTGTGCACGGATAATACACGATGCCGGAAGGACACAGATCGCGGCAGGAAGTGCGACTGTAATGGGTGTTGGCCCAGCGCCGAAGAGCAAGGTCGATTTGGTCACGAAACACTTGAAACTATTGTGAGATATTGGGATCTGGAGATTCAAGGGATTTTGTTATGAGGACGAGATATTGAACATGGCTCGAAATCTGTGCTAGCAGTGGTCTCGTCTCAAAGGGAGAAGAAGAGACCTGATGTACTGAAATTACCTAGAGACTGCGCGCAGATCAGTAGAGACACTAAGGCAAAGTCCAAAGAAGACGTCGACGGAGGCCAAAGCTGATATGGTCGGGACAATATGACCATTGTCTCTGTATGCAGCGATCCGAAGTAGAAAGCTTAGTACTCTCCTGCACGCAAAAGCGAGAGACAGATGCCTTAATGAGACATTAAAGGTTAATATAAAATGTTTGCAAGTCATGGTTTATCCCTAGCCTCACAGCCCAACGGGCAGTCGGCAAAGAGAAGTGGAATATGACGCCAGCCTCACCCTCCCTCTCGAACCGAGTTCAGTCCTAGTTGCCCAGGACGAGCTCAAAGCCTTCAAGGAAAGGATCCGCCTTTACTCTGAGATTTGTTGACCGGATGATTGACATCATGGAAATGCGGTGATGGCTCCTTGGAGTGCGGTCAAACTGTCCAGAATCAACGCGAACACACCCCATAAGAAGTGGAAGCGGATTAGGGACACAAATCTGTGTTTTGTTTGTGATAAGGAAAAAAAGAAGAAGAAGGAGAGAATAGGAAGCTAGAGTTAACTTTTTTGATATTCGGCGCTGGACCCTGAGCACGTGACAGATCTGGGGTCTTGTTTCGAATCCATCTCCGTGAGTCGACTTCGTAGTTCATCTTCTTACATATTGTTCGCTTCAGTATTTTACTTTCCCACTTCAACCACTCGCTTGACAGATCATACCGTACACTCCAACATATCGTGCATAATATCGTGCATAGAATACCGCAAGCATGGCGGAACTCGACATCAATGAGGTCAATGCAATGAGAAAGGTAAGCTATCACAAGGCCCCGACCAGAAAAGAGAGTTATGCTAATTTGATATGCTTCCAGGCTCTCGGTATGGCTCCCCTGCCCACTCCAGCCACTTCAAGCAGCAATTTACAATTTAAGCCATCCACAACTGGGCAAGCCCAGGATGAAGAAGCAGGAAGCACACTCGAATCACGCGAAGCCGAAGGCGAGAACAACTACAGAAGGGTACAGGAAGAGGAAGCCCAGAAGAAGAAACGTGAAGCAAAGAGAGAAGCACTGAAAAAGCAACGAGATGCCGCTCAGCGGTATGCTAAGCTGGAAGGCAAAGGTCTTGGCGACGCGTCCGAGAACGATGAAATGGACACAAAGTCGTGGTTGATTAGCCAAGCGAAGAGACAAAAGAAGATTACAAAGGCGAGGCAGCGACAGATTGAGGAAGAGCTCAGAGAAAGGGAAAATCAGGCGCAATATACAGAGAAGGATCTGGCTGGTATCAAAGTGGGACACGAGCTTACTGACTTTGAGGCGGGCATGGAGCAGATCATCACCTTGAAAGACCGAGCTGTTGATGCCGATAACGACGAGGAGGATGTGCTTGAAAATGCAGATCTACGAGCTAGAGAACAGCTAAAAGAGAGATTAGAGTCAAAGAAGAGAACAGCTGTTTACGACCCAAATCAAGACGAAGAAACAGGGGACAGAAAGATTCTGGCACAGTACGACGACGAGATCGATGGCAGGAAGCAGAAGAAGTTCACGCTTGACGGTATGGGAAGGACAGTGGAAGAACTTCAGAATCAGACAGAAAATGCTAGCAAAGGACCACAAGGTCAAGTTTTCAGCCTTGACTTCTTGAAAGAAGACAGGCCTGCAGCTGGTTCAGATTACATGGACATTTCGGAGATCAAGATCAAGAAGCCAAAGAAGAAGAAGAAGGACAAGTCGAAGAAGCAGAAGACAGCAGATGACATGTTTGATCTAGGAGAAAATGCGAACCCAGTGCCCGAGGAAGCGATGCAATTGGGCGCCGTGTTATCAGAAGCTCCCACGAATAAACGACGATTTGAGGAAAACCTGGTCATCGACGACGATGATCTTCAATCTGCTTTAGTGGCGCAACGACGAAATGCTTTGAAGAAAAGAAAGATGACTCGCCCTGGAGATATTGCTCGACAGCTTCGTGAAGAAGCCTCAGCTACCCCAATGGAAACAACAGAAGATCCCGAAGAAGAAGGCGGTCTCATCATCGACGAGACCTCAGAATTCGTAGCGAACTTGCAGAAACCAGAAGCCCCTGCCAAGCGTGAGATCAAGCGTGAGAGTGATTCACCTGCAGCAGCAACAGCACAAGCATCCATCGAAGACGCCGGCGATTCCGACGTCGAGATGGACGGTCAGACCTTCGAAGACGAAGACGCTGCCCACGCTACTATCCAAACCCAACCCAAGCGCGAAACCAGCACTCCTGCTGTCGAGAAGCTCACTACCACCGGTCTCGACGAAGAATCAGGCATCTCTCAAGGTCTGGGAAGCACACTCAAGATGCTCACAGATCGTGGTCTCCTCAAGACTGCAGCATCCGGCGACATCAACGCCCTCCACCGCGAACGCCAACGCTTCCTTGCCGAGAAACAACAGCGTGAAGCCGGTGCGCTCGCTCACGCCAAAGCACAACGTGAACGTGATCGTGCCTCTGGCAAGTTCGAGCGCATGTCCGCACGTGAACGCGAAGAGTATGCGCGTCACGAAAACAAGGCGCGTGATCAGTTCGAGTCGAGACAGATGGCAGAAATCTTCAACAAGGAGTATAAGCCGAATGTCGAGCTGAATTATGTGGATGAGCATGGACGCAGGATGAACCAGAAGGAGGCGTTCAAGTTCCTCTCGCATCAGTTTCACGGCAAGGGCAGTGGCAAGCAGAAGACGGAGAAGAGGATCAAGAAGATTGCGGATGAGAAGGAGAGGGAGGGCAAGAGTAGCTTGAATGTTGAGAGTGAAGCTCCTGGTTTGGCGGGTGTGGCTGGACAACAGAGAACGAAGAATAGGCAGGCGGGTGTCAGATTGCAGTAAACATCAGATGAGTTAGATATTGCACTAAAAGTCTCGTGTACAACTTATTTCAAGTGAAGCACTCAGCCAACAATTCTGCTTTCCTCGCTGTTATGGCTTTGTAGATACATTCCTATCAGTTTGCGTAACCCAGCAAGTTCTGTCGCATTCGACTTTCGATCAATCCCTCGACAGTAATCCTCTGATATTTCGAGATCGATCAAATAAAGACCTTTTCAGATGATTCCGATTTCAGCACCTCTGCTGATTATTTTGAGATGGAGACCTACCATTTCCCTCAGTACCTGTTGAACAGAAACACCCGTAGCAATTCACTTACGTTCGGTTTCCCCAACAAGCTCAAATATCCTCGCAAACGCTCTTCACAATCTCTGTTTGGTCGTCCTCTGGAGTCTTCAACAGCATGCGTCGCAAGTTGAACTCGAAGGCCAAATTGAGGAGCAAGCTCTCCTCGAAATGAACCTTGCAAGACCAGTGAGTTACACCAGGAAACCTCTGCCTCATGCGATCAACCAACTTGACTCTCTCTTTGAGCATTCGACCAGCGACTTGAGTGATCAAGTCCATCATACTAGATGGCGAGGAACGAATTAAAGCTGCAACGTTTCTCGCGAAGTGTTTCTCGAAGTAAGTTTCGGTGGCAATCATGCAAGTAGCACAATAATGGGAGACAATGTGTTTTGGCTTCATAGCACCCAGATTTTGAAAAGGTTTAGTGTGAAGGTGTTCAGTCAGACCAGCCAAACTCGAGTTTGTCAAGAACGTTGTCAAGAAAGGCCTCGATGATTTTCTCTTTGAGCTCGAGAGGGAGAGCTGACCATGATGCTTTGACGGGCTCTTCCGCAAGAGTGAATAGAGTTTGATTGGTCGTGGATGACATTGTGAATTGTGATTGTGTGCTCTTCTATAAGTTAGCACAAGAGTCTTGATGATAGCTCAAATCACTGACTGAGTGGAAGGGTGATGTTGACTCTGCACAAAATGAGTCAAATTTATGATGTTGCCAGAAACTTGAATATAGATCTCAGAATTCTGCCACTTCCCTACCACTCTGGGTTCAATCGTATTGCCGTTACTCAAAAACTTTGTTCGCTCGTTGAGCAGCCGAAACGCAGTCGCTGCCAGAACTGGGCTGATGTTATCCAGGCGAGAGCGGACAACAGCTGCGATGCAGGGTCCGGATGACGCAGTTGTTTCAAATCCAAAACACGCTCTCCAAAGACCAGTCAACCTTTCAGAATCTCAGTATTGCGTATGAGAAGTGACTACCGCTCAAGTAGCTGCAGCGTTGCGTTTGCGAGGTCGGTATGCCTTTTCGTCGTCGAATAGACCAACTAGTTTTCAACATCATGCGCTGGCAGAAGGCTATGATAAAGTTCACATCTTTAGTCACGACTGCATGCGACACTGATCTTGGACCTCGTTCCACAAGTTGAGGATACAAGGCATTGCTCGTTTCCAACTGCTTCGCGTTCCTAATCATCATTGATAGCTTCTTCTTCGACGTCAACCTATCCAATACCTCGCACTCCTTCCGCCTTTGTCCAGGCGCAACCAGTCGGCCTCTAAGTGGCGCTTATACTTAGTGATTTGATGCGCACGCAGAGCATATGCGCGGCAACACTTACTAATACTGCCTGTATCGAGTCCAAAGAAGAAGACGCCAGGGGCAGAAGCGCATTTTTGAACTAGGTCTCGAGGTGTGCTATCGTCGGTTGCTGTAGCTCATACTTGTTATACTGGATCACGAGGCGTTCGCCTGCGTTTAGACGGCCAAGGGTAAACAAACGACCAGGACGACAGCTGATGCAGAATTAACGCGGGCCGGTTAGGTTGAGCCCGAGTAGTATCATGTCTAGATCATTATATGATCCAGGCGATAGTTTGCAAGGTATTATTTTCAGGCCGACGAACACGTCTTCGAGGAACAACTCGAGGATGCGCTGTTTGATTTCGATTTGGAGCTGTTTCTAAAACATCTTTGCGCTTATAGACATTCGAGGGTGAGTGGTCGTGGCAGTTATCGGCAGGCGTGTGACTTGCGCCTTGGCTCTTGGGTTTGTGCCTTCAAAAAAAGGCATTTCCGCGAAAAGTTCGAGCATCTCAATGGTGTGTAGACTAAGATGATCCAGACGTGAAGCCTATGAGTGAGTGACGAAAGAATGCGTGCTATCAAGAACTGAAATTGCGTGAGAAGTAAGTAAATCTGAGCGGTACTTTTCGTTCCAGAAAATCATGTCAAGCTGGAGATTTTGTCGTGGGCACACTTCACACTACCTCGACGCATTCATTTCCTGCGACTGAATAGAGGATGTGACATTCTATCTAGATATCTTGTTTGCCCTTTCTTCCCCTGCTCAAAGGTTTCCAGTTTTCTTGTAATTGTTGACAGTATACCTGGTCTTACCAACAAACTCGTATTGAGATTTGACACTCAGGCACACCTCGTCTCACCTTCAACCACGAGGCAATTATCACAAAGTGCACAGAGAGGTTCTCGAAGTGTATTGCTGCACAAGTTTTTGCACGAACACTGCTGTGTCGCTAATATGATCACATCATACTCATTTCCATCGTGTCAAGCGACCTCTCTGGTGTTCGAACGTTACTATTCTTGCATCACCACACTAATTCCTGCCTCCATCTCTTTTACACCCATGTCATACAACATCGACCTCATCGTTAGCCCTTTGCACACCCAGCTCCTTCCTCAAGATCTCCGTCAAACTTGTGCCATCTCTCAGGTAGATCCACTCTTCTGATCCTGCTCCCTCCTTCTGGTTCATGCCTTCCCCAATAACCACGTAGTCAAAACGCTTAGGACCGGAGACTGGCGAAGATAGCCAGATTTGCTTGTTCGGTGGTTGCTTGTTGAGGACGTATGTACCGCCGGAGCTGGGTGCTTCGATTGTCAGGACGCCGGCCTATGGAGTGATCGATGTTAGCTGGCTTGCTTTTTGCGAATTGGATACTTTGTGGGATGTGTTTACACGACCGCAGGTTGATGGCTGCACAATGTCAGGATAAAAGTGCGATCATCTGTTTGCTGCTCCGCCTGGAACCAGCAGTTGCAAGAAGGATGACGTTGGACAGGCTACCAACAACGTAAACAACTTACAGCATACTCAACATCCATGCTCCCTCCCTTCTCTTCTTGCATCTCCTCCAGCCTGTTCAACAAGCCTTCGAAGTATCGATCGCTCTTCTCCTGATACTCCGAATCTGTCAAAGGCGTGGGTTCTTTGACGAAGTTGTGTGGCTCGGACTCCTTCACCTCGCCCTCTGGCTTATCGGCATCTGGGAGAATGTCGATTCGAAGGCGTTGAGTCGTTGTAAAGCTGCGAATAGTCCGAGGAGCACTAGCTGATGCAGGTACTAGAGAGAAAACACGGACTTGAGGACGGAAGAGCTGATTTGAGGCAGGCTTGAGGCGAAGGTGGCGGCCAATGGCGCGGGCAGAGTGAGAGGATCGTGAGATGGACATGGTGAGGGTATGTAGCTAGGTATGGGAGCAAGGAGGAGAGGATAGTGGCAGAGGAGATGTTGTTTGCCTCATGAGCTACAGTAGCTTCCCCCACATTTCTTGGCAGGAAGCAACCTGAAACACTCTTGACATGCATCGTAAACACGTTGTACCAACAGTACAAGTCTCAGTCATCCACAACCAGCCATCACCATGATTAACGCGGTACTCGTCTTCAACAACACTGGTCAACCGCGGCTGACTAAATTCTACACTCAACTCGTACGTGGTGGTCCGTCCCATCCTCACAACAGCATCTCTAATTCACTCCACAGGACACAGGTGTGCAACAACGCCTCATCTCAGAGATCTTCACCCTCGTCTCCCATCGTCCCTCCACCTCCTGCAACTTCCTACCACTCCCACCACTCCTCGCACCTCCTCCATCAACCAACCCCAGCACAACCTCATCCACATCCTCCACCCAACTAGACCCCGACGCTCCCTCCCTAATAACCTACCGCCACTATGCCACTCTCTACTTCATCCTAATATCCACCTCCACCGAGTCTCCACTTGCCCTCCTCGACCTCATCCAAGTCTACGTGGAAGCACTCGATCGCCTCTTTGAAAATGTGTGCGAATTGGATTTGATCTTCAATTTCGAAACACTGCATGCGACATTGGCGGAGATGGTGGTTGGCGGCGTGGTGGTGGAGACTGGGCTGGAAAAGATTGTTGAGGGAGTAAGGAAGCAGGGTGCGGTTGCTAAGAGACCTACAGGGAGAGAGGCTTCGAATGGTAGAGGGGGTCTGGCTGGTGTGGCTGGTGTTGGTAGGGGTATCTGGGCTGGACGCTGAACTTGCATTCTGGTGGGATGTGACAATATGCATTCTCTTGTAGGCTCACTGCTCGATTGGAGGCATCCAGTTAGTGAATATACAGATGTGAGAGGAGCAGAAGATGCCAGAGGACTTGCGAAGCATGCCATTCTCTGTCAGACGCAGGTCGTGTATCACCTGCCAGAGAAACGAGGCAGAAGGTGTGGTAGCAACGAATGGATCCTCCTTAGCTGGCATGCTTCGAGGACGAAGACTGCTTGCCAAAGACTGCTACGCCAATTATTACGACTACTTTGCAATGAAATATGGATATCGGACGCAATCAAAAAGCTCGATCTGTTGGCATAGAGTGCACAGAACGGCAAAGTCACGCTACACCGAACTGGTCTCACTCGGAACTCTACACGACTGGTCTCTACTCAGAATCTTGACAACTAACACACCTTTCACCCTCAAAATACCCGATATCAATGCAACCGGCAGTGTTGACCACAGACAACTTCCCATTCGGACAATAACCACATGTCGTATCAGAACAAATTCCAGCTGATCCATGAGTGCCAGATATCTTCTCTTGTGGACTAGAGTACTGGTGAATTGATGAATCTGCTAAACCCCAACCCACCTCTTCAAGCTCCTTTTTCTACGATATTTACACATTGCTTCGGATACTGGTTGTACCACGACTCACTGCTGGCTGGCTTCACTCAAAGTTTAGAGCTCTGAGATATATGTTGTCCAATCTCAATTCGTTATGAGCATCACATGTTGTAACTTGTGTATCATCGCCACGAAGCTGTTAGCTATGGCTACGGATGACATTGATGAGAGCATGCATATGAATACAACATATAGACACGAATGATGTTACATTGGTCACGAAGGATGTGTTGTCGGCAGAAACAGGATAGGGTCGTGGATAATGCTCAAGCACAGAGCAAGATATACACTATCCGTGGCCAGTGTGTAACAACCTTGTGTCTATACCAAAGCCTTTCTATGTTTACATAGTTTCAGTAACGTCAACCTAATAAATGCCGTGTTTCAAGATATGCCCATGTCCATAATTTGTCGTGCGGAAGCACGAGACGAAATCGTCGCGATTGACTAAGATAATGGCATTAGCATTGCCAGTCTCTTAAGCATGCCACGCAAGCAGGACTTACTGTAACCACCACACATACGTCTTTTCCCTGTGAAAGCGCTTCGCCCATGCAAGGTCCGCCAGTTATCAAAGACTGCAGTAATGCTATATGTCAGTAACTGGCTTTTTGCAGGTCGTAAGCGACGTAGACTTACGCAAAGGTCTTCCAGGCTCAAGCTGAAACTCGTATCGAAACTGGGGAGAGTCCTGCTTCGTCATTTTGTCCCAAAGCCTGACATTGATCAGCAATTTCATCTGAAGTCATACACCTAAGTCCATTAACTTACGTAGCAGCTCTATACCATTCCTCCAACTCCTCTGGCTGCCTCCCAGCTTCCACAACAATCGCCGCCTTGTCATACGGATTCCACCTCACCTGCGACAACATGCCCGTTATCTCATCATGCACCAACACCGGGAACGGCGAATGAGGCTGTATACTCAGCCCTTCGTTTCCACTAGAATGATAGAACATCTTCACTTTGGCAAGGGTTTCGTACGCGGCGCGGTCTTGGTCGTATAGAGCTTTTGCAACTGCGAAACCATCAACGAGTTGGGATGAGCCGCCGGTGCCTTCGTGCGAGAGGAGGTGGAAGAGTTGGAGTCCGGCGCTATCGGTGAAGTAGTTTGTGTCGGTGTGGACGTCGAGGGCGAGGTCTGTGTAGGCGGTATCTTTGTGGGCGAGGTTGGATGTGAAATCCCAGAAGGCGCCTGTGGCATGTTAGCGATTTGGCGTAACGGAGGATCATGGTTGGTACCGTAGTGGGTGTTTCTGATTGGGCCTATACGATTGAGTAGGTCTTCGGTCGCTTTTGGGGTGGTTGGGGTGTTGTTGACGAAGCAGAAGCCGTAACGACGCTGAAGGAGTTTGTTAGTGGTCATGCATTATTGAGCTGAAGGAGGGGTGAGTGAATACTGTCTTCATCATCCATTCAGCTAGACCTTTGTTGTCGTACGGATTCATTACATCGTGGAAGTCGACTTCAGGTGGGACCTGAGCAGTCTCAGCTTGCCACCATGCAGGTCTAATTGAATCAGAATTGTAGAAGCTGGTCATAGAATATACTACTTACTTGACATAACCCTGACGTTCGAGGACTTTCTTCTTTACGTTGAATGCCTCAGTGAGCCAGTTAATGCTATAGGTGCTTTTGTGATCGTCATTCCCTATTGGATACTCGGCGGTCAGCAAAGATAGAAGTGTGCTGATTACTTGTGCCTTACATGTAACATCAACCTCCGACTTGTCCACCCAACATTCTCTAATCTGAGGTGATTCAGGAAACTGTTTGCTGGTCAGTAATTGCTGGTCACGATGTGGCATTAACTACACTCACGGTGAAAATGTTGAATTGCCGTTGCTTGGTATCTGGATTGATACATTCAGGACATTGGCAGTGATCTCTAGTTCATCAGTGAGGACCACTGATTCCACACTTGGATATATCTTTACCTTAACCATGTTTGTGGACTATCTCCAGGCGTTAGTAGACGTTTCGAAGCATACTACAGGCAGTTTGTTGATGTAATGGCTCACACGTTGGAAGAATTGACAGCCCCGCTACCAGTGGCTTCGATGTTCCAATGACCTTCGTGTCCCTGCACTGCTGCAAAAGACCTCGGGCGGGAACGTTTTGGGAGCTCGATTGATCCGTATGGCTGCAACTTCTCTGCAAATATGTACATTAGCAAGCAGAACTCGACAACTTGAGGTTAAGACGAACTTGTACTTGTCCAATGAGAACGGAGAATCCTCGGCGGCACAATGTTTGCTTTACTCCCGTTTTCCCGTCGTGATTTTGTTGCCTTTTTCACCTCTAAGTTTCCGGCTTTCTTCTCTGTCGACCTCGAAGGCTTATCGCGAGTCGAGGGGTCATATTGCTGCTTCAATATAACCAAGAGCTTCGCTGACCGTCGCAACGAGGCCTTGTGCCGGCCCAGAATGGTTCTAAGAGTAGCAACTTGAGCTGATATTTCTGCAGCTGAGACGGCGTCGACTACGGTATTTCTTGCCCCAGGCTGATAAGAAAAGCCTTTATTGAATATGCTAACGTGAACACTTTTTGTCTTGAGAGGACTGTCACGCGATTCGATTGAAAGAGATCGAGATGAACACGCCTTTGCCTGTGGTCGCGGTAATAATGTAAACCGCGACCGCAAGCTTCTATACACAATCGACATCGTTGTCTTATCGAGGATTGTGGCTTAAGTATATGAACAACACAAGCACACAGAATTTCTCCAGCAGGTCACGGCATGTTACGTTGAATTTCCACCAAGCTATACTTCATTACACACGAGCCTTCCATTCTGAGACAGATCCGAAACAAGGACGCCAAGAGATGTGGTCTTGTTGGTTATGGAACCAACTCCGACTTAGTCACGCAAGCTCTTCTCTAGGCTCAGCAGTTGCTGCATACCACCGGCGAAGTTGACAGAGGAGAATAGTGGAAGAGTGCGATGTCGGCTCATCAAATGCTGCTTAGGTGGCTAAACGCTACTCTATTTGTGCTGAAGATGCGGTGACCTGGCGAGGACTGAATATCCAATGACGATCTGCACGCCTTGGTCTAACGACATCTCATTGGCCAATGACTTTGTTCGCCCATCCGACGACCACTCGTCCTCCAATTCACGACCACATGTTGGTCTGTGCCCTCTGCTATTTGCTGCTTGATGCTGGCGCGCTTAGCAGCTCACTTCCTCCTTGGCTCTAGCGATGCTCGTAAAGCCCCCGTTGCTCCGTCTTTGCCCTGTCAACAAAGCCAAAATATCTTGTTGCACGGGTCTGCGTCCGCTTGAGCGAACATGAGCTCAACTACCTTCTGCTGGCGCGGCCCTCTCGCTCCCCCGCGTAGTTGGCGCTGCTCTGTTGGCGGTGAGCTCGTTTCTCGAGTCGATGGCTTGCTTCAAAGATGTTACATATCCCCCACCCTCTTCCTCCTTGTTTTCTTCTTTGATCTATAGTTACAAGACGTATCAACCGCTTCCTAGACCTCGATACGCGGTATCTGTTTCTTTCATCACAATCAGCCCATCAGTGTCCACAAGATTGCTTACAAGATGGCCTCAACCATTCTCTCCCGCATTCCCAGCATGCCGGTCATGTCTGCTCCTATTGTTGCTGGTTTCCTTGTCCTGGGCATCCTCGCAACAATGGTCATTTTACTCGCTCAAAGTAATCTCAAGTTCGAATCCCCTGTCCTTTCTGCCATCCAAACCTACTCCAAGTTCGCCTGGAACTGTTTCGTCAAGCCTCATTCGAAAGGAAAGAGTGGCTCTCAGCAAGACGCCCTGGAAAGCTTCTACAGTGCACAAGCTACCATATACGATGCTACAAGATCACGTCTGCTTCGAGGAAGAGAAGATATGCTCGCCCTGGTGGCAGCACAGATGAGAGCAAGAGTCAACACTGGGACTGTCCCTGCGAAGCCTGTTTGGGTCGATGTAAGATATGCCGTGCCATGAAGTGTCATTGTATTCATCGCTGACTCAGGCTGCTTTATCCAGATTGGTGGTGGTACTGGTTATAATATTGAGGCTATGAACCGTTTTGTCGAGGTCCCAACCTTCTTTGGTCACGTCTTTGTAGTCGACTTTTCGCCATCTCTATGCAAAGTTGCTCGTGACAGATTTGAACGCCTAGGTTGGAAGAACGTGACGGTAGTATGTCAGGATGCTCGCCATTTCAAGCTCGAAGATCATGAAGACGTTCTCCCATACGGCCTAAGCTCACCAAGATCAGCTATCGATGGAAAGAACAAGAAGCGTGCTGAGCTCATTACAATGTCTTACTCTCTGTCAATGATTCCTGAGTACTACCCAGTCATCGACTCTATCTCATCTCTACTGGCTTCCAATGGTGTTATTGGTGTTGCGGATTTTTACGTTCAGAGTGAAGTTGACTATCACTCTCGGAACTACATTGGTGGAGAAATCAACCGTCATTGCATGTGGATTTCTAGAGTCTTCTGGCGTACATGGTTCGAGGCAGACCGTGTCAACTTGGAAGCAGCTCGCAGGGTACGAGCATTGGGGACTATGACACTTCCATACACTGACTTGTGAACTAGGACTACCTCGAGTACAGATTCGGCACTATCGCCAGTATTAACCAGCGTTGCCATTTGCTAGGCTTCCGCATCCCTTACTATGTCTGGATGGGTGTTGCCAAGGATTCTTCGTCTGTACAGTTGAGATTGGCCAAAGTCAATGCTAGCGCTACCGAATCACCATTCATTTCCGCCCTCGACCTTCAGAGCAGAGCTGCGGAGGAATCTCAACGTCTCAGTGCCAGCCAATTCCGCTCAAAGGCATACGACTCGGCCGTTGTAAACCTTGCTGCGAGTCTGCCTCTACCCTCAGCTTGGTATCAGACTCATCACTGGAGGATATACTATGACGAAACGCTCCAGAAGCATAGACAGTTCAACGACGAATACATTTATGCGTAAGTGAAAAAAAGAAAACCCTGTCATGGTAATTGAGCTTGATAACTTACGGGACTTAGCTTTACGTGGGAAGACGACCAAGCCGATGAAAGAATCCTCAAGATCAACGAAGACGATGTTATTCTTGCCATCACTAGCGCGGGTGACAACATCCTTAGCTATGCTACTCAAAGACCAAAGCGCATTCACGCCGTAGACCTGAAGTAATGATGTCAATCGTACAGCACGGACAGCCACTAACATCCTCCCAGCCCCTCTCAAAACCACCTTCTCGAGCTCAAAGTCGCCTCTTTCACCGCTCTCGAATACTCCGACGTCTGGAAGATGTTCGGCGAAGGCAAACACGACAACTTCCGCGAAATCCTCATTTCCAAACTGAGTCCGCACCTATCCAGCTACGCCTTCCAATACTGGCTCGAGCACGGCCCAGCCGCGTTTAGTGGAAAAGGCCTCTACAACACAGGCGGATCCCGCCATGCTTTACAATTAGCACAATGGCTCTTCTGGATCGTCAATCTCAAAGACCAAGTCGACCGCTTCTGTTCCTCACAAACCATGAACGAACAGCGCGAACTCTGGAACAAGAGTATCCGAAAAGTCCTGCTTAGCCGTCTTCTCGCCTGGACCATCATCGGAAACAAAGCTTGGCTCTGGAAAGCTCTTGGTGTCCCCAATGCCCAACGCGAAATGATCGAAGCAGACTATCTGCGCCAGAGCCGCGACAACGACAACGTTCAAGACACTCGAGCCCTGTCTGCTCCTCAAACCAGTCCCATCGCTGGTCCTAAACCCCTAGCCCCTTCCGTAACAGACATTGCCTCTTTTGGCTCCGGTCGCGCGGTTTGGGAGTACGCGGTAAATACGCTCGACCCAGTGGCCGCTGCCAGCTCAATCTCCTCGGAAAACCACTACTACCTCCTCTGTCTCCTAGGCCACTACACGCGTCGCTGCCACCCAACCTACCTAACCCCTCGTTCGCACACCAAGCTGTCGAAAGCCGATGCCTTCGACGGCCGCATTTCCATCCACACAGACGAGCTGCAAGAGGTGTTGGAGCGGATGGCGCCTGCGACGCTGACGATCGCGGTTGTCATGGATAGTATGGACTGGTTTGATCCCGGGAGTGATGCGGCGAGTTGCCAGATTGGTAAGATCAATCGTGCGCTGAAGGTTGGTGGGAGGGTTTTGCTGCGAAGTGCCGGGTTGGAGCCGTGGTATGTTGCGCGCTTTGAGCAGCTGGGATTTAAGGGGAAGAGGGTTGCTTGTCGGATGCCGGGCAGTTGTATCGATCGGGTTAATATGGTATGTTCTCCCTTGCTGCCTTGCTTATGATGGCTGTGTTATGCATGGGTGAGAAGTGGAAAGTGGAATGTTGCTTGCTAACATAAGTGCGACTTTTAGTATGCTTCCACTTGGGTTTTGACAAAGATTGCAAATCTGGATGCGAACGGTGCTGTTGTAGCACCTGAGACGAAGACGGCGCACGAAGTCGTCATGAGTCCGACTATGAGGAGTAGGAATAGACCTAGTTCGCTTGAGCCTCTGGATTTGGGCGATGCGGTCATAATTGAGTAGGCCACGGTTTGAAGTTGTGAGGTGGGTGAGAGGTGCGCAAATACGAGATGGAAACAAAAAACACCCTATGGATGTAGAAGGAAAATTTGAAGTGAATGGCGTAGATGTGGAAAGATTGGGTAATGAAATATAGAATATTATTTCTTTTGCTTTTTGAGTTGCAATAGTCTAGTCTATTACTAGATACTGAGACCCCAGCGGAGTTGGGTACACTATACTGCCTCCATATATATTTTGTCAATCTCGGGCACTGCCTTGGAATATACACACCGTCCGCCTACTCCCTCATGGACTCACAAACCAGCGTTGGTTTATGCTTGCACTAGGGACGTACATAAGATATATCATTCGCATCTAGGCCGAAGCGTCAGTTGCTAGCATCTTTGAGGTAATTTGTCGAGTGGGTCTTGGAAACCCACAACAAGCAATTCGCCTCTTCACCTTTAGATTGCTGCAAAATCACTGCTACAAGGTTTCTAGCTGCTGTTTTTCTTTACACAGATAATGGACGAGGGCTCTAGTAAGCTTAGAGTTTAAACTTCTGCACAGTGATGGAGTGTTGGGTGCCCCGACTCAAAGCACATCTTTTCATTGACCAGTCGTTGCAACTGTTTTTCGTGGCTGAGAGGATTGTGCTGTACAATGAAAGAGTGAAAATGAGAGATAGTTAGTAGATCGGTAGAGAGTATTACCTTCGAGAGAGCAATGTAATTAGACAGCTGAGAGGTCCTCACGGATGAGCAAAGCGGCGGGGTTTGCAGACCTTCGAGACCTAGCTGCGCCTATCTAGCTGGAGGTGTGTATATTGAAAGTGCTTACTGCACGGCGAAAATAAGTCAGGCCGCAGTGCGGATACTAAATCTTGGACGATGAATGATCTGTACATGGCTGTGCTTGAAGGACCTATCAAGCAGATAGCAGAAGTGAAGCCAGTGACAGGCACGCCATAAGCGAAATTGAAGTAGTCAAAGGCTGGACCCTGGTCAATCACTCCGGGATCAGCTCCGTTTGGAAAGTGCCGATTTTGGTCCGTGTAGATATTTCGAAGAGACAATCAACACTAAGATGGTTAGCATAAGTTATGCAATGATGCGCGTAGATCAGAGGCTAAATAGTAATGGTTAGGTTCATGCCGATGCGTCTCATTTCAAGGAAGGCGGAAGCAAGCAAGAGGCATACCAGCAAGTCCTGGAGCAAGCCGAAGCGCTCTTCGAGGGCCAGCGCAATTGGGTCTGGTAGGCACTTGTTCTCCGAGCATACGGCGTGGAGGCGACTATAAGCTGACAGCCGTTCAAACAGTAATCTTGCAAACACTGCATCACTTCTACATCACGCCTTGCATTCTCTTCCAGCGCCTTCATCCTCAGTCAACTGGGCAGGCTTTTATGTTCTTGATCAGTCAGCTGCAGCATCACGACCACAACTGATACTGGGCCCATTCATGGGTCGTGTTGCATGCCAGACGATACCATTTGGCAAAGGTGTATGTGGAACTGCAGCAGCTAAGGCTGAAACACAAATTATCCCGAATGTGGAGGAGTGGCCAGGGCATATAGCGTGCGACGGACAAACGAAAAGCGAGATTGTAGTACCGATTGTGTTGCGTGGTGGTCAGAATGAGAAGGTGGTGGGCGTGATAGACTTGGATTGTGAGGATCTGGAAGGTTTCGGAGACGTGGATCGAGAGTGGTTGGAGAAGCTCGCGGAGCTGTTGGCACGGAGTTGTGACTGGTGACATGCTGCATAATGGGCAACATGGTCCTCGAATATAATGTCATGTAATGAACGCATGAATGAAGTTGTCCATCATACCGATGTTGTCGAAGTCCAGTTCCCCATGCAATGGAAGGTAGTCGTTGGTAGAGCTGTCACATGTCAGGATTAGTCGTGTTTCAGTTGCCTTAAACCTGACCATCATCCAACTCGTCTCGTCTTCAAACCATTACAAGTCTTCGACACAGCAATCCGAGAAAGTTACCAGAGCCGAGCACACTGCTACAGCATACATCTCAACTAATCCGTACACCTTACCTGACCTGAGCAGCACTTACCGCCACCATGTCGACGCTAGAGGACCTTGATGATATTGAGAGACAAGAGAAGGAGGACAAGAAGGATCAAGATGGCAAGGATAACAAGGACAACAAGCCAACCAACGGTGATGCTGAGATGAAGGATACCGAAGCCAAGAAGGAAGAGGAGGAAGAAGACCCAATAGATGAAGATGTCCTGAACTCAAGCACACGAGATATCGTCAATCGCAGGAGGTTACTGGAGAATGACTTGCGCATCATGAAAAGCGAGTTTCAGAGATTGACACATGAGAAGGCGACCATGAACGAGAAGATAAAGGACAACGTGGACAAGATCGAGAACAACAAGTACGTTTGGAATGCACGAAGCTCAATGTTCTTGCTTAGGCTGACAAATGCACAGACAACTACCATATCTCGTTGGCAACGTAGTAGAAATCTTGGATCTGGACGTCGAAGCTGAGGCAGCAGAAGAGGGAGCAAACATTGATCTTGACGCAACACGAGTGGGCAAGTCTGCAGTCATCAAGACATCTACACGTCAAACAATATTTTTGCCTATCATCGGTCTTGTTGACCACGAAAAGCTCAAGCCCGGAGATCTCATCGGCGTTAACAAAGATTCATACCTCATCCTTGACACACTGCCTGCAGAATATGACAGTAGAGTAAAGGCTATGGAGGTCGACGAGAAGCCAACGGAGAAGTACACAGATGTTGGTGGATTGGATAAGCAGATCGAGGAACTAGTGGAAGCTGTCGTCTGGCCCATGAAGGAAGCCGAGCGTTTCAAGAAGATTGGCATCAAGGCACCAAAAGGCATGTATCAAGCATATCCAACGAGTTGCTTGCTGCACGTACTAACAAATTCTAGGTGCTCTAATGTACGGTCCTCCTGGAACTGGAAAGACTCTCCTTGCTCGGGCTTGTGCAGCTCAGACTGATGCCACATTCCTGAAACTTGCTGGACCGCAACTCGTACAAATGTTCATTGGTGATGGAGCCAAGCTGGTCCGTGACTGTTTTGCTCTCGCTAAGGAGAAGGCGCCATCCATCATCTTCATTGACGAGCTTGATGCAGTCGGAACGAAGCGTTTCGACAGTGAAAAGTCTGGTGATCGTGAAGTACAGAGAACTATGCTGGAATTGCTCAACCAGCTTGACGGTTTCGCTTCAGATGACCGCATCAAAGTTCTTGCTGCCACGAATCGTGTCGATGTTCTGGATCCGGCCTTGCTTCGTTCTGGTCGTCTCGACAGAAAGATTGAGTTCCCTCTGCCAAATGAGGAGGCTCGTGCACAAATCATGAGAATCCACAGCAGAAAGATGACTGTTGACGAAGGTGTCAACTGGGCTGAGCTTGCAAGGAGTACGGACGAGTTCGGTGGTGCTATGCTCAAGGCCGTATGTGTTGAGGCAGGTATGATTGCTTTGAGGAATGGTCATCGTAAGATCAGTCACGAGCATTACGTCGATGCCATTGCGGAGGTACAGGCAAAGAAGAAGGACGTACGTATTTCAAAACATCTGTGCTTGGAAGATCAGCTTACTAATACGTGGATTAGACTGTCAACTTCTACGCTTAGACGCCTGTCGACATGCCACTAGTCGTCACCAGATATGGGCACCTGTCAGCTACGAAGTCATGATGGAGATAGCAGTCCCCAGAAAGATTGCTAGGCCAGCGAAGGCCTCAGAGAGTCCTTAATGTAATATATAGCATGAAGATCAGCATGAAACAATGGAGCATTGAAACACTAGCCTGCAGTCACTTGATTATCATGCTGTTCTCTTGACACAGGAACTTTTCCCGTTCACTACGATGGCCAGGCCGAAACCCTCAACCAAGAACTCGAGTGTTTTTGATCAGTATCTTTCATTGACTTATAATGTACATTCGTGCCTCCACTCTATACTCGCTCCTCCAATCTAGTGGTGAACGCCCTTATCCGGGTCTTCCTTAACGTGCTCGTCAAGCTCCTCGAACCATGATTGCAGCTCGTTGACAGAAGCAGCACCACCCTCAGATCCGCTCTGTCCTTCCACCTCTACTTGTGCAGATTCGTATGACTGAAGGTCGCTGGCAAGGTCGGATTCCTCAGGCGACTTGGGGGGTTGGGGCATGCTAAACTTCTGGACGTGGCCTTCTGAGTCGGTAGCCTTCATAGCAGGGGTCTTGTAAGCCTTCAGTTCGCGGAGGTACATCTCTTGGACGAGGTCGGCTGTTTCGAGACATTGGGTGTTAGTTGCTATGGATTTCGTGGTACAGTTGGAATTGCGCATGCGTGTATGTGAAGTAGTTTCTGTGGGTGGGAGATTGGTGAAGGGAGACTAGCCTGAGCGAACGGAAGTGGTGATGAAGGTACGGCGGGATGAGGTCTGGCCGGCCACACGGGCAAGACCGCGGGTCTGCTGTTTGTTAGCCAATGGTGAGGAGCATATGTCGTAGCTACTCACGGAAGCTCGTAGAGTCTGGGAAAGCATCTTGAACGGTAGTATATGTGCTCGTTGTCGCAACCAAAAGTGAATCTCTGTTGAAAGCGATTGAGGTCCCGACTCGTCAAATAACCCTAAAATCTAAGCGGGTCCGATTTCTGACTACTTCCCTTCGTTGCGCCCCTTTCACATTCCTTCTTCAGCACATCCTCCAGCTATCTTTCCAACAAAGATCGCTTGGTCGCTCATCTGACGCAGAACATAAGATCGTGTGGCGATTGGATTACCGACACTTTCTTGGCTTTGACAGCTCTAACTCGACCTCTCTACGAGAAAGCGCGCCCGTGCAATTCTCGCAGACGCCTTTACTGGCCAACGGTTGATTCAGTAGTCTTTGCTCTTCTCAGAGTCATCATCAGCTTGATCTCTGGTTCTTTCCGAGAACGCTGAGCGACCACTTGTTCTGATTGTAGGTGGTCTTGCACTCATCGAGTAAATCTGAGCGAGGAGGAACTGAACGAATTTAAAAGAGGAACATCTATGTGTTGAAAGATCTAGAGAAGAAGGAATCAAGAAGCTGACATAGCTCAACGATCAGGTCGAGCCTCTCATTCGTCCTCCACGCAACCTTTCCCAAAGGTTCTTGCTCGACAGCCTCAATAGTCTTAGTCTTAGCACAGCCCTCTTCCCAGAAGCCTTAACGATCTATCTTGCCGCAATGGCCACCTCCGTATACTCTCCCGGGCAAATCCCCGATGTCCCACCCAACGCTTCGATTGAAGAAGAAGAGGAATGGCGTCAGAACCTCAACGTCCAAATGATGTGTCCCGATTGTCAGGAATTCCCTCCAAATATTGTTGAAGAGTTTTCATCAGGAGACTCAGTTTGTGGCTCTTGTGGTCTGGTCTTGGGCGACCGCATCATCGACACTCGTTCTGAATGGCGTACATTCGCGAATGATGAGTCGGGTGGTGATGACCCTTCCCGTGTTGGAAGTGCTGCTAATCCTCTCCTGAATGGTCCACAACTCGAGACCTCGATCTCTTTTGGAGATGGTGGTCAGCGAAGCAGAGAACTCAACCGAGCCCACGCTAAGCTGACCAACAACAAGTCCAACAAGAACCTGAAAGAGGCATACCAGCGTATTCAAGCTGTTTGTGGACCTCTGAACCTCGCGACAGATATTATTGAGACAACTCAACAGCTGTTCAAAGCTACTGAGGACAACAAAATGTTCAAGGGCAAAAATACTGACGCTATCATCGCTGGCTGTCTCTTCATTGCCTGTAGACAACTTGGAAGTCCTCGTACATTCAAGGAGATCAACAGAGCTACACGCGTGACGAAGAAGGAAGTTGGCAGGACGTTCAAGCTCCTCCAGAACTTCTTCGTCCAGCAAAAGAAGATCAAGGCTGGTGGTGTTGTTCCTGGCGGAGGTGAGCTTAGCAGTGATCTTATCCTTGTATGTTCATGTGCTAATACTACTACAGTTATTGGCTTGGCCGCCATCGGGGACTCTTACCAGAACAAATCCTCTACGGAGGCCAAAGACTTCGTCGACCGTTACTGTGATCAGCTGAGGCTTGCCCTGTCAAGTATGAAGATTGCAAAGGCAATCGCCGAACGCATGTCCAGTGTCGGATCTTTGGCTGGTCGTTCGCCTTTGTCGGCTGCTGCAGCCTGCATCTACATGGCATCCCATCTTATGGGCGATCCTCGTACTCCAAAGGAAATCGCTGCCGTCGCACAAGTCAGCGACGGCACAATCCGTACTGCGTACAAGCTACTCTACACCGAAAAGGACAAGCTCATTGATCCGACTTGGCTCGAAGCTGGAAAGGGTGACATGAACCACCTTCCACCGGTCTGAACATCCACGAACTCTCACCACACTTCCTACACACCATCAACACTAAAAAATATCCCTCATATCATGCATGAATTTTTTTAATTTCCTTGAAAACTGACTCCGTCAACTCAGGACTTTCGGACAGCTAGGGCTATGGGAAAGGCGATGCGCGAGGCATCAGGCGTCAATTCTTGCTAGCTGGACAATACTGCCATGGTCGAGATGTTGAGGCACTATTGTGAGCTTGCTGAAAATGCAAAAGCGAACAGTGGTCAACAGGAGAGGTAGTTCCGAAGATAGCAAACATCAATCAAATATAGTAATCACACACCATGAACAATAGTGGTGATACGCATCATTCATACCAGGCAGCAAGTTTGCCTGATTTGGACTCAGACCGACGATCACATGCTGTTATTCTGAAACACAACACAAGCCCCACGTTAGGTCACTGTCTCCTTTGAGACTCTCACCAAAACATTCTCCCAACCACGTCTGTGTGACATTGTCCTCTTTCGCTTGCTGTCAAGTCACTCATAAGCTCAAGAGCTTCGCTCGCTGATGCTCAAACCCATATATACCTGCGTCTTTCCATAGCGAGGTCTTGAGCTTATTGTTGTGTTCTTTTGTACTACCAACACCTCGTCACAACGCGAAACTGGTACCACTTTGAAAGCTCACACACAGCAAGATGCCTTGCTTCAAGGGTTTTGCCGTCAGCGTTCACTCGCCCGAGGGGCCCATGGCCGAGTATTCCGTTCAAAAACAAGCTCGACTTTCACGAATAGGAAGCTACATCACAGTACCCAAGGCTAAGATCAACCGCGTGACTGGCTTGCCTGAACAGTCAACTTTCGCCATCTCAATAACGCTACTCACGCCTGGCACGCCAGTCCCTTACTCTCGGCCAAAGCCAACTCCCCAAAACCCCTACCCTCACCCACAGATTGTTGCTGTGCAGCCTGGCGCATCAGGCCCACCTCTTGGCTATTCTCACACTGTCCCAGCATACACTCCTTTGACCGTCAATGACAACGAAACCGTCGCCGCTTACATCTACTTCGATGGTCGTCCAAAAGAGGAGGTTGCAACACTGTTGCGTTGTGGTGTAGAAACATGGGTCAACTCTCGTTGGGTGAGTGTGCCCCAAGCCGAAGGAGGCGGCCTGGCAGAGAGGGAATTCCTCTTCAGGGAGGTTGGACTGGAGAGGTGGTTGAATGGGTTGGACTTGGCAGGTCAGAACAAGGAGAAAGCTGAGGCCCGCATACAAAAAAGAAAGGAAAGATTGGAGAAGAGACGCAGAAAGCAGAGCATCAAATCAGAGGATAGCTCTGATGAAGACAATGAAGGTTCGTCGCTGAGGAGGGCACGACCAGTAGAGCGTCATGGCGTATTAAGATATGGCGACAATGGCCAAACCCCGATTGAATCATTACCTGAAGATGACATTCTGGCCTCCGGCGATGAATCTGATGATGTACCAGAGCCAGAGGCTTCAGGTCAGATCAAGGTTGCGTTGTTTCGGGTGTTGGCGTCTGGAGAGGTAAAGAAGGGAGAATATTCACCTCAATTTGATGCGCATGACGGTGATGATGGTATGGGTGAACAAAATGGCGATGATGATGCCACGGTGGAACACAGTACAGGTCTCGCACAACCAAAGACACTCGACCCGAAATCCATCAGCACACAAACTGTCACTGGTATCGACGCTCCCGACAAGCCTTATGCGGTGTTTACGTTCATGTATCGAGGTGAAAGTAAGTGATTGAAGATTTTCACCGAGATCGCTCATATGACAGAACTGTCCAGCTAATCTCCAGCTAGAACAATTGCGCAAAATGGGCGTTCTTGCACCGTTGTCGCCTGAGCTGGCAGCAAAACCAGCCTCCACTGCCAGAAAGACTTCACGCCAGCTCGACTTTGGCAAGCTTCAACCTCTTAAATCCACCAAGGGCACCGTCGGCTTCACAGGGTACAGAGATCTTGAGACTACGACCTCAACATTCGACGTCAACGGCACATCTAAGAAGAGCAAAGACCCTGATGAGATGGAAAGTGATGATGACGAGACTGATCTGGCTGGCAAGAGGAAGAAGTCTATTGTGGATGTTGATGCCGAAGTTGATGCCGAGAACAAGATACAACTCTCGCAGGAAGAAGTGGCGCGGCGCAGTGCGCTCGCTGAGGGTTTACAGAAGATCAAGGTATGTACATGCGGCACCATTTCACATCTTGACAACTCTCTGATAAGCTTCGCAGTTGAAGCGTGGTCACTTGGATGACGACGACGACGAGCCTTCTTTCGAGCCCAAGCAGGAATCACCAGAGTCTGACGGACTCACACACGCCGACGTGATGAGTGGTAAGGTCAATCTCGACGCCTTCACTCCATCCAAATCACCCTCACTCCCCAACTCTTTCTCCAATCCCAGTCGACTCGACGACATCAAGTCTGATCCTACAGACACAAACACCCCTCGTGCTGCAAAGAAACACCGTGCCAGTCTCAATGCATACGAGTTCTCCAACCTTGGTGGTCATCTACCCGGAGACCTGACAGCTAGTGGCAATGCTGCGGCTCTTCCACCAACACCCAAGCTCAATGGCATTAGTCCAACAAGTGAGCAAGCAAAGCCAAACGGTGCTTCATTCCCCGGTATTCTCAGTGGAATCTTCAAGGGCAATATGGCAGCTGCTTCGAGCATGACACCAGTGTCAGATCCAGCCGACGTTGCTGTTGTCAACAAGGCACAGAAAGAATGGGAGGAGCAGGCCAAGGCCAACGACAAGGACGTGACTGCTTTTGTTGGTGGAGATAATGGCGTCAGTCCTACAAGTATGCCACAGGACGATGCCGCGCAAGTGGCATTGCCTGACGAGAATATGGATGATGAACTGTGACTCCAAGAAGCAGTCAGTTTGATCTGAGACTGCTGAAGATGGAGTATCACAAAATGAATAATGAGATGCTGAAATTACAGCCCCATGATGAGGCAAATGCGCTTTTGTCTGCAAGGAGGACTGCTTTGGTTTCGAAGCATGACAAGAACACTGGATGACTCATGTGAGGTCGAGCGAATGTTGCAGAGGCAAACTTGAGCCAGAGAGTCTCGTGGGCATTCACCACAACAGCATGGCCACGATTGAGACACGAATGCAGAGATTAAGACTCGCATGACAGGATGCCAACATTACAGAGCAGAAGAGTTGGAAAAGAGGCTGAAAATCTGCAACTGTATTATGAGCATAAATAGATGCAGGTCGTTCAATGATAATTGATGAATTCCTTGTTGTGCCTTTAGACGTCCTTGAGATCATAGTATAATGACTATAGGCCTGCTCATCAGAAACTGAAACCATACCACATGTAACGTAGCTTATATCATATCCAGTACTGAAGTCATCATATATGTTGTTAACTCTCCAGTGCTCCCTGAACCACGCGAGAGCTGCACATGAGTGACAGGTGCGCCTGCAGCGTACGGGAATGTGCTTTCCCAGAGAAGGGAGGTCCTTCCCTATCTCTATCTCTCGCATCCTCAACCACTGCAACCTTTATACATACTTCCACCGCACTGCACTACGCGCGGTATAACGTGTCCAAAAACGCCCTCGCTAGGTCATTGACCACCCGCTTATCTGGTATCGAAGCCGCCACGCCATACAATGCAGTATTATCACCCTTCTTCTCCACCTTCCCACCACTCGCCCTCCTAACCTTCTCCTTCTCAATCACCTGTTCCACCACCTCCTTCAAATCCGCCAATAAGCTATCTACCGCAGGCACAATAGGCAGCGTCACAGCAACGTGGATCCCCGGTGGATTCTGCAGCGCATTGAGATGCCAGCCCTTGGCGGACATGCCATCGGCGAGTTCGTAGATATCCAGCATGTTCCGGTCTTTGCTCGTGAACGCCACGACGCTGACGAGTGGCTTGCCTATTACGCTAAGATGCGCGCTCACTACATTGTCTGTCCGCACAGCTTCTTCCATTTTCTTGGCGGCGCCAACGATCGACTTGCATGCTGCGATGTAGCCTTCCTCGCCGGTGCGCATCATACTGGCCCAACAGCCCGCGATGAGCGCGCCAGGGCGGGAGCCGGCCATGCTGGGACTGGCGTAGACGCCACCACTCCAATCAGGACAGATATAGTATTGGTACGACCGCAGCTTTTTCGTGCGGTAGAGTACAGTGCTGTTGCCTTTGGGCGCAAAGCCATATTTGTGAGTGTCTACACTGATGGACGTGACGCCAGGGAGAGTAAAATCGAAGGGCACGGACTCGAAACCGGCGCGGGAGAGGAAGGGGATCATGAAGGAGCCGAGACAACAGTCGACGTGCAGAGGAATCTTGTGGCTTTGAGCGAGAGTGCTGAGAGAGGCGATGTCATCGATGATGCCGTGGGGGAAGTTGGGCGCTGAGCCTACTAGTAATATCGTGTTTGGATTGATGAGGCGGCGGACGGAACGTAGGTTGACTTGGTGAGTGGGTGAAGGACATGGGACGAGGTGCACGCGGATATTGAAGTAAGATGCTGCCTTGCGGAAAGCGGTATGTGCTGTCTCAGGAAGTATCATCTCGGGAGAGGTGATCGAGCGTTCTGCCCGACCTTTCTCCCGGGCGCTGAGGACGGCCATCAGAATGCTCTCGGTACCTTTCAAAGTCAGCTTGCTGCAACATCAGAAGTGATGATTGCTACGAACCACCTGACGTTGTGACGCCTGCTGCGCCAGGAGGGGCATTGAATATGGATAGAACCTTTCAAAGTCAGCTTGTCGCAACACCGCAGGTGATGGGTGCTACGAACCATTGCCACCACTTCTGCCTCCATCTTCCGTACTCCTGGGAATACATCCGGATGTATGGGATTTGCAACTGTAAACATCTTGTATGCCTCGACCTGCACATCCACAAGCTCTTGACCACCATGATACACTGCTCCACTGACTCGCCCATCCTCCCATCGTGTGTGTTCCATCTCGTTCAGTCTCCCCAGTTCGGCCTTGACTTGCGGGTCTGACCACCCTTCTGCAGGCAATCGCGAGTACCTATTCACACCTGGACCAAAGCCAGTGAGAGTCTTTTCCATTTTCTCGACGGCATGAGACACATCCTTCTCAATCTTTCGTCGAACTTGTGGTATGCTAAGAAAGTAGCCGTAGCCTGTTCGTCGTAGATAGAGGAAGACAGATCGTAGACTGCCGAAGATGCCATGACCTCGTAATTGATAGTATGTTTTATTTGACCACCGGAGGAGAAAGAAGAAGAATACTAGTGTCTGCAACCTAGCGTATCAAACAGTCAACATGCTGGTTCGCTACCTGGCTGATAGTATATACATACAGCTCAAGAGCCCGCTTGCCTGCCGCCAGCTTCCCTGATCTCAGGCTGAGTTGTGCTCGCATTGTCTGGAGTTTTGGCCCAAGCAGCGGTATACTCGTTAATGAAGCGGACATAGCAACGGATTCCTAGGCAGGTGATTCCAGCTTGGACGAGATAAGTGTTCATGGTGTTGCGGTCGCAAGCTGGTGACGACAATGTTATTGGCGTCATGTCTTACGGAGCCGAGCCCGCGGTCACGAGATGTACAGTATCTTGGCAGAACTGAAACAGTAACGACAGGCTTGGAGTTGTGAGCTGGATTGAGATCAAAAAGACTAAAATTGCTAGCATCTTCACTTCCCAAGTGACTCAGAAGGCCCGAGCCATATTGACTGACACTCTATCACGACATTGCATTTCGAGGCTATCGCCAGACTCACAATCTCATCACTCGCAGCAATTACAAGATTCTCGTCCCCATGCTGTTACACCTCGCGAAGCTTACATTCATCGCATGCCGATCTTCTCATCATCTTCAGCGTAGGAAAGAGGACTTTGAGATTTCCGAGTGAAGGTTTTGGATTGGCATGCGAGAATAAGCCGAGATTTTGGAATGGGTGGAAGGTGGTAGAGGTGAAAAGGTTAAAGGTAATGATATAAGTAGTATGGAGTACAGTCAGACAATGCCTTTGAGATACCAATGAGGTGGTATAGCAACACTGTCAGCCGTGGGGTTTGCGAGGTTCCACTGATGATATAGAAAGCCAGAGATTGCATCAACTTGAGGAGGAAGTCTGAAAGTGGTTATGTTCATAGGATGTAAGCTTATGTTTTGGATGGACTTGGCATGAATTAGGATAGGCGCCACACGTTTATAGACAAACAAGAAAGAAATGTCAAAATTTTAGAAAGATATTATCAGCCGTGAGCTGAATGACTGCCGAGATCTTGATAGCTTTTCGAAAGAATGCCGCGACGAAGGAATGCCACGACGATGGAATGCCGCGATCATGGATTCCCGCATAGCTTGCTCTGCAGTGATATTGTCAAGGTCAGGTATGATTGTCTTCTCAATATTGCACGATCACGAAAATTGGATCACAACTTTTTGGTAGATTGCTGCTCTTTTCCCGACAATGAAATGACAAACAACACTTCCAAACGTGGTCAGTTGAGGTGATCGGTACCATAGCAGGAGATCATCTGATCTTATTGTCTTGTTGTACTTCATTTGTTCATTCGAAATCGACCTCGCAGGTCTTCTGAATATACACTTTGTTCGAACTAATCTTCCCGGCAAGTAGCTGCATCGTCTACCTAGCCAGATCCACAGGGAAAACACCGTTTTCTAGACACAAGTTAGCACGGCTGAAGGGTTTAAGGCAGTTTCGTATACTCACCACGCTGGTCATCCCATCGCTCACACCAAGCACTAGGGCACAATGATCGGTAGGCAAGGAAGAACTGTATGAAGCGTCAACACCTGTTCGTTCATTCTTGTTGCTGTGTTCTCATACCTGGCGGCAAGGCTTGAACTCTTCACCCTTTGCGAGAATACACTTGTGATAGTCGACCTTATCCCACTGTTAATCTTAATCGATGCAATCTTGCAATCCAGTTTCTTACGTAGTTTTGCCAGCAGTGCTTGGTCCTACAGAACGTCAATATCTATCGTACAGAACAGATCATGATGGACGTACTGGTTCATGTTCGGGAAACGAGCATCGAAGCCTATTGAACGCAGATTATAAGTATACTGTCGTAGTGCATTTGACTACCATCGTAGTAGACGCATGCCATCCCGAGCAGTCAACTCTGGGTCTTCGTGAGGTCGAGGAAGAATTGCGGACTTACCAGCTACACAAGAGTTAGTAGTCTACTTTCGCATTGGGTAGCCATCTGCGATATCTTACCAGTCACAAACTTGAAGGGCTTGGTCTCACGTTCATCGCTTTCTTCAGACATCTTGAGGGTTGAAGGTAGTGTATACGTGATAGAGTGGAGTGTGGTGGTGAGGCTTGAAGTGTTGTCGTTGATTGAGCTCGGGATGCTCTGGGAGAAATTGGGGACCTGACTCATGGGCGGATTCTCACATCATGCCAATCCGAACTCGAAGCTCAAACTACGAACAACCACTAGCACTCTCTGCAAACCATTGTAACAATGCGCCCTACACAGATCCTCGCTATGCGCCCTTCGCCCTTCATGGCCTACAGGGCTACACGCCCAGCAATGCGACCTATTCCTGTAAGGGCTACGCATATAGTCAATACGACATCATCATGCTAACAAGACCGCAGAAGGAAGAGCACAGCGGTATGCCATCTCCTGTCGCCAATGGAAGACGACAACCAAGATGAGAAAGAAACGTACCTGCTAAGACTGAAGAACAGCACACACCATCTCCCAGCGTCTCCGAACACTTAAGAAGATTCCAATGGAGTTGATCCCGCTAGGTATTTGATAGACACTCATTGTTGGTTTCAGAGCTTTGCTAATGGATCCTTCACTAGGTGTCGTCATGGGGTGAGGTTCAATCATGGTGCCAAGCACTGCGTATATCTTGCTAACAACAACTTAGTGTCGCTCTCGGCGCAGCCGGCTACTCTCTTGGAAGGAAGCTTTACATCGACAAGCAGCTTCGTCTCACACGATCTGGAGGCACATCAACGAAGAACACCGCGGACCAGGCAAGGTAGACGTGGGAGCAGTTCGAGCATGATACAAAGTGGAAGTACAGAAACATACTCAGATCTAGTAGGCTTCGAGGTGGAGTAAGAGAGCGGAGACGATGGTTGCAGACACGTCCGACTGAGGCTCTGCAAACTCTACTTCATGCCGATAATCTCATAAGCATCACCAGCCTTCCTGTATCACTTTTTTGGTCTCACGCAGTGCCCTCGAAAATCCAGCTATATGACACTCAAACAACCCGCCTTTTCTTCGATACTCTGCAACAACATGCCTCAATTAACCATCATCACCCTTCTGCTACTTCTGCTGCCTCCCATGACCTTCGTTACTCCAGATTGAACCTAGAGCCCAGTCAAACCAGAGCTTGCAGTATATCTTGATTCTGCAAAATAAGTGCAGCAGAATGGTCTTGGCAAGGCGTCTTCTAACCCGTGGTAGTCTTGCCGTACCTGTTTCCAATTCGCGGTTGTCATCGTGATGACAAATTGCCATTTGTCTTGCCGTACTGCATCAACTTGATCGCAACGTGTTTAATGTCGCACAATATAATCTTCAGCAGCATCGCCACTTGGTGGGGTTGACTTTCGCTTTTCCTTTGGATATCTTCAGGCTGCTTTGGGTCCTGCAACATCCAGGCCCTCAAGACCTTGCATTGGATCGTACGGTGCACTTGCTCCATCATTCCTTACTGGTAGCCGATCTTCCTCATTGACAGCATGGCTAGCTAGATAGCTTTCCTACGCACAGTCAGCACCTCAACTTAGAAACAGAAAGGAGTCTTGAATCCTCACCTGTTGCCACAACGCCGTCTTGCTACCTAGTCCTTCGCTTGCATCTTTTTGTGGTTTGGCTGCCGCGACCTTGATGACCCTGCCAAACAGTTCACTCTGATCCATGTTGTCAATAGCTTCTCTTGCATCCTCAGCCAGTTCGAACTCGATATAGCCAAAGCCTCGATGGGGGTCGACAGAAGACTTTAGCTCTGGCTTGGGTAAAGAAATGTCGACAATCTCTCCAAAAGGCACGAAAGCGTTGTGCAGAACGTTGGTGTCTACTGCATTATCGAGTCCACCCACGAAGACTGTGGACTTGAGGCGCGCAGTGTCACTCATTTTTTGATTCTAGCGCATCGAGATAAATAATGCGGATAGAATTGCTTTGCGAATATAATACCTGGTTAGAGGCTTAGTTGGAGCATTGGCGACCTACAGTAAGGCTAGCCCTTCACTTCGTGGGGTAAGAAGTCGTCACCCCTGAGAATAGCAATACGGATGAAACAACAAGACACGTTTCAGGCTACATTGCACTTCTTCTCAATTGATATTGTTCCAGCACTTGACGACAAAGCACGACCCGAACCTCGAAGAAAAGGTTTGTTAAATTCCAGAAATTGCGAAGGGCATTGCCCATCATTGAAGCGCCTTGATCATACCTAAACAATTCTGAAACAATAATGGGTCGACTTCGCGAAATTCCTCGCACCGCTGCTTTCGCTTGGTCCGCTGGCAATGCCAATCCCTCCATCGTCACCGGCACACGCGCAGGCGCGATTGATGCAGACTTCACTAGTGAGAACAAGTTGGAGTTATGGGATTTGAACTTGGACAACAATGACCCCAATGCCGACCTGAAGCCTGCGTCCAGCCTCGATACAGACTCAAGGTAGTAATGACCTCTCCGGTACGGGGGTCTCCTCGCTAACGTTAGTCCGCAGATTTTACGACCTGGCATGGAGCAAGCCAAGCCACGATCACTCCCAAGGTATCATTGCTGGTGCAGCGGAAAATGGATCGCTGGATCTGTGGGATGCTGCAAAGTTCCGTACAAGTGCTTCGTACGTTGAAAAGGCAGAACAGTTAGATTCATGCTAAGATTAAATGATAGGACTTCATTGATCTCGAGGACGACACCACACAGCGCCGCGATTAAGGCAGTACAGTTCAACCCACATAGAGCAGAACTTCTCGCTACATCTGGAGCAAAGGGCGAGCTATACATAACAGATTTGAACAATGTCAAAGATCCTTTCCGGCTGGGCACGGCAACGGCAAGAGCAGACGACTTTGATGCACTTGACTGGAACAAGGTTGTACCACATATTATGGCGACTGCTGGTAGTGGAGGATTTGTGACGGTCTGGGATGTCAAGGCTAAGAAAGAGAGCCTGACGCTCAACAACTACGGTCGCAAACCTGTCAGTGCTGTTGCATGGAACCCCGACTTCGCGACGAAGCTTGCAACAGCTTCAGCCAGCGATCAAGATCCACTCATCCTGCTTTGGGATTTACGGAACTCGAGTGTACCCGAGCGCATCTTGAAGGGTCACGAGCAGGGAGTACTGTCATTATCATGGTGTGGACAAGACAATGAGCTTCTACTTTCTTGTGGAAAAGACAACAGAAACATTTGCTGGAATCCTCTTATTGGAGAACCGGTTGGCGAGTTCCCAATTGTCACGAATTGGACTTTCCAGACTCGGTTCCACCCAGAGTACCCTCATATGCTGGCGACAGCGTCGTTCGATGGCAAAATTGCTGTACAGACATTGCAAAACACAAACGCCAAACAGGATACTGGTGCTGCGGCGGCCAACCATGCGCAAGATGCAGCGGATTTCTTTGCAAATGTTCAAACCCAACCTCAATCATCTTCTTTCTCGCTTGCCAAGCCTCCAAAGTGGCTGAAGCGCCCCGTAGGAGCTTCGTTTGGATTTGGTGGAAAGCTCGTTCGGTTTCACGCTATCAAAGAGGCCGACCCGAAGAAGCCAGCTTCGAAGTCAAAAGTGGAGATCACAAAGATTGAGACTGATCCCAGGGTGGAGACATCGATCGCAGAGCTCCAGACCGCATTGAAAGGCAACGATTTGACAGCACTCTGCGAGAGTAAAGTGGAGACCGCATCGTCTGAAGATAGCAAGAACGACTGGAAGGTCATCCAAAACCTCATCTCAACAACACCTCGCAAAGGACTTCTCTCATACCTTGGCTTCGCTGACAAGCCTGACACAACGGCCGCGAACGGTGAAGCTACCACCAATGGCGAAACTTCAGCCGAGAAAGAGCTTGCTGCAGCTGCAGCCGACCCAAGAAGGCTTTCTACATTCTTTGGTGCTGGAGGTGATGACAAGGAAAGTGATTTCTTGGCAGATCTTGCCGCAAACAAGGGTGCCAGAACGAACAAGCCTTTCAGCATCTATACTGGCTCCGAGTCAGATATAGACAAGCAAATTACTAAAGCTCTTATGCTTGGCGGATTTGAGAAGGCCATGGATATGTGTCTCAAGGAGAACAGAATGTCGGAAGCATTCATGATTGCCATTTGCGGCGGACAGAAATGCATTGACAAAGTCCAGGCTGCATACTTTGCGCAGCAAGCCAATGGGCCAAACTACCTGCGCTTACTCGCGTCTGTGGTTGGCAAGAACCTGTGGGATCTTGTGTACAATGCTGATTTGGGGAACTGGCGAGAAGTCATGGCAACACTTTGCACGTATGCCGATGAGGCGGAGTTCCCTGATCTTTGCGAAGCCCTGGGAGATCGACTCGACGAGAAGGACAGATCGAGAGGAGAGGCTTCCTTCTGTTATCTAGCTGGATCTAAGCTGGAAAAAGTGGTACCTATCTGGATCCAGGAGATGAATGACGCTGAGCAGCTTCAGGCTGAGGAAGCTGGGGACGAGTCTGCTTTCTCCATACACGTACAGGCATTGCAACACTTCATCGAAAAGGTATCAATCTTCCGCAAAGCAACCACGTATGAGGACAAGGACATTCAGCAGACGATTTCTGAGTACCGTCTTGGACCTTTATACACCAAATATGCTGAATATGCGGATGTTGTCGCCTCGTATGGTCATCTTGAGTTGGCTGAGCAGTATCTAAGTCTTCTCCCTGCAGCATATGGTCCAGCAGAAACGGCAAGGGATCGCATGCAGAAATCAACAAAGAAAGCACCTGCAACTAGCCGTAAAGCTGCTGTTGCTCCTGCATTGAGGACTGGTCAATCAGATTTTGCTGCAGCCATGCAACAGCCCTACAGTGCGTTGCAGCCCAACCCGCCACCCAACCCTTTCGGAGCACAACCTCAGCAAAACAGCTATACTCCTGCTGCTACTGCGGCTATTCCTGCGCCTGCTCAGCGATATGGTGCATCTGGATATCAACAACCTTATCAAACACCTCAATCTTATACCCCTGCCAGTGCATTTGCCACATCATACCAGCCACCTGCTCAGAATCTGGGCGTTCCTCAACCAGGAAGCCTGCCGCCACCCAAGACTACTGGACCACCACCACCATCATCTAGAATAATGGATGGATCGAATTGGAATGACCTACCTGACGGGTTCTCCTCGAAACCACCAACACGACGAGTTACTCCGGCCATGGGGCTGCCCCCAACCGTCACGTCGCCCTTCTTGAATCAGCCAGATATGTCCAGTCAACCTGCATATGGTGCGCAGATTGCTCCACCCATGGGTACGGCGAGGGAAAGGACACCTTTGCCTCCTCCTCCAAAGGCTGGCCAGGCACCACCACCACAGTTTGCCGATCGATCAGCAATCCAGCCCCCACCACCACGGCCTACTTCAGCAGCTGCCAACGCCTATCAACCCCTTCCGACAGCACCACAACAGCAGCCGATCCCACCTCCATTACAAAGACAGGTTTCGGCAGCATATCAGCCACCTCCCGCTACAGCCCCACCCTCCAACCGCTACGCGCCAGCACCAGGCACAATTCCTACGCCAGGACCACCAGGCGTTGGAGCACCACCACCTGCAGGACGACCAATAGCACCTAATCCATACGCGGCAGCTTCTGCTCCTGGTAGAACCGCGTCTTTTGCGCAGCCACCACAGTCTCAACCACAAATGCAAGCACCCCCACCACCCAGAGCAGCACCTCCAGCAGCTGCACCGCCACCACAAGGTCCTCCCCGCGGACCTCCTTCTGGACCTCCACCCACTTCCAGACCTGGTACGGCTCAAAGTCAAGGTTCCGTGGCCTCAAACCCCGCTGCATATCGTAAGTATATCTAAACCTCATACAACGACTTTAAGAAACTAACTCAATAACAGCTCCTGGTGACCGATCCCACATCGCACCAGAGGTTCAACCCGTCTTCGAAACCCTGAACGCGGAGATGCAGCGCGTCAAAGCCGTCGCCCCAGCAGCCTACATGAACCACGTCGTTGACGCCGAAAAGCGCCTCAATCTGCTCTTTGACCAGCTCAACAATGGAGTCATTGGTGCGGCGAGTTTGGCGCAATTGCAGGGTTTGGCTGAAGCGCTCCGGTCGCGCAATTATGACCAGGCGCAGTCTGTGCATACGGCTATGGCGCAGTTGCCGGATTTGAGTCAGCCAGCTATGGTTGGTGTGAAGAGACTTATTAGTATGAGTCGTGCTACGCCGGCGTGAGTGTGGAGGGTTTTTGGCAGTGTGAGGAAGTTGGTAGATGCTTGATCAGGTTGATATGGCGTGTTGGTCACGATGAGGAATGGAGAGGAATGTATAGGGTGTAGAGATTTGTATAGTCATCAGTAGACCAGACATTATACATTATGGATATTGCTATCTTGTGCCTGTTCTGAACCCGTGTCTATAGCTTGGGCCAGGGCCTGGACTTGCTTACTGCCTTTTGAACAACGCTGTCCATATCCATATCCATATCCATGTTGTAATGTGAATTCAACCAGTAGTGCAAAATCTTGCAGCTATGGCAACGATAATCTCTCCGACTAAATCTCCTTGACTTGATTGACACATAGTATCCTGTGCAAGATGCGCAATGTCCACGACAGGCAGTTGACAACCGACTTGACGATGCCGTTGACCACTATGCCATTGCATGGACTGATCCAGCATTTCGAGGCTTCCGACCTTTCACTTGGTTGGTGGGGTTGTTCCAGACAGGTCTGAGGTTCCTCCATGATCCGGTCGCGGTGGTTGCTTGATGGTCGTGATGCCTTCGCTTTCCATGGCCTCGCTTTCTGACCACTGACCACTTGACATACCAATACCGCCTCTGAACGTCGTCATCCATGTCATAACAGTCGACTCAGTACATCTTCCATTAAACGCCAATGTCCGGTGCTGCTCCATTGAGGCTTGGAGCCATACCCTTCCTCCTACAATTTTCTCGTGAACCAAACCCTCACTTTCTGACTACCGACCACCGACACTTCAGCACCGTCCCGAGAGTGGTCTGTCCGTCTCCACCACCTACTCAGTACATCTCCCCCCAGACGCCAGTATCTCACGCTACTTCACCAAAGCTTAAAACCCATGCTCTTGCTCCTACGAATTTCTCATAAACCAAATCCATCACATTCCATTCACCTAGGAACAGCACTCTCAATCCAAAACCCTGGTTCCGGTTTCCTCGCCTCTTTCAACTCCGCCTTCGTCATCGCCTCTTCAACCTCTCTGACTGAAACTAATTCCTTGACTTTCATAATTTGGCCGGCGACTTCAGGGGTTACGGGGTGGAAGACGGTGCGGTAGCGTTTGCGGAGACCGAGGGCGCGGAGAACGCCGGAGGATTTGGAGGGGAGACCGATGGCGGAGCGGATGAGGGTTATACGGAAGAAGGTCATTGTGGTTGGTGGTGACTTGTGTGACAAGGTGGGAAAAGATTTTGGTTGTCGCGCAGAGCTTGAGAGCTTGGTTGGAGATGGGAGGAGCGGGATGGTAGTGGAGGTCGGCGTAGTGGTGGATGAGATGAATGTCGATGAAGACGTTGAGATTGAGCTGATTTGGTAGGTTGTTTATTGTGATGCTGTGAGATTGAGAAGAAGAAGAAGAAGATAGAGATGAAGTTGGCTGTGGAGTCTACCCCGTGTTGACCTCGAAACGCGAGACAATGATGGACTGTATACTTGCCTGTCCGCCCACAACATCCTTCTCCCGCTCGTTCTTTACCCTGATATAACGCCCTTGAATGTGACAATGATAATGACCACTCCGCTGGACGGCTCAGCTTTGGTATAATACTACTCTACTGGCAGACGCGTCCTTCAATAACAGCCATGGACACCGAACCACCTATAAAGCTCTCCGAGCTCCTGCGACACCCAGATGACCTTGCAAAAGTCCCCAGCCTGAAAGCTGATATCATGCGCAAGAAAGCAGCAATAGACGCTCAACTCAAATTGCGTTCCAATGAGCAGCTTCAGACTACAAAAGCTGGGCTCGACTCTCTTCACGAAGCACAACGAATCACGAATTTGATCAAGGAAGAAATGCAAAAGATTGATCGACTGGGCGCGGAAGCCAAGCAGATGATTCGCAGCTTCCCTGAAATCAATGGCGTGGCCAAAATACATCGGAATTTTGTGGAAGTCGACAGGTTGAAGAAGGGCATTGAGCAATTCAATGAGCGGGTTGATGAGGTAAATGAATTGATTGAGGAGGATGACCAGAGACCTGGCATACAACCGAACTTACTGAAGATTCATCATACTGTGAGTGAACTACGGACGTTCAGGGACGAATGTATGGCGCAGGTTCACCGGGTAGAAGATCAGTCGTTGGTGGGAGAACTGGAAGAGCGATTTCAGAGGCTGGACGATACTATCGATCGGTTTGACGGGCTGGTTGGTCAGACTTGCATCAGCCTCATCCCTCTAGTAATGGCAGATACACCTGAAAGTCGAGGCCTAATAGTCAGGACCGCAATCATAATCAAGAAAGAGGAACAATATGACATTGAGATCAAGAAGATACAGGCCACACAGCAAGAATACAAGCAATTGGCATCACGCTTTCAGCAGCTCAATATTGGCCAAACAGAACTCAGAGGCTACAAAGACAAATTTCTGGAAGCCATCAAGCTGTATTGCCAAGAACAGATTGATAGATCTGACACGACTTTCACAGAAGATCCCGAGAAACTGGATAAGAGCTTGAGATGGTTCTTCAACGACCTGAATACTGTCAAACTTGGCATGATTACGCTCATGCCAAAAGACTGGCGTATCTTTGAAACCTACGTGGATATATATCACTTGCAAATGCATGAATGGCTTCAAGCTAAAGCCTCTGACCCTAACGTACTGCCTGCTCATATGCTTGCAATCATACACTGGAAAGATGTATATCACAAAAAAATGCAGAGACTAGGCGTAAATCCGGCTGAGCTTGCGCCATCACTTCCAGGAGGTGCCGACAGTGATCTTGTCCGCGAGTATCGCCAGCTGATAGTAACAGCCGTGGAAAAGTGGATGGCTCAGATGAACAAGACAGACCGAGCCGAATTTCTCGATCGAAAAGAAGGTGCTCTTGAACATGACGAGCATGGCCACTTCCGCACAAAAACACTAGGCGATATGTGGCGAATGCTTCGTGAGCAGCTCATCGTCGCCAGCAGCTCCGAGCTCACCGATGTCACTGAAGGTGTCACAGACGCAATGTTCCGAGCTCTAAAAGCACGTCAAGACATGTGGCTAGCGCTTGTCAACGACGAGCTAAGCCGTTACGCACGTCCAAATGCTGAGCCTGATGGCATCCAAGGTCTGCAAGATTGGCTCATCGCGCTTGCAAATGACCAAATCACTTGTATCATCAATCCTGATGAAGATAGTAATGCTTCACCAACAGCGTCAAGCCCGACTGCTATCGATCTAAACAGTACTGCCAAACTAGGCTTTTTATCCTCTTTCCGCCGCGATTACGAATCCCTCGTTACACCCACTTTTGCCACAAGTGCGGAAGCTCGCTTTGATGCGTTGCGTGCTGGTTTCACCGACTTGGGTTTCCGCTGCATTGCCGTCTTTGCGAAACTCATGTTTGCAGTCGACTTCCGCGCAAGTTTACCTGACTTCTTTACCCAGCAGTGGTATACTAAGCCAAATATCATGCGGCAAATTGTGTACACATATGAGGATTACTTGAGCGACTATGGCAGTACAGTGCCGGATATTTTGCACGACATTCTGATTGAAGAGCTAGCGAAACAATTGCTGATAGCGTATCTCGGCTGCGTGCATAATAAAGGCGCCAAATTCCGCAAATCTGAACCCTTCTCTGACCGGATGCGAGAAGATGTCGTTGCAGTCTTTGGCTTCTTTGAGAAGTACAAGGGCAGTTATGATGCTATCAGAGAACAATGGCGTGTTGTGGAGGGCTTTCTTAAGTTACTAGAGGTGGAAAAGGCAGGTATCATTGAGGCGTTTGTGGAGTTTATGACTTTGTATTGGGATGTGCGGATTAGTTGGGTCGAGGCAGTGCTGCGGAGTAGGGAGGATGTAGATTTTGGACCTCTTGGTGATGGAAAGTCGTTGTTGAAGGGCATTAGGGCGAGAGTGGCGGAGGTGAGAGTGCCGGAAGGCGAGAGAGGGGATACTGTCATGGCTGAGGTTGATTAAGATGTGATGCCAATTACTGTAATATTTGGAATATTCAGAGATAAGATAGAACTAAGATCCAGTGACATCCTCCGTCCGACACGCGGTCAACCTCCACTGCACCAACCGGTGTTGCATCTTTCGCATATGTAAAGTGACATCCGATCAGTGATACGCTGCTGTTGTGTGTAAGACCGCTTTGGTCGATGTGATGACAACTTCAATCTCTTGAACAACACTATCACCTGAACCACCACCCCTCACTCCACCTTGACTTACTACATCACCATAAGCTAGTGACATAATGTCCACCATCACCACCCTCTGGAAAACACTATCAAAAGAATCCGGCGCCACAACCATCTTCGCCTCCTCCCGCGACACCAAACTCCTCTGCCTCCAACGCTTCGTCCGCCTCTTCGCCTACGGAATCTCCTTTCTCATCCTCGTCCACTTCCTCGCCAACCTAGGCATCAATGACGCCCGCATTGGTCTCTTCATGACCTTGACCCTACTAGGCGATGTAGTCATTAGTTTCTGCCTGACGCTAATCACAGACAAAGTCGGTCGACGGAGCGTCTTGGCTGCGGGTGCTGGCTTGATGGCGATGAGCGGTGTTGTGTTTAGTTTGAGCGAGAATTATTGGATTCTTGTGCTTGCGAGTGTTGTTGGTGTGATTAGTCCTAGGTTTGTATGCGGAAGATACGAGGCGTGTGTAGGATACTGATGAGGTCTTGCAGTGGTAATGAAATTGGACCGTTCCGAGCCATCGAGGAGTCTATCCTTGCTCAACTGACGCAAAAGGATGATCGCAGTGATGTGTTTGCGTGGTATACGTTGTTTGGCACGCTAGGTGCTGCACTGGGAACGTTGACTTGTGGGTTTATGGTGGCAGGACTTCAGAATCTAGAGGCTTGGGCTGCGACGGGGGCGTATAGAGTGGTGTTTGGTCTATATGCTCTTCTGGGCGTGGTCAAATTGGTGCTCACACTCTTACTGAGCAAAGCTATCGAAGCAGAGACGACGCAGCAGGTATATGAAACTCTACCAACGGAGCTCGAAGACGAAGGTCTGCTTTCAGACACTGACGAGCCGTCCACAATCCAATCCGTCAAGAGCCAGCGCGCCACACCTGCCAGTACACGACCACAGCCTCCCAGTCTCAAAAGCCGTATAACCGCTCTCCTCCCCACCATCTCCCCCCAATCCCTCACCATCCTCTTCAAACTCATCCTCCTCTTCTCCCTCGACTCCTTCGCCTCCGGCCTCGCCTCGCCCTCCTGGCTAACCTACTTCTTCACCACCGTCCACCACCTCCCCAGCCAAGCACTCGGCACCCTCTTCCTAACAACAAACCTCCTCGCCACAATCTCCAATCTACTTGCGCTACCACTGGCGCGACGCCTAGGCCCGCTCAAAACAATGACGTTTACGCATCTCCCATCGGCGATCTTTCTCGCTTTGATACCGCTTCCGAAGCCGGCAGGGGCGGGGACGTGGTGGGCTATGGGCCTGTTGGCGATGAGGGCGTGTACGCAGAGTATGGATCAAGCGCCGAGACAGGCGTTTTTGGCCGCTGCAGTGCTTCCAGAGGAGAGGACGGCAGTTTTAGGAGTTGTTAACGTGGTCAAGACGTTGGCGCAGGCGGGAGGGATTGGGTGTACGGGTGTGTTGGCGGGAGCGGGCATGTGGGTGGTTATGTTTGGAGGGGCGGGAGGATTGAAGGCGAGTTATGATTTGTTGATGTTGTGGATGTTTTTGGGGATGAAAGAGAGAGGTTGAAGAGCTACAGTATGTGCAAGAGTGAGATATCCGAGGGCGTTGTCCCGCGAACCCTACGTGGTGACTTTGCTTGCTGATCAATTGCTTCTCGAGCCAGCTGATTAGGTTGGAGGTGGTATGAGGAACGAGTTCGCTATGTCGTTATGTTGTGTCACCTTGTGCGTCCATAGTAACTGCAATGGCAATCACGATACTGGACGTCGACAGACCCTCTTCAACAACACAACAGCTACGACTCCTCCAGTATCATACCACCCCGCGCCCCAACAACCAGGAACAATGGCCACCAGGAGCTCTCCAACCCCCACACCACCACCCTCATCACGCACCACCACAAATCCAGCAAAGTCCGTTCGTTTCGAACATCCACAAAACCACACCACCACATCCGCACCTCCCAGAATCACAACCAAAGACTTTCGTCCTTCATATCAGGCCACATGCCATTCCGCAGACTCTGACAACGACGATGAGAACAATACTGACGATAAAAGCAGCAGTACCATTTGCACTTCTGCATCTGCCTCATCCTCAGAAGCACAAACTGCCGTTGACTTGCAACGTGCTGCACGCCTCGATCTCGATGGGATACGGTTCGCGAAACACGAGAAAGTGGAAAAAGCACGCTTCATCGAGTCACCCTCCTCCTGCTCTGACGACGACGAGAAGAGCACAACCACACTCACAACTCGAAACATGCGACCATTCAAACACGCTACCCCATCAAGAAGGCTCCACGCAGCACCATAGTGGACGAACGCCACTGGCACAGAAGTGCAGCGAATGCAGAACTTTCGTCCTTCACAGACCCCAAACCTCGAAATAGACAGTTTATGCCAAAGTGAATTGGAAGCTGAGATAAGGAGGAGCCTTCTCGTGAAGCCGCGCGTGAAAGATCGAGATGGATTGAAGGTGGCTCAAATGAAGGATTTTCGTCCTTCACAAAGTCCGAACTTCGGGACAGAAGCTCTACGCAGAGCGAGTTAGAGGGCGAGATGAGGAGGAGTCTTCTTGCCAAGGATGGAGAGGTCATGGAGATCGTCGAGGTGAAGAAGTTTCGTCCTTGCCATCGCCCAAATCTCGGGATAGATGCTTTCTCCAAGAACGGGATGAAAGCCGAGATACGCCGGTGCGTGCTGAAGGAGGTACTAAGGATCGAGAGAGGTTGAGGGTGGTAGGGATGAGGGATTGTGTTCCTAGCTTTTTGAAACGACGGTAGGAGGGTGGAAGGGAAGAGGGGAGGAAGGGCAGATGAGACGAGGAAGAGGGTTTAGAGGAGGAGAAGAAGATGATGAAAAGCGAGAGAAGAAGAGGAAGACAACGAGGTGGGCGTGGTGGTAGCTGATGCATATCTCAAGTCCATCGGCAGAAAACTGTCCATGGAAGTCTTGTTCATCTTCAATGAGTGCCGCGAAGAGCCAGGAAGAGAAACATCCTCAAAGCTTCTGCCGTCATAAGAGGGCAAAATCATACTCTAGCTCAAACGCACCGAAAGCAACACCCAGCAATCTCCACAACTATTTTTTTCTTTCCTTGAGTCATCATTTCTTGTCTTTGATAGTTCATGTGCTAAGGCTTGGGATGTGTAAGGTACGCTTGTTTTTCAAACTATAGAGAAGGTGTGAAGCATTGATTTGCGAGATGGAGGCGCATGTTGAGGGACTCGTTGTTGTTCAATGAAATGCGAGCGACCACCTCTTTGCCTCTGCTCAATGAATGTTTGTTGCATGCAGTCTTCACGTCTGCTTCTCGTCTGAAGCCTTCCATGATTAGACTTCTCAGCTTGCTCTTATCGCTTTTGCTTCCGGGGGCTTTGCCTGCGTGTTTAGGAAGGTGGTTATTGGAATAGTATCCACCTTGATGATTTATCAAATGCTATTACATTTGAGATTTTGGCAAGACGTGACAACCCGTAAAAGGGTATGTTGAAAGTGTGCAGCAGCTTTCCATTATTCATGTGAAACTATGCTCGTCAACGCCGATTGCCACGAGAGCCGCCACCTCTTGATCCGCCTCGACCACCACCACCACCGCGACTGCTGAAGCCACTTCCTCCACGACCTCCTCTGCCACGCCCTCCACCACCGCCACCACTCTTTTCAATCCTACCACCCCTCGTCTTATCAGCACCAAGTGGTCGTCGATCACTCCGACCACCTCCTCCCCTTCCACCACCTCTGCTCCGATCCGAACCACCTCTGCCTCGACCTCTGAAGTCACCTCGTCCATTCACAGCTCTAGCAATCTCTTTGCCGTTGTTATCATCATCACCATCCTCCTCCTCATCACCATCGCCCTTCTTCTCCCTCTTATTCGTAAACTTCAATCGTCCGCCCTGGCCCCTCCTCGCAACATCCCGTCCTTTGATCGCAGCGACATAGGCATTGATTCCTTGTTCGACGGAAGCGTTGTCCAGATCAGGCATGTCTTCATCTTGGTCGTCTTCTTTGAACAGCAATTTGCCCGACTCGATGTCTGTTTTTGCTTTGCGTTTTGTCAGAGGCACTGTTGCGGGCTTGATGGGGCGGGTGGAGGAGATGCGGGCGAGGGATTTGCGGTCGAGGAGGTCGAGAGGCTCGTCTGTGTCTTCGTGGATGTAAGTTTGGTTTCTGCCACTGCCGCCTTTCTTCCCAGCACCACCAGCGCCACGGATAGGATCATCGTCTACGTCTGAGCCAGCTTCAGAATCGTCCTCGTCATCATCATCACTACCATAAATCGCCTCATCGAACTCATTCTCAAACTTGCTCTTCCTCGCAGTTGGCTCCTCCTTCTCTCCATGCTCACCCTCACCCTCGCCCACCTCAGCCTCGGCAGCCTTCTTCTTCTTCTTCCTATCCCTACTCTTCCTTATATTCGCAATCAACCTCCTATCCTCCTCCGGACACCAACGTTCCACCACTTCAACGCCAAACCTCCTAATCATGCGCTCCAAAATATTCTTCACCTTGACTTTAAAATGCGCCTTGTGCTCTTTACTCCAATTCATCAAACTGGGAATGAGCGTCTGCAGCCGCGGTTGCATAAACGGGACAGGCAGGCTGATGATGCAGACTTTGACGAAGCCGAGCACCGAGCGGACGATTTCGCGGGATGGTGAGGAGAGGAAGAGATCCATTGTTGCTACCATGTCCGCGATTGCGGCATCACTCAACTGGGATTTAAAGTGGAAGAGAACCAGGGAGAGCGCGGTTACGGTGGCGGAGATCATGTGCGGCGTTGTGCCTGCGAGACCAGCAGACAGCATGACGGCGTACTCGTCAATGCTAGCTTCGTGGATATCAGGATCGCCCGTGCCGCCATTAATGCGGGTCTGATCGATCGAACCACCATTGGCCATTTTCTGGCCGATTTGTACAATCAGATCGAAGGCGGCTTGGCGGGCACGTTCGTTTGTTTCTTTGGTGCAGAGGATGACTTCTGAGAGGATCGTGGGGAGGAAGTGGAGTTCTGTGGGGGGCAAACTCTCGACGATTTCGGAAAGGGCGGCGATGCGGTCGCGGCGGGCGGGGATCATGACGAGGTCGGCGCTTTGCAGGAGGAGTTGTTGGAGTTGGGCGTTGCGGGAGATGATGGCGGCTTTGCCGTTGGGGGATTGGGCGAGGCGGGGGATGAGTTTGTAGGCTTTCTTTTGGAGTTGCGCGTCTTGTTGTTGAGCGATTATGATTGAAGCTGTGGCGAAGAGGTTCTGGTAGGCTTCGCGGGGGAGGTAGATGCAAAGGGTGACGACGATGTCCATGAGGGCGTGACTGAGTGGGGTTTTCGTGTCTTTGGCAGGGGGCTTGCCAGCTTGTGCTGCTTTTTGAGCAGTTTCTTCGCGGATGGCATTGTCGAGTTCAGAAGCTACACGGCCGAAAGTCTGGGATAATTCGTCTGGCTTGGTGATGCTGAGGTAGGAGTCCATGCACGCTAGGACTGGACCTCTGTATTGTGTCGCAGTTTCAATGTACACGTTGAAGAGAACCGAGATGAGGTTGTTTGCAAACATGCCGAGATGTTCAAGGTTGAGTATTGCATCAGCTTTGGATATCCGGCCTTGTGCTAGCAGATTTTCTTCACCTTCCATTTCCGAAATCATCTTGTTGCTATCGACCAAGTTTTGCATGGATTTGCACAGGATGTTTCTCATTTCGGGCTGCTGATAGAGGAGTTTCGCAAGCATTTCGGCGAATCCTTGATCAAATGCTTCCCGTATATTAAGGGCGCCATCGCAATAGGCTGGAAGTGTAGCCCATATCTGTTGCACGACCGTCTCGAAAATCTTCGCCTCCATTGACTTTTGTCCAGGTGCCTGACCAAGCACCCTAGAAAACATCTTCTCACTTAACGGTACAAGCTCTTTTCGAAAGTGACTAAGATTCGTGTTTCTGACAGAATCGCGCATGAGAGGCAACATCCAAGCACGACCAGGCTGGCCAGCCTTTGGCGTGATCAGGTTGAGAGGCAGTATTTCTAGCACTATCTCGGGCCCCATGGCACGTATGGCTTTGGAGATGACTTCATCAGCTTGTGCTTTTCCAGAGAATGATTCATTTGCCCTCAGTTCGCCAATTACGGTAACGGCCTTGTTCAAAGCAGGTGTGGCTCGCCATCTGAATGCTTCGAGTGCAGCGCCAACAACACTGAAAACCTCCATCCACGATGACTGGTATTTCACACTAAGGAGATCTGTTACCCTTCTACAGATCTTCTCGGTGATCTTCTCATCCATAATAGATGGCTCCAAAATAACGCTGACAGGAATACAGTTGATCAACAAGGACACCAGACATTCTGCTGCAGATACTCGAATGTTGTAAGATCCTGATGCAAGGAAAGCAGAAACCATGGTGAACAGCTCAGGCAATTTTGCGAAAGTCTCCTCTGGCTCAATCTGTGCTGAGACGTCATAACCACGAGATAACACTGCAAGCCAGGGAGGCAACAGCTGTGTATCTTCTTGAGATGGCTGTAACTCTGATACTGCCTCCAACAATCGAGGAAGCTTTGTGTAGGAATTGTTCGTCGCCATTCCTTCGAAAATCGTTTCAAACACATCAAACGCCGCCATTGTCAGAAACTCACTCTTCGACTTGGCGACGGTAAATAGCACTTCACATAGCGAGTCTAAACTCCTGCTGGGCCAGCCACCAGTCGCAGATGCAATAGTCTTGATGAGCTGTAGGGCATGAATCAAACCAGGCTCATGCGCCTGAGTTTCTTGTCCTCCTTTTTGCTTCTTTCCCTGTACCGCCGGCGTAGCCAATTGCTGAAAACTCCTCAATGCAGTCTCGGCACACATGTCCGCTGCAGGATGATCAATTGATGGTCCGGGAGGTCCATTTTGCAACACCTTCACCAAAGCTTCTGCCGCCCGCTTGCGCACTTTCGGTCGAGGATCACCAGCCATTTGCAGAAGGCCTGCTGTTGCCCTACGAGGTCCAGCCTGGCTTTGTGGGAGCGCCCATGCCTGTGAATCTTGCACGACCAGTAACGTCTCGAGACTTCCGATCGACGATCGCAGGAAAGGCGCATCAGCATCGCCTCGCGTCAATGCAGGCGCAAGAGTTTCGAGGATGATTGAGAACTTTGACCGTAGAAGTGGTTGCGGGACATGAGGCATGACCAGGTCGAGGAGGTATACAACAGCAGAGGCAACATCTTTCTGGTTTCCTTGTGGAGCCTGCTTGAGGAGGGATAGTAGGGCGGCAAAGTATGCAGTTGGTGTTCGTTCGGACTTTTGCTCTTTCAAGCTATCTTCCACAGCAGATAGGACGACTGCAGTCTGCTGCTGATTCTGGAGTTTGGGTGAGTTGCGGATCTGGGCGAGTCTGGAGTCGAGGTCGACTTCTTTCGAGGGTAATTGCCCAGGCTGAGGCGGTGTTGTTGTTGTTGCTACAGCCATAATTGAAGCAAATAATATAGAGATTGAAAGAGAAATTGAACGGAAACCGTGATGGTCAGTCTTCCAATATTTTCTTAGAGACCCCGCATACTTTCTTTCCAAAGTTGATGTGGGACGGCATGTGCTCCGATTCTATAAGGACAATTCACCACACGCAGTCAATAAACAGCAATAGCACAACAAACAGCAATATCACAACAGACAGCAATAGCACAATAAACAGCAATAGCAATTTGACTCCCTTTTGCTGCAGTCATGTCAGACTCAAGGGCCACCGGCGCGATGCCTTCCGAAGAGTCCCCAGCACAGCGCGCAGCCCGCCTACGGAGGGAGAAAAGATCCACCAGAATCACTTCAGAAGGATCAGATCGTCTAAACAAGATTGTCTCGCTTGCAGGTCGTCCTGCTCCTGTAGACGAAGGTGCGTGAAAAGTATACCGCATTCAAGACTATTTCACACCGCTCACACGCTTCGACAGTCCCGTCTACAAAACCAAGTCCAGCACGATCCGCACAACTTCCTTCAAAGCCATACTTAACCAATGACGACCATCACGACGATGATCCTGCAGAAATCGACATCAGTCAGATGTTCCAGCGACAACAGCCACCTCCTGATGTCAACAGCCAGGACCCGCAAGCACTACTTCGCCAATTGATGGGTGGAGGTGGACCACAGGGAGGACAAGATGCTCAAGGTGGTGAGGCTGGAGCGGCGAATGAAGACCCGATCATGCAGATGCTGCAGCAATTGATGGGAGGAGGAGGAGGAGGAGGAGGAGAAGGAGGCATGGGAGGAGGTCTACCACCTGGTCTCGCGAGCATGTTCGGCGGTCAACAACAACCCGAACCAGACACAACCGCCAACAACATCTGGCGCATCGTACACGCAGCATTCTCCCTCTTCCTCGGCCTCTACGCAGTCTCGACGTTCACGTTTACTGGGTCGAAAGCTGGGAGGAACGTGTACACTGGTGAAACGGGCGCACCTAGGCTGTTTTGGATCTTTGCTACAGTGGAATTGTTGCTGCAAAGCAGCCGATACTTTGTCGATGGAGGGAGGTTGCCTGTTTCGGGGATCATTGGCGGGTTGGGACAGATGTTGCCGGAGCCGTATGCAGGTTATGTGCGCATATTTAGTCGCTACAGCGTCATTTATACGACCGTTGTAAGCGATGCAATGGTCGTGTTGTTTGTGCTAGGGTGTGTAGCTTGGTGGAAAGGTTTAGCTGCTTCATAGAGTCCTAGCATTGCATACATGCATGACAATTCGTATGATCGTTCCATGCCATGCTCATCCCATGCCCTGCCAAACGCCATCGAATGCTTTCTATATTGTACCCTCTATGCAGTCTCACCAACACTCAACCTAGCATTCGCCAGAATCTCCGCCTGTCTCTTCTTCGCCGCCAACACCCCCGCCTGCCTTACCCTATCCCCTTCCTGCCTCTTCCTCAACTCCTCCAGCTCCCTCATCAACACTTCCTCCTCCTGCGTCGCCTGCACCGTCTTCCCCTGCGTCAACTCCAACAGTTCCTCCAGGATATCATTCTCGTGCTTGTGTTTCATATTTATACTCTTTGTGCTTTCCACCGGCGCCGGATCT
>Ga0160429_1000259_pt1 | contig 60857 bp, 39 predicted proteins | sample SolpanmetagenomR_FD_108199 | JGI IMG/M metagenome (GOLD analysis project Ga0160429, IMG submission 108199) | Solar panel surface microbial communities from Lawrence Berkeley National Laboratory, California, USA - R | ecosystem: Engineered > Built environment > Solar panel > Unclassified ... | reverse complement strand
TATGCCCGACATCATCCAACTACTGCCTGAGTACCTCGCTAACCAGATTGCGGCGGGCGAAGTGGTGCAGCGCCCGGCTTCGGTGGTGAAAGAGCTGCTCGAAAATGCCGTGGACGCCGGCGCTACCAGCGTGCAACTGATTGTGAAAGAGGCTGGCAAGCAGCTGGTGCAAGTAGTGGACGACGGCCTGGGCATGTCGCCCACCGACGCCCGCATGAGCCTGGAGCGCCACGCCACCAGCAAAATCCGCTCGACCGAAGACCTGTTTCGTATCCGCACGTTGGGCTTTCGGGGTGAGGCGCTGGCCAGCATTGCGGCTGTGGCGCAGGTCGAGATTCGGACCAAGCAGCGCGGCCAGGAAACTGGCTCGCTGCTACTTGTGGAAGGCTCACAGGTGACCAGCCAAACGCCCACCGCCTGCCCCGACGGCACCAGCATTGCGGTCAAAAACCTGTTTTTCAACGTGCCTGCCCGGCGCAATTTTTTGAAGAGCAATGCCGTGGAGATGCGCCATATCCTGGACGAGTTTCAGCACATTGCGCTGGCTAACCCACAGATTGCCTTCTCGTTGTATCAGAATGACCTGGAGGTGTTTGGGCTGCCTGCTGGCAAGCTGAGCCAGCGCATTGTGGCCCTACTGGGCAATAACTACAAGGAGCAGCTAGCGGGCTGCGAAGAAGTGACGCCTTTCATCACAGTGAAGGGCTACATCGGCAAGCCGGAGTCGGCGAAAAAAAGCCGGGGCGACCAATTTTTCTTCGTCAACAACCGCTTTATTCGCTCGGCCTACCTCAACCACGCCGTATTGGCGGCCTACGAAGGGCTGTTAGCCCGCGATACGCACCCGTTCTACGTGCTGTTTTTGGAGCTCGACCCAAAGGCCATCGACATCAACGTGCACCCCACGAAGACGGAAATTAAGTTTGAGGACGAGAAAACGGTGTACGCGGTGGTGCGGGCGGCGGTGCGGCAAGCGCTGGGTTTGCACAGCCTCACGCCCTCGCTCGATTTTGACGGTGACGTGAATTTTGCGCCCATCCGGCCGCTGCGCACGTCGGCGGGCGGCGGCTCGTTTGGCGGGGCGGGCGCAGCGCTCCCTACCCCCACTCGCTCCGTTGAGTTTAACCCTGATGCGCTGGCGGCTTCGGTGAGTGCCGCCGCGCGTGGCAGCCGCAAGCCGGCGGCCGACAACCAGCCGGCGCGCCCTACCGAGCAGGCCAAGCGCGACCTCGAAGCCTTTTACCGCGAGCTAGGCCAGTCCGTGCGCCCGGCCGGTGAGGAAGGTGCCGCGCCCGCCAGCCCTACCCCCCCCCCCGGCGCAGAAAATCCCGCGCCGCTGCCCGAACTGCCTTTTGTGCACCCGGTGCCAGCCGAACGCCCGCGGCCGGCGGCCCCGGCTCTGCCTGGTCTGCCCACCACCCATTCGACCAGGGCCACGCAGGTGCTGAACCGCTACGTGCTGCTGCCCGTGAAGTCGGGCCTGATGCTGATTGACCAGGAGGCGGCCCGCGAACGCATCTTGTACGAGCAGTATGCCGCTGGGCAGGAGCGGAGCGGGGGCGGGCACTCGCAGGCACTGCTATTTCCAAGGCCGCTCACGTTTTCGCCGGCCGATTATGCCGTGCTGGGCGAGCTCACGCCTACGCTGCACTTGCTGGGTTTCCGGTTTGCTGAGTTTGGGCCGCACACCATCGCCATCGAAGCCGTGCCTACCGACCTGCCCGCGCAGGGCGAGCAGGAGCTGCTCGAAGGCCTGATTGAGCAGTTCAGGAGCGGGGCAGCACCGCTACGCCTCGACCGGCGCGAGGCGCTGGCCCGCGCCATAGCCCGGCGCGTGGCGCTTGCTACTAGCCAGCCCCGACTATCCGACATGGAGCTTAGCGCGCTGGTAGACAAGCTCTTTGCTTGCCAGGTGCCCAATTATACGCCCGATGGCCGGCCCACCGTGGCGCTGCTCGACGGCGACCAACTGGCTGCTTATTTCCGTAAGGCCGGCGCGTAGCCGGTCCGGTGCGAACTTTGCGGCTTCTGGTCGCTTCGCCTACCCCCCATGTTCAACCTCACGCCCACCGTTCGCAACCTGCTGCTGATTAACCTGGCCGTTTTTCTGGCGCAGGAAAATCTGCGGAGCATTCCCATCACTCAGCTGGGCAGCCTCTATCCGCTGGGGTCGCCGTATTTCCACGTGTGGCAGTTCATCACTCACATGTTTATGCACGGCAGCTGGGGGCATATTTTCTCCAATATGTTCGGTCTTATTTCCTTCGGGCCGATGCTGGAGCAGCGTTGGGGCGGGCAGCGCTTTCTGGCTTTCTGGCTGATGTGCGGGGTAGGGGCCGGGGTGCTATATGAAGGCGTGCGCACCTACGAGATGCATAAGCTGGAGGCCACCTACACCGAGTTTGTACGCAGCCCCGACGCCGTGGGCTACGACCAGGTGATGCGGCAAAGCGGCTTCAAGCAGGCCGAAGACGATGCGGCCGCGGCCGCTTTGCAGCGCAACCCAAACGACCAGGAGCTCAAGCAGGCCATTGTATCGCACGTCAAGCAGGTGTATGAGGCCGTGCACGACTCGCCCCGGTCTGGTATGCTGGGTGCATCGGGGGCGCTGTTCGGCTTGTTGTTCGCCTTTGCCTACCTCTTCCCCAACACCGAACTGTTCCTGCTCTTTATCCCGTTTCCCATCAAGGCAAAGTATTTTGTCTTCTTCTATGGGGCCTACGAGCTGTACAATGGCGTGCACCAAACGCCGGGCGACAACGTGGCGCACTTTGCCCACATCGGCGGGCTGCTAATTGGGTTCATCATTCTTAAATTCTGGGAAAACGGGCGCGCCCGCTTCTACTAAAATCCACTATCTCCTATGAGTTTAACCCAGGATATCCGCGAGGCTTTTTCGCGCCGTGATAATGCGCTCAATCAGCTCATTATCATCAACGGGCTGGTGTTTGCGGTCATGATTATTTTACGTGCTATCCTGCATTTATCGCAAGCAGATGGCATCTATGAATTGATTAGACGTCAATTAGAGCTTTCATCTAGTGTCCCTGTGTTGCTTCGTCATCCGTGGACGTTGCTCACCTATGCATTTATGCATCAGGATTTTTTCCATATTCTTTTTAATATGCTGAACCTATATTGGTTTGGGCAGATTATCAGAGAGTATCTCGGTGACCGCAGGTTGGTAAGTCTCTATATCCTAGGTGCACTAGCTGGAGCGGCTTTCTTTCTGCTGGCATTCAATTTCCTGCCGGTTTTTCAGCGTGGAGTAGGCTTACCAGTAATAGGCGCCTCGGCCTCAGTGACGGCCATTATTGTAGCGGCGGCTACGCTGCTGCCTGACTACACCTTCATGCTCTTTATCGTAGGCGCAGTTAAAATCAAGTGGATAGCAGTAGTAGTGGTCCTGATTTCGCTGGCCGGCATCAATGGCGGCAATCCCGGTGGCGAAATCACGCACCTCGGCGGAGCCTTACTCGGCTTCGTATTCATCAAGCAAATGAAAGCGGGGCGCGATATGGGCCAGCCGGTGGTGGCCGTGGGCAACTGGTTTAGCCGTCTGTTTCAGCGCAGCCCCGCCATGAAGGTGACGCACCGTAGCCCCGCCACCGTGGGCCGCTCGGCCGCTGTAGCGGGCAAGGCTGGCCCCAGTGCTACCCCCCCCGAAGAGGTAGACCTTATCCTGGACAAGATTTCGCGCTCGGGCTACGAAAGCCTATCGAAAGACGAGAAGCAAAAGCTGTTTCGCGCCAGCCAGCAGTAAGCGCGGCTGGTAATCAAAGTATTATGCTCCGACAAACCCAGCATGACGTTCTGCTGGACTTTCCAAACAGTCGCTACCACCCAAAGAAAAAGGCCGTCGAAACGACGGCCTTTTTGCTGGAACAAATGGACAAAAAAAGTGGCTACGCGGCCGGTTCGGCGGGCGCTTCGACAGGCTGCCGGCCCCACGAGCCAGCGCAGCGGTTGCGCATTTGCTGCCGAAACTTTTCGCGCTCGGCGGGCGAAAAAGCTTCGAGGCGCTCCTGCGTCTGACGTTTCCAGGCGGCCCAGCGGGCGCGACCGTTGTGCCGGCCGCGCCCGAAGCCGCCCGTTAGGATGCGGCTGAGCACGACTAGGCCCAGCGTTTGCCAGAAGTCGAGCACGGGTAAGTGGAAAATCATGGGCATCAGCCAGTTCCACAAACTCATGGTAGCAAACACAGCGACGACGACAAACAGCGCCGCGAAAAAAACGAATTTAGCGGCCTTTTTCAGCCAGAAAGAGCGGTTCATATCGGAAGGTAGATTTTAGGGGGGTAGGGCGCGCTAGTCGGTAAATAACTCGTCGTAGAGCTTACGCAAGCGCTTGCGCAAGTGCTTCACGGCGTAGTGCTTGCGCGAAATAAGCGTTTTGAGTGGCACGCCGGTTTCGGCCACCATATCATTAAACGACTTGTCTTCCAGCTCGTGCCACACAAACACCTGGCGCTGCTCGGCGGGCAGCTCGGCCAGCGCATCGGTGAGAGCGTCCATGATGGTTTCGCGCAGCAGGCGGTTTTCGGGCGAGTCGTCGGGAGCGGGCAGCACGTCTTGCAGCAGGCGGGCAGGCTCTTCGCCGCTGCTTCCGGCGCCCAACGGCGCATCCAGCGATACGGTGCGCTGGGCTGGCACGCGCCGGTAGCGGTCAATGATGCGGTTGCGCGCCACCCGAAAGAGCCAGGCGGCCGCCTGCTCCACGGGCTTCAGCAGGCGGTAGCTTTCCACAAGCTCGGCAAACACATCCTGCAAAATATCCTCGGCCTCGTCGGGGTCGGGCACGCGCCGTTCAATAAACCGCAGCAGGCGGCCCCGCTGCTCGCGCACCGCCGCTTGTATTTGCTGGTCTTGGCCGGCGGCGGTCGTCATAAGGGCAGAGAGGGGTAGGGCTAAAGCTTCCATCGTGGCTAAGCAGACGCGGGGCCTCAGCCAATATTTTAGCGGCTTGAAAGTAGCGCGAACTTTCCAGTTGACGGCCCTGCGCCAGCGGCACTAAATGTGGTTCTGGGTCGCGAACTAGAATGTTCGCGCCACGGCTACTGCATAATCTTCGGGTTTTGCAGGATAACTTTGCCCGCTAAGCTGGCGCAGGCCGGCCGGCTTTTCCGCAGCTTTCTTGCCATGACCAACGCTTCCATCGTTCCCGCCGTCATTCACGAAGTGCCGTTGCAGTACTACGTGTTTTTCGCCACCGCACTCTTCTGCATCGGCGTCACGGGGGTACTCATCCGGCGCAACGCCATCATTATCTTCATGTGCATCGAGCTGATGCTCAACGCCGTGAATATCCTACTGACGGCCTTCGCCGCCTACCGCGCCGACCCCAACGGGCAGGTGTTCGTGTTTTTTATCATGGCTGTGGCCGCCGCCGAAGTTTCGGTGGGCCTGGGCATTATCGTCATGATTTACCGCAACTTCCAGAATACCGACGTCAACCTGCTCAGCCGGTTGAAGGGGTAATGACAGCCGCGTAGGCGCCTTCTTATTCTTATGCAAGAAACTGTTCTCCCCGGTGCCACGGCACCTTTTTCTACGCTGCTCTACGTCCTGATTCCGGGGCTGCCCTTCCTTGGTTTTCTGCTCAATGGCTTGCTAAATAGGAAGTTGTCGGGCACATTGGCCGGGGCGATTAGCACGCTCGCCGTGCTGGGCTCGTTCCTGCTATCGGTGTTTCTGTTTGTCAATTTCAAGTACCAGTACACCGTCAATCTGTTCGACTGGATTTCGGTCGGCTCGCTACAAATCCCGTTCAGCTACCAGATTGACCAGCTCAGCCTGCTCATGCTGCTGCTGATAACGGGCGTAGGCACCCTGATTCATATCTACAGCATCGGATACATGCACCACGACGAGAACGTGGGGAAGTTCTTCAGCTTTCTCAATCTCTTCGTGTTCAGTATGTTGATATTGGTGCTCGGCGCCAATTTCGTTATTTTGTTCATTGGTTGGGAGGGGGTAGGGCTCTGCTCGTATCTGCTCATTGGCTTTTGGAACAAGAACACCAGCTACAACAACGCCGCCAAGAAGGCCTTCATCATCAACCGTGTCGGCGACTTGGGCTTCCTGCTTGGTATCTTCCTGTTGTACTTGACTTTCAACTCTGTACAATACGGCGAAGTGTTTCAGAAAGCTAGCTTAGGCCAGTTTGGCAACTACGGGGTGGGCGTGTGCACGGCTATCACGCTGCTGCTGTTTGTAGGCGCCATGGGTAAGTCGGCGCAGCTGCCGCTCTACACTTGGCTGCCCGACGCTATGGCCGGCCCTACCCCCGTGTCGGCACTCATTCACGCCGCTACTATGGTCACGGCCGGTATCTACCTCGTGCTGCGTTCCAACGTGCTCTTCACGCTGGCTCCCCAAACGCTCGAAGTAGTAGGCATTATCGGCCTAGCTACGGCGCTGTTTGCGGCCACTATCGGCCTGGCGCAGAACGACATCAAGAAGGTACTGGCTTACTCCACTGTGTCGCAGCTCGGCTACATGTTCCTGGCGCTTGGCGTCATGGGCTACACCTCGTCGTTCTTCCACGTGCTCACGCACGCTTTCTTCAAGGCGCTGCTTTTCCTAGGTGCGGGCTCGGTTATTCACGCCATGAGCAACGAACAGGATATGCGCCGCATGGGTGGCCTGCGCAAGGCGTTGCCCATCACGTTCTTAACAATGCTTATTGGTTGCCTGGCCATCTCGGGCATTCCACCGTTTGCGGGCTTTTTCTCGAAAGATGAAATCCTGAGCCACGTCTATGAGCACAGCAAGGTGATGTGGATTATCGGCGTTTTCACCTCGTTCCTGACGGCCTTTTACATGTTCCGCCTGCTGTTCCTCACGTTCTTCGGCGAGTTTCGGGGCACTGAGGAGCAGCGCCACCACCTGCACGAGTCGCCGGCCAGCATGACGCTGCCGCTGATTGTGCTGGCTGTGCTATCAGTCGTGGGTGGCTTTATGGGGGCACCCATGTTTGTGGGCAAGCACTACTTGGCCGACTATTTGGCTCCGATTTTCACCTATTCTAAGCAGCTTTTGCCAGCCGCCTTCAACACGGAGCCCGAGCACAATACCGAGCTGATGCTGATGGGCATCTCGGTGCTGGTAGCTGTGGTAGGCATCGTGCTGGCCTACGTCATGTATGTGGCCCGCGCCCAGCGCCCCGCCGAGGACGACGCCTCGCGCTCGGCTCCCGAAAACTTGGTGTACCACAAATACTACGTGGATGAGCTGTATAACAACCTCATCGTGAAGCCAGTAATGGCCCTCTCGACGGGCCTCTACAAGTTTGTGGAGAATGGTATCATCGACCCCATCGCCAACGGCGTGGGCCGCGTGACGCTGGCTGGCGGCCAGTTGCTGCGCAACGTGCAGACAGGCTCAGTCGAAACCTACCTCATCCTGATGGTTCTCGGCATTGTCTTGATTCTGGGCCTGAATTTTGGCCGTTTGTAATTTGCAGTAACAGTTGAAGCACTAGGCTAGCTATGCACAGCATGCTACTATTGGAGTGCTTACAGAAGCGAAGTTTGAGCAACGAAAACAGCGCTTACTTAGCTTAGGATAGTGCGGAGACCGCCCTAGGCCTGGTTAGCAATCGAGTTAAAAAGACGCCAAGCGAATTTCGCTTGGCGTCTTTTTTATAAAGAACCCATTCACAGTACCTTCGGACTAAGCATCCGGTCACTTCCCTTGCTGTCTTTTCGTCCATGAAATATCTCTTACCTGCCCTGGTTCTGCTAGTCGCCTCAACCCCCGCCATGGCCCAGGAAACCCAGTACCAGCAGCCGCCCGCCGCCCTGCGCGACTTATTGCTCGCCCCGCCTACCCCCCGCGTGAGCCTCGCTAGCGATGGCAGCGTGCTGGCCATTCTAGCGGTGCAAGACTTTCCAACCATTGCTGAGCTTTCACAGCCCGAGCTGCGGCTGGCTGGCTTGCGCCTCAACCCGCGCACCAACGGCCCCAGCCGCGTTAGCTACGCGGTTGGTATGCAGTTCAAGCGCCTGCCTTCGGGGGCCGAAACGCCCGTGCAGGGCCTACCCGCCCAGGCGCGCATCAGTAGCCCCAGCTGGTCGCCCGATAATCAGCACCTGGCTTTTACCCTGACTTTTCCTGCCGGGGAGGGGGTAGGCGGCCGGGTAGAGCTGTGGGTGGCCGACGTGGCCACCAACTCGGCCCGACGCCTGCTGGCCACGCCGCTCAACGACGTATTCGGCAATGCCTTCGAGTGGGTGTCGGATAGTCAGACGCTGCTGGCGCGCATCGTGCCCACCGGGCGCGGCGCTGCCCCGGCCGCCGACGCTGCTCCCACCGGCCCCGCCGTGCAGGAAACGGGTGGCGGCAAGAAATCGGGGGCTCGTACTTACCAAGATTTGCTGCGCAACCCGGCCGACGAGCGCATTTTTGAGTATTATGCCACCGCCCAGCTCGTGCGGGTGAAGCTGGCCGACGGCAGCGCCCAGCCCTTGGGCCAGCCAGGGGTAATCCGGACGGCGTCACCCTCACCCGATGGCCGCTTTGCGCTGCTGCGCGTGGCTCACCGGCCTTTTTCCTATACGTTGCCCATCAGCAGCTTTCCACAGCGCCTTGACGTGCTCGATTTGACCTCGGGCAGCGTGGTGAAAACCGTGGCCGACCTGCCGCTGGCTGACAACGTGCCCACTAACTTCGACGCCGTGCCCACCGGCCCGCGCGACATGAGCTGGCGTACCGACGCGCCCGCTACCCTCAGCTACGCCGAAGCCCAAGATGGTGGCGACCCTAAGGTAAAAGCCGCCGTGCGCGACAAAGTATACCTATTGCCCGCGCCCTTTAGCGGCCCGCCGCAGGAGCTGGCGGCCCTGCCGCTGCGCTACGCCGGTCTCACTTGGGGTACCGACCACCTAGCGCTAGTGGATGGCTACCGCTGGGCCGACCGCCACGAAACCACCTGGCGCCTCGACCCCAGCGCACCCAGCCAACCCCTTCAAGTGCTTTTCGATGGCTCATCGCAGGACACGTACCACAACCCCGGTACGCCGGCCACCCGCCGCAATGCCCAGGGCCGCGCCGTGCTGCGGCTCGGCCAGGGCGGGCAAAGCATCTACCTTAGTGGGCAGGGCGCCTCGCCCGAGGGCGACCGGCCGTTTATAGATGAGCTGAACCTGACCACCAAAAAAACGGCCCGCCTCTGGCGCTCCGAAGCGCCGTACTACGAAATACCCGTGGCGCTTTTCGATGGTAAAAAAGGTCAGCTTGACTTGCTGACCCGCCGTGAGGCGGCCGACCAAGCGCCCAACTACTACCTGCGCGAGCTAGGCAAGAAAGGCCAGCCGCTGGCCCTCACGCACTTTGCCAACCCCTACGCCAAGTTTGGCGGTAGTTTCCGTAAGCAGGTGCTGCACTACAAGCGCGCCGATGGCGTGCCCCTCACCGCCAACCTCTACCTGCCGCCCAATTATAAGAAAACCGACGGCCCGCTGCCCACACTCATGGAAGCCTACCCCGTCGAATTCAAGGATAAAGCTAATGCAGGCCAGGTAGTTGGCTCGCCCAATACCTTCACGCGCATCAGCTGGGCCTCGCCCGTGTACTGGGTTACGCAGGGCTATGCGGTGCTTGAAAACGCCACCGTGCCCATTGTGGGCGAAGGCACTGCCGAGCCCAACGACACCTACACCGAGCAGCTGGTGAGCAGCGCCAAAGCCGCCATCGACGAGGGCGCCAGCCTAGGCGTGGTCGACCCCGCCCGCGTGGCCGTGATGGGCCACAGCTACGGCGCCTTCATGACAGCCAACTTGCTGGCGCACTCCAGCTTGTTCAAAGCCGGTATTGCGCGCAGCGGCGCTTACAACCGCACCCTCACGCCGTTCGGCTTCCAGGGTGAGGAGCGCACTTACTGGCAGGCAAAGAGTGTGTACGATGCCATGTCGCCGTTCGATTTTGCTGACAAAATCAAAACGCCCATCCTGCTTATTCACGGCGAGGCCGACAATAACTCGGGCACGTTTCCCATCCAGAGCGAGCGTTTCTACGCCGCCCTCAAGGGCCAGGGCGCCACGGCCCGCTACGTAGTGCTGCCCGCCGAATCGCACAGCTACGCCGCCCGCGAAAACCTATTGCACATGCTCTGGGAGATGGATGCGTGGCTGAACAAGTATGTGAAAACTCCAAACCCGGTGGTAAACTAGGGGGTAGGGATGAGCCAGTAAATAGAGCGTCAGGCCGAGCTGCTTTGGTGAGCTTAGCCTGACGCTCTTCTCGCTTTTTAAGGTTCTGCTTAGTCTGCTTGCTGCCTCGTTCGGGTCATAACTCGCAGACTGACTTGGCCGTTGAGGAGGATAATTTCTCTTTTCCAAACCTCCTTTTCCGCTTATGCAAACCATCCCAACCAAAGCCTACGGAGCCAGCGGCTCGGTCTTCAACGGCCTCAAGCCGATGACCATCGAGCGCCAGGCACCGCAGGCCGACGAAATCCATATCGATATTCTGTACAGCGGCGTGTGCCACTCCGACCTGCACCAGGTGAAAAACGACTGGCACAACACGATTTATCCCTGCGTGCCGGGCCACGAGGTAGTAGGCCGCGTCGATGCCATCGGCACTGGCGTTACCAAATTTAAAGTGGGCGATATTGTGGGGGTAGGCTGCATGATTGATTCGTGCGGCGTGTGCCCCGCCTGCCAAGAGAAAGAGGAAAACTACTGCGAGGGCCCGGTGAGCTGGACGGCCACCTACAATGGCTACATGAAGCCGGAAAATAAGGAGTTCAACACCTTTGGCGGCTACTCGACCAATATGACGGTGAAAGAATCCTTTGCCCTCAAAATTCCGGATACGCTGGATATTAAGGCCGCCGCCCCGATTTTGTGCGCCGGCGTCACCACCTATTCGCCCCTGAAACACTGGAACGTGGGCCCCGGCCAGAGCGTGGCCGTGGTGGGCATCGGCGGGCTGGGCCACATGGCTGTGCAGTTGGCTCGCGCCCTGGGTGCCACGGTCACGGCCGTGACCCGCGACGAGAAAAAGCGCGAAGCTGCTCAGCAGCTGGGCGCCCATGAGGTGCTGATTTCGACGGACGCTGACTCGATGAAAACCCACGAGCTGAAGTACGATTTTATCCTCATCACCATCCCCGATATGTTCGACGTGAATGACTACGTGAAGCTCGCTAAGCGCAACGGTGTTATCACGACGGTCGGTTTGCTGGGGCCCTACAAGCTGCCGCTCAATAACATGGAAGTAGCTATGCACCGCCGCACGGTGGCCGGCTCCATCATCGGCAGTATTGCCGAAACGCAAGAAGTGCTAGACTTTTGCGCCGAGCACCACATCGCCCCCGAGGTGCAGATGATTGCCATGCAGGACATCAACGATGCTTATAGCAAAATGATGGACCAGGAAGTACGCTTCCGCTACGTCATTGATATGCAGTCGCTGAAAGACGCGGACTAACCCCCGGCCCTACCCCCTCGGTTGGTGCCCAACCCAGCGAAAAAAGCAACGTCCTTCCGAGTTTGTCGAGGAATCTCGCCTGCGCCGTGCGGGTACCGTTCAATGAAACGGGCGAGATTCCTCGGCAAACTTGGAAGGACGTTGCTTTAGGAAGCGTAGTCCGACGTTTGTTTCAGTAGTCGAACTAGGGCTACTTCGTTAGCGTGAAGGTGGTCGTTTGCACGTCGCGCGAATTGCCGCCGGTCATCACTTGGAACTCACCGGGCTCGGAGACAAACTTGAGGTCGTCGTTGTAGAACTTGAGGTCGTTGGCCGATAGGTGGAAGGTGAGCTGGCGGCTTTCGCCCTTTTTGAGGGTGATTTTTTGGAAACCCTTGAGTTCCTGCACCGGGCGGGTGCTGCTGCCTACCATGTCGCGCAGGTAGCATTGCGCTATCTCGGTGCCGTCGTACTGGCCGGTGTTGCGCACCGTCACGGCTACTTCCAGGCCCTGGCCGGGCCCAACGCTGGCTTGGCTTACCGTGGGTTTGCTGTAGCTGAACGTGGTGTAGCTCAAGCCGTAGCCGAAGGGGTAGAGCGGGTCGTTGGGGATATCGAGGTAGCGCGACTTATACTTGTCGAGTGGCACGCCGGCGTAGGGGCGGCCAGTGCTTTTGTGGTTGTAGTAAATCGGAATCTGGCCCACCGAGCGCGGAAACGTCATTGTGAGCTTGCCCGACGGGTTGTACACACCAAATAGCGCGTCGGCTACCGCATTGCCGGCCTGGGTGCCGCCAAACCACGTTTCGAGGATGGCGTCGGCATTCTGGTCTTCCCAGGGCAGGGTTAGCGGTCGGCCGTTTACGAGCACGAGCACCAGCGGTTTGCCGGTAGCCTTCAATGCTTTTAGTAAGTCGAGCTGGCGGCCGGGCAGGCCAATGTCGGCGCGGCTGGCGGCCTCGCCGGTCATGCCCTGGCTTTCGCCCACCACGGCCACCACCACGTCGGCGCCCCGGGCGGCTTGCACGGCTTCGGCAATGGTGGTTTCGGCGGGTCGCGGGTCGATGTTTAGCTCGCCGCCGTGCTGGTTGAGGCGCTTTATCAGCTGGTCGTCTTCAGTCACGTTCACGCCCTGCGTGTAGGTCACGCGCACGCCGGCACCGCCCACATTCTTGATTCCCTGCAAGATGGAAACCGCCTGCTTGCCGTCGCCGGCCCCGCTCCAGTTGCCAATCATGTCGCGGGCGCGGTCGGCTAGCGGGCCTACTACCGCAATATTTACCGTGTTTTTAAGGGGTAGGGCCTGCTTATCATTTTTGAGCAGCACCAGCGTGCGGCGCGTGATGTCGCGGGCATCGGCGAGGTAGGCAGGCTTCATCAGCGTGGCCTTGGCGCGCTCCTCGGTCACGCCGCGGTAAGGGTCGGTGAAGAGGCCGAGCTTGTACTTGGCTTCCAGTACCCGGCGGCAAGCCAGGTCGATGGCGGCCTGGCTCACCGTGCCTTCCTTGAGGTTGGTAGCCAACTGCTTCAGGAAAACTTCGCCTACCATGTCCATGTCCACGCCCGCGTTCAGCGCCAGCTCCGACACCTTTTTCTCGTCGCCCAGGCCGTGCGCCTCCAGCTCGTTGATGGCCGTGTAGTCGGTGGCCACGAAGCCCTGGAAGCCCCACTGCTTGCGCAGCAAATCGGTCAGCAGCCACTTGTTGGCCGTGGCCGGAATGCCGTTGATGTCATTAAAAGACGACATTACTGAGCCAATTCCCGCGTCTATGGCGGCCTTGTAGGGGGGTAGGTACTCGTTGTACATGCGCTGGCGGCTCATGTCGGTAGTGTTGTAGTCGCGGCCAGCTTCGGCGGCGCCGTACAAGGCAAAGTGCTTGAGGCAGGCCATTACCGTTTCGGGCTTGGTCATGTCGTTGGTGGGGCCCTGAAAGCCGCGCACCATGGCCTCCGCAATGCGCGCGCCGAGGTACGGGTCCTCACCAGCGCCCTCGGCCACGCGGCCCCAGCGCGGGTCGCGGGCAATGTCTACCATGGGCGAATACACCCAGTTGAGGCCATCGGCCGAGGCCTCGGCGGCCGCAATGCGGGCGCTGCGCTCCATGGCGTCGAGGTCCCAGCTAGCCGCCAAGCCCAGCGGAATCGGGAAGATGGTGCGGTGCCCGTGAATGACGTCGTAGCCCAGAATGAGCGGAATATGCAGCCGCGTGTCCTGAATGGCTTCTTGCTGCAGCTTGCGGGCCGCCACCGGCGTAAAGGTGTTCAGCACCGCGCCCACCAGGCCTTTCCTAATGTTGGCGTCCACGTTCTGGCTCACTACGGGTCCCGTTACGTCGAAGCCCACCGATACCAGATTAAGCTGGCCGATTTTCTCCTCCAGCGTCATTTTTTGCAGGAGGTTCGTCACAAACTGCTCCATCTGCGGGTCAGCGGCTGGGGCCACGGTGGTGGTCTTGGCCGCTGCGGCAGGCTTGGCTTTAGCAGGAGTTTTGGGGCGCACTTGCGCCTGGGCGCGGGGGCCAGCTAGGCCCAAAGCCAGCAGCAGCGCGGCCTGAAATAACGATTGACGGTGTTTCATTAGAGAGAGTGGGGTAGGGAATAAAGTGGCAAGGTAGAAGGCAGAAGGGGCCAGTAAGAAATAGCCACAGGGCTACCCAAAGGCACGTAGGGCGCTCAGCGGGGGCAATAGCAACGATGGGCGTGTGCCGTAGCCGCGCGTTGGCCGCGGCGCAATTCGTTGCTATTGCCGCGCGAGAGAGGGTAGGCGTGTGCCGTAGCCGCTGCTGCCGTGGCACGCGCAAGTAGACATACCGCACTATAAGTTTTTTAGAAATAGACCATCGCCGCCGCGCTCGCTCGCGCCAGAAAACTGTTTTTGCTGCGCCCTGCCGACGGCCGCGCGACGCGGCACGCCGCTCTCAGCAATGGCCGCGATGGTGATGTACTATAGGCGGCCTTCTGTGCTGCAGCAAGAGAAATAGCGTGAACGCATATTCCTGGCTCACTTCAAATGGAAGCTCTAAAGAGGTAGGGTGCCGGCCCCTACCCCCTTGCCCTGCTGCGTATTACTTTGATAAAGTGAAAAAAATGCAACTCAGCGGTGCGCGTTTTATTACCGTTAGGTTAATTTCTTCGTAGGTAGGGCCAGCAAATCTGCTTTGGTCTCACTCTTCACCTTTCTCTTTCGCGTATGACCCCACACTTTTCTATTCTACGCCAGCTGTTGCCGGGAGCCACGCTGCTCGCCGCTGGCTTGGCTACCACATCAGCCCAAGCCCAAACGGCGGACCGCAAAACGGCCATCGGCGCCAACATCAGCATCTTGCAGTACCAGGGCAACTTGGGCGGCGATTTTGGCAAGCTCTTCGCCCCCGAGCAAGTGGGCGTGGGTGCACACATCACGCGCTACCTCTCGCCCTCGTTGGACCTGAGCCTGCTCGGCAACTACGAAAACTACCGGTTCGTAGCCGCTTCTAATCCGCGCTATGAGTTTACGTCCAAGACGGCCATGTTTGACCTTGGCCTGAAGCTGAAACTCAACAACGGCCACATCCTGAAGGAAGACGCTTTCATTCAGCCCTATTTGATGGGCGGCGGCGGCTTTTTTGTAGCCAATAGCGTGGGCAACTATCTGCGGTTCAATGAGAATCAGTCGGTAGAAACTGGTCGGTTCTCCAATCAGGTGCGTCGGCCCGAGGTGTTTGGTCAGGCTGGCCTGCGCTTCCGCCTCTCGCCGGCGATCTTTCTGGACATCACGACTGCGCAGCACTACGCTTTCACCAACGACGGTATTGACATCGATAACTCGCCGACCGGCAAGTACTTTGACCGCTTTCTGGTGCATTCGGCTGGCCTGACGGTGGCCCTCGGCAAAGCCAAGGACGCGGATGGCGACGGTGTGCCCGACCGCAAAGACAAGTGCCCCGACACGCCCGCCGGCGTGAAAGTGGACGTGACCGGCTGCCCCGTTGATACCGACGGTGATGGCGTGGCCGACTACCAAGACAAGTGCCCCGACGTAAAAGGTGTGGTTGCCCTGCAAGGTTGCCCCGACGCGGACAGCGACGGCGTGGCCGATGCCGATGACAAGTGCCCTGATACGCCAGCCGGCGTGAAAGTGGACGCCAGCGGCTGCCCGCTTGATACCGATACCGATGGCGTGGCCGACAACCTCGACAAGTGCCCCGATACGCCTGCGGGCGTGAAAGTGGATGCCAACGGCTGCCCGCTCGACCGCGACGGCGACGGCGTGCCCGACTCTCAGGACCGTTGCCCCGACCGTGCCGGCCCAGCCAGCAACAAAGGCTGCCCCGAGATTCCGGCTGAGGCCACGAAGTACATCAACTTCGACTTCAACAAGGCTGCGCTGAAAGCTTCGTCGCTCCCCAAGTTGCAGCAGATGGTGCAGATTCTGGGTGAGTACCCCGACTACTCGCTCTCGATTGCTGGCCACACCGACAGCAAAGGCTCTGACGACTACAACCTGCGCCTGAGCTACGAGCGTGCCGCCGCCGCCCGCACCTACATGCTGAGCAAAGGCATCGCGGCCGACCGCATTGAGGCTCGTGGCTACGGTGAAACCAAGCCAGTTGCCGACAACAAAACGGCTGCTGGCCAGGCCCTAAACCGCCGTGTGAACTTCGACCCCTACCTCACCGGCGAAGCCAACACCGCCGAAGCCAAGTACGGCCCCGCCCCGACGATTTCGGAGCTGAAGGCAAGCGGCCAAGAACTGCCCGGCAAGAAAAAGTCGAGCGCATCGCGTCGCCGCAAGGCCTCGGTGAGAAAAGCCTCTACTAAGCGCAAGTAAGCCAATCCTGGCTCTCGGGCCGACACTAAAAAAGTAGCCTACTCCATTCGGGGTAGGCTGCTTTTTTTAGGGGGGTAGGGCGACGGCCAGCAAGCGCTAGTGGAAGGTGACAGTAGCTTGTGGGCAGTGCAGTAGCTTGTGCGTAGTCGGTTCCTGCTGCGTCTGCTACGGGCTAAAAACGCTCGGTGGTCAGTTCGCCAATTCATTACATAGTAACTCGAAGCCGGACGCCCTAGTGAACCTAAACCAAGCGGTAGTAGTAGAATGAAAGTGTATGAATGCGCGGTTCCGCCGTCGCCTACCCCTTTCCCTCCGCTATGACGTTGAAATATGCCGGGCTACTGCCCGCCCTGAGCCTGCTTGCGGCCTGCAGCAGTGGCCCCAGCCAAGAAGAAAAGCAACAGGCACAGGCTGATAACCCCGCCCAAACCATTAGCACCCCGAAGGACGAAGCCGTGCACCTGCCCGCGCCCTACGCCACCAAATCGGCTACGCACCGCGTGGACGTTATCGACTGGCCGGCCGGCAAAACGCCCACCGCTCCGGCTGGCTTCACGGTCACGGAGTTTGCGGGAGGCTTGCAAAGCCCACGCTGGGCCTACGTCGCGCCCAACGGCGACGTGTTTGTGTCGGAAGCTGCTACCCTGCCCAAGGGCGCTAAAAAGCAGGTGACCGCCGCGCTGCATCTCGATAAGTCACGCTCGCTACAAGCCACCAGCGCCAACCGCATCACACTCTTCCGCGACACCAACGGCGATGGCAAGCCCGACGTGCGCTCGGTGTTTCTGACTGGCCTGAAGCAGCCATTCGGGATGCTAATAATGGGCGATTATTTCTACGTTGGCAACACCAACAGCGTGATGCGCTTCCCGTACCAGCCAGGTGCCACTAAAATAACGGCCGCTGGCCAAAAAATACTAGACTTGCCCGAGGGCGGCTACAACAACCACTGGACGCGCAACCTGTTGGCCAGCAAAGACGGCAAGAAGATTTTCGTCACCGTAGGCTCGGGCTCCAACGTGATGGAGAATGGTGTTGAAAACGAGAAACGCCGCGCCAATATCCTAGAAATTAACCCCGATGGCACGGGCGAAAAAATCTTCGCTAGCGGCCTGCGCAATCCCATCGGGCTCGCATATTACCCCGGCACTACCACGCTGTGGGCCGCCGTGAACGAGCGCGACGAGCTAGGTGATGAGCTAGTGCCCGACTACATCACCAGCGTAAAAGAAGGCGGTTTCTACGGCTGGCCCTACTCGTACTACGGCCAAAACGAAGACCCGCGCCGCAAAAACGAGCGCCCCGACCTCGTGAAAAAAGCTCTTGTACCCGACGTGCCCATGGGCCCGCACGTGGCTGCCCTCGGCCTCACGTTCTACGACAAAAAAGCCTTTCCTGCCAAGTACCAAAACGGCGCTTTCGTGGGCGAGCACGGCTCCTGGAACCGCGCGCAGTACTCGGGCTATAAGGTGGCGTTTGTGCCCTTCGCCAGCGGCAAGCCCACCGGCAAGCCCGAAGATTTCCTCACTGGCTTCCTGGTCGGCGGCGATTCCGACAAGGCTTATGGCCGCCCGGTAGGGGTAGTAACCATGCCCGACGGTGCCCTGCTCGTGACCGACGATGCCGGCAACAAAGTATGGCGCGTAAGCGCCGCCAAAGCCACCGCCAGCAAGTCAAAAACCAACTTCAGCGTAGCCGTGCGCTAAGCCAGCGGTTTACATTAAACCTCATCTTCTGCCTTTCTCTTCACAAAAAGAGGGGGTAGGGGATGAGGTTTTTTAGTTTAAACCTGGTGCCGTGTGTCATGCTTCGACAAGCTTAGCATAACACACGGCACCAGGTTTAGTGCTGCCTAGTCAGCCCCCATCAGCCGCCGCATTTCCTGCGCGTTGCCGATGGCCGAGCCGCCGATATCGTTGTTGAAATACACGTAGGCCTGCTCGACGCCCGGCGCGGCGGTGATGGCCGTGGCTGTTTGTTGCAAGAAATTGAGGGGGTAGGGCGAGGCGTACAAATCGGGTACGCCATGCAGGCGGTAGTAGAGCGTGGGCGCGGTGGCCACGACAGCGTCGGGCAGTAGCGGGTGGCTTTGGCCGCAAAAGACGACGCGGCGCTGGCGCAGCTCGGCGTACACTTCTTCGCGCCACCAGCTGGGGTGCCGAAACTCCAATACATTCACAAAAGCCGGGTCGAGGCAGTCGAGAATGCGCGTGAGCCGCTCGGCGTCGTAGGCCATGCGCGGCGGCAGCTGGAAAAGGATGGGTCCTAGTTTCTCCTGCAAGCCCCGGCTTGTGATGTCGTAAAAATCGCCTAATAGCTGACTGACGCCGTGAAACTGCTTGTAGTGCGTGATGAGCTGCGGAGCTTTCACCGCAAACTGAAAGCCGGCCGGGCTCTGCGCGTACCAGGTTGAAAGAAAAGAAAGCTGCGGAAACCGGTAAAAGGTGACGTTCAGTTCCAGCGTCCGAAAATGCTGGCTGTAAAACTCAAACCAGCGCCGCATGGGCAGCTTATCGGGGTAAAAAACGCCCCGCCAGTGCCGGTAGTGGTAGCCCGAGCAGCCGATGTGGTAGGTAGACATGGGGAGAGGTAGCAAGTGAGAAGGATGGCAAGTACCTTGGGCCGCGGTGGCTGGTACCGGCGCTTTTCACGCCTTATCTACGGCAGCCGCCGCCTCACAACCATGCGTTTACCACGACTTTTTTGCGGCCTGCTCGGCGTGGCCGCCGCCACGGCCAGCCACGCCCAGTCCACGCCGCCTACCCCTGCCTTCACGCCGCAGGTCAAAGAATACATTAAAGTGAGCGCGCCGGTAGTGGCCCTCACCGATGCCAAAGTCATCGACGGTACTGGCCGGCCGGCGCTGCTGCACCAAACGGTGCTCCTGCGCGATGGCCGCATCGAGCAGGTAGGCCCCCGCAAAAAGGTGAAAATTCCGGCCGGCGCCGAAGTCATCAATTGCGCCGGTAAAACGCTGATTCCCGGCCTGGTGATGCTGCACGAGCACCTCTACTACACCATGCCGGCGGGCGGCCTGTTCAACATCGCCCAGATGCCCTACTCGTTTCCGCGCCTCTACCTGGCGGGCGGGGCCACCACCATTCGCACGGCGGGCAGCATCGAGCCGCAGACCGATTTGGCTATTCAGCGCCTCATCGGCGAGGGCAAATTTATTGGCCCCGATATGGACGTGACGGCGCCCTATATGGAAGAGCCCGGCATGGATATTCCGGCCCTGAACACCATCAAAGGCCCTGCCGATGCGGCGGCCAGCACCAAGTTTTGGGCCGATAAGGGCTGCACATCTTTCAAGATGTACATGCACGCCACCCGCGCCGACCTCGCCGCCGTGGTGGCCGAAGCGCACGCCCGCCACCTCAAAGTAACCGGCCACCTCTGCGCCCTCACCTACCGCGAGGCCGCCGAAATCGGTATCGACAACCTGGAGCACGGCTTCATGGCCAGCTCCGATTTTGTGACGGGCAAAGCCGTAGATGCCTGCGACTACCCCGCCGCCCGGCAGGCGCTGCTGCGCCTACCCCCCAACAGCCCAGCCGTAACCGACCTCATCAAGTTCTTGATTAGCAAGAAGGTGGCACTTACGTCTACCTTGCCTGTATTCGAGCCCTATACCGGCCGCGAAGTAGTGCTGGGTGGTGGGCTCGGTGCACTCATGCCGCAGTTGCAGGCGCGCGAAACGGCCACTTGGCAAGCCAACCAGGGCAAGGACTCGGCCAGCGTGGCGCTCTTCAAGAAGGAGCAGGGCTGGGAAAAGCAGTTTTATCAAGCGGGCGGGCTGCTGGTGGCCGGCACCGACCCCACCGGCGCGGGCCGCACCATCGCGGGCTACGCCAACCGCCGCGAAATCGAGCTGCTCGTGGAGGGTGGTTTCACCCCGCTCGAAGCCATCAAAATCTGCACCCTCAACGGCGCCAAGTACCTGGGCCGCGACCGCGACATCGGCACCATCGAAGCCGGCAAGCAAGCCGACCTCGTGCTGGTGTCCGGCGACCCTGAGCAGGACATCCGCCAGTTGCGCCAGATGGAAATCGTATTCAAACACGGGGTAGGCTTCGACTCGCCCAAGCTGTTTGAGTCGATGCAGGGCAAAGTTGGCCTGAACTAAGGGGGTAGGGGGTAGCAGGGGCAGTAAGTACAGAACGTCAGGCTGCACTTCATGCAGCCTGACGTTCTATTATAACTTTTTACAGCTACAAAACCCTTACTTCGGCAGCGGCTGCGGCGTGTAGGTGGGCCCTAGGCAACGTGGGCCCTGGGTAGTCCAGGCCAGCGGGTCGATGCAGAGCTGGCGCTCGGTCATGGCCTTGTTCCAGGCGTGGTACACCAGATACTCGGTGCGGCCGTCGGGGCTCAGCACGTGCGAGTGGTGGCCGGGGCCGCGCACGTGGCCGGGCACTGAGTGCAGCACCCGCGCCCCCGCATCGGAGCCCGAATCGACGTAGGGCCCCATGATGTGCTCGGCCGTGCAGTAATCGACGCCGTAGCGGTCGGTGAGGAAGTTGGCCCCGCTAAAAAAACAGTAGTACTTGCCGGCATGGCGGCGCACAAACGGTCCTTCCAACGTGTGCCACTGCGCAAAAGTCCGGTTGCCGTAGAGCGGCATCAGGCGGTTGGCCTCGAAGAGCGTCCACTTGTGGCGCGCACGCAGCACGGTGCGCGGCTGGCCCGCCAGCTGCGTCATGCTCGTCAGCTTATCTACCACCAGCCCAGTGCCAGGGTAGTAGCCGTCGTTGGTATCGGTAAAATCGCGGGCGTAGAACAAGTACCACTGCCCGTCCGTGTCCTGGAAGGCGTGGGCGTCGATGGTAAACTGGCTGTCGGCCACTGGCAGCGCCGCGATTTCGGTGTACGGGCCCTCGGGCCGCTGGCTGGTAGCCACCTTTAGCTGGTTGCCCACCGTGGCCCCAATGGCCCCGCCGCCCCGCGAGTAATACATGTAGAAGGTGCCCTCGTGCAGCACCACTTCGGGCGCCCAAAAGTCAAATTCTTCGCTGCCCGGCGGGGGGGTAAGGGCCCCGCCCAGCGGCCGCCAGTCCACTAGGTTATCCGAAATCAGCAGCGAAAACACCCGGCCGTCGGGCATGCGGCCCCCGCCGGTGGTACCAAACGCGTAGTAGTGCCCGCCGTGCCGCAGCACAAACGGGTCCGGAAAATTGCGGGCCAGCACTGGGTTGGTGTAGGTGCGGGCTGCGGCCGCCGCAGGCGTGCGCATAGCGAGCAAAGCCAAGCCAGCGGCCGAGCCGGTAAGAAAGTGACGACGAGAAAACATGCGTGGGGTGGGGGTAGGGGATGGTAAGAAGCGTAAGGATAAAGTTATTCAGCTGGATTGGCAATGCTCGCATCCGCCACGGCAAGTGGCTAAGGAGTCCTCAGCCTCACCACTAAAGCGCTAGCAAGCCGTCGCCTGCCAGGCTGTTGGCAAAGCTAGCCACGTGTGCGGCCTGCAATCAGGTTGCGCATGTCGCTAAGCAACCGGCTACCCGGCATGCGCACACCTAAGCGTGCCCAGTGAGCAGGAAACTATTTTGCGCAAGATGCAAACGTTTGCATTGCGCTGCCAGTCGAGCTAAACGCACTGTTTTGCTGCCTGCTTTCCGATGCGGATGAGTAAGGAGCTAAAAATCAAATGAGTAATGAATGAAATTTCCTTGTGCTACTGAGCGAATTTCAAAAAGAAGCAATAAGCCGTTTAGTAGAGTAGTAGTTAGAATTTCAGTAAATTTTGCGAACTCCTACCCCCCTTCTGCAGGAGAAGTATCTACTAAATGTTGATTGCGAAAGGCTGGTAGTGTGCTAATAAGGGAGACCAAGCGACCTGGTTTTTTGGCCACAAAAGCACGACGAGGAAAGAGTAGCAACAAGCAAAAACTTACGCTTACGCTTGCTTATTTCTAAAACCACGCTACTTTTACGCCTCAAAATGGCTGGTGGTTAGTCCTTTCCTTGCGCACCACGAGTAGGGTAGGAGCTGACCAAAATCAATTCAGAAATTCGCTTGCTGCGCTGCCGCTCCTAGGGCGGCCACCCAGGCAAACTCTGCTATAGGCTGTTTTGCGGAGTTCGCTATTTTTTTGTGCATTAATGCAAACGATTGCACAAAGTAGCTGATTCTGCCTGCGTTGCTTCTCCGCTTTCACTTTATATCCCACCCACATGAAAAAGATAGTACCCCCGCACGGGCGGTTGCTGATTCCTATGCTGGCCTGCTACTTGCCGCTGGCCGTGGCTACGGCGGCGCCAGTGGCGGCTCGCGCTGCTGAGCTCAGCCGCACTGCCAGCCAGCCCACCGCCGTAGTTACCGGCCGCGTAACGGATGACAAAGGCGAAGGCCTACCCGGCGCCACCGTGCTCGTGAAGGGCAGTACCCAGGGCACTTCTACCGACGTCAACGGCAATTTTACCATCGACGTGCCCACGGGCGGTTCGCTCGTTATTTCGTCGATAGGCTATGCCACCCAAACCATCGTGGTGGGTAGCCAAACCACGCTCAATGTGCGCCTGGCGTCCGACGCGCAGCAGCTTTCGGAAGCTGTGGTAGTAGGCTACCTCACTCAGGAGCGCCAAAACGTAACGGGCTCGGTAGCCACCGTAGGCGCTACCGAAGTGCGCCGGGCCCCCGTGGCCTCGGTGGGCGAGGCCATTCAGGGACGCTTGGCGGGCGTGCAGGTAACCAACTCGGGCGTGCCGGGCCAGGGGCCCGTAGTAAATATCCGGGGCCTGGGCTCGCTAGGCGGCAGCAACAGCGGTCCACTCTATGTCATTGATGGGCTGTGGATTGAGCCGACCAGCACGGCTGGGCGCGACATTAATCCCGCCGATGTGGAATCGGTGCAGGTGCTCAAGGATGCCGCCGCGCTAGCGCCCTACGGCAACTCGGGCGCCAACGGCGTCATCGTCATCACCACCAAGAAGGGTAAGTCGGGCACGCCCGCCATCAGCTTTAACGCCAGCGGCGGGGTGCAAAACCTAGTGAAGCGCCTCGACCTAGCCAATGCGGCGCAGTGGGCAGCTGTTAATAACCAAGCCTACGACAACGCGGGCTCGGCACGCCAGCCCTACGCCGCCAACCTGCCCGCCGGCATCGATACCGACTGGCAGAAAGAGCTATTTAAGCAAGGCTCGGTGCAGGACTACAACCTGGGCTTTTCGGGCGGTGGCCCCAACTCGAACTTTAACGTATCGGGTGGCTACTTCAAGCAGCAGGGCACCATCATTGGGCCGCAGTTTGAGCGCTTCACGGCCCGCGTAAACACGGGCTTCAACCGCGGGCGCCTGCGAGTAGGCGAGAACCTGCAATTAGTGCGCGCCAATCAGACCTACGTAAATGGTGCGCCCTTTACGGAAGTGCTGCGGATGCTGCCCGTTATTCCGGTGTATGACCCCACGATGGCGGGCGGCTTCGGTATCGGCAACAACAACGCCGTGACCTTCGGCACCAACCCTATTGCCCTGCAGCGCCTGCTCACAAACACGAGCACCAACAACCGCGTGCTAGGCAACATCTACGGCGAGTTTCAAATTTTTGACTTCCTGCGCTACCGCCTCAACTTGGGCCTGGAGTACCACGGCTTCCGCGACCAGCAGAAGCGGCAGTACGGCGTGTGGCGCCGCAATGACATTACGCAACCTTCGAACTACGGCGACGACCAGGGCAACGAGCTCTTTGGCCAAGTCGAAAACACGCTGACGTTTGACAAGACTTTCGGCAACCACAACCTGACGGTCGTGGGCGGCTACAGCCGCCAGCGCCGCAGCTTCGAGTTTACACGGGGGGTAAATTTTGGCTACGGTACCGGGCCTGTGTACTACTGGGCGCTTGACGCGGGTACCCAGACGCCACAGGTCATTGGCTCGTCGTACGTGCAGGGTAAGGAGTCGCTCTTTGGCCAGGTCACTTACGACTACGACCGCCGCTTCTTGGTGACAGGTGCTTTCCGCCGCGACGGCTCGTCGCAGTTTGCACCCGACCGCCGCTGGGGCAACTTCGGGGCTGGCTCGGTGGGCTGGCGCATCTCGAAGGAGAAGTTTATGGAGAACGTAACGGCTATCAGCGACCTCAAGCTGCGCGCCAGCTTCGGTAGCTTGGGCAACCAGTACCTGAGTGGCGCCTACGGCGGCTCGTACCTCTACCAGGGCGCGCTGAATACCAACGCCAACTACGTGCTGGGCACCAGCCAGACCATCCAGAACGGCGCCATTCAGAGCACGCTGGCCAGCAACGTGCGCTGGGAAGAGCGCCGCACCCAGAACTACGGCTTCGACTTGGCTTTGCTTGAAAACCGCTTCTCGCTGTCGGCCGACTACTACATCTCGCGCACAGCTAACGCGCTGGTGTCTCCTAACCTGCCGCAGGTGCTCGGCAACGCCGGCGCCCTCCCCTTCCAAAACCTGGGCTTGCTTGAAAACCGCGGTTTCGAATTCAGAGTGGGTTACTCCGACGACCGTAAGGCGTTTAAGTACGGCGCATCGGCCAACCTCACTACCCTTACCAACAAGGTGCTGAACTTGAACTCAGGCTCAAATGAGGGCACACCAACCAACTTCCTGACGGGCGGGCCGGGCGCCATTACGCGCACTGAAACGGGCTACGAGATTGGTTCGTTTTACCTCTACCAGTTCGACGGCATTTACCAGACTGGTGAGGCCAACATTCCAGCGGGGTTACAAGCCGGCGATGTGCGCTATAAGGACGCTAATGGCGATGGCCAGATTACGGACGCCGACCGCGTGCACGTGGGCCGGGTATTCCCGCGTCTGCAATACGGCCTGAACCTGACGGCCGGCTACGGCGGCTTCGACGTGGCAGCCTTCTTCCAGGGCGTGCAGGGCAATACCGTGTTCAACGACTCGAAGTACTGGTTAGAGCGCACCGACGACAACAACAACCACCTGGCTAGCTTCAGCCCCTGGACCACTACTAACCCCTCTACTACCACGCCGCGCGCCATCATCGCGGGCGGCCCCAACGGCGGCACGGCCCCCGGCAATAACGACCGCTACAACACCACCCGCTGGCTGGAAGATGGCTCGTACCTGCGCCTGAAAAACGTGCAAATCGGCTACTCGCTGCCCAAAGACCTGCTTGAGCGCACCAAGTACATCGGCTCGTTGCGCCTGTTCCTCACCGGCCAAAACGTGTTTACGGTGACTAAGTACAGCGGCTACGACCCCGAAACGGTGGGCCAGGGCTCGCTGGCTCGGGGCGTCGACCAGGGCTCGTATCCCAACCTGCGCTCGTTTACCCTTGGCCTGCAAGCTGGTTTCTAAGCCTTTTCTCCCACCCGTATCTATCCAGCTATTATGAAATCTTCTATCCTGACCCGATTGAGCGTGGCAGGCGCGCTGCTACTCAGCGCCACGGCCTGCGAGAAGGACATGCTCAACCAGGTAAACCCCAACCTGCCCACCGTGCAGTCGTCGTGGGCTACCTCCGACGACGCGGTGCGTGGCTCCACGGCCTGCTACGCCGGTTTGCAGGGCCTGGGCATGTACCGCCGCTGGCTCAACTTTGCCTTCGACCTGCGCGACGATATCGGCTGGAGCCAGAGCCCCTGGGGCGAGCTAGCCGATTTTACCCGCTTTGTGCAGCAGAACTACGACTTTGAGGTGTCGAGTAACATCTGGCGCGACCACTACCGCACCATTTTCCGCTGCAACCAGGTACTCGACCGCGTGCCCACTATCACGACTATGGACGCCACGCTGCAAAAGCGCGTGATTGCCGAAGCCAAGTTTCTGCGAGCGCTCTCGTACTTCAACCTGGCCTCGCTATATGGCAACGTGCCACTGGCCCTTACCTACGTTACGGACCTGAACGCCACCATTCCCCAGGCCAAGGAAGCCGACGTGTGGGCACAGGTAATCAAAGATCTGCAGGAGGCGCAGCCCGATCTGCCCGTGTCATACGGCGCCGCCGATGTGGGCCGTGCCACCAAAGGTGCGGCTACTACCCTGCTTGGCAAGGCCTACATGCAAAACAAGCGCTGGGCCGATGCGCAAACGCAGTTTGCGCAGGTTATCAGCTCGGGTACCTACCGCCTCACCAACGCCTACACCGACAACTTCCGCCACACGTCGGAAAATAACTCGGAGTCGATTTTCGAGGTGCAGTTTTCGGACGAGAAGAAGGGCGGCAACGACAGCGGCGGCGGCCCCGACGCTACCTCGTCGCAGGGTAGCCAGCGCTCGCAGTTTTGGGGCGTACCAGGCTTTGGCTTTAACGACGGCGAGGTGCGGCCCTGGATTGTGAATGAGTTTTTGAAGGAAAGCACGACCACTGGCCAGCGCGACCCACGCCTGGCCGCCACGGTCTTCTACAACCGCAAGGACCAGGCACAATTTCCGACCGCGCTACCCTCCGATGCCGACACGCTAGCCTATGGCGTGGGTTTTTTAACCCGCTATGGGAAAGATGCCCGCAACCGCGCCCGCGTGTACTGGCGCAAGTACCAGACCGACTACTACCGTCAATTTGAGGACTTCGACTCGCCCATCAACCAGCGCGTGATGCGCTACGCCGATGTACTGCTGCTGCAAGCCGAAGCCCTAAACGAGCAGGGCCAAACGGCTACTGCCGTGCCGCTCATCAACCAGGTGCGCCAGCGCGCCGGCCTATCCCCCCTCACGGCGGGAAGTTTTACGCAAACCACGTTGCGCAGCCAGCTCATGCACGAGCGTGCTACCGAGCTGGCCGGCGAAGGCGTGCGCTGGTTTGACTTGCAGCGCTGGGGCCTGCTCGACAGCCAGGCGGGCGTAGACCAGCTCAAGGCGCACGATGCACAGTTTAACACCTTCCGGGTGGGCGTTTCGCGCCTGCTGCCGCTGCTGCAAACTGAAGTAGACTTGCTACGCCTCACGCAGAACCCCGGCTACTAGCCCGCGCTACTTACCTAGCCGCGCACTACCGCCTGAACTGTGCCAAATTGCCGCCGCCGTGCTTCGTAAGAAAGCGCGGCGGCGGTTTTGCTTAAAGTAGGAGGCAGCCTGGCCCTGTCGCATTATCCTTACCCCACCCATTCTATGCGAATCTCGCTTTCCTCGCGTTGGCTTACACTGCTGCTGGCCGGCAGCATGGCCTGCGCTTGCTCTAAAGGCGGCTCCTCTTCGGGGGGCGGCACGGCGCCCGCGCCCCAGCCAGCCCCGCCGCCCACATCTACCACGTTTACTAACCCGCTGCTGCCGAGCGGCCCCGACCCGTGGGTGTACCAGAAAGACGGCTTTTATTACTATATGCAAACAACGGGCACCAACCTGGTGCTGCGCAAAACGGCCAAGATGAGCGAGCTGGGCTCGGGCGTGAGCACGACCATCTGGACGCCCAAGGCCACCGGGCCAATGTCGCACGACATTTGGGCGCCGGAAATTCATTTCCTGGATGGCAAATGGTACGTGTACTTCACGGCGGGGCCCGGCAACTGCTGCGGCGGCCAGCGCCTGTGGGTGCTCGAAAACACCAGCGCCGACCCTACACAGGGTGCCTGGACCGAAAAAGGCCAAATTGCTGTGCCCGGCCAGGATTTGTGGGCCATCGACGGCACCGTGCTAGAGCAGAACGGTAAGCGCTACCTGGTGTGGAGCGGCCAAGAAGCGGGCTCCGACCAGCAAAACCTTTACATCGCGCTCATGAGCAACCCCTGGACGCTCACGGGCACGCGCACGCAACTCAGCCGCCCGCAGTATGCTTGGGAGCTGAACGGCACGCCCAAGGTGAACGAGGGGCCGGAGGTGATTCAGCACGCGGGCAAGACATATTTGGTGTATTCGGCCAGCCACTGCAGCACCGACGACTACGCGTTGGGTATGCTCTCGGCCAGTGCCACCGCCGACCCGCTCGACGCGGGCAGTTGGAGCAAGTCGGCCTCGCCTGTGTTCACCAAAAACCCTACGAACAACGCCTACGGGCCGGGCCACAACGGCTTTTTTACGTCAAAGGATGGCAGCCAGAACTGGATTATCTACCATGCCAACCTGCAAGCCAACCAAGGCTGCGGCGATGCCCGCAACCCGCGCATGCAGCAGTTCAGCTGGAACACGGACGGCTCGCCTAACTTCGGCACCCCGGTGGCTACGGGCGTGGCCCTACCTCGGCCCGCCGGCGAGTAGTTGCCCTACCCCCCATTCCAACCCTAAGTTTACGGCCTGCCTTGCGCAGGCCGTTTCGTTGTCTTCTTATGGCCCGTAAATTTCTTTACTATTCCCTGGCTGTGCTGGGGCTGCTGGGTACTAACCCGCTTGGCGCCTCAGCGCAGGTGAAAGTCAAAACCAAAATCAAGCGCGCGGCAGCCCCTCGGGCAGCCCTACCCGCCGCCGGCATCGCCAACCCCGTGCTGGCCGGCGACTACCCCGACCCGTCGGTGACGCAGGTGGGCGATACCTACTGGGCCACGGCTACGTCTTCGAACTGGGGCCCCACGTTTCCGCTGCTGAAATCGACCGATTTGCAGCACTGGAGCTTGGTGGGGCACGTGTTTCCGGGGGCGCGGCCGGCCTGGGCCGACTACTACTTCTGGGCGCCCGAAATCAACCACGATGCCAACGGCAAGACCTACGTCTTTTATACCGCGCACAAACGGGGCGGTAACTTGGCCGTGGGCGTGGCCAGCGCCGACCGGCCCGAGGGTCCGTACCAGGACCACGGCCCGCTGGTGGGCCAGCCCGACGGCAGCATCGACGGCTTTCCGATGCACGACGAAAACGGCCAGCCCTACCTCATCTGGAAGGAAGACGGTAACAGCGTGCAGAAGCCGACGCCCATTTGGGCCCAGCGCCTGAGCGCCGACCGCACCCAGCTGGTGGGCGAAAAAACCGAGCTTTTTCGCAATACCGCCGCCTGGGAGGGCAACCTTGTAGAAGGGCCCAGCGTGGTGCGACACGGCGGCTACTTCTATATGTTCTACGCTGCCAATGGCTGCTGCGGCGCCGGCTGCACCTACGCTACCGGCGTGGCCCGGGCCAAAAACCTGCTCGGCCCCTGGGAGAAGTACGACCGCAACCCCATCCTGACCAACAACGATACCTGGAGCTGCCCCGGCCACGGCACGGCCATCGAGCGCGCCGGCCACTGGTACATGCTGCACCACGCCTACCAAACCGGCAGCTTCCAAAACGTGGGCCGCCAGGGCGTGCTCAGCGAGTTTGTGTGGACCAAGGCCGGCTGGCCCGAGTTCCTAAACAACCATACTACCCCCGCCGCCGTGGCTAAGGTGCCCGCCGTGGTCACCGACGAATTTGCCAGCGCCCGCCTGGCGCCTACCTGGGAGTGGCCCGTGGAAGACAAACCGCAGTTTGCACTGCAAAACGGCCAGCTTCGGCTGAACGCCCGGCCCGACAAGGGCGGTGCGGCGCTGGGCCGCCCCACGCTGGCGGCCAGCTACACGGCCAGCACCACGCTGCTCGCCCCGGCTAGCCTGCCCACCGGCGCCACCGCCGGCCTAGCCGCTCTCGGCGACCCCAACAATACCCTCAGCCTGTTGGCTGGCGCTGGCCAGCTGCAGGTGCAGGAGCGCCGCGACGGCAAAATCCGTATTCTGGCCGCCGTGGCCCTACCCCCCGCCGCGGCGCTGCATTTGCGGGTGCAGGCCGAGGGCGGCAGCCACTACCGCTTTGCCTACAGCCCTGATGGCCGCACTTGGACCGAACTGCTGCCCGCCAGCCAGACCGCCGATGGCGGCTTCCTACCCCCCTGGGACCGGGGCGTGCGCGTGGGTGTGGTGGCCCAGGGGCCAACCTCGGCCACGGCGGTGTTCGAGCGGTTTGAGGTAACTAACAAGTAGGGTAGCAGATGCTATCTACGAGAAAAGCCCTTGCTACGTAAGTAGCAAGGGCTTTTTGTTGAGTTCGTTGCCAGTGCTAGTGCACCAATACGAGTTTACCGTGGGTGGTTTGGCCGGCCGTGGTCAGGCGCACGGTGTAGATGCCGGCGGGCCAGCTGCTGCCATCAAGGGGGTAGTCGGTGGCTAGGCCGGGCGCGCCCTGGCCAGTAGCTACATGCTGCACCAGGCGGCCCTGCACATCATACACATCGAGGGTCACGCGGCCGGCCTGGGTGGGCGTTACGACAAAGTGCACCCGCCCGGTGCTGGGGCTGGGGTACACGAGCAGCGGCGCGGCCTCGGCCACGGCGGCGCTGGTAGTAGCCAGCGTGGTGGTGGAGGCGGCCTGCGGCATCAGGTCTAGACGCCAGCGCTGAGCGTCGTTGCCGTTGTCGGTCCACTGGTGCACGCCGGTGCTGGGGTCCGAAAGGTTGTTATCTACATCTAGGCAAAGAGTAGCGCCCTTGTGCACAAGCTTGCAGTAGCCGTCGCCTAGGGGCACGATTTGCCAGCGCTGGGCGTCGTTGCCGTTATCGGTGTACTGCTGTACGGTAGCGCCGAGGCTGGTGCTGTTGTTAGCCACTTCTAGGCACTGGTTGGTATTGCGGTGCGTCAGTTTGTAGTAGCCATCGGGCATGAGTGTAATCACCCAGCGTTGGGCGTCGTTGCCGTTATCGGTGTACTGCTGCACCACTGTGCCGGGCGTAGCCGAGTTACTGGGCACTTCCAGGCACTGCGTGGTGCCCTTGTGCGTGAGCCGGTACACGCCGCCCGACACGATAGGCTGGTCGGCGAGGGTGAACTGCCAGCGCTGGGCGTCGTTGCCGTTGTCGGTGTACTGCTGCACGTTGGCACCGGGGCTAACGCTGTTGCTGGCCACGTCTAGGGCCTGGTTAGTGCCCTTGTGCAATAGTTTATAGAAGCCACCATCCATGGCTTGCAGCTGCCAGCGTTGGGCATCGTTGCCGTTGTCGGTATACTGCTGCACGTTGGTGCCAGGGGCGGCGCTTGCCCCAGCCACGTCCAAGGCCTGACTAGATTTTTTATTTAGCAGCTTGTAGTGGCCATCGGCCTGCAGGGTAACGGTCCAGCGCTGGGCGCTGGTGCCATTGTCAGTCCACTGCTGCACATTAGCGCCAGCCATGGTGCTCCCGTTGTCTACGTCCAAGACCTGGTCGGTATTCTTGTGGCCGAGCTTGTAAAGGCCGCCCGAAACTAACATCGGACTAACCGGGCAGGCGCTGCCGGCCGGGCGCGGTGCCACGCCGTAGCTGGTCATGTTTACCTTCTGGATGCTGCCGTCGTTGTTGAAGGTCAGGTGGTCGATGGCCACTATGCGGGTCTTGTAGGTCTTGTCCTGGTAGCGGTGGTACACGATGTAGTAGTCGTCGCAGCCCGGAAACTGGGTGATGGAGTGGTGCCCCGGCCCGAAGCGATTCGCATCGCTGCTCAGCACCGAGCCTCCGTACGTCCAGGGACCGGTGGGCGAGGTGCTAGTGGCGTATTGCACGTTGTAGCTATCGTCAAACCAGCGCCCGTTTGAGTAGGTCATGTAGTAGCGGCCGTTGTGCTTCACTAGGTAGGGTGCCTCGGTGTAGTTCTGGGGCGTAATGTCGCGCGGCGCATCGTTGGTCAGCGAGACCATATCCGAGTTGAGCTTGCGCACGACCATCCGGGCGCCGCTCGAGCCGCCGTAGTAGATGTAGGCTTGCCCATCGTCGTCTACAAACACCATGGGGTCAATGACATCCTGGGTGATGTTGTTGCTGAGCGCAGGCGTTAGCAGCGGCTGGCCCTTGTCGGTGAAGGGCCCGGTGGGGGTGGTGCCCACGGCCACCCCGATAGACGGCGTATTGGTGGCGTTGTTGTGGGCCGTGTAGTAGTAGTAATACTTACCGTTGCGGGCTACCACCGAGGGGGCCCAGCCATTGTAGGTGGCCCAGGTGGTTTGCCGGCCTAGGTCAAATACCACTCCCCGGTCGGTCCAGTTGGTGAGGTCGGTCGAAGAAAACGCGTGAAACTGGCCCCCACTAGAGTTGCCATCGGTGGTGGGGTAGATGTAGTAGGTCCCGTTGAAATAATTCATCTCTGGGTCAGCCTGGTAGCCAGCCAGAATGGGGTTGTTGCTGGTTTGCCCGAGGGTCCGCAGGCTGACCAAGAGCAACAGGACGAATAGGCCGGACCAGAACCGGCCCACGGAGCGGGCAGACAGTAAAGCTGTCGACATAGGAGTTGGGGTGGGGAAAAGGTTGAAAAATGACTACCCGGCGCCCGCCGAATAGGTAGGAAAAGAGCAGGATACTAAACCTTGGGGGTGCCGATAACTACCGGCACCCCTAGGGCCTATTTGGTGAGCTTATCGCTCAGCATTTTCATAAAGTAGCCGCCCACCACCGAGCGGGCCTGGAAGCCGACTTGTTTGGCATCGGTGGTTTCGTGCCAGTCGTTGAGGGGCACACGGCTGGGCGTGTTGTTGGCAAACTGCCAAATGGGAGCCACCAGGGCTTGAAAATCAGCTTGGTTAGTGGCCATCGTGGCGGTCCACAGTATCCAGTCCGACTTGGTGTAAGTCTTGCGGCTATCGAGCGGCAAGCCGTATTTCTGCTGGTGCTTGAGGTAGAAGGCCATTTCCTTCTGCGCCACTTCGGGTGGGAAGATGTTCAGGCCAAGTACTTTGTCCCACACTAGGTTGTACTTCTGGCTCCACGAGCCGGCGGTCTTGTCGAAAGTCAGGGCGTAGTGGTCGCCGTCCTGGGCCATCTGCATCCACTTCTTGGCGAGGTCGCGGGCCAGGGTCTGGTACTCGTCGGCGGTTTTGGTATCGCCTATCTGGCGGGCCAACTGGCCGTAGCAAGCAATGCCCATAATGGCCTTCATCGATAGGTTAGTATTGCGGGCTAAGTGCCCGGCAAAGTCGTCGGTGCAGAGCTGGTTGGCTGGGTCAAAGCCGTCACGCTTCAAGAAGCCCACCCATTTGGTGAGCGTGGGCCAGTGCGCGCGAGCAAAGTCAACTTTCCCATCCATCTTCACCGCAGCGGCAGTCAGAATAAGCATGTTGCCGGCTTCCTCCACGGGCATGTCCTCGCCGTAAGTCTGGCCATTGGCCAGCGGGTAGGTGCCCACATCGTGTGCCGGAAAGTCCTTTTTCCAGCGTCCCGACTCCGAGTAGTCAAAGATGAAACGCAGCATGCCCTTAGCCAACTCGTTGTTATACAGTAAAAACAGCGGTTCCGACGGGTACGTCACGTCCACGGTGCCGATGGAGCCGTTCGAGAAATTCTCCTTCGAGAAAAAGAACAGCTCGCCTTTAGGCCCGGCCACGATGCTGTGCGCCGCAATGGCCTGGCGGTAAGCCAGCTGGCACAAATCGGCGTACTGCTGCCCGCCCGCCGCCTGGGCGTCGGCATATAGCTTTTGGTCAAACTCGCTGGCCTTGCGGCGCAGGCGGGGGTAGTCGGCCTCGGCGGTGGCTAGGGCTTTTTCCATGGTCATTGCCGCATCGCGCCGCCACCAGGGCCGCAGCTTTTGGCCAAAGTACTGCACCGCATACTGCGCATCGTAGCCGAGCAGCAGGTGCTGCTCGGCGGGCTGGCTAGCCACCGAGCCCAGGTTGAGCACAGCGGCCTGGGCCACGCGCTGGGCCGCGCCTTTGGTGGGCGTAGCGGAGGGTAGGGCCCCAGTTTTGGCGAAGGTGGTTTTCAGCGTTTGGGGGTTGCCGGTGGCCAGGGTAGCGCCGCCGGGCGCGGCCAGGTAGGCGTAGCCCCAGTCGATGCGCAGGTTGTCGCCAGCCTTGGCCAGCACGGGCTGGGTAGTAGTACCCAGTGCCTGCCAGCGCAGGCTGCCGGTGGTGCCGGGCCGCGTGGCCACCTCCTGGTAAGGCGTGTTGCTGGCCAGCGTGCCGGACTCGCTGAAAAGTACCTGCGTAGCGTGCGGCTGGCCATCGGCAGCGGTAGCGGTGCAGGTGACGTAGCTCACGGGCCGGGCCACCGTTTCGAGCTCATCGAGCAGCAGCGGCGATAAAAAGCTAACTTTCAGTTGTACTGGCCCAGCAGCGAAAGTGTAGGTCGTTTGTGTGGCCGTCACAGTCACACCCGTTTGGCGGGCCAGCGGCAGCGGGGCAGGGGTAGGCAGCGTTTCGTAGAGGCCAGCGTCGAGGTACTCGCCGCCGCGAGGGCTGGTAGCGTGTAGGGCCAGCACATTGTCGCCGGCGCGCAGTGCCTGCCGGGCGGCGGCCGGGATAGCGAAGAAATCGTAGCTGCTATTAAAGCCCGTTTGCTTGGTCAGCAGCACGCCGTTGAGGTAGGCCTCCACGTCATCGTCGTGCTCCATCAGCAGGCGCAATTCGCCGGTGGTTTTGGGGTCGGCCACGCGCACCGTGCGCCGCACCCAAATGTCACCTTCCGTCCAGGTGGTGCCGTGCTCGCTTTGGTTGTCGGTAAAAGGGGCCGCGCCTTCGGCCCAGCTAGTAGCTACAAAGCCAGCCTTCTCCCAGCCCACCGCCGGCTTCTTGAAGGTGTAGCGCGCCCGGTAGGGCTGCTCGCGCACCGTGGGCACCACCGCCCGATACTGCGGCCCGGCCTGCCCCATAAACTGGTAGGCCTGGCCATCGACGCGCACCACGCCTTCGAGGCTCTGCGGCTCGCCGGTCCAGTGCCGGGTGGGCGCCCCAGCCAGCTCATCCTGAAACGCCCACACGCTAAAATACGGGTCGTGCGTGAGTAGAGGGTAGGCCGGCGGACGCAGTGCTTGGGCCTGGGCCGTACTAGTGCTTAGCGCGCTGGTTATTAGGAACAAAGAGATGTTTTTAGTCAGCATTTTTACAAAATGAGTAGAGAGTAGCTAACCCAACCCTAACTCTTGAAGATAGGGGAGGACCTATGCGTTTGCCCAGCGCCATTTGCGCTCGCCAAGCATAGGGATAACGCCGTTTTTTTCTGGAGATGGTAGCAGTGAGCACCGCCGTGTCGGTCTTGGTTAAGGTGGCCGGCGAGGGGGTAGGGAGCAGGCTGGCTGCGCTATGCGCCAGTTGCTGGCGGGTTTTGAGTGGGGTGGGAGATGGAAAAGGAAAGTAGAGAAAGTAGGCTAGCCGGGCTCTCTAGTAAAGCGGCGGCGCTGTCGGAACGCAAGGTAACTACTTGAGCTAGTTCGTGCAAACGTTTGCACCAGACAAATTTCGCTTATATTTAAGGGAAGCAGGCTTATTCTGTGCAACCTTTGCATCGGCTTTTGCACTATTTTTTGCAGTGAGCGGCCTGGGCGGCAGCCCAAGCGGGCTCGCCTTTTATCTCACTTCGTGGCTAAAAAACGCGCCTCCATCACGGACCTGGCCCAGCAGCTCAATATTTCTGTTTCGACGGTATCGCGGGCGCTCAGCGGCCACAGCGCCATTAGCGAGGCAACGGTTAGGCGCGTTATGACGCTGGCAAAGGAGCTTGGTTATCAACGCAATAATTTGGCATCGGGCTTGCGCAAAGGCCGTAGCAACATGCTGGGCATAATAGTACCTCATATCGACGGTAACTTTTTTTCGCAAGTAGTGAAGGGCATCGAAGCTGCCGCTAGCAAGGCCGGCTACCACGTGCTCATCTGCCAATCGAACGAGGATGTGGTGCACGAACGCGCAAATGTGGAAACGCTTCTCAACGCTCAGGTTGAGGGTATTATGGTATCGATTTCGCGCAACACGCGCGAGTTCAGGCACTTCGAGAAAGTGCAGAAGCGTGATATCCCGCTCGTTTTCTTCGACCGCGTGCTAGTGGGCTACGACGTAAACGCGGTAGTGCTCGACGACCGCGCCGGCGGCTACCGCGCCACCAAGCACCTGCTTGAGCGGGGCTACCGGCGTATTGCGCACTTTAGCGGCCCCCAGCAGTTGAACATTTACAAGTACCGCCGCCAGGGCTATGAAGACGCACTTCGCGAATATGGCCTGCCCGTAGATGAGGCCCTTATTACCCTAGGCGACATGAGTATGGCGGATGGCAGTGTCGCCATGCAGCAGCTACTGGCCCTACCCCACCCGCCCGACGCAATATTTTCGGGTAGCGATTTTTCAGCGGCCGGTGCCCTGCAGGTGCTCACCGAGCGCGGCCTGCGTGTGCCCCAGGATATTGGCCTGGTGGGTTTCAGCAACGAGCTGTTTTCGAGCCTCACTGTGCCCCAGATTACCTCCGTTGACCAGCACTGCGAGCTGATGGGGCGCTCGGCCACCCGCCTGCTGCTGCAAGTGATGGAAGAACGCGAGCAGCCCTACGCACCGCGCCACGTGGTGCTGCAGCCCGATTTATTTGTGCGGGCATCGTCGCTGCGTGAGGGACCGCTGGGGTAGGGGCCGAGCTGCTGATACCGCACTTTTAGCCGAAAACTGCGCAAACGTTTGCACACGCGTGCACTACCTTCGCAGCGCTTGCTGCCCGTGGCAGCAGCAGTTTTCCTTTCCCACCCCTTTTCGCATGAACACGAAGAAAAGCTCCTGGCTGCTCCTGCTAGGCTTGGCGCTGCTCGGCGCGCCGGTAGCCCAGGCCCAGAAAGTTAAAACCAAGACCAAGGGTAGCACTGCCGTGGCCACCAGCCAATCGGCTCGCTGGTCGGCCGACAAGGCCAACGCTTGGTACAAGACTCACCCCTGGATGACGGGCGCCAACTTTATCCCCAGCACGGCCATCAACCAGCTCGAAATGTGGCAGGCAACCACCTTCGACGCGCCAACCATCGACAAGGAGCTGGGCTGGGCCGAGGGCATCGGCTTCAACACGATGCGCGTTTTTTTGCACAGCTTGGCATGGAAAGAGGACCCGGCCGGCTTCAAAAAACGGGTGAACGACTACCTGGCCATCGCCGACAAGCACCACATCGGCACCATCTTCGTGTTCTTCGACGACTGCTGGAACAAGGACCCGCACGCCGGCTCGCAGCCTGCGCCCAAGCCCGGCATTCACAACTCGGGCTGGCTGCAAGACCCCGGCGACCCGGCCTCGCGCGATTCGGCCACCTTTGTGCAGCTGCGGCCCTACGTCACGGATGTGCTCACGAGCTTTGCCCACGACAAGCGCATTGTGCTCTGGGACTTATATAATGAGCCAGGCAACAATAACAAAGGCGCGAGTTCACTGCCGCTGGTGCGCAACGTCTTTGCCTGGGCCTCGGCCGTGCGGCCCGACCAGCCGCTGAGCGTGGGCCTCTGGAACTGGGACTTTCAGGCCCTGAATACGTACCAGGCGCTGCACTCCGACGTGATTACGTACCACAACTACGACGAGGCCCCGGCCCACCAGCGCGTTATCGAGTTGCTCGCTACCCACGGCCGGCCGCTCATCTGCACCGAGTACATGGCCCGGCCGCGTAACTCACGCTTTGTCAATATCCTACCCCTGCTCAAAAAGTATAACGTGGCCGCCATCAACTGGGGCCTCGTGGATGGCAAAACCAACACCAAGTACGCCTGGGACACGCCCCTGGCCGATGGCAGCGAGCCTACCGAGTGGTTTCACGAGGTATTCCGCAAAGACGGCACGCCCTACCACCAAGACGAAACCGACCTTATCAAGAAGGTAAACGGCAAGTAGAGTAGGCTATCAACCTAGCGCTGTTTGGGGCTAAACCGTTAGCCGCTTACTAAGACAAAAACCGGATGCCCTTGCCAGCGTAGCGAAGCAAGGGCATCCGGTTTTGCTGTAAAATAGTGGGCTAGTTGTAGGCTAACCCTCACTGTTCTAGCGGCTCAGTCGCTGGGCCGCGACGCCCGTAGTGGTGAGCTTTACGGGCTGAATGAGGCCAGCCTTATCGAAGTGCATTTCCTCCATGCACACCACGCGGTGATTGCCGTTGGGGTCGCCCAGCGGGTGGCGATGGTACACGATGTACCAGCGGTCGGTGCCCGGCACCTGAATGACGGAGTGGTGGCCGGCCCCGGTGCATACCTTGGGGTCTTGGGCCAAAATCTTGCCTACCCGCTTGAATGGGCCAAAAGGCGAGTCGCCCACGGCGTAGGCCACCGAGTAGTCGGGGCCGGTCCAGCCGCCCTCGCTCCACATAAAGTAGTACTTGCCCTGGCGCCGAAACATCAGCGGGCCTTCGACATACTTCTCGGGCGTGATGGACTTAAATATGGTGCCATCGGCTAGGGGTAGGAAGCCCGTGAAATCGTCCTTAAGCCGAGCAATATTGCAGTGCTGCCAGCCGCCATAGAGCAGGTAATACTTGCCATCAGCATCCTTAAAAACAAACTGGTCGATGGGCTGGGCGCCGTTCTCCACGGTGCCCACCAGCGGTTTGCCCAGGTAGTCTTTAAAAGGGCCAGCTGGGTTGTCGGCCACCGCCACGCCAATGCCTCCCGGCGGCTCGTTGGCCTTCTCAGGGTGGTAATCGTTGGCCCCAAAGAAGAGGTAATACTTACCACCCTTGGCCACGATGGCGGGCGCCCACAGGGCTCGGTGGGCCCACTTCACACTGGCTGTGTCGAGGATGTGCGCGTGTTTGGTCCAGTGCACGAGGTCGGGCGAGGAGAAGGCATCGAGGTACACCTGCTGCTCGTACGGGGCCGAAAACGTGGGGTAAATCCAGTACTGCTTGCCAAAAATGGCCGCCTCGGGGTCGGCATACCACCCCTGAAAGAGTGGGTTGCCGGCGCGGGCGGCGGGCGCCTGCGCCTGGCTGGCCAAGCCGCTGGCCACCAGCGCGGCCGTGAGCAGGAGAGTTTTCATGGAGTCAGAAAAGCTGCAAAAGAGAAGAGTTACAAACAGACCGGTAAGGAGCGGGCTTTGCCCCCGCCCGTCGTTGGCCGGCTAGCGTTGGCTTCGTTCAACGATGGGCGAGGGCCAGCGCCGCTCCTTGCTTCGGTTATTGAATTAGGCCGTTACCAGCAACTGGGGTTTTTCCTGGTACACTTTCCACAAGAATTCGCCGAAGATGGTATTAGCCCAGGCAAACCAAGCGCGGGAAAACTTCTTGGGGTCGTCTTTGTGAAAGGACTCGTGCATGTAGCCGGTGCCGGCGTGGGTGGCTTTGAGGCTCTGCACACAGGCTCGGATTTCTGCGTCGTCCTGGCTGGTAAGGCCACGGGTAGTGATGGCGATGGGCCAAATCATATCCTGGCCCACGTGCGGCCCGCCGATACCTTCAGCGGCCGTGCCCTTGAAAAAGAAGGGATTGGCCTCCGAGAGCAAGAATTTGCGGGTGTTCTGGTAAATAGGGTCGGTGAGGGGCACGGCGCCCAGGTAGGGTAGGGCCACCAGGCTGGGCACGTTGGCATCGTCCATGAGCACTTGGCTGCCAAAGCCATCAACCTCATACGCGTAGATTTTGCCGTGCTGTGGGTGGTCCACCACGGCGTGCTTCCGCAGGGCGGCTTCTACCTCGTCGGCGAGGGCAGTGCAGTCTTTGGCGGTGGTGGCCTCGGCGGGGGCTAGGGCAGTAAGCATCTCGGCAGCCTGGCGCAGGCTGGTCACGGCAAAGAAATTACTGGGTACCAAGAAGGAGTAAAGCGTGGCGTCGTCGCTGGGCCGGAAGGCCGAGCAGATGAGCCCCACCGGCTTGATGGGGTAGCCGTAGCCCTTCATGGGCTGCGTATCGGTCGAGTTGGCCGTGACGCGCTGGAAGTGGTATGGCCCCAAGTCCTCTTTGCGCTGTTGTGCCCGAAGGGTTTGGAGCGTGCCCCGAATGGCCTGTTGCCACTGCGCGTCGAAGGGCTTGGCGTCGCCCGTTTTCTTCCAGTAATGGTAGGCCAGCCGGATGGGGTAGCAAAGCGAGTCAATCTCCCACTTGCGCTCGTGCACGCCGGCCTGCATGGCTGTGTGGTCGGTTTTCCACTCGCCTACCTTGGTGTCGTCGCCATAAAAAGCGTTGGCGTAAGGGTCTTTGATAATGCAGCGCGTCTGCCGGTTAATGACGCCGGCTATCATTTGGCGCAGTTCGGCGTCCTTGTCGATAAGCTGCAAATACGGCCACACCTGAGCCGAAGAATCGCGCAGCCACATGGCGTCGATGTCGCCGGTGATGACGTAGGTATCGGGCCGGCCCTGGCGCTGGCTATACGTCACGGTGGTATCGAGGGTGCTCGGAAAGCAGTTCTCAAACAGCCAACCCAGCTCCGGGTCTTTCACCTTCTTCTTAAACTCGGTGATGGCGGCTTCCACGGCTTTGCTGCGAAACCGGCGCTGGCTAGCCGCTGGCCGCACCACCGGGAAAGCGGGCGCTGCCGCGGCAAACACGGCGGAGGGCAAAGCCAGGCTAGCAGTGAGTAAAGAAGCGTTGCCGACGAAGGTTCTACGATTCATAAAAAGAGGGCGGGAATAGGCAATTGGAAGTACGTCCGTTATGCGAGGTTTAGCAAAGCATCGCTACCGCGCCGTAAGCTAAGCGTTGGCGTTAGTTACGTGGTAGCGATGCTTCGCCAGGCTGCGCATAACGGACGTTGGTAAGCTACTTAGCTTTAGAAAAAGAGTACGGCGCGGCGGCTGGCGCGGTGCCGCGCGTCTTATTAGGCGTGGCGCCCATCTCGAAGTTCAGCGTGGCGCCGGCCAGTAACTCCTCATAGGTGAGGTAGTTTTTGTCGTAGGGCTGGCCGTTGAGCGTCAACTGGTTGACGTAGCGGTTCGTGGCCGAGTTCTGCGGCGCATTTAGCACAATGTCTTTGCCCGAGGGCAAGTGCAGCGTGGCCTTGGGAAAAAGCGGGGCGCCAAGCACGTACTGGTTTACGGCCGGGCATACGGGGTAAAAACCCAGGGCCGAAAACACGTACCAGGCCGAGGTTTGGCCGTTGTCTTCGTCGCCGCAGTAGCCATCGGCAGTGGGCAGGTAGAGGCGGTTCATCACCTCGCGCACCCAGTACTGCGTTTTCCAGGGCTGGCCCGCGTAGTTATAGAGGTAAATCATGTGCTGGATGGGCTGGTTGCCGTGCGCATAGTTGCCCATGCCCCAATCTGCATCTCCCTGATTTCGTGTATGGTACCCCCGTAGTAAGAGTCGTCGAACACGGGGGGTAGGGTAAACACGGTGTCGAGCGTAGCCACAAACTTCTTCTTGCCACCCATGAGGTCCATTAGTCCCTGCACATCGTGAAACACCGACCAGGTGTAGTGTAGGCTGTTGCCCTCCGTGAAGGCATCGCCCCATTTGAAAGGGCTAAATGGCTTCTGGAACGTGCCGTCTTGGTTCTTACCGCGCATCAGGCCCGACTCTTTATCGAACAGCTTGCGGTAGTTTTGGCTGCGCTGAGCGTAGAGGTTGATTTCCTTCTTGGGGCGGCCTAGGGACTTGGCCAGCTGATAGATGGCGAAGTCGTCGTAGGCGTACTCCAAGGTGCGGGCTGCGTTTTCGTTGATTTTAACGTCGTAGGGTACGTAGCCAAGCTTGTTGTAGTACTGCACGCCTGTCCGGCCCACCGCGTCGAGCGGCCCCGCATTATTAGCGCCATGGATAAGCGCTTCGTAGAGCACGTTCATGTCTTGGCCACGCACGCCCTTGAGGTAGGCATCGGCTACCACCGAGGCCGAGTTGTTGCCCACCATCACGCTGCGTAGGCCGGGGCTAGCCCACTCGGGTAGCCAGCCGCTCTCGCGGTAGTCGTTGGCTAGCCCTTGCTGAATTTCGGTATTCACGTCGGGATATAGCAAGTTCAGGAACGGAAACAAGGCCCGGAAAGTGTCCCAAAAACCCGTGTCGGTATACATGTAGCCCGGCAGCACCTGGCCATTGAAGGGGCTGTAGTGCATTACCTTGCCAGTGGCGTCGAGCTCGTAGAGCTTGCGCGGAAACAGCAGCGAGCGGTACAAGCACCAGTAAAACGTGCGCCGCTGGTCGGCAGTGCCACCCTCAATGTCGATGCGTCCCAATGCCTTGTTCCAGACAGCACGGCCCTGCTGGCGCACGGTTTCCAAGTCTTTGGTGCCAATTTCCTGTAGGTTGAGCAGGGCCTGCTCAGGGCTGATGAACGACGAAGCCACCCGGGCATTCACGCGCTCGCCCTTGCGGGTCTTGAAGCCCACAATGGCCCCGGCGTGGTTGGCAGTTACTTCGAGCACGCCCGCAGCAGCGGCGGCTTTGTCTTGGTAGAGTGCCGTGCTAGTGAAGTCGTGGTCGAACTCCAGCACGAAGTAGTTTTTGAAGTTCTTGGGCACGCCGCCGCTATTACGGGTGGTGTAGCCCACGATGCGGCGCTGCTGGGGCAACACCTGCACCATCGAGCCCTTGTCGAGCGCATCAATTACGACGTAGGCGCTGTCAGTTTTGGGAAAGGTGAAGCGGAAGCTGGCGGCGCGCTCGGTGGGCGCGGTTTCGGTCGTCACGTCGTGGTCAGCCAAGTACACACGGTAGTAGTTGGGCTCGGCCACCTCGGCTTTGTGCGAATACCAGCTAGCCCGGGCGTTTTCGTCAAACACGGGCTTGCCGGTAATCGGCATGATAGCAAACTGCCCGTAGTCATTCATCCACGGCGAGGGCTGGTGCGTCTGCTTGAAGCCCCGAATCTTATCGGCTCCGTATTGGTAGGCCCAGCCATCGCCCATTTTACCGGTTTGGGGCATCCAGAAGTTCATGCCCCAGGGTAGGGCGATGGCAGGGTAGGTGTTGCCGTTGGAGAGGCTGGGCTTCGAGTCGGTGCCGATAAGCGGGTTTACCCACTGCGCGGGGTGGGCCGCGGTCGAGGCCACGGGCCCTTGGGCCAGCGCCGAGCCAGCCGCCAGCAACGCAGCCGCCAAGACAGAAAAAGATTTGAGCATTCGGGAGATGAAGAAAGGTACCGCCAGTAAGCGGCGCCGAAAAGTAAGAAATAAGGGCAGTTCGTGCCCGGTAGCTGCCTGGGTCAGCCGCTCAGGCTATAGTCCCTGTTAGCGGTAAGTAAGCTGCACGGCGGGCTGGGCGGCATAGGCAGCCCACAGCTCATCGAGCGTTTTGCCGGTTTTTTGCTGCCAGATTGCTGGGGTATAGGTGCGGGTGCGGGCAGCGGCGTCCAGCTGGTTCACCAGCTTAGGGTGGCCATGTTGGTCGAGCCAAACTAGGAAGCGCGCCATGGTGCGGTAGCTGTTGGTATAGCTTTGGCCGGCTTTGTAGTCAGGTAACTTCCAGTTGCCGGCTTGGTTATTCACGCCATACACGTAGCGGGCGTAGTCGGCAATGCCCTCGGTGAGCCACCCCGGCGCGCTGTCGGGGGGGTAGGCCTGCACGATGTGCATGACCTCATGCGTTACTACATCGATGTCCTCAGGGTGCTCGCGCAGCCACTTGGGGTTGTAGTCTACCAGGCCATTGTCGGTGGCTGCCACACCGGTGTAGGCGGGGTTGACAAAGAATGTGACCTTGCGCAGCGTCTTCGGGTTAAACCGCTTGGCCTCTTGCGGATACACTTTGAAGAATGCATCCGTCATCCGCTGCTTAGTAGCCGGGGCCAAGGCCGAGTCTTTGTTGATAAAAACCAGCGTGTACCCTTGCTTGGTAAGCGAGTCGCGGCTGGCAAAGGGGCGGCGGGTTTGGGCAGCGGCTGGGGCCGCTAGCAGACCTAGGGCTGCTGCGAGTAAGAAAAAGGAGTTGGACACGGACAAACGCTAAAAGCTTTCAAAAAGAAAAGCCCCGTAGCCGACCCCTAGGTGAGGCGAGTAGCTACGGGGCTCCTTAATTACTTTCTTACCAACCGGGGTTCTGGGTCAGTTGCTTGTTGTTGTTGATTTCGGCCGAAGGAATGCCCCAAAGCAGGTATTTTTCCTGGAAGGCGGGCCCCACCTCTCCTTTAAAGCCTACCACGTTCACGAAGCGATTGCCCGCCACGTCGTAGGTCTGGCGGGTGCGCTGAATGTCGAAGTACGCCTTGTTTTCGTAGGCCAGCTCGTGGTAGCGCTCTTTCCAAACCGCCGTGCGGAAGGCGTCCTTGCTGAGACCGCTAAGCGCGGGCAGCTTGGCCCGGCTCCGAATAGCATTGATTTGGGTGTACGCCTTGGTGTTGGGGCCGCTGACCTCGTTGATAGCCTCGGCGTAAATCAGCATTACCTCGGGCATGCGTAGCAGCGTCCAGTTTTCGTCGCTTACCCCGTTACCAAGTGCGCTCTCCACGTGGAAATACTTGTAGAGTGCCTGGGTGCCGAAATTAACTGTTTTGCTAGGGTCCCGAATGGACGGGTACTTTGAGAAGTAAAACTGCTGCTCCTGGGCGCGCAGGTCGCCCTGCTCGTGGGTGGCGTAAAAGCCCGGCGTAGGCACCACGGCCCCAAACTCGTCGTTATACTTTGAGATGCCTACAAAGTAAGGAATGACGAGGGGGCTAATGGCATTGGTCGCAATGCCAAACGCAAACTGCGCCTGCAAGATGAGCTCGCCCTGGTTTTTGTCGGCGGTGTTGTGCAGCGAGGCGTAGTTGGTAAACAGCGGATACTGGTTGGCATCAATCAGCTCGGCGGCCTTATCAGCGGCCTTCTGGTAATTGGCCTTAATCTGGAGTGGGTAGCCGGCCGAAGTCAGGTATACACTTGAGAGCAGCGCCTTGGCCGCACTTTGCGAAATGCGCCCGCTGCGGTCGACGGCGGGCAAGCCCGCCTGCTCGGCCGCCTGCAAGTCGGCAATGATGAGGTTATACACATCGGCCTGCGGTGCGCGGGTGGGGTAGAGGTCGGGGCTGGTGCCGTCAACCGGATTTGTAATCAGCGGCACATCGCCGTAGAGGCGCACCAGGTGGTAGTATAGAAAAGCCCGGATGAAGTAGGCCTGGCCCAGCAGCGCTTTCTTCTGCGTCTCATCCATCGACACGTCAGGCACGCGCGCTATCACCAGGTTGGCCGCCCCAATGCCGTTGTAGGCATTGTTCCACATGTTGGAGAAATACGGGTTGGCCGGGTCAATGCTCTGGTTGATAATCTGGTTGTTGTTGAAGCTTTGCCCGAGGGTAGTGGCGTGCAGCGCCATTAGCTCCACACCCACCCAGATGGATTCGCCGTAGCCCACATCGGTATTCATGATGCGCAGGCGATTATAGAGGCCATCGACGGCCGACTGGGCCTGCGTGGCATTAGCAAAGTAGTTGCTCTGAGTAAGCGTCGAACGGTTGTCTTCCTTCAAGAAGTCTTTGCAGCCGGTAGCAGCGAGTAGCAGGCCAGTGCACAAAGCCGTGGCCTGAGCGCGGGAGCGAATACGGGATAACATATAGAGCTGGGTGGGAGAAATTAAAGGGTGACGTTGAGACCCGCCGTGAACACGCGCGCCTTGGGATAGTCGAAGAACTGGATGCCCTGCGCGAAAGCGTTGCCGTAGGTCGAGGTTTCGGGGTCGTAGCCCTTGTATTTGGTAATCAGGAAGAAGTTCTGGGCCGATACGTACACCCGCAGGCGCGTCAGCTTCAGGCGCTCTATCACCCCATTCGAGAAGTTGTAGCCCAGCACCGCGTTGCGCCCGCGGATAAACGAGCCATCCTCTACCTTATAGGAGTCGATACGTGAGTCGTAGTACACGTAGGAGGGGCGCACCTGGGCAATCATGGTGTTCTGGTTGGTGGGCGTCCAGGCGTCGGTGTAAGCGCGCGAGTAGCTGTTGGCCTGGTCGGTGCGGTCGAGGGCCGAGTGGTGGGTGAGGTTCATCACATCGTTGCCGTAGGTGAACTGCACATCAAATAACAAGTCGAAGCCCTTGTAGCGGAAGGTATTGCTGAGCGTGCCGAAGCCCGTAGGAATGGCCTTGCCAATGATTACCCGATCGAGGTCATTAATCTGACCGTCGTTGTTTTGGTCCTTAAACTTGAGGTCGCCGGGCAGGCGGTTGTAGCGCAGAGCCTGGTCGGCCTCAGCGGTGCCCCAAGTACCCTCACGCACCACGCCAAACAGCGAGCCTACCGGCTGGCCAATACGCAGCACGTTGGTTTCGTTCAAGAAGTTAGGGCCGGGGTAGATATCATCACCCGCTGGCCCGAGAGCCAGCACCCGGTTCTTGAGAAACGAGATATTGAAGTTGGTTGACCAGGTAAAGTCCTTACCCTGGATGTTCACTGTGTTCAAGGAGAGCTCCGGGCCCTGGTTGCGCACGCTGCCTACGTTGCTGAAGATGCTGCCGTAGCCGCTGGTACGGGGCACTGGGCGAGCCAGCAGTAGGTCACTAGTCGTGCGGGTATATAAGTCAGCCTCGAAGGTGACGCGATTCTGCCACAAGCCCAGGTTGTAGCCCAGGTCATACTGGCTGGCCCGCTCCCAGCGCAACTCGGGGTTGCCGAGGGTGTTGAGCGTGGTGCCGCCTACTCGCACCCCGTTGATAATGTAGCTGTTGGTGCCCAAGCGCGCCTGCGACTGGTAGTTGGCGAAGTTGCTGTTGCCGGTCTGGCCGTAGCCAAAGCGCAGCTTCATGTCGCTGATGGTGCTGTTGCCCGCCAAGAAGGGCTCCTGCGACATACGCCAGGCCACGGCGCCCGACGGAAATACGCCCCGCTGATAGTCGGTGCCAAAGCGCGAAGAGCCATCGGAGCGAATGGTACCCGTCAGGATGTAGCGGTCCTTATAGGTATAGTTGGCCCGCCCAAATATGGAAAAGAACTGGTTGGCGTCGAAGTTAGACGTCGGTACCTGCGGCGTAGCGCCTGCCCCCAAGTTGTAGTACGAGTACGAGTTGTCGCTGAGGCCGCGCGTTTCGGTGTAGTCCTGCAGGGCCTGGAAGCGCTGGGCATCAATACCAGCTACCACGTTTAGGGCGTGGTCTTGCGCAAATACTTTATTATACGTCAGGTAGTTCTGCCACTGCAGGCTTCGGCCGTCGTAAGCGGTAAAGCCAGCCAGGTTTTGGGTGCCGCCCCGTAGCTGAATGAGATTGCTCGACGCAGTGGGGTTGAGCTGCGAGCTGATATTGGCGCCAAATACTGAGCGGAAGCTCAGGTTAGGCGAAAAGGTGATGTTGGCGTAAATGTTGGCCGCAAATACCTGATTGCGCGTTAGGTTGATGTCTTCGCGGGTAATGGCTACGGGATTATCGCCGCCCTCCATATCGGGGTAGTCCTGGCGCTTGCCATACACGCCGTTGGGATACTGAATTGGGACGATGGGAATCATCTCAATCATCATCCGCGGGATGTTGTTGCCCCCTACGAAGTTGTTGCCAATCTTGTCCTCGATGCTGCTGTAGTTCAGCGTAGCGCCCACTTTTAGCCAGTCTTTCACCTGGTTATCCACCGTGAGGCGGCCCGAGTAGCGCTTTTGATACGTCTCGCGGATGATGCCCTGCGCGTTGGTATAGTTCAGAAACAGGCCGAAGGTAGTCTGGTCGCTACCGCCCGAAAAGGCCAGGTTGTGGCTCTGCGCCACGCCGGTTTGGGTGGTGGCATCTTGCCAATCTACATCATAGAGCGGGTTCAGGCTGGCGTCGAACAGGCGTTTCGGGTCGTTGGGGTTGGCCAGGGCCTGGCGCTTGAGGCGGGGGTCACGAGCGGCGTATTTGCCCGCGGCCCAGCCGGAGGGGTCAAACTTCTGCACGTTTTGGTAGCCTAGGTCTTCCAGAGCCAGGAAGTCGCGGGCATTCAAGACGTCGAGCTTACGCGCTATTTTGCTGACGCTAACGTAATTGTCGTAAGATACTTGGCTGCCCCGACGCCCGCGCTTGGTCGTGATAATGATAACCCCGCTGCTGCCGCGCGCCCCGTAGATGGCCGTGGCCGAGGCATCTTTCAGCACCTCCAGGCTTTCGATGTCGTTGGGGTTGAGCGTGGTAATGCCCTGCTCCCAGAACACGCCATCTACCACGTAAAGCGGCGTATTGCCCGCGTTGATGGACGAGTAGCCCCGCACCCGAATAACGGGCGCGCTACCCGGCTGCCCCGAGTTGAGTGACACGTCGACGCCCGCTACCTTGCCCTGTAGGCCCTGCGCCACGTTTACTACCGGCCGCTCTACCAGTTCGGCGGCTTTCACCGAGCCGATGGCACCCGTTACGTCCGAGCGTTTCTGGGTGCCGTAGCCCACTACCACCACTTCGTCTAGGGCCTTGTTGTCGGCCACGAGCCGAATGTTGAGCGTGGTTCTCCCCGCCAGATTAAGCTCCTGCGACACATAGCCGATAGACGAAATCACTAATGTTTCATTACCCGTGGGCACTGAAAGCGAGAATTTGCCATCGGCGTCGGAGCTGACGCCCACGCTGGTATTGCCCTTCAGCACAATGGTAGCGCCGGGGAGGGGGGTCCCTCTTTCATCGGTCACGACGCCTTGCACCGTTACGGCCACGCGGTAGCGCACCCCGGCGATAGTGCCGTGGGCCGTAGCCTGCGAGAGCGGAAGCACCGTGGCTGGCACTAGCAGCAGCAACGGCAGTCCGCGCAGGTTTTTGATTGATAAAGAAGTGGCCATAAGAAAGGAGTTGGGTGGGGGAAAAGAAAACTGACCGGTTCTTGCTAGCTGGTGGAGACTAGACGTTGAGTTAAAGGTTTTAGCAAATGAAACAAGGATACAGCGGGGAAACTTTCTAGGTCTGGCTAAGCCAGCTGTGGTTTCCGTGCTTAAAAAAATAGTAGGGGTAGGGCTGCCGCCAGGCACTCACCTTGCGGAGTGCAATAGCTGGTGAGGCAGAAAGCACAAAACACTAATCGCTTAGCGTAGCAAAATAAAGCAGACTACTCAGCGAATCAGCTCTATTCGGAACAACATCGGCTACCTGCTCTTTCAAAGGAGAAAGAACCCGATTACTAATCAAAGGTGAGCGGTGCATGATTATCGGCGGAAATATCTGGTTTTTTTTTGGATTAGCCAAATTTTGCTTAAACATTTTAGCATATTTGTCTTCTCAAGTGAGTTTGCTAGTAGACTGGCCACTGATAGCAAGCCGTAGTTTCCGCATTCGTTTGCGGTCCATTTAAGCGCATTTGCTCTCCCTTTCCCACATTCCTTATTGTATAGCTGATATGCCTATTTCCCCTTTCGGTTCATTTTTTACCGGTGCCCGGCTGCGGAGCTTTCTGGCCGCCGCTGGGCTGCTAGCGGGGGGTAGGGCGGCCCAGGCGCAGGCGCCTCGGCTCACTTCATACGTCGACCCGCTGATTGGTACCGGGGGCCACGGCCACGTTTTTATCGGGGCCAACGTGCCGTTTGGGGCTGTGCAACTGGGGCCGCAAAACATCTTTAAGGGCTGGGACTGGTGTTCGGGCTACCATTATTCCGACAGCTTGTTGATAGGGTTTTCACACACCCATTTGAGTGGCACGGGGGGCTCCGACCTCGGCGATGTGCTCATAATGCCCTACACCGGCGCGCTCAAGACCGACAAAGGCCAGCAGAACATGCCCCACCAGGGGTACCTCTCGCGCTACTCGCACCAGCGCGAAGTGGCCCGCCCCGGTTACTACGCCGTCACGCTCGACGACTACGGCATTCGGGCCGAGCTCACCAGCACCGAGCGGGTAGGCATGCACCGCTACACTTTCCCGAAGGATGGCAAGCCCGCGCGCGTCATCATCGACCTGAAGGAAGGTATTGACGATAAGGCGACCGACACTTATTTGGAGCAAATCGACGCCCAGACGTTTGTTGGGCACCGCTTTTCGAAAGGGTGGGCCAAAAATCAGCAGCTGTTTTTTGCTATTAAGACTTCGGCGCCGGTGCCGGCCTTCGCACTCTACAATGATGCGCAGGCGCTGACCGGTAAATCAGGTAAGGGTACGGGCGTAAAAGGCATATTTACTTTCGCTAAAGCCCCGGCTAGCTTGCAGTTGAAGGTAGGAATTTCGCCAGTGAGCGCTGAAAATGCGCTAGCTAACATCCAGGCCGAGCTGCCGGGCTGGGATTTTGCGCAGGTGCAAAAAGCCGCCGAACAGAAGTGGAATCAGGAGCTGGGCAAGGTCACTATCGAGAGTAAGGACCCGGCCGTGCGGCGCATTTTCTATACCTCGCTCTACCACGCCTGGTTTGCCCCGGCCTTGTTTAACGACGCCAACAACGACTACCGCGGCACCGACGGCAAGGTGTACCCCAAGGCACCCTTCAGCAACTACAGCATCTTTTCGCTCTGGGATACCTACCGCGCTGAGCATTCACTCTTTACGCTGGCCCAGCCCGAGCGCGTGGGCGGCATGATGCAGTCGATGCTCGCCATTGGGCAGCAGCAGGGTAAGCTACCCATCTGGCACCTACTGGGCAACGAAACCAATACCATGGTGGGCTACAGCGCCGTGCCAGCCCTAGCCGAGGCTTACCTCAAGGGTACGCCCGGCCTCGACGGCCGCCAGGTGCTCGCCGCCATGAAAGCCGCCAGCACCCGCGACGACGAGGGCGTAAACTACGTCAAAAGCCTGGGCTTTATTCCGGCTGATAAAGAGAGCGAGTCGGTGGCCAAAGCCATGGAGTACGCCATCGACGACTGGAGCATTGCGCAGGTAGCTAAGAAGTTGGGCGCACAGGCCGACTACCAGGAGTACAGCAAGCGCGCCAAGTATTACCAGAAATACTACGACCCGCACACGCGCTTTATGCGCGGCCTCACCACCGACGGCAAGTTTCAGCTGCCGTTTGACCCCATCCAATCCATTCATCGTCAAAACAACTATACCGAGGGCAACGCCTGGCAGTATACCTGGCTAGTGCCGCACGATGTGCCAGGCCTGATAAAACTGTTTGGCAGCGACGCGGCCTTTACTCAAAAGCTGGATAGCCTCTTCATTGTGAAGGGCAGCCTAGGCGCGAGTGCCTCGCCCGACATTTCGGGCCTTATTGGCATGTATGCCCACGGCAACGAGCCCAGCCACGCTACCACCTACCTCTATACCTACGCTGGCCAGCAGTGGAAAACTGCTGAAAAAGTGCGCCAGGTGCTGCACGAGATGTATCTTGACAAGCCCGACGGCATCAGCGGCAACGAAGACTGCGGCCAAATGAGCGCCTGGTACATTCTGTCGGCGCTGGGATTTTACCCAGTTAGCCCCAGCAGCGGGGCCTACGTGCTGGGTAGCCCCATCGTAGACAAGGCCACCATTCGGCTGCCCCAGGGCAAGAGCTTCGTGGTGAATGTGCAAAATAATAGCCCGCAGAATATGTACATTCAGTCGGCTACCCTCAATGGCCAGCCCTACGCCAATGCCTACCTGCTGCACCGCGACATTGTAGCGGGCGGCACCTTGCAGCTGACCATGGGCCCACAGCCCAACCGGGCTTTTGGGGCGGCGGCCGCCAACCGGCCGCAGGAAGTATATCAAACAAGAACACGTTAGCGCGCACCCTCTGCCCCGCCGCACCCTCCCGTTGAAAAAGAAAATCCTTATCCACGACATCGCCAAGCACCTTGATGTATCGATTGCCACCGTGTCGTTGGTGCTAAATGGCAAGGCCAAAGAAAAGCGCATCAGCGACTTGCTGGCCCAACGCGTGCTCAAGTATGTAGACGAAGTAGGCTACAAGCCCAACCAGCTAGCCAAAAGCCTGCGCACAGGCAAAACGCACGTTATCGGCCTGATGGTGGAAGACATCACCAACCCGTTTTTTGCCACCGTGGCGGGCCTCATCGAGCGCAAGGCCTTGGCCAGGGGCTACCGCATCATCTACTGTAGCACTAATAACGACACGGCCAAAGCGCGCGACCTACTCACCATGTTTCAGGAGCAGCACGTGGATGGCTACATCTTGGCCCTGCCCAATGGGGTAGAGACCGAGGTGAGCGCCCTGGTGCGCAGTGGCAAGCCGCTGGTACTTTTCGACCGGCCGCTCACGGGAGTACTGGCCAATGCGGTGATGGTAGACGGGGCCAGTGGTATGTACGAGGCTGCCCAGCACCTACTGGTCCAGGGCTTTCGGCGCATTGCTCTGGTGATGGCCCAGTCGGACCAACAGCAGATGGCCGCTCGCCAGCAGGGCTACGCCCAAGCCTTGGCCGAATACCAACTGCCTGAACTAACATTGGAAATAATTTTCCCGCAGGACCCCGAGCATATTATCCAGGAGCTGCAGGCATTTTTTACGGCGAACCCGACCTGCGAAGCGGTGCTTTTTGCTACCAACTACCTCGGGGTGCACGGCCTGGAGGCAATCAGCCGGTTGGGCCTGCGCATTCCTGAGCAGATAGCCGTCATTTCTTTCGACGAAAACGATTTGTTTCGGCTTCATACGCCGGCCATCACGGTGGTGGCACAGCCCATGGAAATGATGGCCGAAGACGTTATCAGCACGCTACTCGCCGCGCTGGAGGGCCCCGCCGAAACCGGCCGCATGGTGCAGCTGCAGCTAGCGCCGCAGCTGGTGGTGCGGGCCTCGTCGCAGCGACTCGCCGCTAGGCCCGCCCGCGAGGGGTAGCGGGCTCTACCTTTTGTGGTATTTCTCAGGCTAGTGAGGGGGGTAGGCTAGCTGTTGGCCCCTGTTCTTTACCGTTTCACTTTATTTCCCAGCCTTATTTCATGGCAGCTCCCGCTCCCACCCTTCCCAATCCGGCCACGGTTAGCACTGGCCCCACCCCGCGCTACACCTCGGCGCTGAGCGCCGTTACCACGCTGTTCTTCTTGTGGGGGTTTATTACCTGCCTAAACGACATCCTCATTCCGTACCTGAAAGCCATCTTTCAGCTCTCCTTCGCGCAGGCCAACCTGATTAATCTCTGCTTTTTTGGGGCGTATTTTCTGATGAGCATTCCGGCCGGCAAGCTAGTAGCGCGGGTAGGCTACAAGCGCGGCATGCTGCTGGGATTCGTGGTGGCGGCCGTGGGGGCGTTTCTGTTTTACCCCGCGGCGGCGCAACGAGTCTACGGCTTGTTTCTGGGAGCGCTATTTGTGCTGGCCTCGGGCATCACCGTTTTGCAGGTAGCGGCCAATCCCTACGTGGCGATTCTGGGGCCTGCGCGGTCGGCCTCGGCCCGCCTAACTCTGACGCAGGCGTTTAATTCGCTGGGCACGTTTCTGGCGCCGCTGCTGGGTAGTGCTCTCATTTTGAGCCGCCTGCCAAAACTGAATACGGAAGCCAGTGCCGCCAGCATCGACGTAACGGCCGTGCAAACGCCCTACCTGATTATTGGCACCGTTCTGCTGCTCATCAGCTTGCTGCTGAGCCGGGTAAACCTGCCCCAGATTGTGCCTGCCACCGAAGCCGCCGGCGCCGACGTAGATGCCGGCTCGACGCGGGCCTGGCACTACCGCAACCTGGTATTTGGTGTGGTGGGCATTTTTGCCTACGTGGGAGCTGAGGTGTCCATTGGCTCGCACTTGGTGAGCTACTTGGCCTTACCCGATGTGCTGGGCCTCGACCCTAAGTCGGCCGGCGAACGGGTGGCGTTATACTGGGGCGCCGCGATGGTGGGCCGCTTTGGCGGCGCCTACCTGCTCAATAAAGTCTCACCGGCCAAGCTGTTGGCAGTCAACGCCGTTTGTGCCGCCGCGCTGGTCCTCATCTCCATTAATACCACGGGCGCCTTGGCCATGTGGACCCTGCTGGCCGTGGGGCTGATGAACTCGATTATGTGGCCCGTTATCTTTCCACTGGCGCTGGCTGGCCTGGGCCGCCACACCGAGGAAGGCTCGGGGCTGCTGTGCACGGCTGTGGTAGGGGGCGCGCTGGTGCCGATGCTCTTTGGCGTGGTGGCCGACCACAGCGGGCTGCGCGTGGCACTGCTGCTGCCGGTGCTGTGCTATGCCTACGTGATGTGGTATGGCTTGCGCGGTAGCCGCCGCCCGGCCGTGGCCGCGTAGTTAGTACCAAGTCAAGTAATGAAAAACGCTTCCCCAGTGCAGCTCGGTAGTTGCGGTGAGGAAGCGTTTCTTATGTAACGCAGGGGGGTAGGGGCCTGGCCTCGTACCGCTTACCCCATCGGCGCCCGAGTATCTTACCACTTCCTTTTCCTACCCCTCTCTCATGCTGAAGTTTCTGGCTACTTTTTTTGCTTTTTGCCTACTGGCGCTGGCTGGCCGGCCGGCCGCAGCCCAGGCTAAATCGGCCGCACCGCTGCGCGTAGGCGTGGCCGGCCTCACGCACACCCACGTGCACGGGCTACTGGGCCGCGCCAAGCGCGGCGATATCATTATAGTGGGTATTGCCGAGCCCAACCGTGCGCTGGCCGAGCGCTTCACCAAAGCCTACGGCCTGCCTATGAGCCTAGTGTACCCCACGCTGGCCGAAATGCTGGCCAAGACCAAGCCCGAGGCCGTTACGGCATTTGGTAGCATCTACGAGCACCTGGGCGTGGTGCAAGCCTGCGCGCCCAAGGGCATTCATGTGATGGTAGAAAAGCCCTTGGCCGTGAATATGGACCACGCCCGCCAGATGCAGGCCCTGGCCCAAAAGCATCGGATTCACCTGCTCACTAACTACGAAACCACCTGGTACGGCTCCAACCGCCAGGCCTACCAGTTGGTGCAAGACCACGCCCTCGGCGACATTCGCAAGCTGGTGGCCCACGACGGCCACCAGGGCCCGAAGGAAATCGGGGTGAACAAGGAGTTTCTCGACTGGCTCACCGACCCCGTGCAGAACGGTGGCGGCGCGCTCATTGATTTTGGCTGCTACGGCGCCGACCTCATGACTTGGCTCATGCACGGCGAGCGGCCGCTTTCGGTGCTGGCGAGCGCCCTGCACATCAAGCCCGAGGTATACCCGAAGGTGGAAGACGACGTGACCATCCTACTCACCTACCCCAAGGCTCAGGGCGTCATTCAGGCGTCGTGGAACTGGCCTTACGCCCGCAAAGACCTGGAGGTATATGGCCAAACCGGCTCGGCCATCGCCCTCGACCGCGACCACCTGCGGGTGCGGCGCAGCGAAAAGGAGCCTGCCCGCGACGAAACCGTGGCCGCTCCGCCCGCGCCCTACGACGAGCCTTTTGCCTACCTGGCGGCCGTGGTGCGCGGCACCGCCCCCGAAGACGTGCTGTCGGCGCTGCCCACCAATATGCTGGTCGTCGAGATTCTGGACGCTGCCCGCGAGTCTATCAAAACCGGCCGAGCCGTGGCCTTGCCCCGCTAGCTTTTGGCCGGGCCAGCTGCTTCTTCAGCGGGGTAGCGCAGGCCGATTTGCTGGCGCACGGCATCGAGCAGCTGCATCAGTTCTAGGCTAAAGGCCAGGGGTAGGAGCGGGCTTTCGGCTAAGCCCTGGGCTAGGCATTCTTGCACGTGCGCCGCCTCGTAGTGGTAGCCCAGCCCCTCCTTTGGGTACGTAAATACCTGCGGCGCGTCCTCGCCGGCCAGCTGCACCTGCACGCCCGTGGCTGAGTGGAAGCGGCCCACCAACGCCAACTGCCCCTTGGTGCCGTAGAGCACGCATCGGTTATCGGTAGTAGCGCCGATAGTCGAAAACAGCGTGGCCGTGGCCCCACTAGCATACGCCAGCGCCATGGCGCAGTTGGCGTCTACGCCGGTGGGCGCGGGGGTGGCCACGGCCCGCACGGTAGTGGGCGTGCCCAGTAGTAGTTTGCTGATAAAAAGGGGATAAACGCCAATATCGAGCAGCGAGCCCCCGGCCAGCGCGGGGTTAAATAGGCGCCCTTCCGGCTGATAGTCGGTGATAAAGCCGAAGTCGGCCACCAGGTGCTTCACCTCGCCAATCGTGCCGGTTTGCAACAACTCCAGCGCCTGCCCGATGGCCGGGAAAAAGCGTGTCCAGAAGGCCTCCATCAAAAAAACGCCCTGTTCGCGCGCCACCCGAATCATCTCCTGGGCCTGGCTGGCATTGAGGGCAAAAGCTTTTTCGCAGAGCACGGGTAGGCCCGCCCGCAGGCACAGCAGCGCGTGGGCGTAGTGCTCGGAGTGCGGCGTGGCAATGTATACCACGTCGATGTCGGGCACGGCTAGCAGCGCCTCGTAGCTGCCTACGGCATGCGGCGCCCCAAAATCGGCGGCAAACGCCTCCGCCTTGGCCAGGCTACGCGAGGCTACGGCGTGCAGCCGGGCGTGGGGCACGTGGGCCAGGTCCTGGGCAAACTTTTGGGCGATATTGCCCAGGCCCAAAATGGCCCAATTGTAAGTGCGCATGCGAGAAACGAATGAAAGGAGGAAGCAGGTGCAAAGTAACGTCTGCCGCAGACCTAGCGCCCGGCGCGGGCCACAATCAACGGCCCTGCACCGCGACGGCTGGCTCGGCCTGCAAGCCCTGCTACCGCTAACCTGCTTTAGGCCTGCTAGACTAGCTAGCCGCTTGTAGCTGCTGAGCGTATAGCCTCTTCTACTTCGCTCGCCATGCCTCAGCTCTTACCTTCCCCTGTGCCCACCACCCTCGATGCCGACGAGCGCCTGCGCTGGGTCGAGCGCGTGGCCCGCCTTATGGATAGCCAGTTTCGGCTGCCCGGCACGCGGTTTCGCTTCGGCCTCGACCCGCTGCTGGGCTTGGTGCCCCTCGTGGGCGACTTGTCAAGCACCGTGGTGTCGGTGGCCCTATTGCTGACCATGATGCGCTACGGGGCTAGCGGCGCCGTAGCAGTGCGTATGGCGCTCAATATTCTGATTGATAGCGTCATAGGCGCCATCCCGCTACTAGGCAACGTGTTTGACTTTGCCTATAAAAGCAACGAGCGCAACGTAGCCTTGCTGCGCCGCCACTACGCCGAGGGCCGGCACCGTGGCAGCGGCAAAGGCTTAGTAGCGTTAGTATTGCTTCTCTTTCTAGTCGTGACTGGCCTGATAGCCTGGGGTAGCTTTGCGCTGCTGCATGGGCTGTGGCAGTACTTCGAAGTCCATCCACTGCTGACCAACTAAAGCCTAGACTAGTCAAGTGGCTGGATAAAAAAAGGTACGCCTCCTTAATGCCTTATGGCTGGCTTGGTACGCTCTCTTGCTCCGTGTCGGCCCTACCCCCGTTCCTGCCGAGTAATTAATTGCCAGGCTCCCGCAGCAGCAACTTTAGCCGGCCGGGGCGTGGACAACCTATATCAGGTTAGGCGTTCCACACACACAATGCACAAGGGGGTACGCCGTTCCACCATTTTGGCTCGCAGGGCAAACCAGCCGGAGTGTAGCGGCTGAGCCTCGGCGCCCAATCAGATGGCGGGCCCTAGCTACGGCCCAATTGCTGCTAGCGTTGAGGTTCCGTCCAAACGGTATCTCGGTCAGCTAGAATAGGTAACGGAGCTTCCACTACTCGGTCGCGGCAAATCTAGCGTTGGCCTAGCAGGGCTGGATAAATTAAGCAGAACATTTTGCTAGAGAATCATTTAAGCTACTTGCTGCGAGCCCGTTCCTGCCTCCGGCGCGGTGCCGGCGGTCACAACGATAGAGCCGCAATTTCGTACCGGGCTTAACTTATTACTTAACACTTTGGACATCGATGAGTGCGCAACCGCTACCTAACAGGAGTTCGCCCGGAGCTAGTGAGGCCAACTCGCGTAGCCAAAGCGGCCAGCAATTGGGAGGCCGTAGCGTGGCCAGCATCGCCAAAACCTTTTTGGCGGTAATGGCATGCGGGCTACTGTTAGGGTTTGGATTGGCCTATTTACTGCGAGACTCTCGTGTCTCGGCACCGGGCGCCGGCCCCAAAAAGCAGACGCTCCCCCTAGCCATTGCCGCCGACAGTACGGCCGGCAGAATAGCGGTGCCCGTAAGCCAGATGCCAGCTCCCGCGGTGGATAAACCGCTTGTAAATCCAGTGCAACCAGCTCTGGCAGTGGCTACTGCCAAGCAGCCAAGGGCATATCGGCCGCGGGCTGCGCAACGGGTGCACCGGCAGCCGGTTACTCGCACACGGGTGGGTAACTGGCTGCGGCAGGCCCGCGAAAAAATTCTGCCTCGTCGCCGGAATGCGAATGGTGCAAAGCATAAGACGAAGAAATCGTCGCCTTGCAAGTGCGCGTTCAATGCGATAGGTTTTTCACCGGCGACTTTAAAGGCGTGAGGCACCTTAGCCTTTTTCCGGTATGACAACTGATATAGTTGAGTTGATAAAATCACACGTCACCAGCTTGCTCGTGACGCAGGTGAGCACCCGATTGGACGAGACGGAGGCCGATGTCAGCAAGGCGTTGCATAAATCGGTCGTGCTGGTGCTTCATAGTTTGTTGAAGCGATTGAAGGACGGTTTTGCTCCCGATGTGCTGCTAAAGATGGTGCGGGCAGCCGATGCTGCGCAAGTCCTCAGGCAGTTGTCTTACCCAACCAAGCAAGACGCTGGTATGCTGTCTGACCTTGTGGGCACTACGCACCGCGCCCTAGAGCAGGAAGTTGCCTTAGGAACAAGCATTCGGCCGGCATCCAGTGGCCCGCTGCTGCACGTAGCGGCAACTGCGGTGGCTGGGGTGTTGGGCCAGGAAGCTAAGGAAGGCAACCCTACCCCCCTTGAATTTGCGAATTGGCTTGGTGCGCAACATGGTGCTATCGATTCAGCCCTGCTCAAAATTGCCATCCAAACCGCGCTTGCAGCGGGGCCAAAAGCTGCGTCCCGGCCAGTAGATGAGCCATTGGCAGGGCCGCCGCAGATGCCCGAAATACCCCTAGCAACGGCCGAAGTGCCAAGTCCATCTGCTTGGCACAACGAGCCCACTTCCTCACCCAGCGTATATTCCTGGTTACGCTGGCAGTGGGGGCTACTGTTGCTTGTGGCGTTAGGGGTGGGCTATTTCCTAGGTAATGCTTGGCTTGATTAAGCTGCGCCTTAATTACTTTGTAATTAGATTGTTACACAAAAATACTAGTAGAAAACGGGGGTAGGGCACGGCAAAGAATTTTGCCGAAAGGTTGGTGCAAGGCTCAATTGGTCGACTTGATCAAGCGTTTATGGTACTGGCCACTCTTGTACTCTGCCTGTCGCGCTCACCAGCTTTCGGGCGGTGCCATGGGGCACAAGGAGATGGCGCAGCAGGGAGTTTGGCCATGGCAAGCGAGTAGCACAATGTCTGGTATGACCAATCCGACAAGCAACTGCCTGACCCTGACCTGGCAAAACTCCACTACAATGAATAACACCCAACTACGGCGCCTGCTGCTCAGGCGCCGTAGTTGGGTGTTATTCATTGTAATACAAGTAAATGCCCTAAACCAAGGCGCGTGGCACTTAGCGGCACTATGGTTCTGACAAGTGCCACGCGTCTAAATCAGCATACAGGCTGCAACAAAGTAAAGCGGTCTTTTAACCGGTTTATAGGTGCCCGTGGCTTTATAACTCACTGCGCGAGCACAGCGGCTTTCTTGTTTAGCAGGCGCCAACTACGCTTGGCTGGATGCGTTGAGTATTCACGAACCTTCCATTCAGCGCACTAAGCGGCTCTTTTTAAAGCTAGCTAGCTTACTCGGCTGGCAGCGTGGCCTCGTAGGTGTCGGCGTATTTGAAGTCTTCGAGCCAGTAATCGGAGCTGATGATGTCGTACACGACGCTAGTTTCGGTCTTTTCGCTCGGCGTGAGCTGCCACAGGATGGACTCAGCCTCGGGAAACTCGCCGCCCGCGAGCTGGTCACTAAACAAGCGATGCAGCAAAGCGCGGTCCGACAAGCCAGGGGCCAGCAGGCGCAACAGCGCCACGGCCGGCGCTTGGTCGAGGCTGGCCAAATCGGCAGGGGTAGGGGCCGTGATTTTTATCTTAAACTCGACCGCCTGTGGGTGTGGAAACTTGCCGTTGTAGGCAGTGTAGAGCAACTGCGTCGCGTTGAAGAAGCCTTCGTGTAGCTCCAGGCGGGGGTTTTCTTCCCACAGTTTCTCGGTTTCCATCTGGTGGGCCAGCTGCTCAATCTGGCCTTCCTTCAGCTCATCGGCAAAGAGGTAGGTGAGCACGGCTTCGGCCGCGGCGGCGGGCTCGAGGTCGGTGAGGGCCATCTGGCACATTTCCTTCAGTTCGGCTGGCGCCAGGGCCTCGGGGCTGTCGTAGTTAAGCTGTTGCAGCAAGGCCAGGTAGTCGTCATTCTTCCAGGCAGTAGGTAGCTCTGCAAGGTGTTGAAAAGAAAGGCGTTCGACGGTGAAAGTTGACATCGGAGAAAATAAAATGGATAAAGCGTCTGCCCTTTTACGCACCCCGGCCGCCGACAACTGAAACTACGTGGCCTAAGACCAGGCGCCGGCAGCCCCCGCCGAAACGGTAGCGCCCCTCACTCGTATACACCTGAACAGTGGCGATGCTACCGTTTTCCCTCCTTCCCCTTTTCCTACCTCCATGAAAGCTACCCTAATTTTAGCCGCTGCTTTGGCCCTCACTACTGGCGCCGCCTTTGCCCAAACTGTAGCCCCCGGCACCACGCCCGGCGCCCAAACCGGCAACCCGTCCAACATGCCCAGCGCCGGTACTACCACCGACCAAACCACGAGCAATGGCCGCATGAACAACACATCGAGCACCGACCGCAGCGAGAAAAAGATGATGCGCAAAAGCAAGAAAATGAAGAACAGCGACGGCGCAATGAAAACCAAAACCAAGATGTAATTGCCCCGTTGGCTGCCTACAAATAAGCCCTTGCCCTCACCCGGCAAGGGCTTATTTGTAGCCGGTGCCTTCGCTGCTAGCCGCCTCAGGCCTGAGCTAGTATTCTCATTATCAAGCAAAAAATATAATTTTGGAAGCTACTAAAACTACTATTCCTGCCACTGCCCCCGCTACTGGGCTCATTGTGGTGGCTGGGGCCACTGGCGACCTGGGTTTCCGCATTGCGCAGGCCTTGCGAGCGCGAGGCGCCGAGGTGCGCGCGCTGGTTCGGCCTGGCAACCAGAAGCCCGAAGTTTCTTTGCTGCGCGCACAGGGGGTAGGGATTATGGAAGTTGACTTTGCCGATGTGGCTGCCCTCACGCGCGCTTGCGCCGGCGCGGCCTGCGTGGTGTCGGCCATCTCGGGCTTGCGCGACGTGATAGTGGACCTGCAAACCCACCTGCTCGACGCGGCCGTAGCAGCCGGCGTGCCCCGCTTCATCCCGTCCGACTACGCCATCGACTTCACCAAGCTGCCCGAAGGCTCGAACCGCAACCTCGACCTGCGCCGCGAGTTTGGCCG
>Ga0160429_1000258_pt1 | contig 61073 bp, 81 predicted proteins | sample SolpanmetagenomR_FD_108199 | JGI IMG/M metagenome (GOLD analysis project Ga0160429, IMG submission 108199) | Solar panel surface microbial communities from Lawrence Berkeley National Laboratory, California, USA - R | ecosystem: Engineered > Built environment > Solar panel > Unclassified ... | reverse complement strand
TTCGCCAGCAGTACCAATAACTTTCGCCTACTTATTCTACATCTGCATGTCATCCTTCATCCATGCCTCTGTCACAAATCCTGGCGTAAGTAGTAGCCACTCTTCATCCTCCACCACGTCACTAACACAAACTAGATCCTCCCTCGCAACCTTCACCCCTTTCCCCCAGCCGACCCTACTGAAGATCCTCTCGCCCTCGGCCCTCCAACAACAGACTGGGTCATGGTCCGTTCCGCGACCGCCCAGCACGGCGCCTTTGAAGTGCCTACCAAATACTGCAAATCCTGCAACATCTGGCGTCCCCCACGCTGCCACCACTGCCGTGTCTGCGACAACTGCATCGAAACCCAAGATCATCACTGCTTGTGGTTAAACAACTGCGTCGGTCGCCGCAACTACCGCTATTTCTTCACTTTCATCGCGACCGGTACTTTGCTTGCTCTCTACCTCCTCGGCGCCTCCGTCGGCCACATCTGGGCTTGGAAAGCACAGAATGGAGGGACTTCCGCCCATGCTATCAATAGCAACCGTGTCCCTTTCGCCATGTTCATTTACGGATTGTTGGCCTTGGGCTACCCATTACCGCTGTGGGGCTATCATACACTACTCATCAGTCGTGGCCAAACAACACGCGAATACCTAAACTCGAACAAATTCGCGAAGGGGGATAGACATAGGCCGTTTGATCAGAGACCGTGGTGGAGGAATTTTGTGGTTGTGTTAGGACGACCCAGGCCACCGACTTTTTTGAACTTCAAGGAGGCGTACGTACAAGGGGATCAGAGGTTTGGGACGAGAAGGGAAGGGGGAAGGACGATCAAGTTGAGTGAGAGGCAGCAGGGGGGTGTCGAGATGCAGAAGGTGGGTGATGATGGTGGTCATACGAACGGTAATGGTACAAGTAATGGTAATGGACCGAGCTTTCAAGGGCCGACCACACTTCGAGATTTTGCGACGGAGCAGGGAGGGGTCGAAAGATAATTGTAATTGAGATAATTGATGAAAGGGTTGGATAGTTGTTTTTGACATTGCATGGAGCTAAGACCAAGAATGCAATCACTCCAACGGGTGAAACTCCACCTCCTGCATTGTTTACTTGTCCTACAACTTTATGAGACTGAAAACACTGCAACATTGGACAATAATTGCTCCCAAGCCGAATACTTGACTTGGAGCGGAGTCATAGCTGCTGTCCCGCCAAAGAGATATACTGTTGTACACGTTCTTAATTGACACTCGAGCTCGTGTTGAACGTGACCGCGTCGACGCGTTTCAAACTACATCACTTCTCTCAGCTCAAACAGCACAACCTGAAGAGTCTCGAACTCTAACAACACATTAAAAGCATGGCTCGCCTAGTGGAGAGTCGTCCGCCCTCTGCAGGCTCTCTGGCGTCGAGCGCTACTCGACCATCCTCGTCCCAATCTACCACAAACTTTTCCCGCCCCTTGTCTGCTGCTGGTAAACGAAGAAGTACAGCTAGTTCAGTGGCACCCTCTACACGGCCTACGAGCATGGCAAGCACGATGGACATGATTGCAGAACAAGATACACCTCGACAAGAACTGATGCCAGGTCAACTGCAGTCTAATGTGTGGAAGGACAAACATGGTCGGTTCGGTGGACGATGGGCTTACGTTTTGGAGAAGCCTAAAGCTCTCTATGACACAGACTCTGAAGACGAAGGGGAGAAGGAAGAGCACAGCAAAACACCCGAGGAGAGCGCTGCTTCACGACGTCGCTCGAAACGTATCAGTATCCTTTCCACCATGCAAGATCTTAACGACTCCTCAGAGATTCGTGAGCGTCCGGCAAGTCGTAATGTTTCTGGTGAAACCCTTGTCTCCGCGGGGAATAGCACTGCACGATCAGAACGTGATATCTTGGACTCTGCACTGGATATGGATTGGGAAATAGAGAAACTACCCGTACCTGCTGCAGGATCACAGAATGCAGGTGACAGGAAGATGAAGAGGCAGAACTCACGTCTGAGCATGATTGGGGGTGCTATTGTGTCTACGATGTCAGTTCTCGGAAAGAGAGGTAGACAAGTAATTGAATCTGGAAAGGATAAACTGCAGTCTTTGAAGGACGACAAGGGCAAGGGGAAACGAGCCCGCAAAGAAGATGTTCAGGATGAGCAGGAGGAGGAGGAGGAAGAGGAGGAAGCTGCTCGACCGGCTAAGAAGGCACGAGTTGCAGTGGTCGCTAGAGCAAAAGCTGTCGAAGTTACAAGCACGTCTGTGGCTGCTCCTCATCTCCATGGTTGGCGGCGAAAGCGTTGGCTTGGAAAAGGACTGTATATGGCACAAGAGCGTGACTTCGATCCTAGATTGAATGAAGCCAGGAACAAGAAGAGGAGAGCATCTCAAGCCGGTGTCACGACCGCATCGAGGACAGTCTTGCCATTGCCTATGTTTCGAGGTGAACAACTTCTCGAAAATGGACACAGGGACTTCAAGCTACCTTTCGACGTCTATTGCCCACTCCCGCCAGGCTCAACCAAGCCGGATACGTGGGGCAAGTTCTCAACGAGTTAGTAATAGTTGACAACGAAACTTACTCCTATACTGACGTTCACAGATCGTTTCGTTGGTGACGCTGCAGATGAATGGAAACATCACAAACCTCTTCCTCCATCAAAGTGTCTCTGTACACAAGATGAAGGCTGTGACGAAAACTGCCACAACCGTTTCATGCTCTATGAATGTGACGATTCTAATTGCAACGTCGGCGTCGAATTCTGCACCAATCGTCCTTTTGCTGACCTCAAGGAACGGTGCAAGACAGGACGGAAGTTTGATGTCGGGGTTGAAGTTGTGAAGACTGAGAGCAAGGGCTTTGGAGTAAGAGCGTGTAGGACATTCGAACCCGGCCAAATCATTGTCGAATACGCAGGCGAGATCATCACCCAGGATGAGTGTGAAAGGAGAGTCGCCACGGAGTATGCTAACAATGCGGTATGTTCTGTTGAGAAGTTCCCTGCCAGTTGTCACTAACAACTTTCTGAAGTGCTACTACCTTATGACGTTCGATCAAAACATGATCATTGATGCTACGCGAGGCTCAATGGCTCGCTTCATCAACCACTCTTGCGAACCAAACTGCCACATGGTGAAGTGGATCGTCGCTGGCAAACCTCGAATGGCACTCTTTGCAGGCGATGATGGAGTCATGACTGGAGAGGAATTGACCTACGACTACAACTTCGAGTGAGTTACATTTAGTAATGCTGTGTGCGCCTACTAACTTTTGCAGTCCCTTTTCACAGAAGAACGTCCAAACATGCCACTGTGGGGCTCCGACTTGTCGTGGCTTCCTTGGACCGAAGCTCAACAAGCCCGCACGACTCTCTCGCTCAGCCTCAGCTGAAGAGGACGAGCAACAAGGTCGCCCTAAGCAGAAGAAGAGGTCGAGGAGCAATGATCTCCTGAAACGTGCTAGTGCGAGTCTTCAAAACCTCCTTGGGCCCTCCGAGGACGTTGGCAGTAGTGGCAGCACAAGTAGGAAGCGTAAGTCAACTGGCACAATGTCGAATGAGCTCGAAGTTAGTAAGAAGCGTCGTCGGAACACTGACAGTAACGCTATGATGCTTCTGCGAGATGTTGCATCGGACAACAAGCGTATCTTCTCAACATCTACTGGTGGCAGCACACTCGTTGAAGGATCCGGCTCTGTCAGCAGTAAAGACGTTCAGGCCGCCGACGACGACTTGCCCACTCGCAAAAACACACTCAATGCGATTCGAGACGTCGCCAAAACTATCAAGCGTAATGCTACCTCCCTGCGAGCTCGTGCATCAATACGTCGTGCGACGAACAAGCAAAAAGCGGATGAGCGAGAAACGGAGGACGCTCAGCTCCTGGATGGAGATGGAGAGGAAGAAAGTTCAAGCAACTCGCTGAAGCGTGTCAGCAGAGTACCCTCACTAGAAAAGCTCGTCCTGGACTTTGGTGATGGTGCTGCTGATGGTACAGAGGCAGACACCGAGAAAGCAGACGCTGGGATGGGCAAGGCTGCTGTTTTCGGAGAGACTGCACGGGACGAGGAAGAGCAGGAAGATGATGAAAGACCAGGTACAGCAAGTACTGTGACTGGCCCAGGCATCGTGAGAAGCATCAAGGGAAGTCGGCGAGTGGCTGCAGCCAAGCGAGCTGGGGTCACATATGGCAAGAAGATGGGAAAGAGTATGAGGATCGTGACGAATGGGACGACACGCGGTGAACAGTGAAACGATGGCGCGAGATGAATTTCTTTCTTATCTCAACACAACACTCATCATATTCGTTTTTGCGTAGGTTTGGAAGTTTTCCATACATGGAGGAGTATCTTTTGAGGCTAAAGGCTGGCTTGGAGAGAATAGACACTTTTGGATATCATAGCATGAATGAATATTATACTGGGTTTGATGTTCGATCTCTGGTAGACGAGGAAGCAATAGGGGCAATGGAAACGACAGGGGTTGTACTCGTATTTGCCACCCATCCCTTCTACAATTGTAAATCAACTTAGCGAAGACTTCGATCTTGCTCGCTTCTTCAGATGTAGCACGCTCGCGTTTGCTAACTGTACGCTACTGTCACTCCAGCTGCCACGCAGTGTGATAATGGTGCAGGCTTTCAGCCTCAGTCACCGGAGGATTGTATCGGCTTCTTCCCTACGGGTTCCTGCAGTAGGTAGGCTCTCAGATACAGGTCGGAGACTTCGTATTTCTCCATTAGGTTATGACAGAGTATGCTCAACGCTCAAGCACTTATGATCCACTCGGACTTTGTTGTCTCACAACAGGCCATGTGTAAACACTCCGCGAACACGAACCCAAACAAATACTGGTGATAATGCGCGTCATGCTCGACGACGAGTGGCAATTGATCAATATTGACTATGACGACGTGTGTGATGAGTTAGAAAGAAGAATAGACTGATACATATATTTCTGCTATGCTTTATTTATAACTCTCATCATTCACTACTGTAATTCGTGTAGGTATAAGACTTTGCAATATCCCCTGAGCTGGTTCTTGGAGAAGCTGTTTTGATTATATCTTACCATTCTTTCAATATTCTTATTCAGCAAGCACAATATCAGTCACTATGAAGTCCTTCCTCACCACAGCAGCAGTGCTGCTACCACAATGCCTCGCCTTGGCCATTGACACAAACATCGAGTCGCCCATCTCTGTAGATGCTGCGCAGGTCGTAGGATTTCCCAACCATGAGGCAGACATTTTCTGGGGTGACAAGCACAGACGGGTGCGAACAAACGATGGCTTCAGCGTTGACATTGAAGACATGATCAGAGATCTCGGTATGTATTGACCACCCAGTACCGTTAAATCTAAAGCTAACAACTGTAGGCATCTACGACGAGCCTAACCAGAAGCGTGATCAACCAGCTACACATTCTAATTCTACTATTAATGTTCCACCTGGAACTACTCCAGCGCCCACTGGCAATGTCACAGTCAATGGCCTGTTAAAGTCTAGGACTACTATGAAGACTGCAACTAGAAGGAGCACCACAAAGAAGTCTACTACTAAGGAGTCCACTACTAAGCAGTCGACAAAGACAAGGACAACCACAACGAACAAGTCGTCGATCGGGAAGACATCTGTAAAGGCGACCAAAACGTCAGCGGCCGGTCCTGTAGATAAAAGGGTACCTTCCTCAACTTATCCATCCGGTGCTGCTCAGATGACCGCCATCATCACGCCTAGCATTCTGACCTACACCTTGTTCGGCGCGCCCACACACAAGCCTGTGCTTAGCTATATTAGTGACCAAGCCAGAGTCTCCATACCCAGCATGACCGAGTCACTTACTCCAGTTGCCACTGTCGAAGGTGTTCTAGCAATGAAGCCGATCAACCCAAACACAGGTAGCTTGGTCGTCAATGCTGGTAACAGAGATAGCATTACTCCACTCAAGTTCAAACCCACTTACTCTCGTGATCAAGGCAAGGGTGGTACCATTGACGGTAGAAGCTTTTTCGTTTTTGCTGATACGCTCACGTATGGTCCTCCAAAGGGCAGTACTGCTGGCAATTTCACTGGTGCAGTCTCGAACTCGGTCGCCATGGATAAGGGCAGGAACCCTGCTTATGGCAAGTCATTGATATTATCGGATCCTATCGGTGCTTACGCAGGAGTCAATGGAGCTCTTCGCGGTTTCGTTCCTTATACCCAGGGAGAAACCTTCTTCAATGGTCAGTTTGGTCGTATGGCAATCTGGCCCGAGTCGAGTATCATCCCTTTGACTGGCACTTCCGCTGTCCAGTACGCCCCAATCGTTTTATCTAACAAGACCGGATTTTATTACGCTGGCACGACAATGTACGAGATCACAATTCCTGGCGAAGGTGGTCCCGTTGCGAACCGTATTGCTACTCGTCTCTTCGACACTGTTGGTGGTGTCGAGTGGGGCTGTCTTGGTGGTCTGCGCTCGTACGGTTCAAGCGGAAGCACAGGCGGTAACATCTACATTGTCGGTGGGCATAAGGTAAGAAAGAAAGCTTCAAATATAAAGATCTTCAACTTCTGCTGACACAATCGGCAGGGCGGCTTGATGCTGGGCAGAGCGCCCGTGGGCCGAATCGCCGACGCATCTGCATACACCTACTGGCAAGGCAACGACAGCTGGACCTCCGAGCGTCCCACCAAGCTCAGCACAACCAACACCTTCCTGGGCGGCACCTTCAGCACCGTCGACATCTTCTACTCCCCACGCCATCTCACCTTCATCACCGTCTTCTTCAACCAATACGTCGACAACACCTTTTACTGGCGCTACCTCGACAGCGACAAGCCCATTCTCCCCAGCTGGGCCGGTGGCGACCAAGATGACATTGTCGAGCTGATGACGCAGTATTCGTGGTCTAAAGGCGAGGCAATCTTCAAGACACCACCGCCTGCGAAGAGTTTCAACTATGGTGCGGGAATGAATAAGGGCTATTTTGGAGCAAATGATATTACGAATGGGGGTGATCAGATGTTGTTGCATTGGGATCATCCGACTGGTTTGCCTGCGGGTAGTGAGCGGACTGGATTTGATCTTGCGAGCGCGGTTGTTACGTGGAGTTAGGCATCAGTTGGGGCATCAGTTGGAGTGATGGCTTAACAAGAGGTCCACATGCTTCTTCGTTCGGATTATTGGTAAAACAGTATCTTCCTTTATAGCACGCTGCTTACATATGCTTGTGCTCGAGAGAGGTCACTCAGTTCTGTCCATATTCAGGACAGTCTACCGCGAAAAGCAATCTATGCGTAGCTCCTCGTTGCTGTTTCCCAACGACCCAGGGGGTGGCGAAAACCCTTCTTTCAACTCTTCTGCAGCATCGTGCTTACTATTCGCTTTCTGGACATAATTCTAGTCATTTCAAGATGGTGTGAGATCTCTATACAGAGATGGACGAAAGTAAATGAATGTGAAAGTGTTGTTGCTGTGATTGATCGCCACCTCACCCGGTACAGTATTGCCGAGGTCTGTACTGTAGTACCTCTTCCCCCTCATGCCATGCCTTCTTGCCTTTAACGAGCGATATGTCTTTATACTTACCATTGCCACACATCCAAATCACCACTGATTCCACATTGAAAACCCCAACACAGCTAGAAACAAGCAAACCCTACTACAATGGCTTCCGTGACTCTCCTCGCCCAACCGGGTGACAGCACAAAAGAAACACCAGCGATGCATACCACCGTCTCTGCAGAAGACGCAACCAAAGTTGAGCCTGCAGTGAAAATGCCAACAGATATGATGAATGCCATGTTACCCAAATTCGATGACCCGTATAAAGCTCGCGAGTATTACAAAGGCAGACTGGCCCTGGCGTTTCGTATCTTTGCAAAGTATGGCTTTGACGAGGGTGTTGCTGGACATATCACGCTCAGGGTAAGTATACACAGTGCTGTTGTTTGATATGTGTGGGTGTGTGGAGAGGAGAGTGCTGATGTCTGGTATAACAGGATCCTGTGGATAAACACTGTTTCTGGGTGAATCCCTTTGGCGTGGCGTGGCCATATCTCACGGCCGACGACCTTATCCTTGTCAATTCAGAAGGCAAGGTCATAGATGGCGGACCCGTACGCCTTCTCAATGCCGCTGGTACGTGACACTATCCAAGTACACGACGCTATAACCAGTCCATTCCAGTCCATCTAACCAAACACAACCAACAGCCTACATGGTACGTGACAATATCCAAGTACACGACGCTATAACCAGTCCATTCCAGTCCATCTAATCAAACACGACCAACAGATCCATCACGCAGTGCATGAAGCCCGTCCAGACGCAATGTGTGTGGCCCACTCTCACTCTATCCATGGCCGCGCTTTCTGCACTCTCGGCCGCACCCTCGACACAATCACTCAAGACTCCTGTGCCTTCCACAATGACCTAGCGCACTATACGTCCTTCAATGGCGTTGTCCTTGGCGCCTCTGAAGGACGTGAGATTGCTGCTGCACTAGGACAGAAGAAGGCGGCGTTGCTGCAGAATCATGGATTGTTGACTGTTGGTCGTAGTGTGGAGAGCACAGTTTTCTGGTTTTTATCGTTGGAGAAGGCGAGTCTTGAACACCACGATTGATTTGAGCGGTTATTAACCTTGAATACAGTGTTGCCAGGTCCAGCTTATGGCTGATGCAGCAGCGGGTGGAAGAGGAGGAGAGACTGTCAAGATTCAGGAAGAGGACGCAGCATTTACTTATCAGACTGTGGGGACGGAAGTGGCGGGCTGGTTTAGTGCGAAGCCTGCTTTTGATATCATGCAAAGAGAGATGGAGAGGGAGACGTTGAGGTGAGAGGTCTGTTAGGTATGGATCTTCGATGTTATTTCGAATATATTGCATTCGCTGTACGGTTTTTTGCTATTGAGTGGCATTTGTGCTGAAACGTTAATTGTGTCACGATCCTGGGAGACACTCACACTAAGGTTTATGATGGATCTCTCTCAAGAAGTTTTGGACAGGTATTGGCTTCTTGGGGAAACCAAAGAGTCAATGGATGCACCCTTCATGCTATACTTCAAGAGTTATATTCACCAGAAATATTGTTACACTTGATATGGGATATCTCCCAGATTTCCGCTGCTGTGTGACAGAGATTCGAGGAGGGCACCCTTCACAGCAGACCTTAAAACTGTGTCACAGCTCAGCCAAACATTCGGGCTATCATCACATTCACCAAGCTCAAGGACACTTAGCCCGGTTACCCAAAGCATTAGGCGGGCTTCTTTCACTAAGGTTCTCTAATAGCCGTTTTCGACTTCGTGATCTTTAGGTAAGCTTCCTTGTCACGTATTATCGGTCTTTCGTAGAAAAGAACGCTAAAGAGATCTAGCACATTACGCCCTGATAGGGGCATAGTTAGACTATTCTTCGCTTCATCATTGCCAACTTCGCCTGTGTAGCCATGTCATACCGTGTGCTAGCGAGATGACACTCAGGTAAGAGAGTTTCGTTCTCCAAGCCATCCCACTGTACTAGTGATTGAAGCTTTACGCAGGATATATAATACATTGGATGAGCAGCTCTTTCTGAAGTCGTGGATCCTGGGCGACAAGTTGCTTGACCACGGCTACTGAACACTTCATAAAGGTTAGCTGTTTTGGGCTAAAGATACCTTTGCGTTTCGTTCCCCAGACTTCAAACTGGACAACTACTGGCGTACACAACCTTGACGACTTATGCGGTACGCTCGTGAGGGAAGGGGCGCTCTTGGCTGGGAGATGGAGAAAGCGTCAATTTGTTGGACCATCGTTCTCAGGAAAATCCTTGTGTTGAATATCTCGGACCATCAGCCATTGAAGATTAAGGCCAAAGGGTAGGTGTTGGCCTCTTATGTAAATAAACATGAGAGTCGATTGATGCACTCTACACAGCATACTTCGACAAAAGGCATCATGATCAAAGATATCTGTAAGCCTGATCTGGGATAAATCTGTTGTGGGACAGAGAGATTGAGCAGGGCACTCTTCATAGCAGACCTATGAAGGAATATACCATAACTCTTGTTTCTGCTGCTTCTGCTACACCAAGTCGGTATGGTACCACAGAGCTGCTCCTGAACACATAATCGTTCTCCTGTTATGAGCGGCCCTTCTGTATGACATCCGTGCTGTCAAGACTGAACTCTGGCAGTATGCATCGCTTTACATGTCTACACAGTGTGGCCACATCCTTGGCTGGTGCGAAGAGACTAGAGATTGGATTTATTCACAGTACTTGAGGACAGCTTCAGCGATGAGGTGAGATGGAAAAACATGTCATTGCTCAATTGCCAGGAAGTGGGTGATTGGCACCAGCAATATCTAGCCAGATTCACCTGGTCAAGTCGAGTGTGTTTTTGGGGACCAGTAATGTTTGAAATTAATTCCTGGCGCTTACAGCCCCAGGATGACTGAAGTCGTTGCTTGTTCTACAGTCGATCTTTAAGAAAGCCACAGGTATGTCGGCGTGGCGGTGCAGGTTCAGCGGGGGTTTCGGCGTCATGGTTAGAGGCTCGTATAGATTAAATTGAGGGTGTTTTCTGTCCGGTCTCCTCTGATGGATAACATTCACGACCCGAGAAGACCGGCAGCGAGGCAGAGCCGCCGGCCTGGTTCAGCTAATGACACCGTGTCGTTAGCTAGGAATGACAGTAGTCTGCGAAGTTCCATTGCTCACCTCTCAAGGAGCGAGCTCGGACCAAGCCAACAGCGCCAGGTCCTTCTGGTAGAGATGAAGACATTTGGTACTGACCCAAGAAGACACACGGTGCGATTCGCGTGAACCCGTTTTGCTCTTGCCAACATATTCATACAAAAAGCACCATCTTCAAGTACATCACTCTCCCTTCTTCATCTTCCACTCTCACCTCTTCCCCAAACCTTCACACTAGCATCACCACTAACATGATACAGCCACTCCCCTTCCTTCACTTCATCACCCCTATATTCCTCATCATCCTCATCGGCACATCCCCCTCGCGTCACTCTGACAACTCCACTCACATCTTCAGCCCAGCCAGTCCCTAGCATCCTGCAACTAAGTACCCACCTCGCCATATGTGCCAAGCTGACCATGAATGCTGCATTATCTCTCGCTAGTGGCTCAAATCCACTTCCACTACCAGAATTCTGGCCATTATTGTGGAGATGAGCTACTGCGGCATCTTCTGCTGGTGCTAGGAATGGCGTGTCTGCAGGTATAGCGGTGATGATTGAGTGGACTCGAGGGTTTGCACGAAGTGTGAGGAGGAAAGAGGTGAGTTGTGGGGTGGTGATTGGTGGATTGGTGGTGTGCAGGAGTAGAGATGGCGTGTCGAGGATGAGAAGGACGTTTTTGGTTGTGAGCGAGGCTATTGCGTGCGTAATGGTGTCTTGAATGGAGGCGAGAGTTGGTGAGGTGAGTGTGGGCGTGGATGTTGCTTGTTGTGGAGTGTCGCCTAATGGCTTTAACTGCGGTGGAGGGGTCCGGGTCACTGGAAGAGGCTGACGGGTTGGTGGCGTACGTGATGGTGCAGGTCCTCTCACAGGTAGTGCAGAGCGAGAAGATGTAGTCGTTCGAGATGAGAGTGCAGAAGAAGGGTTTGGTCTTTGAACGGCAACCAGCAATGCAGTGAACAAGTTGTTCAGTCCATCGACGAAAGCAAATCGTCCTTGCTGTTCTAGTCGTCCTAGATCGACGCCCTGTACAAGGAGCATGTATCAGAATGCGCCATCCACAGATCTGCTCGTAGTACTGACCACTGCTCTTCGGGCCTCCGTCGTCCAAAAAGATACATCTCTCATCCAGCTCACGAGTACGACACCTACATCTCCAGCCTCACTACCTTCTGCGGCTCCAGTGCTTTGTGCATGTCCTCCGAGAGCAGCATAGAGGTAGCGAAGCAGCACCCAGTTGGCGGTAGTGCTGACTGTGCTGGTGACGAGACCGAGAGAACCTGGGCAAGGCAATGCGATGTACGATGCGAGAAGAGGTGGGATTCGTTCGGAAGTGTTCATCTTGAAGATATCACAGATGTGAAACACGAGATCGTCATATCCAAAAGTTTGTGTGGGGCATGGTCATTGGCTTTTGCACGACCTGAAACATGCCTGAAAACAACAACAGAAAGCTCAAATTCCCAACATACAAGATGAGCACAATGGAGATAACGGCGACTCTCTTTCACCGTCTCGCAAATGCAGTGCCTTCTGCGCATGCCCATCTGGATCCTTCCACTCTTGTACCTTCCTTCCTCTCGACTATACAATCCATAACATCCACCACCGCTTCCATACCACATACCTCTCGCATCCTCGATTCGCCCAGCGCCCCTCACATTCTAAGCATCACCTTCACCTCACCGAGTCCCCTCACGAACCTCCGCAACCACCCCTCTCTCACGACCTTCGAAACAGCCAACTCCCTCCAACTCGTCCTCCTGCCCACCTCCAACCCCGTCTCCACCACTGCCCCACCGCCATTCCCAATCGAACTCGCAGTCTTCGACATGGACTCCACCCTAATCCAACAAGAAGTCATCGACCTCCTAGCCGCCCACGCCAACGTCGAGCCCCTCGTCGCTTCAATTACCCACCGCGCCATGAACGGCGAACTCGACTTCTCCGCCTCTCTTCGGGAGCGCGTCGGTTTGTTAAAAGGCCTCGATGCATCCGTGTTTGAAACGCTGAAAGACCAGATCACGATAATGCCTGGTGCGCAAACTCTCATCACTGTGCTGAAGAAGAAGGGCGTGAAGACGGCTGTGTTGAGTGGTGGCTTTACGCCATTGGCTAGATGGTTGGCGGGCAAGTTGGGGTTGGATTATGTGCATGCGAACTTCTTGGAGGTGGACGCGGAGGGGAAGCTGACGGGCCGCTTAGAGGATGGGAGTCGGATTGTGCATGCGGAGTTCAAGAGGGAGAGACTGTTGAGTCTAGTAGATGAGTTGGGGATTACGAAGGAGCAAGTTTTGGCTGTAGGTGATGGTGCGAATGATTTGTTGATGTTGGGAGCTGCTGGTGTGGGTGTTGCGGTGAATGCAAAGGAGAAGGTGCAGAAGGAGGCACCAGCCAGATTGAATGGAGAGGGTGCTTTGGGCGATGTCTTATACTTGCTGGGAATGACGAGTGATGAAATTGATCACCTAGCACAATGAGCATAAACCAGACATGCCATAAGAGTGGGAAGTACTGAGGCTGATTGGAATCTCGAGCTCGCAGAGAATAGTTCAAGGACTTCGACAGATCACAAGATTTACACTCGACAGGTTTATCTCACACAGGTATGAAGTACACAGACACCCATCCTCTTTCTAGGTCCATCATGTTAGAGAGATGCAGCAATAGTCACAGATGCTGACAAGAGAAGGACAACAATGTGGCTCAGTACGCATTGAACACGCCATGAATAGCTAGTAGCTAGATGAGCTACAATTAAGCAGCCAGTGTCCTCAGCGGCTTCTTCACCTCCGAGACGTCAGAATCTTGTGGCTGGATCATGCAGTGGGGCTGGTGCTGTTGAAACGTTGAGCAGTTTGGAGCACCTGGTGGCAGATGTCGCCTTTGTATGAGAGGTTATCGGGAGGAGTCTCTTCGATGCAGACTGTATGGCGCTTGAATACTTGTCGTTCCGTTCCGGGAAGCCGCGACGATCTCATGTACCAGTACGAGCCACACGCAGCTATCTGCCTCCCAGTGTCTCACTGGATAAGCATGCCATCCAGATAGATGATCCCTCAACCGAATCTGCCCATGCTAGGCATCGGCATACTCTTCAGAGCGTTTGGCCCGAACACACTACCACCAAGCTTTCCTCTTCTGCCAGCCAGATCTCCACTGTTTGTGCGCGACACCATTGGCCTGTATCTTGGATCTCTTCCTACACGCTCTGGCGCCTTGACCCATTCGAGCTCTCCGAAGAAAGTCTGTACTTTGCTCTCGCCGAAGGTGCTCTTGCCAGCGCCTAAGGCCATATTGCGGTCAATACACCACTCCGGTGGCTCGACAAAACGTGCAAAGTAATCTTTATTACTAGTAGCTGGATGTTGTGTAACGCAAGCATTCCAGCGTGACATCGGAACAACTTGGCGTGTCACCAGAGACTTCTGAGTGCTGTACCAGTGTAAGTTCTCGAACATGGGGACGAAGATGCCCATTGCAGCTTCGGCATCATCCTCCATAGCCTTACCACAGGCAGAAAGGTGGCGATCAATGTACTCTTTTTGACGTGATCGTTTCTGCTTACCAGAACGCCAGAATGTTTGGAGATCGGCTTCGACAGGCTTGCGCTGGGGTACAGACCCCAGAAATGAGTTTGGATTGTAAGTGTGCGGCACAAGAGGGAAAGAAGCATGAAGCTCAGCGTCAGTCAATGACGATGGTTCTGCATTACGAACGACGTTGAGCATCGAGCCTGTTCGAGCTGGTGGCATTGGGCGTGGTCGATTACTGCCAATTGGATCGAGACTGTGCTGGTTTATCGCGGTAGGGGCAAGGCCAGATCCATATGACATCGTGGTTGAGCGACTGAGGCTTGCATAATCAGATGGGTACTCCTGCAAAGGCAAAGCAACGCATGACGAGGACGCTTGCAGGGTGTTTGAGCTAAGTGGGCCTGCTCGGAAAGGATCGTGAAGGACAGTCCGTCTCAAGTCAGCAGACTCAAACGCGTGTGATGACAAGTTTGGAAATTCTTGACTTCGAGAAGGCACAGCAACGGATATCTGCTGTGGTTGAGTCTCCGTTGCTGCTTGGAATGATGATGAGCGAGAAGCCGCATAGCTGCTTGATTGTGTGGTAGGTGCTCTGTCGTTTGCAACATCTGTCGCCTTGTAGTTTTCCAGTATGATCCACATCTTCTGCGACGGCGACCACCGCGTGGCCACCACAACACCGTTAGGACGCATGTATGTTCGGACTGGACCTGAGAGAGCATCCTATGCATCAACTTGTCAGCCTTGTAACTTAACCGACCTGGGTTACTCAATTTTACCTCTTGAGGCCTGTCGACCTCACCTGGAGTGGTGTTGGAGGCTTCAGCATAACCCTCGTCAAGCTCGAGTTTGAGTGTGTCAGAGTGGTTGTCGGCCTTTTCGGGCTTCTGAGGCGATGTTTCAACGAGATGCTCGATATCGGACGTGTAAGGAAAGCTCGCGAGTTTGTCATCACTGGAAGCGGTCGTGATTGTCTTTGAACGACTTCTGTCACGTCTGTTGCCAGACTTTGGCTTCATGAAGTCTTCGAGAGACATTGGAGAAGAGGACAAGAGATGTTCGCGGATGGGATGGCGTCTGCTGCCCAGAACTGGTTCCTCACTCACTGTTAGCAAGAGTAGCCAAGAGGATCAATCGAAGCGCCATGGGGTTCGAGGGCGCACTGTTTACCTATTCTGTTGTGCAGGCGTTGATATTTGTCATCGGCAAACACATTCAGGTAGTCACCGCCTTCTTTGTAGGACGTCTTGTCTGTCATGTCGTGCGCAACCGACGGTGATGACGACGAGTTCAATTGATCAAGTACAGAATCTCGACGCCTGGGCGATGCGTCCTGAGTGGTTGAGCTTGTCGAAGCTGCAGTTTGTGGACGTTGGAGAAGTTGAATCTTAGGACGGGCTTCAGAGGAGGAAGTACGGGGAGTGCCGACAGGAGCGCGGCTGAGATCAATCGCAGTACTTCGTCGCTGTTGTCTGGCTGAAGTAGAGAGTCAGTTTAACAACAATGAAACTGAAGATTAACAGTGGTGAAGAGCTTACTTGAGCGACGACTTGCAACCATATCGTGCGACTGAAGTGTGAGTCGATTCAGTAAGGTGAGGTGAGGTAGTTGAGGAAATGTGAAGCAAGAATCAATTTGGAAAGAGCGTGAATGAACCGAAGAAGCTGGAGTCACGTGGGAATTGACTATTGTTCGCTCTGTATATTGTATTCTGTCTTGTCATCATAATGGCTCTCCGGGGCAGTCGCGCCAAGAACGATTTGTTATTGAGTGGACAGAAACCATAACCATGATGAATATCTGCTGCTGCTCCTTTCTATAAAGTAACTCGAGGTCTCATGTAATCAGTGCACAGACCCTAAAATCGACGTGTTTCAGGTTGAGCCACAGAATTGTGAAACGTGGATACATGTACGAGGAGAGAATCGCTTGCCGGCTGCTCAAAGGTGGCTATAGATGACAAACATACAGGTATTGCATCTTCCAAGACAGCTCTGGAAAGCTGAATCTATAAGGTCGTATTGCATTGATCAAATAGACCACAACAAGCCAGTTACTGTAATCACAATACAAGACCATTGACCCTCATCCACCAAGTAATTCCTGCTCCTCCTCCTCCTCAACTTCATCGCCACAACCACTTCTCTTCACCACCCAAACCTTGATTGTTCCCGCTTTTATCCTCGAAACCTGCCTACTCACCCTTGCTAACACTCCAAGATTCGTTGACCATGTCATCCAACATGACCATCTTCTTCTTGGTTTCATCAAGCCCTTGGCCACGACAGAGCATTTCGGATGCACTTGATTGTGGCATATCAATGAGTATGGTCGGGTTGATGGCTTGCATGATAAGACGAACAGAGTCAATGGGAACTGTTTTTTTATCAACAAAGCTCACCGTCTTGTTGGAAATTACAGGCAGATGATCATACAATAAAGACTGGGCACAATGGCTCGACCATGCGCCTTTACGTGATTTGAGGCAAGCCTGTTTGGATAGATTCGTTGGCGAGCGCATCAAGTGACTACATCGAGCATCAGTGCCACGATAATAAGGCGATAGAATATAAGGAAAGAGTGCATTTGGAGGTGTATGTAAGACCGATGATTACAGAAAACAAGTAGCAAAAGGAAATCGAAGCTCGCGCGCGTCTCGAGTTGGCGACCAGCCAATATCAAGATATGTGATTTGACTGCATAACTCGAGACAAGTAGTAGCTCCTCACCAGAATAACCGAGAATAGCAATTTCGAATCCTAGCCTTCTGCTCAGGATTAAATGAGCCACCATGACCATCATTTCTAATGTCACTCGTCCCCGAATGTAGCATGACCTCCCCACAAGCCGCTAAACCATGCCATGTAGAAGCCGTATGTGTGAACGTTGTAACTTGTGTAGTGGGTGAATGTAATCCAGAACCAAGATGGAACAGTCATCAGTTGACTGTTCTTCCTCGAAGTAACTGTGATTTACCGAGTAACCTGGATATGATGTTGCAAAAGAATGGTAGTACTGAGCATTAGTCCTTTGACCACGATTCCGAGCAGTAAACACATCAGATCCAGTGACCAATCCCGTGGAGAATTGATCCGAGTGACACTGGTGATATGGTAGAGATAGGCCATGCCATCATAAGCGATAGCCGAGTGACGCTAGTCACAATTGAGTGATATCCTTTAGGTGAAACTTGTCAACCATTGATAACCCTTTCTTCGTCCGTGGTTGGGCAGAATACGACGTTCCTTCATATGATTCAGTAGGAGGCCTGGTTTCCGTAGGAGCTGTTGTCACGTCTGGACGAGCGAAGTTGCCTAAAGATGACAAGTCAGTCTTGAGAATTGAAGGAAACCCTCCACGAGCGAGGCAAATATCAAACGCTAGAGAGGAGGTCCCTTACATCAGGGGCTGCTTGGCAGAGGCACTCACATTCCAGAACCTTCTGGACGCTCCTTGACCGGGCCACGGCGAGTGCTGCTGACGCCAGTCTTGCTAGCCTGAACAGCAGCATTAGAGGCAATGGCACCGTTGGCACCAGATGTCACACGAGCGCGGCCAGTTGTCTCTTCCTCAGCAGGTTGCTTGTCTTGAGCCATAGCCTGCGCGTTCTTCTGGTACTTGTAAACGGTCCAGTCAAAAACGTAGTCGTACTGGAATCCTTCACGAACGAAGAGATCACGGAAGATCTTGCGAAGGTACGAATAGTCAGGCTTGTCGTCAAAGCGGAGCGATCTGGTATAGTTGAGGTAGATGGCAAATTCGTTAGGGAAGCCACGGCAGAGGACTTCGGTGGGCGTGGTCATCTTCTTCTCCATGATACGATCGTACTTTTGCTTCTTTGTTGCAGCCTTGAGTCCCTGCCAAGGAAGAGAGCCACGGCAGAAGTAGAGCAGAACGTAACCGAGTGATTCCATGTCATCACGACGGGATTGCTCTATTGTTTCTGGGTCAGCAAACCAATATATCTATGCTAGCAATGAAGTCTTTGCTCACCAACGCCCAAGTGTGTGTTGATACTGGCATAACGAGCAGTACCAGTCAAGTTCTTGTTCTCACGGTAAGGGATGTGGAAGTGAGTCTTTGGGTCGCGGTACTTCTTTGCAAGTCCAAAGTCGATGACGTTGACTTGGTTTCCACGCTTGCCAATACCCATGAGAAAGTTGTCGGGCTTGATATCACGGTGAATGAACGACTTGGCGTGAATGTACTCGATGCGAGAGATGAGCTGGTCGGCGAGTAAGAGGACAGTCTTGAGTGTGAATTTGCGGTTGCAGAAGTTGAAGAGATCTTCCAAGCTAGGTCCTAGAAGGTCGAGGACCATGGCGTTGTAGTCACATTCTGTACCAAACCAGCGAACGAAGGGAATGCCAACACCTCCAGCAAGAGACTTGTAAACACGAGCTTCATATTCGAGTTGTGGGTGCTTGGCCTTGACGCTTTCGAGTTTGATAGCGATCTCTTCTCCGGAGATGATGTTGGTACCTGTAGGACGTATGAGCATCGAGAGCTTTCCATATATGTTCTTGAAGTGTGAGCCTGCTCACCAAGGTAGATGTCTCCGAAACTACCACTTCCAATCTTGCGTCCAATACGGTACTTGTTACCGACACGTAGATCCTGTTGAAAAGGGTGTTAGATAGAGCCAGACATTTTACATCGGTAGCTACATTGACGAGTCCAGCTCGGCAACATGACGCTATGTAGGGCAGATTGATGATAGAGGTCGACTCACCATGGTCGTCATGATTGCAGCTGTTCGAGATCTTCGAGGTGATCAGAGGGGAGAGAGACGACGCTGCTGATGATGAGAGAAAGGCACCAAAGCCACAAAGGCCGTGCCTGGAGAGATAAGAGGGGAAAACTGATTGAGAAGATGTAGGTTGTTGACGCTTGATGGACGAGCCAAGTCTGGAAGAAGGAGGATTAGCGTCGATGTTCAACCAGTCTGTGATGATGAGAGGGCGTTGTCCGAGAAGGTTGGTGCGACGGGACGATGGAAAGTGAAAAGGGGCTGAGAGGAACGGCCGGCGTTGCCGCGGATGAATGTCGAAGCTGGCTAAAAGAGACCGGGAATGCAACATCTTACCTCGATTTCCTTCTGACTTGTCCGTAGACGAGAAGTGATTGCTTTGTGGTGTGCTGGATAACAGCAAGACGCCAGACAGGGCAGGACTTGGTGTGGTGGTGAAAAGAGTCTGCTCGCCGAGCTTGGCGCGATAAGGGCTTTCGTTAGAATGTGGAGATGGCGTATGTTGGGGCTGATGAGATGACGAAAAGGACAGGCGGATGGATGTTTAAGTTGGGCTGGAACTTCTCGTCCTTCCGAAGACGAGGCGGCGGATGGTTTAGGTTGTGCTTTAGAAACGAGCAGGGCAGGTTAAGAATATGCAGACAGACGAGGTAATCACGTCGTGACAGGCTCCTTCTCTTCCTAGCTTTGCCGTGGCTCCTGCTTCGTGTTGTGAGCTCGTGAGAATATATGGTTTATATACTCTAGATCTAAATCCTTCTAACCTCACTCTCATACTGCATCTACAGTCTATAATTTGTTCAAATCTATCCACGTATGGCAGTCATAGCGATCGTTCATGTCATAATGTCGTTGTCGTTCTCCTCATGTCCGCATCAGGCTGCAACTGCTGGTGGGAGAACAGCCATTTCCTGCAAGGTCGTCATGTCTGCTGGTGCCATAAGCTCGTCCAAACCCTTGAAGCCGTCCTCAACGACCCATTTCTGCGTTCCTTTGTAGAGCACCCCACAACTCTTGCCAACAACCAAGAGTCCAGGTGGTCGGCTGCCCTCTTCCTCGACTGCGCAGCAGACATACTCGAGTGTCGTGCGAATAACTCTCTGATCCGGACAACTCGCCCTCTCGATGACAGCACAAGGTGTGTTTCTAGGCCACTTCTTTCCATCCAGAAACAGGCTGTCTACGAGTGCAGAGAGTCTATGCAATGCCATGAGGAATACTACTGTTCGTGTCTCGACATATTGAGGAGGATCTGGTGGTGCACCTTTTCGTCCAGTTCCCGTGCAGATGAGTACTTCGTCTGCTACACTTCTGTGCGTTGCTGGTATGCCAGCGAATAACGGTGCACTCAAAGCGCTTGTGATTCCTGGTAGAACGATCGGAGTGAAGCCATGGCTCTGGAAGAAGTCATACTCTTCTGCTCCACGTCCGTAGATGTATGGATCGCCTTGCTTCAGCCTGACCACATTCTTTCCAGCTTTCAACCCTGCGAGACCCCACTCTAGGAGCTCTTCCTGTGCTCTTTCCGCATTTCCAGGAAACTTACGAGCAATGTGCACCTCTGTGCGTCGAGGTATCAGCTCCATGACAGGTGCTGGCACGAGCTTGTCGGCAAGTATAAGGTCGGCGGTGACAATGGCTTTGTATGTGGCTCTGGTGAGAAGATCGGGGTTACCAGGGCCAGAACCAGCAAGTACAATACGTGCTTTTCTCCGCCTGTTGTCAAGCACAGCTGGGTCAAGACCTGATTTCTCAGAGTTGCTGTAACTTTGCAGAACAGTATCCACATCTGCATCTGTGACAGCAGCCAGTCGTTGTAATGGCCAATATTCGCATATCTGTGCCAGCCAGCGCATCCTTCTTGTCCTTGCAGCCTCAGCATCTTCTGGTGTAATGAGTTTGTTAAACGTTGCGTTTTGTCCAGCATCATCTTCTTCAGCCTCTAGGTCCATTGATAGTTCTGCTGCGTGATCTTCCTCCCAAATCTTGCGCCGCATAGTCCCTAGCCTGTCAACAGCTACGCCCAGACCGTGTGGTAGTGTGGCAGAAAGCTCCCGTCGAATCCTAGTAGCCAGCTTGCAGCCTTTGCCTGAGGTCGTGACACCAATCTGTAGAGGCCCATCTGAATATGTCGAGAGAAGAGTGAACGTGGACAGGTTGGCTGCATCGGCGACATTGACTGGGATTCGAAACCGTCGGCACAGAGTAGAGATACGAATGCCTGAGATCACCTGTCAGTATACTGCTGTTCTAGGAGGGTTGGCGGCTTCCTTACTCAATGGATGACGAGCCCCCAAGGTCACAAATACGCAATCCACCACATTGTCTACTTCTTCCCTGCCCAGTGTCTTCAGATCCTCTTCCTGGAACTCGCGCTGGATCCAGTCGACCTCCTTCTCCTCTATTCGTTTCACCAGGCCATAGTGTAATTCCGCGTCAGCCGGGGCAATGAGCTTGGCCACTGCGCCGACTTCTAGAGACTTTGTACATCTTGCGCCGGCTAGTGGGTTGGATCCAATGATAAGGTGGACATGTCGAGTCGAGTCTACAGCGGTAAGCAAAGCAGGTAGCATCTTTCGATGAATATCTTATGCTGGAGGAGAGGAAGATCAAGAGTTGGCCAAGTGATATATACTCATGGCTGAAGGCGTGCCGGTCTCGGTGTGTATGAAACAATTTGTTGAAGGTGGCAAGCGCCAAGGCTTTGATAACAACGGCGAGAAAGATCGACGATCGACAGGAACACTGCCCTTCCGAGGAGGAGTAACCATAACTTTATTTCTCCACAGTTGATAAAGCAAATGGGGATTTGGAGAAGCATGATGGTGTTGTTGCAGTGATAATATCGTGGTATTCTAGTGTGTTCAAGCTCACTCATCCTTACCCATAACTATATCCAGTGCTCTCCTACTCATAGCAGTACTGTGCTCCAAAGCACTCAATTTAGCCATGACTGCTAGCAGACTTGGGTCTATACTTTCTACTCGCAACTTCTCTCTTACCCTCACCTCATGGCCTTGGTATTGATACGTCTGTCCGACTTCGTCGTGGATTGGTGCGGCAGCAGCGCCTATAGCCAGAGCAAATCTTTCACGAAAGCCGAAGCCACTCAGAGAACCAGCTGGTGCTGTTGCCCCTGCAGCTTCGAGTGTTCTTACTTCAAGTACAAGAGCTGCATCTGCAATGGACATTTGAAAAGATAGATTGCGAGGGAAGGCTGAGTCGAAGATCTGAAACTCAAGATTAGTGACAGCTACTCGCTCGATTGATCGTACAATGCAAACCTTTTCGTCGATTGGGTTCTCCCACCACGACTTCTGCCCAGTTTCTCCTTTGAGCGTCTGCTTTGCTTCTAGTATATTGTCGTAAAGTAGTCGTAGTTGGCCAGCAATGAAGTTGGCGTCGTTGCTGTTTCCTGCCCACCTCGTCACGTCAATGACATCGAGTGAAGCATTTATCAATGTCCTAGCACTTGTGAGCTCCTCCAGCACAAATGTCGGAGCAGTCGGAGCAGTGGATATAGAGAGTCGATTGCTGTTGGCACCTTTTGGTGGAAGCAAGCCTGGCAGTCTCAGATTGATATCCTGTTATATAAAGTGAGCAGATGAAGGTTGAAGTCATTTCAGATGGGTTGCGTGCATACACCCTTGACAAGACGAGTGCCAATTCGCGTTACATATCCTTTTAAGCTTTCTGATCGTTGCGACGACAATACCAATGTGGAAGGACCTTTTTCAGGAGATAGTAGAGCAGCACATTCTTCAAGACCAGCTTTGAACGAAGCAAACGTGTCTTTCAATGATTCAAGCAGCCATTCTAATTCTCGAGTCTATGTACACTGCTAATCAGCCAACGCAAGATATGAAGCACCATTGCTTAAAGTAAGACATACGAGAGACTCTGTTTCCTTCCGTAGTAGTTCTTGAGGATCGATTGGGGGCCATATGGCTGTTGACATAGCTGTATCTTTCAGTCGCGCAGCTTTCACGTTCTTCTATGTCCGCTTCGTCGCAATCTTGTGATTGTCCGTCCTTCCGCTACTACCAACGCTTGTTTTCTTCTTCTGCTTGTTGCCCAGGTTGATGTTGCTCGGCTCTGAGCTGATTCCACCTGTTGCGCGTGTCCTGTTCTTGCTGCTTCCGTGCCACCAGTCTCGCGCGTGCTGCAGCGTTGCGCTTGCTGTCTGCTTCGAACAATGTCTCGGCAAAGTACCAAGTGCCCTCTAATAACACTGGCCAGTACCACTTACTGGTGAGGAATCTTTAGATGGCGACAGGTACAGGGTGCATGAGGAAGATGACTCAAGATACTGGTTTGGGGAAGAGATGATTGAGCGAGTCATAACAGTAGATAAACCTTCACAACAGCGTTTCAAGTTTGTTCCAGATAAGGTAGGGTAGTGATTGGAAGGAGCACCCGAATTGTGACGACGGAGATACTGGCATACTGCCAAACAATCATGCGAGCACGAATTAGTACGCAAGTTCACTTGCTTCAAAATTACTTAAGCTTCCTATCCAGTGGTCTAGTTGTCTGTAGTCTAGCCCGGCCTTGTATAAGAACAGCTCCAAAGCGGCCTTCAGGTTTGACAACATTAGATGTGCAGGGCCAGAAGACAGGCTGAATGTCTTTCAGCCACACGAACCGTGAACGACGAGTGCGAGATGACGACAGAGAGGAGAACACAGCACAGAATCGGTACGAGAGAAGGCGAAGAAACCAGGTCGCAAGGCCTTAAGGCAAGTCAAGCCACAGCGGAAAAGGTCTGTACTGTCACGAGCTCAAAATCGTCCCACCATGCAGCTAAGCGACCGTCTGGGTCGTCCTCGATGCGCTTGAGCTCCAACTTCCCCGCTTCCAAAGATGACCCCGTTACCAGAGACCAATGCACTTAGCCGCACAAAAGCATGTCTCTTCTCTGCATGGAAGATACAGGTTGTGAGCATCGCAACATCATCTGTAAGCTAGCGGTAAACAGTGCCTTTCCAATGGACTGTCATACGAGTGCGCTACTCTCATCTAAAATTAAGCAGCACCGAGTTGTCGCAGTAACCGTGACGGGTGTACGAAAAGCCATGATGCCCAGGCTGGCTAGTTGCTTTGGAACCCAGGCCCCACAAATTTCTGCCGTGCTAGCTCTTCAATTGGGCGATGACCAAAACCGTCTACAAGAACAAGACCTCAGCCTCCGTCCACACGAGCTTCTCTTCACTTCTCACCTGTTTCTGTCTGTCTCTGCCAACTGGTTATCATTCATAACCTTTTCTCATCTCAACCTCACCATATCTCTCTCATCTACAGTCTAAATTCATCACAATGGCTGGTGGTGCTAGTAAGTGATTTTACCCAGCCACATCAGTGCATTGTCCAGCACCACGACGTCGTACTGTCGCTGACCGCATCACTTCTCGCAGGACCATTTCTCAGCTTGTTAGCTCTCATCCTGCTTGCAGGTGGTTGTCTTCTCTCCTTCTTTATCGTCTTATCGGGTGGTGTCAATGGCAGTCCCATCAACAAGGTCTACTTCTTAGAGGCTGCCACTGGTGGTATTGGAAACTCACCTCCGACCGCGGCATGGACCTGGAACGCTGTTTGCACATACACGGGAGGACTGACCTCAGCTTGCCGAAAGGCTCAAGCTGCACCTCCCTTCGACCCCACAAGAAACTTCGGCACAACCACTGGCTTGCCAGCATCATTTGCCTCGTACGTATGGGTCATATCCCTTGCTGCACGCTTCATTCGTTGACAATTGGCGCTTTTCATAGATCTAGCGGCTTCTACTATGCCATGTCCAAGGCCTCGTGGGCTCTCTACCTCGTCGCTCTCTTCTTCGGTGTTATGGCTCTTCTCACTGGAATCCTAGCCTTATGCAGCCGTCTCTTTGCCTTCTTGGCCTCTTTCACAACCTTCTTGGCTATGATCATTCAAGCTGCCGCCGCTGCAGTCATGACGTACGTTGAATGTCCCATATTGTGGTTGTAATACATCTGCTGACCATATTCTACAGTGCCTGGACAGTACAAGCTCGCAACGCCTTCCGCGCTGGAGGTATCAACGCTAACCTCGGTCGCTACGCCTATGGTTTCACCTGGGCAACATTTGTGTGCTTCTTCCTCGCCATGATTCTATTCTGCTGCGGTGGTGCTGCCAAAAAGAAGGACCACACCGACGACGATATGCCAAGAGAAGAGAGGGAAAAGACCGGCTTCTTTGCCAGGAACAAGACGACGAACCAAGATAATGTTGGTGGCGTCGGTGTCAAGGACGACTACTCATAAAGGACTGGCTGAACAAATCGTCGACTACCTTAGAAACTGATCGACTAAGAAAAAAGCATATTCCGGTTGTCTTCGTGTAGAGACCTTTTTTCGTATATTTTGGCAGTTGAGCCTGATTGACTGCACGAGCACGGGGGACGTATTGACCATGCTATTGGATCTATCTCTCGAGTCTCCATGGATCGAGCAGCAGGGAAGGATTACCGGAGTTTCGCTTCATTTGATACCATGTGTTTTGCGAAAGTAACATCTTGCTTATGCGAGGAAGAGTGGTATGCCCTTGTTGGCTCGAACACACTCGCTACCTACAAGATTTTACATAATGCTATTCTAACAATTTAATGCACATATCTTTATCTTTTGAGCAATCGCTTCCACGATTATAGTGCTCATCCTAGTGTTGATAATGCTAGCTCACCACGACGTCCGTGTTCAACATTAATAGGTTCGGTAGTCAATAGGAAGTCGACTGCTCACAGGCAGGTGGTGTGTACTAAGGTGATCACAGATGTGGGACAATGTTATCTATCGTTTATTGAGCTGTTTACCAGGTATGCTCGCTCGTGCTGTTGGTCATTGACACTTCGCAAACATGAATATAATATTAAGGTCTGAGACCCTTCAGACCTGGGCATATAGTTTGCTGGTCAAAGTGTCAAATGGCATGGGCTATGGCAGGATTTTGGAAGACACAGCTCGGTGGAAAGGAAGCTCTACTCGGTCTCGGGACATACGTACGCCGAACAGACATCACATGCAAGATCTGAAACATTTATTTTGGATCATCCAGAAGTCACTAAGTTTGTTTATCGAGTCAACAAAGACTGGCCAGTATGCGGACCTCTACTGTGAAGGTGGTACTGAGCCTCTCATGCCGTCAGCGTCTCCTGTCCCAGCTCCGTCATGCCTGGCGACCTGCACCACGGCAGCTTGACGGCTTTGCCACAACACGCACTGTTCGCGCATACAGCAGCAGCAGCAAACGACCAAGCAGCAATGGAGACTCTACCGCCAACAGCAACAAGATTGAAGACGACAAAGTAGAGCACGGAATAGAGATAGAAGCTGAGGAGCATCTAGGACTTGACATAGATGCACCAAGCAACACCACCATTGCGCCGGCGCGAACAATAAGTGATGTCGTGCGAGCGGCACGTCAAGAGTTTGGGGAGCATTTGCCAGAAGGAATACTCAACGATGAAGAATACAAGATATATGAAAGACTGTATGGTCCGCCGAGGCCGATTGAATCCATCGAAGAGACAGAAGCCGCAGAGGTTGAGATGGCAGAACCCGATCCAGCATTATTCAGAAAGGCCGAGGACGGTTCGTGGGAGGAGATAGAGCACGTAGAGCAAGAAGAACCCAACCTAGACGATGTTGTGCTGGGCGGGACGACTCATCAAGAAGACTTAGACGCAACACTAGGCAGCAATCGAAATACTCGCAAGGAAAAGAAAGAAAGCCAGGCCGACGACAGACTGCAGAGAGACATAGCAGCCGCAATGCAAGAACGCAAGGCTCCGAGGCGTGTACAATCGGACGAGACATTGTCACAAATGATGGAAGACATGCATGCCGAATTTGCTGAAGAGGTTGGCGGTCGTTATAACGAGGCCGAGTTTGTGCGTACGCATCCTTTCACCGTAGCGAATCGCTTCTCGACGTCGCCTTCGACCCTACAGATACCTTACGACGATATGGTTGCCCCAGTATCATCTCTGTTATCTAAATTGTCGAACAAGCATATCGATGAAGCAGCAGCTGCTGCATTTGGTGGTCCAGCCCTACCATATGCCACTGGCTCACCATTATCATCAAAGACTATGCCACAAAAACCAATTCCGCTTGGCCCAGGGCAAAACCGCATGACAGAGATGGAGGCAGATGTGTATACCGCCACAATCATGCCAGGCGCTTTTGCTGCTTGTACTAGCGTATTGGTAGAGCTTCGAAAGCGGCTCGGTAGCGAATGGCTTCAAGGCTTGCTTCAGAAGGAGGAAGGCCCGCGAGTACTCGACGTCGGGGCAGGAGGTGCAGGTGTTCTTGCCTGGCGCGAAGTACTAAAGGCAGAGTGGAAGCGGATGCATAATATTGAGCCGCCGGTCAGGAGAAGGTGGACAGAGCCAGCCGAGAAAGAAAGTGGGAATGAGAAAGCGGCCGATACACCTGAGGACGTCACAGCTCTGAATCCAGCAGTGCCGTATGGTAAAGCTACGGTCTTGACAAGCTCACCAGCGCTACAACACCGAGCAAGTGTCCTCCTCGAAAACACCACATTCCTTCCACGCCTACCAGATTATGTGCATGCGCAACGTGACGAGGACGTGCAGCGCAAGCGATACGATATCATCATCGCACCCTACAGTCTTTGGCACATCGCAGAAGGCTATGAGCGTCGCCAACGTGTGTTGAATCTGTGGAGCCTGCTTGACCCCAACGGTGGTGTACTAATATTGCTCGAAAAGGGCGTACCACGCGGATTCGAAGTAATTGCAGATGCAAGACAGTACTTGTTGGGAGAGCTGTTCGAAGGCGGCAAAGAAGCCATGAACCCAAAAAGCAAATCTGGAGCTGAAACTTCTATGCTGGACGAGTCTGATGCAGCGTCACAAGAGTTACGCCAAACATTGAGAGAGAGCCGACAAGCTCCAGGTCGTATTCTCGCGCCTTGCACGAATCACAATAAGTGTCCTATGTACCTAATTCCTGGAGTAAGTCATCAGAGGAAAGACTGGTGTCACTTTCAACAACGATATATTCGTCCTCCGTATCTGCAGCGCCTGCTTGGCGGTAAAGATCGAAACCACGAAGATGTGAACTTTAGCTACGTTGCTGTTCAAAAAGGTGTTTCATTCGAGACCGACAATGAGGGAAGAAAGATCAAGCGTGGTGATTCAGCTACAGATCGAGCCTTCCAAGGATATGACCTTGGAGACGCCGAGCTAGCCGCAAACGACAGCACTTCCGCCCCTACAAACGAAGCAACTTCCACCAACGTGGGCACAGAAGACACTCCTACCTCCCAACCCACGAACTACCCGAATTCCCTCACCCTTCCCCGCCTCATCTTCCCACCACTCAAAAAGCCCGGTCACGTCATCCTAGATGTCTGCACCCCTTCCGGAACACTCGAACGCTGGTCCGTCTCCCGCAGCTACGGCAAGCAAGCCTACCACGACGCCCGCAAATCAAAATGGGGTGACCTGTGGGCTTTGGGCGCCCGTCAACGTCAAGCAAGGCGAGTGAGACTAGGCAAGGAACACCTGCAACACGGCTTGGGTGTGGGCAGGGGAATGGAGAGCTATCTAAAGGCTGTGGAGCAAGATGGAGGTGATGCGCCGAAGCGGAAGAAGGGACCTGCAAAGGATGTGAAAGGCCGTAGTAGGACTACTATGTCTGGTGAGGGCGAGGAAGATGCGCTGAGTGGGAAGGAGAGGAGGACGCAGAAGGTTAGGGAGCAGAAGGTGAAGGGACGCGAGAAGGCGAGGCAGAGGAGACGGCAGGAGACCAAGGAACTTTTTAGAAATGTAGAATCGTAGACTAAGACAAGGTGTTAGATGCTTTGTAAAGCAGTAGTTACTCTCTATAATACTATCTACTATCTTCTGGTCTGAATTCTCTCGCGTGAATAAAATACCCTATTACCGGGCACATTTCCGTCATCAAGATAGGAAGACCTCCGATTCGTCGATTTGCCACGTAGGTGCCGGAAGCGCACCCTGCTTTCTTGCTTTCTTGAGATATCGTCGTCCTCAACAGATACTCTAAACTCGAGTGTTGTGTTGCAAGAAATATGTTCCGGGTATCACCAATCGCGAGGTAGCCCTAAGTTTCTAGGACGCACGGGTTTGTATCATCAATGCCATGGCTTCACAGGTGGATGTCGAGGCCATGAGTCCCACCGCGCGAGCGCGTTATGAGAAGAAAAGAGAGAGGGAATTCTATACGTATGTTGAAATATGTCTAAGCCAATGGTTCGCTTCATGGTACTCACACATACCGTAAAGATACTACGAGCCCTTTCGAGTGTTATGCGGAGGCTCAAAAGAAAAGTTTACCGACCTTAACTCGCCAGAAGCTGTTGCTGCACATCAAGCATGCTCGTCGCCAGACAAAGCTCTGACAGCATTCTGCCAATTGGCAGCAGTAAGGTTACAGATGCGTAGAGGTCTGTTGTGTCTACTCTTTGTTTGCAATTGTTCATGGTGTTGATAGCGTCACTTACAGCAATGTTATTCTTCTTCGACAGCGACTATGCCTATATCTTGGCTGAAGCTACACAAACGTTGTCGTTGCGTCGTGACAGTCTTCATGACGAGGGCGATGATCTATGGCTTGGAAGAACTGTGATTCCTCGTGGGCACTCAGTTTGCGAAGAGACTGCTTTACTTGGAAAAGCAAGCACACTGCATGTGATTAATAACCTTGCCAACGACACAAGATTCTGTGATAGGGCATATGTGAAGAATGGACCTACTGCTCGGTAAGATAATGAATATATGTCGGCAATATGTATAGCAACGATATAATTGCTGATTTCGTCTCGTTTTGACAAAGATTCTATGCTGGTGTACCCATCACCACGCCTCGAGGAATAAATATTGGTGCCTTTGTGAGTTCTAACGAAGCGTGTAACGACTATTTACTTGCTAATCGTTGCAGTGGTAAGCAAACTCAGAATTGATACAGTCGACACGCCCATCTATACTGATGATCGGTTAGCGTTCTAGACGACAAACCTCATGACGGACTTGACGAAAAGAGCCAAACTTTCATGCAGGAAATGAGTGTAACCATCATGGATCATCTGGAAATGATTCGTCTCAAGGCCGAGCATCGTAGACTATCGAATATGACGACCGGATTGGCGGACTTTGTACGGGAAACTGGAGGTAATCAGCAGAAAAAAGCGGCACAAAACGTGTCACCTTCAAATCATCAAACTGGAAATGCACCCCCACAACTTCAGAGCACTCCCTCGCGGGCTGATGAAGCAAGTCAAGCCCAACGAGTGCATTATGAGCAAGAAATTGACGCCACAGACTTCGCATCTACAGACACGAGACGGACGTCCAGTACACGTATTGATGAGAGCAGTGACAATACAGAATACAGCTATCGTGATCGCACCATAAGACAAACAATGAGTCGAGCAGCAGCCTTCATCAAAGATGCGCTGGACGCTGATGGCGTTATGTTTGCTGATGCCTCGCTATTAGGTTTCGGTCGTAACGCGAGTGTGCAATTAGAACAAGCAAACAGCACGGAGAATACTGATGGGGAACATACTGGCAGCGACACAGATCTTGGTGCGCAAACTGATGAGCTTATCGCCGATGACGAAGCATGTCTAAGTCTCGGATTCTCGTCTGCTGATGACAAGACATCAGAAACACCTCTGATATCACACCGCTTGCTGCAATCCGTGCTGAAGCATCATGGAAGTGGAAAGATATGGAGCTTTTCAGGAGACAACGAGTATCACTCGGATAGTACTACACCATCTGCTGACGTCCATCGTCCAGACTCAACCAGGACGACCAGCTACAAATTCGACTCATCACCGAAAAGTAAGCGAAAAGACACCTCGAAATCAATGTTGGGCAAGACTTTGTCAGAACTGTTCCCAAGAGTGCGCAGTCTAATGGTGCTCGGTTTGTGGGATCCCGTGCGTGCAAAGTGGTCATCTCTCTGCATTGTATGGTCACTCTCACCAACGCGGCTCTTTTCGGCTCAGGACGATCTCAACTATGTCCAAGTCTGGAACGATATAATAACAGCGCAGCTTGGCCGGTTGGATGTAGAGATTGCCAGTAAGGCTAAATCAGATTTCATCTCTAGTATTAGCCATGAGTTACGCTCTCGTATGTTCAATAAATCTACCTTTAACCCTGATGAATATGGCTGACCAGGTTTCTCATCCTTAGCTTTGCATGGTATTCTTGGGACGGTGGAGATTCTACAAGAAGAAATAAGCGACCCGGAACTTGCAAGCATGGTCAACGCTATTGATGTCAGTGGCCGAACACTCTCTGATATCGTCGAGTCTCTACTTGGGTATTCTAAAATCAACACTACGGCACAACTTGAAGGGCGTTCGCGTATCTTGGCGGGAAAGAACAAGTCGGGAATCCAACTTGATGCTGATGTAGAGCTTGGGAAGCTCACGGAAGAGGTCAGTGATACCATCTTACCTATGTTAATTGCATCATACTCACAACGCTAGGTCATTGAGAGTGCAGTATACTCATATGCTTTGCGTGTTAAAGCTGTTCATCGCGTCACTACCATACTTGATATTGACAGATCCGTTGGCGGATCTTGGAGGTGCAGAATCGCTATAGGTGCTTGGAAACGTGTGTGTATCAATCTGGTGTGTAACTTTCCCGCGTGCGTATGATGATCTGGACTAATGTTCTCGTTCAGGTGCAAAACGCATTGAAATATACCAGCGAAGGACACATACACGTCTCACTCAAGATGCTGCCAGCAAACGGTGGACGTCGACGAGCGTCAGCTCTGCTAACTATTGCAGATAGTGGCAAGGGAATGTCGCGAGAATTTCTCGACCATCAACTGTTCCGCGCTTTCACACAAGAGGACGACCTCACAGAAGGTACAGGTCTTGGAATGAGTATGGTTGGCAAGATTGTCAAAGGCTTAGGCGGCGAGATTAAAGTTCAAAGCGAGAAGGACCGCGGCACAATCGTGAGTGTGACAGTCCCGCTGGAAGTGAGCCCATACGACAAAAAGCTTGCTGTTGAGGAACTACAGCGCACCACTACAGCATCTCATCTGCCCACGATCCTGGTCGATTTTCTAGGCTACCCATTACAGGAAGGTAGTGGCTCACTGGACAATGCACACAAATTACAGATCTCAACATTGCGCAAGACATGCAAAGAGTCCCTCAATCTGTTTGTGCCACTCCCTAGCTGGGCTCTTTCGACTGACGCCACTCTCGCACTTATCCTCGAAACAGATGCGCCCCAATTACTACGACTTCTGCAATCTGAACCCATTGACCCTTCGGAAGTCGCGGCCCTTGACCTCATCAGATCCAGACCGCTGGTGGTCATTTGTAAAAACTACCTCTCCGCACGTCGTCTCAAAGCTTCCCCGATTGTGCAGTTATTGCATGGCAAAGTTGAGTATGTGTCGCAACCATGTGGTCCGGAAAGACTTGGTAGTGCTTTCCGAAATTGTCTGGACAGTGTGGTGAGCGACAACATTCGTCCAAAAGCCGCTACTGCGCATTCAGATTCGTCCGACTCGCTGCCGCAGGAAGCACTGCTGCATCTTACAGAGAGCGAGGAGAAACCGGAAGACCTTTCGCTACCACATGTGATAATTCTCGAGAAGCAGAACCCATTAGCAGACCTCCATCAACCCACTGAAAGTATTGCTTACACCTTGCCTTCACGATTGGCCAGGACAAGCTCTCCCCAGTTCACGAATAAAGTCGATCAACCGCCTGAAGCAGCGGTACCTCAACCACAACTAAACACCAAAGAACAGGATAAGCTCCCACTACTGCTTGTAGATGACAATGTATGTGAAACGAAACGGCACTCTTCCTTCTTATCCACTGACACAAAAACACACAGGCAATAAATCTCCAACTTCTTACTGCATACGCTAAGAAAAACGGCCACAAATTCGCCCTCGCACATGACGGCCTGGAAGCATTCGAAGCATATAAAGCAGCTACACACGCAGACATTTCTGATCTCGACCGTGCCGTAATTGCCGCCGCGAGTACACCTTATAGCAGTGGTGCACGCCTAGTCAAACCAGCCGTCATTCTGCTGGACTTGTGTATGTAGCACGACCTAACCTACGCCAACCCAATCCAACACAACATAATGCTTACTTACTTGCACCTTTGCTAATTCTCTTCCATTTACAGCCATGCCAATAATGTCGGGCTTCGAATCAGCACGCCACATTCGCAGCTTCGAACGCAAATACAACATCACTCCACCCGTCACAATCATTGCGCTTACCGGCTTAGGCTCTGCTGAGGCGCTGAGAGAGGCGCATCAATGCGGAATCAATCTGTATCTAACGAAACCAGTTAGATTGAAGGAGCTTACGAGAATATTGGGGGAGATTAGAGATGGTGTGGTTAGCACAATGAAAATGGAAGGGGACGGTGAGGTGGTGTAGTTGAAATATTTGGAGTTGGACATCTCTTGTACGTGATGGAGGGAACCTACCGCTGGACTCGGCTGGGCTGAAATTCATCACCAAACTGGCAAGCCTTCAGGATCTCAGGTTGGGGTTGGTGTTGACTGGGTCTGAAACGACGGACTTGGCATGTGTATATCTGTAAAAATACAGTCGAGAGCTCTTATAGCCCCGGAAAGGGACGAGCAGCAACACGTTGATCTCGAGTATATCGAGCACTGATTAGGCTGCTTATATCTGTGGCAAAATTGGAGCACGGCCAGAATGAGACAACATACCCCCCCGGGAGTTGATGATGTGTACAATAAGCACAGCCAGAACCTTTTCAAGGTCTTTTCAAGGAAACGTTATCGAATTGTGCACGTTCTCCTGTCGTTGAAAACGTCTACCCCTGGACCCCCATATCATTCGTGGTTGAGGTGTGTGTGTTCCAGAAGTAATTCAAACTTAGTGTTTGTTGCGTCAGTGGTGTTTCAGATTCGAGTGATGTTTGGACATCAGAAATAACATGAGCCCCGTGAGTTGCGACAAAAGCCTTTTCTCATCGCTCAACCTCAACAAAACCCCCAGGCGGCACGAAAGAGTTTCAGTAGTAGTGAGTTGTTTTGGCTTTTCGATGAGAGTGCGAATCCTTCAATGTCCCACAGCCGCTTTATCCGTGTCGACGAACGAAACCATTCTAAAACTCAAAAACCAGCCAAGGTTGACGTAAAAACATGGGGGACGAATGGCTTACCCCGCTATAGAGGCCGTGTAGTATATTCAGCTTTGTTTCAGCTGAATCTGATATGATCATTGTGACTTTCAGTATAAACACTCGATAGTTTTTTTTGGGAACCTCTACCACCGCATAGTGAAAATTAGTGCAGTGATATCAGCCCGTCAACCTTTTTTGATCACCTTTGCGTTGTCCAGGCAAGCCAGGAACGCACGTTCAGCAAGGTCCATAGACTACCACTACCACTACCACGACCACAACCCCTTCCTGTCCACCACCAACACCACAACACACCCAACACCCCCTTCCCCCCAACAATGTCCTCAGGCAGTCAAGGCAACAACGGCACCCTCGTCGTCGCCGGCCCGGACACAATCCAAGTCGCCGACTTCTACGTGCACGCCTCAATCCTGCACCCCCTCGTCATCGGCTCCATCGCAATCATCGTCCTCTTCTCCGGCCTTCGCTTCATCTCCAACCGCTCCATCGCCGCCATGAACGTAACCGACTGGATCGCCAACGTCGCCATCGGGTCCACCCTGGCTGGCATCGTCAACGGAAACTCCCTGGTCCGCGGCCTGCTCGCCCTCTGCACGATTCTAGGCTTTCAATGGCTGACCAGTTTCGTGGGCGCGCATCTCCCTGCGCGCCACGTCTGGATCCTGTCGAGTCCGCCGCTGATTATCGCGTTTCGGGGGAAGTTGCTGGATAAGGTGCTTGCGAAGCATCGGATTAGTATCAGTGATTTCTATGTCGCGCTGAGGCAGCAGAAAGTCGTGGCGGTGAGGGAAGTCGAGTGTGTGTTTATTGAGGCGAATGGTAGCTTCAGTGTGTATTTGCAGAAGGAGGTTAGAGAGACGAAGTTGGAGGATCGGGGTGTGCTGTTGCAGGTCCCGGCGTATAAGGCCCTTTGTCAGGATTGGGATGAGCGGCATATGTGTGAGAAGCCAGGGAAGGAGGAGAATGGGGCTCAGTGTAAGGGCTGTGATGATGAGCAGAATGAGCTGGCGAATGATACTTGTTAGGTGGAGTTGGTGAGTGCATGTTGGTTTTGAAGATAATGCTTAATGATGATAATAATGAATAAGTGGCACGAAAGTCTTGGGACAGGTCTTTTACAGCAGAGAATCAATACAGCTCAAGGCACTCTTAGTGGAGAAGCGACGAAAATGTGAGGTAGATGTAGTACAATTTCATACATCCCCAAGGCTTGGTATTTTTATCTTTTAAAAAGTGACCCAGAGAAAAAAAGTTGTGGAGATTGCCGGGGGGGTTTTCGTTCAGTGATGCCTCCAGTTATCCGTTTCTTCATGCTCCATCGTTTTGTGTTTCTGTCGTCCATGCTCCTTGTTCGGACGTGTAGTAGACAGCATGGAATTTATCTGGTAAGCCGGGTGTGTTTGTTGCTTGCTTGTACTAAATTAGTTGTTTTGCTGCCCGTAAGGAAGCTAGCTCTTGTCTACTACTATCGCTCGCTTGAGAGCCGAACCGTGCGGTTGAGAGCACACGGGCGTGAAACTCAAAAAGAGTATCATGTGAGCAGGCGATGTCGATGTCAGAGGTCTTGCGTTGACGACCCCACCGGACCAGAGCTGCATCACCGATGAGGAAGAACGAGGAGCGAAGCGGATGCAGCAGGAGAGAAGAGGAGACTCCGAAGCATTCCCGTAGTGCTTGCGAGAGAGTTGGTGACAAGCATGTTGACAGCTGTAGTGGTGAAGGACGTATGAATTCCTGGAGAAGAACTTTGAAAACGACTTTGGACTCGGACGTTTCTCACTTGCAATCGTTTCGTGCGGAGTGAATGCTGTGTAACGTACTTTCAAGTTTCCAATGATGGAGATGACTTAATCATCTACTCTTCTCTCCAATCCTTCTTTTGAAAAATCGTCCTATACCCACTTCCTTGAAAACTACCTGGGTTTTCTATTCGGGTATGCATTTCACATCAGTCTTAAGTTCTATAATTATGTTGAGTCTCGTCATTCACACAGCACTCCTCTGCCTCTCTTTCGAGATCATGTGTATACCAGGCAAAGGAAGACGTGACATAGCACTAAGCATGACATGCAAGACTACAGTACAGGAGGTGAGATTAAGAGCCAGAACTTGACCGAATATAAGCGTACCATGACTATTCGAGCAAGACTGGGATGAGGAGTAGAGTTGAGATACAAGGACGAGGGATGATAATAGGTAACACTGGGAGCGAAAGTCGAAAGGGTTTGGGTTTTCTCAATTTCTCGCCGATTTAGTGCTTGGATGAGTCTTTTGTTGCCTCGTTATCTGCCGATATGTTATTGAGAAATGGATGGAGTTATTGAGATTAGTGTTGCTGGCGAGATGGCGCTGTGTTTGATTGTCTTCTGCCTTTGTGTTGAATGTGATTGTAATGTCATACTTTGTAACAGTGGAGTTGTAGTTTCTTATGGACGTCTCATTTTGCATTTTGCTGATGTTACTGCTGACAGCTCGCCGCCTTTGTCCAGTGCTGTAAACCCTGTTATACAGACTCGACCTTCTTCAACGCAACCTCTACCACCTATCTTCAACGCTGTCAGCGCACATTTCCAACACCTCTTCACATTTGGTTAACAACAGATGTCTCTTCTTGGAACAAACCACATTGCCTCTCCATACTAAACCTCTCATAACATGCGAATCAAATATCCTGCCTTCTTTCTTTCCTACATGACACTACACCCACTATCCTCCTTCCCACCCTTCTTCGGTTGTACTTTTAGTGCTACACGAGCCGCTTCCGTAAACGCCTCATTGACGCCTCGATTCTTCATTGCCGAGCATTCTACGAAGCAATCTTGTTAGCAATTTCATCTTCTTTTTATTCGATCAACTCATCATCCCCAAACTCACCAAGATATCTCAGCGCCTGTATCCGCTTCGCCACATCCAATCCCTGCTGATAACTCAAACACCTCTTCCCCTCTCCCTCCACCACCTCACCCTCCCCCTCACCCGTCCTCAAATCACACTTTAGCGCCACAAGCACCAATTCCACACCCGGACAGTTCTCCAAAATCTCGCCTACCCATTTACTCTCCACATTCTCCAGACTATCCGGATTATCCACACTAAAACAAAGCATAATCGCATGCGTATCATCATAAGATAGACTTCGCAGACGGTCGAACTCTTCTTGGCCCGCGGTGTCCCATAAGGAGAGCTCGATGTGCGTGTTGTCGATGAAGATGTCGTGGACGTAGTTTTCGAAGACGGTGGGCTCGTAGACGGTGGGGAAGTAGCCGCGGGTGAAGACGTTGAGGAGGGAGGTTTTGCCCGAGGCGCCGTCGCCGAGGAGGACGAGTTTGCGTTGGAGGGTTTTGGAGGGGCCGCAGAGGGGCATTGTTGTGTTGGCTTGGGTTGGGTGAACTGGTCGTGGTTGGTTGATTTGGTTGTGGTTGGTTGGATAGTGTTGTGCTGAGATGTGCTAGTGTTGCTTTTGGCGGAGCTTGCTTTGTTGCTTCTTTTGCTTCTGCTGCTCGCTACTGTCTGTCTTATACCCGATGCGATGCGATGCGATCTTGAGAAAGTAGAGATCAAGCCTACCAAGTTTCAGATCTGACAGAAGTGATGCGCCAGCGCTATTCGTTCAAGTCTTCTTTGGTGCAAAGACTTATTTCAACGTCAAGTCAATTGAGACCGTGGAGCATGTACGCGCACGTCAATGATAGAACAGCGCGAAGATGTGAACAGATTCGAGGCGAGGTCGCTTTATCTGACTAAAAAGTGTAAAGTTCAGATCTGGATCTCGATAGATAGATTGAGTTGGACCGAGATCGGAAATGGCGAAGAATGGTGATGAAATGGAAAGAGCGAGGGGACTGGAAGAAGAATATGATGAGGAGGCGACGCGAGGTTGTCTTGTGTACAAAGCAGTAATGTAGCGGGGAAATGTGGATGATGTTGGTCGGACTCGGTCTTGGATCTTGATTTGGCGTGGTCGGGTAAAAGTGGCTGAATCTTGGTTTGGTGGAGACGACGACGGGGCAACTGTAACAAGACATCGAAAGGACACGCGAAGGTATATCTTTCAGTCTTCATGGTTTCTGTTCATCAAGGTGTAACTGAATTTGTGCCAGGTGTCTATTCAAGAGTGCCCTGCATCTCGTCTCATGCTCGCTTCACACTTCTAAACCATCCCCAAACTCTTTCATCTATCACACCCAGTTATGCCACGCATCCATGCTATCTTTCCCACCACACACCGACCCCACCAAAGGCGTATCAACAGGCGGAGCAGGCGAAGTGAACACACTAACCGTCGTCTTCTTCCTAACTCCATCTTTCAAAGCAGCCTCAAAGCCATCAGCTTTCATGCTGTTCGCGGACATGTTCGGTCCAAAGGTGCGACTGTTGACCGAGGAACGAAAGTCCAGAGCGCCTTTGCCGGTAATGACGGTTGTGTTGCCGAGATGTGGTGGTGTGCTTGAGTTGTAGAAGGGCATGGGGTAAGAGATGTCCTTGGTGCTGATGCCTGTGGTGGAAGGGGAAGTTGAGGTGTGACAGGTGAGAATGTAGAGGACTACAAGCGACCAACCGGTAGAGGCTGAAAGGGCCGCTGCAACGAGGTGGGCTGTTGTAGAAGGTGTTGTGCTGGTGACTGATATGAGGCGGACGATTGTGAGTGGAAGCGTCAACATGACATAGATGTATGGGTAGAGGAGCATGGTGTGATTGTTTCCACCGAGATGAGAGCGGTGAAGTTCGTCGCGACAAGATGAATGAGTCCCGAACAACCTGCTATTTGCGACATGATGGATCATGCAGACAATGCAAATGGTGATTATGCCAAACTGTCAAGCATTAGTAAGTACGCCGATACAATCACGGTAGGTCAGAACATACCGCGTCAAGGAAGAGCTAAAACCAGTGTAACCACAAGCGCTCAGCTCCATACTTCTGCGAAACCTCACACCAGTCTCCAGCTCCAGGAACAAAGAAGTCACGTCCTTCCGCTCCCCCACTGGCAGTCAAGATGATAGCAACGACCCACATAATGCTAGCAATCAAGATCATGCATGCTTGACTCATCTTCCGACCTCTGACAGTCATCCAGAAACACTGCACAGCAACAGCCAATGCGAAAGCACCAGAAGCAACATCACCCGTCTGCAGTAACCCAGCTTGAGCATCGCACCAGCCGGATGAAGCAGAGATATGGCCTGCGACGCTCCAGCGAATACTGATAACAAAGCCGAGAGATTGAAGCAAAAGAACGAGAAGCAGGTTAATAATCAAGATGTCGTGCTTGAAACACCTGCCTGGTTTGGCGCGATCGAGGGCATGAAGAACTGCACGACGAATGAGGAAGAGCAGCAGCAAGCCCGTAGTGACAATCGACAACGCTGCGATGGAACCCACTGCGACGAGACCTTCCTGGTGGGATTCGGAGAGGATGATCACATTGGAAGTAGGCGACCAGGTGTGAGTGGTGGTAGCATGTTCGTGGTCCATCTTACTGGTCATGCGATTGTAGTAGGACGAATTGTGAAGATGTCAGGATGAAAACAAGGAGCGCACAAGTTGAAGGAAGAGGAAGAGGCAAAGTAGGCGGACATTTGCATAGATATAGCTGACAAGCACAAGAACCATAGCATGGTAGTTGCTGAGAGATTTAAACCAACAATAGGGTAATCACAAGGTGTATTGATATCGTGGCTTAGCGCGTTTGGTATTACGTGGTGGAAAAGAGATCTTGTCGCGGTCGTGTTCCAGGTTTTGGCTTGGCACAAAGACATGGTTGGTCTCATTCGAAAGTGTGAGGTAGTTGTAGGCGTATTAAACGTCTCATACCTATTGAATAAACACAAGATTAAAACATGCGACATTGAATAAGAAACACTCGATGAAGCTTGAAGAGTCGTCATAAATGTTTTTCTGGAAGAGCATCTCAGGATTGCGGACCAAGGATGATGATCACCCCAATATCGTGGCATGATTTCACTGTATTTATACCATTATGGTAACGAAGAGTTGCGTAGTCCCACGGGCCATGCAGAGGAGCGTATATGACGGCCCAGACGTCTCTGTGATAATATAAAAGCCATGATGGTGCTCCTTCGGGAACACCAGCCTGTTGAGTATGCGCGTAATCGTGATCTTCGTCAATCATGTTCGTCAGTTCCAGACGCCATTATGATGAAGCTAAGTCCTATATCCAAGCCTTTGATCAGATCCAAGACAAGAGAAGTACTCAAGACCTTTCATGCTTCATTGAGTTTGGCCTTCGCCTCGTTCCAGGTCAACATCTGGTAGAGTCGTTGTAGCTGTTGGCACTGGCGTACCAGCATCGGCAGACTCATTCACAGTCTGTGCTGCTTGCTCCTGTACTTCCTCCTCTGTCATGTTGTTTGCCTGTGCTGGCGTAGCGTCGACATTCCCAATCTGACGTACGACATCACCCTTACAGATTGGACAGGTTCGACGACGAGTAACGAGCCACGGTGTGCTAATCGGATGTCAGTTCTGGCGATGCTTAAACGTAAATAGAGAAGCAGGACTTACATGCACTCGGCGTGGAATTCATGGCCACATGGCAAACTCATTACTTTGCTGACGCCATCTTCATAATCTTCAAGACATACAACGCATTCATTTTGTCTACCGCGATACTTGCGCTTCCATTCTTTCATGCGTGCCGCCGTCTTTTCCTCTTCTTCTGCGGTGGTTGCCGACGGTTCTAAACTGCCGTATCGCGAAGAAGATGCAGAACCTACGATGGCTTCCTCATGCTGGACTGACGATAGTCTTGGGATGTCCTTAGGGTGAGATGCGGTCAAGAGAGGCGTGGTCGAAGTTGGTAGCGTCGGATGACGAGTAGAGCTAGAGGAGCTAGAACGAGAAACACGATGGTAGATGTGGACTGGCAATCGATCCACAACTGACTTAGGAGCTCTCCATCGTCTTCGACGAATCCGAGAGCGTAGCAGAAGCATCGAATAGACGATAGCAAGCGTGAATAGTGGACTGATAACCAGGACAAACAGCGTGTTGAGAAATGGGCTGGCTGTCATATCAGTGGGGCTCAAGGTCACCCATAGACCTTGACGATGTTTGTTCTCTTTCACTTCGGTGGACACTAGATGGTTTAGTGCCTCGATAGACTCCTTATATTCCCCACTGGAGGGGATAATGCTACCTCCACCAGAGACAGGTAGAATCTCACCTGGGCCCCTGTGTGACAGGAAACCTGCTTGAGACCCTGTTGGCATGAGTGACGATAGCAAATGGGCCGTTGTATGGCTAGTAAATAGCGCAGGGATCGAGACATTTGAACCATCCCCATGTGCTGACATTCTGACAAGAGGTCCACCTCGTATGTCATCTCCGACAATCACGGCTGTCGCACCTCGTCTTTGAGCCCACAAGACCTTTTCTGCAAAGCCGCATCCACCTCTACTGAGTAGAGCGATCTTGCCAGAGATAGCGGCTGCTTCTTGTAGGGACTGTATATCACCATGGCCCAAGGTATTGACGTCTCTTATTTGTCCTGCCAAACTGCCTTCGAGAGGATGATGTAAATGGTCATCCGTATTGTCTTCAGCATGCTGTATATGCTGTGTCTTCCCTTCAGTCCTTGACGGATCACTTCGCAACTTCCAATCACGATCTTCCCAACCAGGTATATCACCACAACCCAATTCGCCCTCTACATTCCAAGCATATCCTTCTGATCCTGACAAAGTTTCGCTGAATCCTGAACCAATCCAGAGTTGACCACTGAATCCATGATCTGGAAGAGGTGGGCCAAACGCAGCTGGTCGAGCAGCGAAGAAGGTGGAGTTGTCATCAGTCAAGCTGATGGTTGCCGAAGGCGTGAAAAGGAAAGCAGGATTTCTGAGGAACGGCGAGCCACTGTAATCTCGATGCTGGCTGGGGCGGCCGGGATCTTCGTCTGGATCTACTTCGATGGACAAGCTGACATAGACAAGGCAGACGAAAAGGAAGAAGCAGGAGAAGATGAAGAGGATGAGGCGGAGAGGACGCATATTGTGAGGCTGCCTATATAGGTCTCGATTGATCGGAGGCCGTGATTGGAGTATATGGACGAGGCAAGATCACAATTGATCTGCAAGCATTCTCTTCTATACCGTCGTCTTTCCCAGGTATGTAGGCAAGTAGTGGCGCTGGACCGGATCGAAACTCCGCTGAGCGTGTATGACGAGGTAATTGTGAGGATAGAAGCGGGCTGAGAGGTAGGAGGCTCCTGTATGACAGGTATCAAAGGGTGGGAGGAGGGAGGAGGGGCGAAAAAGGTAGAGCTTGAGACAACAGGCTTGTTTAGGGACGATGTCGAACCAGTGATCGATGTTGATGATGATGATGTTGTCGTCGCTAGCACTTGCCTGCTCTGTGTTGTCCCCACTTCAGGCTTCTCCGATACAACCTCTCCTCCTCCTTCCTCTTTCTTGTCCATCTCATCTCCATCCGTCCATTTCTTTCCAGCAGCATTCCATACGCGTTACCCTGTGACTTCCACTCGATGATAGCCTGTGACATGACTTCTATGTCGTAATGCCTGAAGCTTGTGCTTGGTTTTATGCTCGTGCCATCTTTGTAGCATACATGTGCCTTTGTCATACGTACTGCGCTCGGCGACTGTCGCACAAGTCTTACAAGTCTGCTCGTCGCTGGTGGGTAGCGAAGGATACGATGACAGCTAAGGCTGCTATGTGTGTTGAGGGTGCCCTTGCACGGCTTTGGGCATTTGACCCACTTTCTCTCGTATTTCTGTTACTGTAAGCTTGCAAGCACTCCGAAAACAAAGCTTGATCCTGATTTAAGAGGACCTGTGTTGAGGACGCCAAGATATAGTGCGAAGAAAACAACTAGGACAGATGCCAAATACGAAAGCTAAATGTTGATTTGCGAGAATGTTGTTGATTACACTCTAGTGGTGAAAGCCACAAATCAGTGCCTTGCTGTATCTCATGAACGTGCTTCCCCTTCCCATGACTCTTTTATCTTCGATGCCCGCCCTGCTACCATTCCTCCTGCAGATCTGGTTGTCTACTCGCTTGAACAACCCTGGACTTCAGATCAATGACAATGCTCCTCCCAAATACAGCTACTTCCATCCTGCTACGTTCGGCAACGGAGCTCTCGAGCTCTAGTCTGGGATGGCTTGACGACACGAGAGCTGGATATAATGCTTTATCTCTGGTGTGTCTTATGGCATGCCTGACAATGACTGGTGTGTAGTAGTATTCACAATCACACATTTTAAATACGTGCTAAAAGTCTTGGTCAGTCCTACGATTTCAACAGTTCCTGAACGCGCAGATACTCAATGCTAGTCGAATACTGGCGGGCTGTGCATACGTCCTCGTCATGTCGTTCTTGATCATAATCAACGTCTTCTCAAGTGGAATCGGCTTGGACAATCATGCAGTGTGCAGTGGTCTGGTATACACCTGCCTCGTTTTCTACGGCCTGATCAAAGTGTCTCTTTACCTCTTCATGGCTGAACGTATACACACAGTGCGGTCGGTCGAGCTTCCGAGATGGCAGGACAAGGTCTGGATCGCCACGATTGTTATCGAAATTGTTGGATTGGGCACTGTAATCGGACTGGCTCTAGGGCTGGCAGGATTTACACTGGAACCATCAGGGGTATGCCGCGTTGGCATACCGAATAAAGCGACACTTGCAATATTATGTTTCGATATACCAGTAAATCTTTGGCTTATCGGATGTTTTGTCTGGCTACTCAGGCCAACATTGCGTAGCGGCCTACACGATACCGCAAAAATGTCAGTGTTCGCTCGCATGGTGGCCGGCAAACCGCTGAGTGGAGCTCCCACTCCCGCGACCAATCTGACGTGGGCCTCTATTGATCTTGAATCCATTGTGGATCATACCGCATTCACCAGACCTTCTCAGGAAGTTGTAGCAACGGGAAATGAAGAAGATTGCAGCAAACTCAAGAAACCGTCCCTCGACCTTTACGAAGCACTATCAGAAAGCTGCAATCCGACCAGGCAACCGTCGTTGATCCAGCAGGAAACGCCAGGAGTCGAGGAGAAGCTATCCTTCGACTTGGACCAATTCTTATCAGACTCGCCTCAACTAGGCACTAATTACCATCAACCATTGCCAGTACAACAAGGACCTCTACCAGATGAAAGCGTACCACCACTGCCACCACTAAAAGTATATTCCGAAATGTCGCGTACAGCCACAGCACCTTCGCCGATGGTAAAGCGACTGGAATTACTGATTAAGCGCAATCTCCTCGGGACACTCGTCCTGTTCTTGCCGATTCTGATCAACGTCGGTCTATACTGGGTCTTCCATGGCAAAGAGCTTGCTTGGGTGTGTCTCGTAATGTGTAGTCTGGATGTTACGTCGAGTATTGCTGTGTTACATTGGCTGACGGCTACGCCGGAGGAGACTGCCTAGCGTAACTGCACTCCTTCTCATTTCGTATTCCGACCTTCGAGATAGGTGCTTATAGCATCAAAGATCTTCAGTTGCTCTGAAGTGGCCATGCCCAGAAAGACTATGCAGAAGCATCTGCCCGTACACATATAAGATTAATTCCTTACGTATAACACCACGGGTTTCCATTCTTTGATCGACCATTGTGATGAGGTAGAGTCTGTGATTGAACCGAGGTCACAGAACTTGGTTCTATGACCGCTAAACATTACGATAGCATGTTTTGTGCCTCCTCCCAGTCTCGTCGGTATATTTTATGTTCGCGTGATGCTCTAGAACCACGAACACTGAAGCCGAAGCCGGACAGACGTTTCACCGGACTAAGTTAGCCCCTCCTGGTTAGAAACCGCCGGAGATGCATTGTCCGGCTTGGGTCAAGACAAATCATTCTTCAACTAACGCCTGACCTCTTTCCTGATACTGTGTTAGTCCGATCATGAGCGCTAGTCATGCTGCAGCACCAATTCAATCCTATCGCTTGTGAAAGCTGCCGTACGTGAGTTGCCAATATAGCTTCCGTATTAGGATCTTGAACTTACGACCTGTAAAGGAAGAAAACCAAATGTAACCGAGTCCTGTATGCTCAAATTACTTATGCTTAAATTCCATTGGATCTGCTAACTGGCAAAAGTCCCTCTTGTTCTCAATGCAGCTCGACTGAGAGCGTCTGCCGCTATCTGCCAAGTAATAAAAGGTATGGCTATTTTGCTGCAATCAACCCTGAGTCGGTGCTGATTGTATTCGTTACATGCAGAGGCATACCAACAGGATATATCGCTGCACTAGAGCAGCGCCTGGTAGAAACTGAATCGGCTTTACTCGAAGCACTGCACAAAATACGAGCTCTCAAGGAAGAGCACATCGATTACAGCGTAGAGTTTGACACCACTTATGAAAAACTTCAGCAGCACGATCTAGAGCAGTCTAAAGCTGCCCGAGTGGACGAATGGAAAAGTTTCTCATTGAAGACGGTAGTTCAGCGAAGACACTGGGCTGATTTCAAGCACACGAGAATACAAGGCGCTCTGCCACTCCATGAGAGATCCAACTCGCCTACAGTTATCGGATCAGCTGTGCCTCAGACACAAGCAGAAGACACAAGGGAGGCATCATTTGATGATACACAACTGCTACATCATGATCAAAATAATTATCTCAGGTTTAATGATCAGTCGATCGGCATGCCCAACATTGCCTTAGAATCATGGCCAGGTGGAATGGACGGCATCGACAACCAGGATGACAGTATACGTGATCCTGCTCGCCTCGAAGCAATAAACAGGACGCCTCAGCATGCTCCAGCACCCTTCACCTCTGAACTTGCTTCAACTCACCAACGAAACAAGCCTTCAGATACGTCTGATAATCAGACTGGGATGCAACCGTCATGGGTTGCAATGCCTGCACTGTCTTCTGTACCTCAATCCATCTTGGGCGCCACAACCTTCAGACCGAATGACCGGGTAGTAAGAACCAATTTCTCGCATCATGTCCCAATGACGCAAGTTCAAAGTGGGAGTCAATCAAGAACAGAAGTGCCAACCGTGGAATGGGATAAGTACTTCTAGAGGCATGTCAGCATCTTCGTGGTCTGCGAGCGGTCCATAAGAGATACCCACACGAGTGAAGGCTCAAGTGTAAACCAGATATCATGGTGGGAGGGTCCTGTTGGCACTGCGACGGCTTGAAAGGACATAGATAATGTACAGCTTCCTGAGCGATCTTGAGAAATTTTCAAGTAGTTTCGCCGAAGTTGTCTGAATGATCACTCTGCCGTGGTGAACTCCTTTTCGTTATGCAAGTGAGCACAGCTGGTAGCACCCACATGTGCCGTGCAATTTTCATCTGTGTTGTTGAGGAAACGGCATATCTGGCGGCCAGAATGGCTCCATCTGACTCTGACCACTCTGAAACATGTTTACCAAGCCCTCTAAACCTACAGTGTCCCAGTACAGAGGATCGGGCGTATCTGGCAGGGAAAAAGCTTGAAATGGGTCAACATAAGGGTCGAACGGCAGGACGTTACTCGTCATGAACCCTCCTGTATGTGCTTGGTTCTGCATATCGGCTGTTGCGTGCATGTTTGCACTTTGCGAATCGCTGTCGTTCACAGTGCCCTGTCTTGTGGTTTCAATGCCTGCTGACGTACCGAACGTGCTTGTAGTATGGGTGCGGTCTAGAGCAGACTGAGCTGGAACTTGGGTACTCGTCTGGCGCGGTAGTGTAGTATTGCTGTAATCCTGAGAAAGAGACGGAGGAAGCAATCGTGTCTGTGATGGTCTTCGACTTGCTCGTGGCCCCTTTTGTGTCAATTGAGTCCGCAAGTTGTTGATTGCGTTCGAACATGCATTAGGCCATATCGTTCCTCGTAAGCTCAAGTGCTCGAGGATCTTGAGACAGCGGTCGAGTAATCTGTGAACGGTTTAGCCGCGTCACGCCTGTGCCCGTCTTGAGTAGTATACCTATTTGCTGCAGCATCAGCAAGCTGATCTTCACTTGCAGCATGTAGCAAGATGAAAGCACTCATCCAGATTGCCCATGTGAAGGAAGGCCACGAGAGCGGACATTGCAGTCTGGAGTCGCTATCCGCAGAGTTTTCCACCAGAAAAGTATGTAGGGAATTGATGATCGATCGCGCAGCAGTAATGCAATTCTGCAACGCAGCGCTATACTCAGAATCCATCTGGGAATTACCGATCACATCTCGGCTAAGCGCAATGATACTTTCGTAGCGAAGTACAGATAGAACTGTTCTTTGATAGGGAGTCATGGCCGAACCTCGTGTGTCATGCTCTACATCAAAGCATTCCTCAACCTCATTCCACCACTTCACAAGCTCAACATGTAGCTTACTAGTCTCAGTAGAAGTCGTACCTGACTTAATGGTGGATCTACTACGAGAGAGAATGATGTGACCTCGGAGTTTGGCGTGCTTCGATAACAAGATTGTGAAATTAAGTCTACCATCATGACCTGCGAACATTAATTCTATACCCACTCTCGTGATGCAATGTAGTACTTACTTGGTACATCGTGACCTACACCTTGATGCTCTTCAGTCCCAGGTAAGCAGACATCGAGATCTTCATCACGGATTGCAGGTGGAAGACCAAGTCTGCTACAGATGAAGCGGTCGATGCAAAAAATAGAGAAGAAAAGACGCTTCCTTACGTCAATCTCGGTGGTCGAAAACATCGCGTAATGGCTAGGGCACCTGTGGAGGCCCAACCTGAGGACTATACGCGCAGAGAGGCCTGCAAGACGGGAAGCGGCGTTGTAGCGTAACATTGAAAGGAGAAAGAGCTGAACCGCAGTGACAGCCTGCAATGCCTCGATTGAAGATTCGTCGATCAGCGCTTGCTGAATACTTGCAATGGCGTCTTTGAACGACGCGAATACAAGTCTTGAGGGCACAGGAGGAATTTTCTGTCTAGTCTGACGGCGATCTGCCAGGGATATAGACATTATCGACTGTATTATGCTTCTCTGGTATCCTCGGAGATTGTCCCAGCTTTGAAACGAGTTTTTTGCCAGATTACGAAACATATCGAGAACAGTAGGGGCATGCAACAATGGATAAGCGGGATGCCAATAGGTGAAGTAGCCATTTGACCAGGACAAGAAGTCGTCAAAAGAGAAAGAGAATGAAGGTGGATTTAGTGACTCCGCATCATAGCTTGACGTCTCTACCAAGTCCCATAGGTCTTTTGATGCGCCCGCCTCTGAGTCTGGCGATAGTTGAGTCGTGTCACCAGGGATATCATCACTTTCAGGCGTAGCAATATGCGGAACACCACCAGTTCGTACCTCTCCTTCACCTGCCAGACGAGCCCCGATAGACGGCAAAGCACGCGAGTGGTTCGATGTATTTTCTGGGGTTCCATTTGACTGCACATTCAGCTCTCGAAGCTGCTCACCCATTGTCTGCAGAAACACCTTTCTCCTTTTTGCAGGAGGATGTGCAGGTCTGGCAGCCGTGTCCATGACTGAGACCATAGCTAAGTCCGGCAGACGCGATTAGACTGGCGTTACATCTGCATTATCAAGCTACAACTGCTGCTCTTCAACTAATTAACGAAATCCGTACATGCGGGTTGTATAGAGTTCGAGGACCGTTAAGAACGTAAGAACAAGGCAGGGCTAATCGGGAGGTGGCAAATTATGGTACTCCATTCCGCACTCTAGATAAAAACTAGTCACACATCTGTAAATCGTCGCAACATCCACGCTCCATGATATGATCACTTGACTGGCCCTTCGCGATAACAATGAACCCATCGACTGCGGAATGAACCACCTAGTACCCTAGGAGCAGGTGCCGATAAAAAAGTGGCGTAAAAGCCAGTATGTCATATTTCAACTCTTAGTCCTTCGAAAGTGCTTGTTTTCAAGATGATAATCGAAAAATGTCCTAAATAATAGAAGCTGAACGCCAGAAGCAATTAATCAAGTAGTATCGGGAAGGGCAGGTATTGCATAATCATGTATCAAGACTATCCAAAACTAAGCTAAAACAAGAGATCTGACCAACTACATCAGAGAAGCCATGTCGTTCCTCAAGAATACTCCATATAACTCCCAATACTTCTGGAAGACGTTCCTCTCCTTCACTCTTCCGTTCGGCCTGCTACTTTCAAGTCAAACTCTTCCGAGTCCAGCACTTTTCATCGCTCCGTGGATCTCCATATCTGCGCTTTTTTGCAGTGGCATCAATGGACTCCTTACTGTGGCGTGGTTCAAGATACCTCTGGCCACCAGAGCATGCTTCAGCGCGACTGTACCCTCCATGTGAGACCCGCGATGATACACTGATTTCGTCACAGGTAGGAGACGGTCGTGAATTTCTTTTGCCTTCTTGTAGTCCTGGGCCTTACCGGCATTAATGAGCTCGATGAGAGGCTCAGGTGCGATATTGCCGTAGCCGACGAGGAAGCCATCAACCATGAAGGAGGTGTGGAGTAGGTATTCGTCGTGGCAGGTGAGTATCTGAAGCTCTGGACGTTCGCGGCGGATGATGGGGATTTCGGTATCCCAGCGCTTCATATTTCTGACACCGTTCTTCATGGCAAAGACACCGGGAAGTGCGGCGATATCAAGCATAGTTTCCAGACTGTAGGTTGCCTTGGTGTTGTCCGGGTACTGGAAGAGAATGAGCGGAAGCTTCGAGACTTCGTAAACACGGCGATATCGGTCCTGGGGCGCTCCTGGCTGGTAGCCGAAGCGCAACCAGCCGTGGGACGGGTAGAGAAGGCCAGCAGAGGCACCAGCTTCAACGGCGCGCTTGGCCTCCAGAGCAGCGACTTCGGTGCCCTCGCAAGTGATACCGGCAATGATGGGAATGCGGTTGTCGACTGACTTCACAAAGGCACGGATCACATCTGCTTGTTCGTCTGGGGTGAGGAAGGTACCCTCACCAGCATGACCAAGAACGACCAAGCCTGTGACACCGTCGATGGAACCAAGCCAGCTGCCTAGTCTCTGGATTGCTTCGTAGTCTACGCTGCCATCTTCGTTGAAGGGCGTGACTGGTGCCGGTGTTAGGCCACGAAGGTCAATGTCGATCGAGCTGTTAGGAGTCGTAGCGTTATTGTTGGAGTTGCCATTACTAGAAACTGCTGAAGGTGCCATGTTGTTTATGATAGTGATTGCTTGAGGGATGGTAAGGATATTCGTAAAGGGTTGTCTTGGTAAGGTTACTTCAAGATTAATGTGGTTGTGAACTGGTGTTTCAATCATCGTGCTCTTACTCCTTATATATCACCAACAATGAAAGCATCGGCGGCCGAAATGGCTATTGCATCCTGGTGGTGCCATCTGTAGCGGAGAAACACAAGTCCTTGATGTCTGTCAATAAATGGGCCAAAGTCGGTGCTAAGCCGCACTTAGAAAGGACCGAAACCCCGCACCTTATCCTTCGTCTTAGTTCCTCGAAACATTGCAGGAGAGGCAACCATGGGTCCTTCGCTTTGACCGCACACATAGGCATTCGAGAGTGCGGAGAAGTCTGGAGTCGTTGATTCATGGATCCTAAGAAGCGTGTACAAGCCATTGTACCTGCTGCAATTGAACCTGCGCGGTGTTTGTCTGGAGGTGAATTGTCCTGTGGAATGGATATAAAGCTGTGATCACTCGTACTGTGCCTCTCTTTCAATGTCTTAATCATCGAACACTTGCTTTGAGAATATAAACTATTCCACTTCCCCTATACGCAAGCAAGTTCGTGTAGAGATATTTGCTTAGCACAAGATGTCAACTGCTCAACGACGGGATTCACACGATGACATGCACAAGGCAGCTGTGTTGCAAGTCGAGGACGCATCATCTGCTTTCGACGAGAAATTAGAGCAAGAGCACAGAGGTGATTATTCTGGAGCTGTGGGTAAGACTGACGAGAGAGAGATTGCTCTTGTACGTAAATTGGATATGAGGTTTGTCTTCCTATGTCACTTTATCATGAAGACATATACACTGATAACAGCATAGAATCATGCCGGCGCTATTCGTCTTGTATTTCTTGTCAGTTCTCTAGTCCCTACTACGAATCATCTTCACACGCTCATGGAAAATAGAAATAAGCTTGATCAGAATGCTCTTGCGAATGCACGCCTCGACAGTCTTGAGAAACATCTTGGCTTGAAGGGAACTGAATACAACACTTGTATCAGTATCCTCTACGTCGGATATCTTTTCATGCAAGTGCCTAGCAACATGCTCCTGGCAAGTAAGAAAGTTCGGCCGTCACTTTACATGGCATCAGCTGCAGCACTCTGGTAAGTCAATGCATTCCATTGTCTTATGGCTCATGATGTCACTAACTATACCGAAGGGGTGTTGTTGCTGCCCTCACAGCCCTTGCTAAGAACTACACTGGTCTTCTACTTATTAGATTCTTCCTCGGCGTAGTTGAAGCTGTGAGTTATATGTCATAGAACATATCAGCCATGAGAACTTCACTAACCAGTAGGTAGCCATTCTACCCAGGTGCACTCTACATGCTCTCCATTTTCTATACTCGCAAAGAGATCGCAACCCGTGTCTCAATTCTTTATGCCGGAAATATCGTTGCAACCTCGTTCGCTGGTCTTATTGCCGCAGCCACTTTCACAACGCTAGGAGGCAAGGGCGGATTGTATGGATGGCAATATCTCTTCATCATTGAGGGAGCCCTCACTGTTGGATGCGCTTTCATTGGTATGTGAATTAAGAGCCGCATTATGCTTGACGAGATTCTGACTTTACCCTAGCCGCTTTCATGTTTCCCGATTATCCTTTGACTGTATGTTGTGTTCCGCTCGGAAAGCTTAGAGTATATCAATACAACGATAGTCACTAACAAGGGTTAGACTCGTTGGCTCAGCCAAGAGGAGCGGGAGTTGGCACATGATCGTATCTTGAGGGATACTGTTGGAGGCGCCGAAAGCCAAGGACCTATGAAAGGACTCTCACAAGCACTCCGAGACCCTCGCCTATACTTATTTGCGATTATGCAGGTTAGTTACGCTTTGCGGATACAACAGGGATTGGACACTGACAAAACCTTTCAGAATATGCATCTCAACGCTACAAGTTTCAACCAGTTCTTTCCTACTGTCGTCTCATCACTCGGTTTCAACAAGACTATCACTCTTTTGCTCACCGCACCACCATCTCTCGTAGCTGGTATTGTTGGTGTATGTGTTGGCCTCAGTTCCGGCCGCTTCAATGAGAGAACATACCACATTGCTACTATGATGGGCATCGCCATCATCGGTTTCGTCATCTCCTGTCTGACACTCAACACGGCCGCTCGATACACTGCCTGTTTCATGTTTGCCAGTGGCGTCTACTCCGTCAATTCCGTCATCCTAGGCTGGCTCAGTGCGACCTTGGGCAGCACACCCGAGAAGAAAGCTGCTTCGCTATCCCTTGTTAATCTTGTCTCGATGGCGTCATTCATTTACACACCTTATCTCTACAATGCAAAAGATGCTCCCAAGTACGTTACGGCAATGTCTGCGAATGCTTGCTTCTCGTTCGTCTCGATTTGCTGCGCCTTCGGCATGAAGTTTTGGTTGAAGAGGACGAACAAGAAGATGAAGGAAGAAAACCCAGAGAACAGCGTGGTTTACGCTTATTAGTCACTTATTTCGACTAAGAGGAATTAGTGAAGGGTTGCATGTAATGTCTAAGTACCTGTAGGCTCAGGCGCAATTTGTATCAATTGATGATTACCAGCAGAACAAAGACTGAGGTTTCCTCTTACTGAAATCTGCTGTCGTCAACGCTATACTTCTGCATTCCTTTGTCAAGTCAAGCGAGTCGTCCTATGCTATGACAGCCCGTACACTCTCCCCGTCATCATTATACGGAAAATATCGCACCAGCAAGGACCCCGAATGAGACTGCTTTTGTAAGAATGATTCAAAGAATGATGGAAGCAAGGTTTAACTATACTTCTGTTCTCTTCGAACCTTGCGAGCTCGTCGTGGTTCTCGACCTCTTGCTGGTGAGCCGTGACGTTGACGCTGCGCTCCTGCAGCAAGTTCGTAGCTGCGGCAGCTGACGATGCATTATCAACACTATTACAGGACATGTCAGTGGTGCTAACTCAATTGACGTCCTCGACACGCACAACAGAAACCCAGCAACATCTAGGCGACTGTCTACATCCATCTCATCTCCTGCAGGCTCCTCAATCGCCCCAGACTCTCTGACTTCTAAAAAACAAATCGTAGATTCGCGATCTTCACTCACTCAGGCTGGCAGCGGCGCGCAGCAGCACCATATGCTTGCGACATATTCTCCTGGACATCACCAACATATCTCCCTCCGATTCGAATCTCCTGGCATACCCCGTTCCTGCACCCCAGCATTCTCAATAATCTCTGTTAACATTGCGGAAGCTAGATCGCCATATAAATTAGTAGTAACTTACTGTAGCAACGCTTGATCTAGGCTGTAGCAAAGCGATGACATTGTCCAGCTTAGTGTCGATGGAGCCACCTTCTGCTCCAATCTGCCCACCTTCTCCTCTAACTCACCCAATCTCTATTGCGGAACCCTTGTAGCATGGTTCACCATTGCGATGGCGATAGGATGTGGTCTCGTAAACAGTGCAGCAAAGTAGAAGCACGAGGTGACAATGCTGAAGGGTGTTGTCAAAGACATTTCGTGTCTGGTACGTGTGTGATGGATGCCTAGCAGGTCCCCCCGCCTAGATCGACGCAGAAGAGAGACGATATCTCAACGGCAAGAGTAAAGAAGCTTTGCGAATCCGCTGTTTTCTTGGCTTGGAATTGGACGTGTGGAGTGCCCATGAGTGGATAGATAGTGTAATTGAGGATGTGACATATACCTGTGTACGGAGTTGATGTTGCGCATAGGGCAATTTAATCCGTGTTCTTGTTAAGGAAATATCTGCGAGGAGCGTGCTGGCAGGTTTTGAACTTCACACCAGACACTTCCTTGATCTCTTCTCAATTCCTGGCTCATCACCATCTTGATGACGCTTCAAGGAGCAGACTCTATGATAGGGATGTGAGGAGTACCTGCATTTTTCTCACTGGATCCTGAGGATTTCGAGGCTGAGGTATCCCATCGTGTACTTGTAGCAGTGTTGAGAGATATTTGCGGCAGACATAAGGGGGCTGGTGTTGAAATTGGTAACAAGAAGGATTAGTGTGAAGAAGGATGCATTACAAGATCGCTCGAATTAGCTGCAATTCCCAGCTGGGACGTCACCACCTGACGCTCTTGCCTATTCCACGACTTCCATGATGTATACTGATAAGCACAAGATCCGATTTACGAGAGACAAGGAGAGGGAAGGTTCGTTGAAGATATGAAGCATGTTTTGTTTGAAGTACTGTATGGTACCATATTTCTTCCCAGGACAAGAAGAGGGATATCTACCAACCCATCACCAATATGTATATTTCTCCATAACTCCAAACGTACACAAGTTCATTAAGTTTTATGTCGACTCCTAATCATCAATTCTAGCTCCAAAAGGTATGACCAATCCTCTATACCCTAAAATGAGGAGCGTTGAGGATAATACCCATGAGGAGACCTCCAAGCGTACCAGCGACGGGAATCGTCATGATCCACGAGAACATGAGTAGACCGACTCTCTGCCAGTTCACAGCCTTGATGGAACCGTTGCAGAGGCCAACTCCGACGGTAGCACCAGTAATACACATCGAAGTAGAAACTGGGAGAGAAAATTGGGAAAATAGCAGAACGGTGATAGCCGCGCCCATCTCCATGGACGAACCACGAGAAGGTGAGTGGTAGGTGATCTTGTTGCCCATAACTTTCATGATATTGTAACCATAAACGAGGAGGTTGTTAGCTTCTAGTGATAAAGAAGGACATGTGGTTACTTACGACAAAATCCGAGGGAGATAGTGAGAGAGAGGACAGCGAGTTGCCAGAGAGGAACAGGTGCGGTCTTCGCGGCAGCAGAACCGGTGTGCCATGCACCATAGATGACAGCCCAAGGACCGACAGAGTTACCGACGTCGTTGGCGCCGTGGGCGAAAGAAGCGGTACAGGCGGTGATGATCTGGACGAAAGAGTAGGTGTGCTCAACCTCGTTGGAGTATTGCTTAGCATGGGAGTAGACGCTCTTCATACGCTCACCATCGGGAGTACCCTCAACACCGTGCTGAGCGGCGTGGATGTCGTAGTTGATACCATAGAGAGCACCAACAGTGACCTGGGCAGGCAGACGGACGAGGGCACGCTTGATGTTGTGAATTTCGTAGAGTTGACCAGCGCCCATGGGATTGTTGTGGAGGAAACGCATTGCCCAACCGAGAGGACCTTTCTTGGTGCGGAGCCTAGCGTGGAACTTGTCTTCGGCCATCTGTTGGAGTTGCTTGTAGTTGTACTTGTTGGTCTCAATCTCGGGGTTTTTGAGGTGGTTGATACCGTCGGAGTAAGGAGTCTCGTTGACCTGGGGTTCCTTGAAATCCTGAGTGCTCTTGAAGTCGCCATCGGATGCGTTCTCAGGATTGAAAGAGCCGGAAGGAGATGGGTATTCTTGGAACTCGTGCTCCTTGTCCTCCTGAACAACCGCGTAGTTAGGAACAACGGCCTGCTCGACACCGGCAGGTGCAACGCGGCTCCATAGTAGAGGACCCATGAAGATGTGGTACCACTTAAGTGTGTTGTCCTTCTTGATAACCTTGGCGTGGAGGAAAGGAACGAAGAAGATAGCAGCGAGAATGGCAAGTCCAACGCCGACTCCCAATGTCACGGATGCAACGTACCAGGCAGGCTTCTTGTTCAAGCCGAGCTTTGGAGAACCTTTGTAGACAATGGAAAGTGTGCAAATCGTACCAGCGATGAGGAAGAAAAAGGGTGAGGTATAAACTACTATAATTAGCTTTTCATTCGTCTTGGAACAAGGTGAGAGTGTACTGACTGGCGACTGGGGTCGGATTCTTCCTCATGTGGACGGTGATTTTGATGAGCATGAAAATGGTAGCACCGAAACCTGCGGCAATAGCAGGAGCCATGGCGAGACCGGCGAAGATGGCACCCAGTCCTTTACCCTTGTTCTAAATGTTGTCTGTCAGCACATGCTGAGCAAAACGCTGATTATTGTTGCTTACCCATCCCCATTGAACGTTCTTGGCACCAGCAGTGGCAACACCAACACCAGCGACAGCAGAGATAAGGGAGTAGGTGGAAGATACGTGAGCAGAATGACGTGTGCACCACATGACCCAAGATGAAGCAGCGGCCAATGCACAGGTGAAGGCCAACATCTGAACACCAGCATCGCCCTTGAAAGCGTTGGTTGGAATGATTCCGTTCTTGATGGTGTCTGCGGTACGGGCACCGACAGTAATAGCACCGAGCATCTCGAAGATGGTACCGAAAATCATAGCCTGGCGGTATGAGATGGATCTGGAGGAGACACTGGTAGCCCAAGCGTTGGCGACATCGTTGGCACCATTGTTTGCGGCATCGAGCAGCGCAAAGAACGTGCCAATGGCGAAGACATATGTGTAGTGAGTGAGGACAGGCATGGCTAAGGTCGAACCGAGACTCTAGCAACTGCTACTGTTGTTGTTATTGCCAAGGAATAAGGTGAGCGATATAGTATCGTAAAAGCAGAATGTACAAGAGCATGGCAAAGGATTATATATGCTTGACGCCAGACTCTTCCTCATGGCTGCACATATTTATTCCTAGGTCAACTTGGCGAGAAGACAGTTCATCTATCGACACCCGTGGCTTCGACAGACATTCTCGACATTGAGCTGATGGGACAGGGAAGCCACGCCCACGTGCACCACGCTCTTGCTTGATTCGCAGCCACGACATCGCTCAAGGACTACACAGCTCTAGTAGGCTGGCTTATCAACAAAAACAAGACAATTGGCAACATTAACACATTGGCAGCGACTTGGCCGGCTCGTACTCGACCTTTAGATGTGTGAAGATGTAGGCAGCCGTTTCGGAGAAGAAGAAGGTCGGCGTAGGTGCCAAGTTGGGCCAAGATGAGTAAGCAACCAGTCAACGCTGCGAAATGCGACACGTGGGTCACGTGACGATTGCTCAAGGTCGTGCTGTCTTCAGCAGCGACATCTTCGACAGCCTCGGCCATGCCACTACTCATTTCGTTGATACGCCCCCGGCTGCAGCCGGGCTTGGTATACCTATCTTGCATCAATCCAGCGGCTATGCGATGGCACTACTGAGTCTTCCTCCCGACAAGATGGAGAGCTTTGCCCCGAAGCAAACATCTTTCGTGGAAATCAGCCAGTAGATCATGACAGAAGAGCACCGAGGCAAGAAAAAATTCATGGATTCCAGGCTACTGTGGGAGGCAGTGCACTGCGCTACTATAACGCAGGTTCGCCTTGGCGAAAGAAAAACTCTACGTTCCTATAGGAATTATTGCCTCATTCACTTTGATCACGCCGTGAAGTCTCCTTTTCCTGTCCATGTTTCGATGCCAGGTCTGCAAGATCGAGCAAGGCTTGCCCAGTCAACACAAGAAATTGCACGTCGTGCTTCGTGCCAGGAGAGGCTTAGTAGCTCCATGAGCGCGGATGAATGGCTGTCGAGGATGTTCCCATCATGGAGCGGACACCCTAGGTGCTGTAGCTGTCGCCTTGGTTGCTCTCTAACCTTGTAATATAGCTCGGGGATGAAGTCGTGCTTGACGTCCAGCGTCAGGTCGCTCTGGTAGGTCGTCCTGAATTTCTCAGCATCTTCACCCAGTGGAGGTGTCTCGCCGATCATGATGTATCAATCGGGTCTAGCTACTTGGCTTCGCGCCTGTTCATCGTCATCACGTCTACAGTCATCCAAAAATGAGACCAAGTCGCTCTTGCCCAGGTCGACCTAGGAGACTTTCAGCGCTTCGGGGCTCTGACACGAAAAGCGTGCTCGATCTAGCACTCGCGAGGAATCTTATGTGAGAGTCTAGTTCCAACAGGGTTACCTTGTACACATTGGCAAGTACGCTTATATCTCTAGCCCTGTCGATTAACGGTGGACTTGGGACGCCACGTGCACTCCTTCAGTGGTAAATGCCTCATCGCATCTTCACCCTCGCCAATCCTCCGCAAAACATCTCCAAGCCTGACAAGAGATCTCCAAGCGTGACTTCATTGCATAGATGTATAGCGATGCCGTGTACCACGCCATTGCGTGTGTTGTGGATGAGTTAGGTGCTGTGTACTAAATATGTGCCTGGTCCTTCCTGGTATAGGGCTTTATCTATCTACCACGTTTGTGCTTAGCTATACATCAGTTACACAATGAAGACAACATCGGCCTTTCTTTTGCTTTCGAGCACTCTCTCTTCTGCTGCGCTGCTTCCTCGTCAAGCCAACAACACCGACACCACCAGTGTCGTTAGCTCGACAACGTGCAATGGCCGTACATATGTCTACAACCAACTCGCAGGCTATGGCTTCATGCCCGGCGACGCTTATGACAAGTTCGGCAACACTATCGGCGGCATTGGATCTGGTATTGCTATTCCGCGCGATTCGTGGAAGTTGAATAAGAAGGGTGTTTATTCAGGAACCATGTTTGCCATTCCTGATCGTGGATGGAATACGCAAGGTACTTTGGACTACCAAGGACGTATTCACAAGTAGGTTCTCAAATCAGGATCAGAGACGGGATGTGAGTGCTGATCAAAGCCGGCAGATTCAAAATCAACTTCACCCCAGTATACAACAATAACAACGCCACTCCTGTTACGAACAACATCGAGCTCAGGTATCAGGACACCATTCTTTTGACTGATACCAAGGGTAACCCTATCTCCGGACTTGACGCTGCCCCCACTGGTCCTTATGTCCAATATAAAAAGTTCCCAGTCTTGCCAAGCACCAATTTTACAGGTGACGGCTTCGGTGGTCCAGGTAATGGCGGTACACGTGTTGTAGGGGACAATGAAGGACTCGTTGTTGCCTCTGATGGCACATTCTGGATCTCTGACGAGTACGGCCCTTATATCTACCAATATGGACGTGAGTTTGTCTCGAGTCCTACCAAAGACAGCACGATACACATGACTAACCGCCAACCTTGCAGGAGGCGGAAAAATGCAACAAGCAGTCATGCCACCTCCTGCATATATCCCCATGCGCAACGGTAGCATCAGCTTCTCCGCCAACAGCCCGCCCTACTACTCGTTAGTCTCCTTTTCTTCCATCATCAGTCCGTTCCTATATACTCACACCTCCAGTGGTCTAGAAGACGACGTTAACCCCGAAGACCCAACCACCAGTCGCGACAACAACGCCGGTTTCGAAGGACTCACCATGTCCACCGACGGTCGCTACCTCTACGCTCTGCTCCAAGGTGCCACAGTGCAAGACGACGGCACATCCAAAGCCAACCGCCGCTACACCCGTCTTATCCAATACGACACTCTCCAACCTCCTCCCGCGGTTGTCGCCGAGTATGTCGTTCCCATGCCTATCTACACCTACAGCAATGGAAAGACCCGTGTAGCTGCACAGAGCGAGGTCAAGTATGTCGATGGAAAGCAATTTATTGTGCTCGCGAGAGATAGCAATGCAGGTCATGGTGCGGCCAGCTCGACGAGTTTGTATAGACATGCTGATGTTTTTGATATCCTGGTGCGACGAATCTTACCGGCATGTGCGATGGAGTAAATGGCACTATTGCTCCTGGTGGGAAGTTGAGCGCTGGTATTGTGCCGGCGACTTATTGTTCGTGGCTTGGTATGGTATGTTCTCCTTTCTCCCCTGGTCCTTTTGTATCATCCTCTCCAGGAGATGACCATCCACACTTCCCAAACCCACCATCACATCAACATATCTAACCCTCCCCTCACCCTCCCATACAGACTTCAACAACCCCGCCCAACTCTCCCGCTTCTCCCTCCACAACGGCGGCGCCCAAAACACGTCCCTGCTCAACGAGAAATGGGAGTCCCTTGCTCTCGTGCCCGTGACACCTTCCAACAACGGCGCCGACGGCCAATATTTCATGCTTAGCATGAGCGATAATGATTTCATTACGCAGGATGGCCATTTGCAGGGTGGAAGGTTCGGTTATAGTGATCCGAGTGGCTTTGACTAGGTGTTGGCTTTTAGGGTGACGTTGCCGAGTGGTGCTGCGCCTGGGTCGTAGGGTCGTAGGGTTATAGGGGAGTAGGAGTATGTTTGTGTGAGGTTGTGATGCTGGATGACTTTGATGATAACGATAGATACTTTTGGTTATGATCTTGGGCTTACAGTATATGCGAATGGCAAGGGAATGATGGAAGAGAATTGAAGTGGGTTTGAGAGAAGTAAAATGAAGCACAAATTAATAGATGAAATGTTACAATTCACTCGCTAATTGTGTTTTCCGCTCTCTGAAGACTCAGTATCTGTACCGTACTGGCGTTCTCATTTCTTACCTTTCATTCGTTCCTCACACTCATTTGCCGACTGAACTGTACATATCTACATTTTACGCCCACGCCTATAAGACAACGAGGGTGGGGCATCGGATGTTGATACACATGTAAGCGCGTTATACATAGTACGAGCAACAACAGGACTATACCCTGATGGATACCTCGTCCGGCTGATATTGTCTTCTTGAAACACACTTGAAACACACGCGTCTACAATGGACACCTACGCCTGCACGGACACATGGTAGACGGGTCAACTGACAAAGGAAGACGGAGCCAAGAGATGAAAGGGTCAGCCAAGTGAGTCGAGGGCGTCAAGAGGATCGGTTAAGAAGCAGGAACGCTAGCACGCCCAAGACAGTAGACTATTAGCAGAGGTATCAGACAAAACAATAATCTGAAACAGACGTCAAAGTTTCAACATTGCCCTCGTTCAATATATAACTACAAAGAACAAGCATAATACAGACTTTCCGATACTCCATTCCCATTTTTAAATCCGAGTCAATATTACCATTTATCCCGAGTAGTACAAATGTCGTAAGAAGGGGTATCATCAAAACCTGCCACCGTCATATCCAAGCTCTCGAGCTCCTC
>Ga0160429_1000256_pt1 | contig 61268 bp, 58 predicted proteins | sample SolpanmetagenomR_FD_108199 | JGI IMG/M metagenome (GOLD analysis project Ga0160429, IMG submission 108199) | Solar panel surface microbial communities from Lawrence Berkeley National Laboratory, California, USA - R | ecosystem: Engineered > Built environment > Solar panel > Unclassified ... | reverse complement strand
AGGATATTGTCGAAGACCTCCGTAAAGACGTCGTCACTCGTGGCGTTCGTCCACTACCCCGCCAGCTCGAAACAGTCAGCCGAGACATCTCCACTGCCACGGCAGAGCTCAAAAAGCTCCAGGAATTCATCAAGCGCGAGAAGCCCATATGGACAAAAATCTGGCGGAACGAGCTGCAAGTTGTCTACGACGACCAAAAGACCCTCAACATCCAAGAAGAGCTTGCCGCAGATCTAGAGGACGACTTGGAAAAGGCCGCCCAGACGTTTGCGCTGGTGGAAGAGGCAACAAAGCAGCAGAATTTGGAAAAGGGCGAGAACGGAACTCCCACCAGATCTGCTTCTCGAACGTTGTTGAAACCAGTCAGTGTTGACTCGAATGCTAGCATTGACCCGGAAAAGGCAAAGGATGGTGTTTTGGGTGAGGTGCGTGCGTTACAACCGAATCACGAAACGCGACTTGAAGCGATTGAACGTGCAGAGAAGGCCAGACAACGCGAGCTGGAAGAGAGGAAGGAAGGTGCATTTACAAAGGAGCTTGGCAAGTTTGTGGATGAGGGCAAGTTGAAGAAGAGTGGTGGTGTTGAAGAGGCAGAACGGCTGAGGAAAAGCAAAGATGAGCGGATAAGGCGGGATGCGTGGGAAAAGATGCAGGCAAAGGGTATGGCGCCCCCCACTCCTGCCGCCACCACAGATGCGCCGTCTGCTTCTTCGGCTCCTGAGACCACTGCTCAATCGGAACAAGACAGCATTGTCCAGTCCGCAGTCATCCCTCCACCACTACATTCTTCTCACGAAGGTGAAGGAGATACGGCTCCCGCTCCCAATGCCAACTCCGAGCAGCACAACCTTGACACAACAAAGTCCCTTGATGAGCTTGCCGGAGCCGGGGAAGCTCATACCAACGCCATATTATCTCGAATACCCAGTCTCTCATCATGGCGCAACGAGCTCAACGTCACCTCGCCCGTTGACGAATTAACTGTGTCGCTCGATAGTGCCACGACTGCTGTGAGCAATTTCAAACCTAATGAGCAGGATGTTGATAGCAGGGATGATAGCTTTATTAGTGCGTCGGAAGAGGCTGGAGAGGATGTTAAAATGCCGGGTGATTTTCCTGAGTAAGGCTAGCGTTTGATGTGGCGGTGGTGATATTTGGCGGTAATATGTTAGTGTAATGAAGAAAACGAATTTAATCGCTCCACACAGTATTGGAGGTGTTTTGTATGGTACGTCAGACACTATGCCAGAACGAACCGTCCTCCATTCTCAACCTCCACGACCTCCGGCACTCCTTCCCGCCTTCTCTTCCCCTCGACTCCTTCCTTCTCTTCCTCCTCCATCAACTCCGCCTTCTCCTGCTCCACAGCCCACTCCACAGTCCTCGGCGTATCGTACACCCCAAGCACTCTCATGATTACACCCGCATACCCCAACTGCGCAGTATGCGACAGAACCCAATACTTCGCCCCACCCATCTCCCTCCACAACTTCAAACCCGCCGTCGCACCAAGTGTATTCATACGACGCAACGCGCGACTTTCCTTCAATCCATGCAGTAGTGCCAATTTAGTCGTAGGCGGATCGAAGGCAAGAAAAGCAGCGAGCGAAGCATTCGGAAACAAAATACCGTGAGGTGATTGCATTAGAGTTTCATGCACAATTTCCTCTTTGTTCGTGGGACATGGATGTGATCAGATCAGCGCAGTAATATAGTTGAGTTCGTGGTGGCCTGGCAGACGTAGCAGTGTGAGCCAACTTGGCAAGGGAGCGCTGGGAGCAACGCTGGATCCTGCCATGTTGTTGCTGTGGTAGGGAAGTCGCGTATGCTGTGGATTGAAGTGAAGTAGTTCCAGGGTTTTAGGATGGCGATGGCTTCTGGAGTGGCTATGATGGGGATGCTGGGGTCGAAAGAGACGGAGGGTTGGGGAGTGGAGGTGGTCGGCGTAGTGGAAACCTAGCAAGATCTTTTGGATGTAGTATTCGCTTTAGCTATTATCTAGATTATGACCTTAAGAATGGTACCGGGCTTACAGCATCGAGCTTCGGCCTCGTGTTGTTACCCAACAGCAACTGACAATCCAAGCCGATCGCTCTCATCCCCTCCGCTTCAACCTCATCAATAAGCGCATCGATGGCTTCCACGGTTTGCACAGCAGCAGTCTGACACGGTGTGATGTGAATCAACCACGATGAGAAGATGCTCACGGGGCCAACAAGCCACGGTTCAAACACGATGTGATAGTAAAGCTTGCTACTGAACAGACGTTCCTTTTCAGGACGAGGGAATGAGAGAAGCCATGAGTTATCTCCGTTTAGAGAAGTCATCACAGGCCTTAGGGAGGCGCTGCGGAGTGTGAGGTCTTGGAATGTTTCTGGAGTGTTGCTGCTTCCATTATGTGATGATTGGGGTTGTTTGACTTGAAGGACAAAGTGGATGGAAGTGTCTTCATGGTTCTTTCATGGTTGCATTGGGCACGTCACAGCCTCGTTGAGACGTGTACATGTACCTTACCAAGGCACTCACGTAGATCACACTTGGCTCACACGGAAATTGGCTACCACAGCAAAAGGCTTATGACTCTTAGGCGCACTTTCTTAAGTACTCTCTGCTGTGTCTGCGGTATAGCGTTGGAGGTGAGACACAGGACAGGGCAGGATGGTTTGACACCCTGCCAAGACTCAGGTGGTTGCCCCCAATGTCAGATACATCAATCACCGCAGCAAGTGTAGACGCGTGTTCCGGCATACAAGCCACAATATCATTCGTAAGCTCAAGGTAGAAAATCGCACTAATTCCCAACCACCTCGTTGTCTATATGTATCCTTGTTATCCTCATCCATCGTATCAATCGTAAAAAATCAGACCTAAGATTCAGACGCCAAAAGAATCCTTCATCAATCATAACCCATCCAGTATTCATGCGCTTACATCATGTCGAAGCCATTCTCAGCATGTCCGGTTACGCCTAGACCATTGGCAGCATCATGGTACAACTCTTCATCCAAATCATCGTTTTCTGACAGTTCCATGTTGCTCAGGTAATCTTCATCTCCTGGTTCAGGCATGTTGACACTATCCCACTGCAAGTCTGCTAATGCCGGTAGTTGCTGCAACAACTGTGGAGGCAGTGGTGGAAGTCGCATGTTCATGGTCATTGGACCTGGCATCTGTCCAGCACCGTTCATCGTTGGCACAAACAGCTGTTGCTGCTGTTGCGACAGATTAGACGATTCTGCAAATCCGCGATGTTGATCAGAAGCCGGGTCTAGTACACCTTGCTCGTTCAAGAGCGGCTCGGCGCAGCGTCTGCCTTGCTCACTCTTAAAATGTCTTCCAAGGGCGTCCGCACGAGCGAATTCCTTGTTACAGCCCCATGGAGTGCCGTCCTTGAGCTCACCCTTGCAAATAAACAGCTTCTTGCCCAAGTGCAGCTCTTCATGTCGTTTCCGATCGTGTTGGCGAGCGAATGACTTGCCGCAGGTGGTGCAGACAAATGGTCTTTCGTCAGTATGTGTGCGTAGATGGGAGCGGAGGTTATAGGCGCGTGTGAAGGATTTTTCGCACTCATCGCAATGGAACTTTGAAGGGTTTACTTGACCTTTGCCATTGGAACCCTTCTTCTGTCCTCGTGATGGGCTAAGATCCGTGGTAGAGACATCGCTGAGTCTTCGAACCGCAATGTCTTTGCTTGTTGTCGTCGATGCGCGACGTTTGCCAATTCCACTACCCGTAGGGCTGGGAGACGGCGATCGTGAAATTGGACGTTGAGCACCGGGATGTGCGACAGGTACACCAGGGATGGCGAGTGAAGCAGATCTGCCAGGACGGGTTCTTGAAGTGCTGCGATTAGAAGCTGCGGAAGAGAGACTCCTCCGATGTTTCGTATCCAATGGCAGATTAGGAGGCATTGTAGGCTGCCTTTGAATTGGAGCGGGATCAATAGAGATCATTGGTGGAGGTGGTGACAGCGCGTTTGGACTCAAGTTTGACTCAAAGCTCTCCTGCGGTACGAATGATGGGAATGCCTCTTGCTGGTAAACGATAGGCTGCATCGTGTCCATATTCATGTCCATTCCAAGGCCCATGTTACCCATGCTAACCGTGTTGTTGGGAAAGAATGTGCCGTCGTTGAAGTTGTTGTTCATATTACCGTTATAGGCGGCATATTGCTGATTGCCTTGATGCAGGTTACCTCCAAACAGCTGCTGTGCATCGTTGTCAGCTAAGCTGATGTCGTTGAAGTTGAGGTCGAGATGGTCGTGGACCGGAAGCATAGCAGGCGAAGGTCCTGCTGAGGGAGTGTAGTAGCCACTCAGAAAGGGTGATGGATGTTGTGAAGTACCGTAGTCGGAGTGATCGTCCATTATCGGTTGTTGCTGTATTTCCTGAAAGTTGTTGTATTGGTTAAAGTCGTTGTTGTCGGATTGTGTGTATGTGCTCGTAGGAGTATAAGGATCTTGCTGAGTAGGGTAAGCGTTGATGTTGTTGTTCAGATAGTACGATGAAGCGGAGTGGATGCTTGAAGCAGAAGGATGTCGAGAGTGTTGCTGATACGGCTGCTGGAGTGTCTGATTGGGAAAGGGAGAGCTCGAGATCATGGAAGAAGCAATATCATCTTGGAAGCCGGGAAAGGAACCACGATGTTGTTGTTGTTGTTGTTGTTGCGCATCTTGATATGTCTCCAATGGATCATAGGTGGTGTCGTTAACAAGGTCCATGGAATGACCCATTGTGTCGTTGTTCGTGAGGAGTTGTGGGTTGATACTTCCAAAGTTGTCTGATTGTGGTTCTGTTTCGGCTAAGCTTGGTAAGCTTGGGCCGAAAGTATGATCGAAGGAGTCTTGATGCTGGGCAGCTTGAGCTTGAAGGAAGGTATGTTGAGAGATGTGATTTGTTGTTTGCGACTGGCGACGCGCCGACTCTGGATGTAAGAAGGAGGAGGGCTGTGGCGATTGGAAAGGTGTCTGCTTTAGCGGAGGGGTGTTGAGAGCAGTGTCGGAAGTGTGCGATTTGTCTAGTAATGACGGGTATAGAGTAGTGGTATTGCTTGTTTTGATAGTATTGTTGTCTGTGATGTTGTTGTTGTGATGATCAGGAAAGGAAGGAAAGGTATCTGTGGCAGGGGTGGAAGCAGGTTGATATAGACTTGCGTCCGAAGGAGAAGGCGATCTCATTGAAGAGACCATGACGTTGTGTGTCGTGAAGAGAGAGGATGTTGTCGGTGATGTCGACGTCGATGCTGACCTAAAATAGCCCCCAACGGGCCAAACTTGTGGTCGCTTGTTTCAGACTTGCGCCAAGGGGAGATGTTAGTGGTCGGAAGCAGCAGGAAACGATAAATGGCGCAGGGGCAGTGCTTGGGATTGTCGAGCAGATGAAACAGAGGAAAAGAACAAGGCGCAACTTGATACTGTAGCGGCACATGGCACATGGTATGTGAAGCTTGAGTGGAGTCTTGAGCTTGAAGCGGCAAAGCTAGACCTATCTTGGACTAGGCACCTTTTAAGCCTACAACGAGCTTTCAAACACCATCAACTCATCTGCTTCTTGTCTGGCGAAGCACAAACGAAGACTCTACAAGAATGCGCAACATACACTGCAATGCACAACTGATACAATCGACAGGCTAACAGCTTGTGTACTACGAAAAGAATGGTCTATAGCGGCTTGCTGCTCGGACGAAAGTGACGATCATGCCTATTGTGATGTTGATGTTCGACTGGATGTGGCTTACAGCCTCGCCTCAAACTCCCGTCTGCTACTGCTTCCACTGCTGGGGCGGTGCCTGCCTCTTTCCTCTCCTCGTTGACTACACCGCTACTTCAAACCTCTTGTCTGTTTCATTTCTATTTTTACTTGCTATGTCGACATGAGTTCACGATGATCGTTACAAGGGCACGTTCATGATCTTCGTTGCACTTGATACACCATCTTAGACACCAGGTCGTGCCTTCGAGACCACCCATGCCAGGCACGCCCGCGTGACCGCCGCTGGTTGCCACGCTCCTCTTCTTTGCGGCAGGTCACCTTTCTTTCATTTTTCTAGCGTCCCAAACTCAGTGGTGCACTGCCCTTATACTGCAGTTATCCGAGCGCTCATAGTCCCTTGCCCATTTTTTACCATCTGTGTCATCATCCTGGTTGTGCTACTACATCTATTGCTGTGTCCATTATCACCGGCTTTGTTTCAATATCTTTGGGTCATTTCGAGAAAATGAGGACAACTTCAGACGGCACTTTACTTGAGCGTGTAATCAACAACTACCTGGTACTTTTAAGCGCATCCCCAGATTCCCCAGGATGGTTACTCCAGTACAGCCAAGTCTAGACACTATACTACTTTCCTGTGCTGTTTCGGCAGCAGGAGTACGCAAAAGCAATTAGAAGAGGCCAGTGCATTCGTCTCAGAAGAAGAAAACAAACAACACGCTGTTCTCAGATCATATACACTATGAGTTAATGTAACTCTCGCTTGACTCTTATACACTCAGCTCCGATCACGGACTATCTGCCAAGATGTTTTCAACGTTGGCCCCTCGGTGTATCAAGCGGTAACGTTGTCTAATTCGCTGTATCATGAGGATTAACTCCTCTTTTTATGCACTACTATTCTTCCTAAGGGCTTTTTGTACCGAGTGAAGTGGTTTTTAAGTTGTTCACATGGCCGCCGGGTTCCACATCATGTGCAGACGGCCCTTCAAGCTCAGTCGAAAGTGCGGAACGTAGCTGTCCTCGAGCAAAAAGTATAAGTTCCCTCGTTGGCGCTGTCGTTTTCCACTTCGTCTCTCAATACAATCTGCTGACTTCGTCTGAGCTGCTCGTGTGGACTGTGCTTTGAATCCTCGTATCTTGCCGTGTTCCCTGAACTCTTTCGCACCCTGATTACACACAATGGCGCTTCTTACTACTTTGCGCGGCGAGAGTGCGTATTCCCGCTAGTACAATTTCAGAGCATACGCTAACATTGCACCAGAGTCACGAGCGCCAGTGGCAACCGAGAAGAGTTCTGATACCAGCTCAGATCCAAAGCAAGCGCAGTATGACGAAGATCTCCATGTTGTGGCACTCGAAAACACCACTGAAGCAAAATTGATGAGGAAAATTGATCTTCGAGTCGTGCCTTGTCTTTGCGTGCTATATCTGCTGGCTTTCTTGGATCGGTGAGTTATGAAATCTTGTTTGCATCCACAATCGAGCTTTGGTGGACTATTCTCCAGAAACGATAGCTAATATCAACGCGTGTAGTGTAAATATTGCAAATGCAGCTGTTTTCAATCTGAAGAAGGAGTTGCATCTGACTGCCGGCCAACGCTACAACAATTGCCTGGTCATCTTCTTCATCCCCTATATTCTCTTTGAAATTCCGTCGAACCTGCTACTCAAAAGGTTCAAGCCTAACGTGTGGTGTATGTCCTTATATCTATACAGCTTCACTCGACATCTGAGATCTAATTTATCACAGTGTCTGGCTGCATGTTCTTCTTCGGCCTCATCTCCATCTTTCAAGGTCTTGTGCAGGGCTACTCTGGCCTCTTAGCAACACGTTTCTTCCTTGGTGTTGCTGAGACCGGCATGTTCCCAGGATGTTTCTACTTGATTAGCATGTGGTACAAACGCAGCGAAGCACAAAGGCGTTATTCTTTCTTCTTCGGCTCCACAACTTTAGCTGGTGCCTTTGGCGGCCTGCTCGCTTCAGCTATTGGTAAAATGCAGGGTTTGCAAGGATACTCTGGATGGCGATGGATCTTGTATGTTGTTCCGTCATGAGAACCGCTGATTAGTGGAGCTAATTACTACTTATAGCATCCTCGAAGGTGTCCTTACTTGCGTGGTTGCCATTTTCTTCTTCTTTGTCATACCAAACTTCCCCGAGGATGCCAAGTGGCTTACCGAAGAAGAGCGCGTATACGTTACCTCCAGACTAGCAGCAGATCAAGGCAAGGCAGCTTTGGAACGTAGTATCTCCCTAAAGGATGTCGGCACAGCATTCAAAGACTTTAAGATGATTCTCGGAGGGTAAGTCTATCCAGTTTCTTTGATCCGCTAATACCCTGAACTAATCTCCACTCCTCCAGTTTCATGTACTTCGGCCTCATCGTCCCTGCCTACGGCTACGCGTACTTCGCCCCAGCCATCATCCAATCCTACGGCTACTCTCCAATTCAAACACAACTCCACTCCGTCCCACCATGGGCCTGCGCTTTCTTCTTCGCCATGATTCTTGCTTTCATCTCCGATGGGGTCCGTCACCGCTTCGTCTTCACCTTGATTCCCATCGTTATCTCCATCACTGGATTCGCCATGCTGCTTGGCCTTGTCGGACCCGCCCACAGACATGCAGAGTATGCCGCGCTGTTCTTGGTAACGATGGGAACGTACAGCGCAATGCCCATCATCGTCTGCTGGTTTCAGATGAACCTGTAAGTGCCTGACAATCATGGAAGGGCTTGTAACTAATATTCGTACAGGGGAGGACATCATCGTAGGAGCATTGGAACAGGATGGCAAGTAGGGTTTGGTAATATTGGTGGAATCATTGTAAGTGCAAATTCTATACTCTATTTACGCTACCTGCGAACGATTCCAGGGGCCTCGTAGTGTGCCTGAGAAAACGACGGCTCCAAGCTTTTGAGGTAACAGGTTTATGACTAACAAACGAATCTATAGGCTGTATACGCGTTCCAAGCAAAGGACGCACCACGCTATCGTCCCGGCTACGGCACCTGCATCGCCTTTGCATGTCTCAGTGCCCTGAGTTGCACGCTCTATTTCATTGCATGCTCAGTGCAAAACAAGCAGAGGGCGAATGCGAGGAATAGAGTTGAGTTGAGCGAGGAGGAGAAGACGGAACTAGGTGATATGAGTCCCGACTACAGATACCAGCTTTGAAGCAGAATATTTGCGGAGAGTGTTGAGAGCTAAAGTGTCTATAATGACGGCCAAAAAGGTGGTCGACTCGAGAAAACGCTAAGGTATTGCATGTCGTCTTCTGCCAGCTTATTGAAGTTATAATATAAACACTAGCCGCCACCTTATGCATCAACCATACCACAACGATACCGATATCCATCAATATGGGTAGGCAGAATCTAGCGCATGCATAGTCTTACACTGCCATATGATGCTAGAAGATTTCAGCCACTTATCACCGTCCTACCTATTCCGCCACCAAGTCGTCGGAAGGAACATGTCTTGTAACTCCTCAAGGGCTTTCGATGAAGGGAGAATCATCGTAGGGGATGTGGAAGCACCTTCCCGCAATGAAGATATGCGATGATCACATGTATTTCGCCCGGAACGGTAAGAAGTATTGTCGAGGTCGTGAGGTGTTGATCAGGTAGTTGATAAATGCCCCAGAAACAAACCTGAACGCATCCGACTTACACTATCATCAACCACATCGACTTCACAACCTCCGAACCAATTGTTATATCGCGCAGCTAAATACAGTGCAGGGTGATCATGCATCATACGGGATTGCATATAACTCTCCTCCTCTCAGCTGTGCTCCGAATCGCTCAGGAGACTTGTGAGGCTTTATAGAGTCGTCGTTAAAATGGCATAGCATATATGATCTCTATTTTCTGCCTGCATTTTTGCATCCTCCTCACATCGCTAATCAAAATGTCCATCATACTCTCAATATTCAACCTTGTTACGGCAGTTCTCACTATACCACAGAACGGCACTTTGGCGTATGATCTTCTGCGCCGCATTATAATGCTTCCTGGCTACGTTCGTCCCGATCGTCAAGGTGGACGCTGTGAACGCCTTCCGTGGTCCGATTTACCAGATGGTCCTGTACACTTTTGTAATGGATCATCACCACTTGGCACCTTCTTCCCACTCGATTATCCACCGTATATGGCATTCGATTTCCCAGATTCACGTTGGGAGGACTTAGTCAGTGCACTCTTCAATATGGCGAAGGCCTGGGACGATCCAGGACGCGAAATCACAGAGGTCAAACACCGCGAAATACCACTCGCCACGTCTGCCATCAAAGTCGACCTCAGGATTATATTGGCATTCGCCCTCTGTACAGTCATGGGTGTCATTGACCACGAAAGCTACCAGCTTCAGCGCATCTATGGATTTCAGCAGATAGATGGCGCGATGATCTGCCACTTGAAGGGCAAGCCTCATCGCTGCTGCGACGGGATCCGTTGAGGCAGTCCCTGTGCGTCTTTATAACAAAGAGCGAGACAAGCCAAACGACTTCTCCAGATGGTCTCATTATTGGGAACGGGCTACTAGCCGGGTGCTTGCTGTACTCAAGAAGACCTTCAAGCCAATATTCCTTTACAACGACGACCTGCTATCGACAATCCACGCCATCACCTCCACGAGAGGCAGCGGCACTGAAAGTGGCTCTGCTCCCCTTCTGCACCCTAGCCAAGTCTATTACCACAATTTGTAAACAAGTCTCTCGCCCGACCAGTGCAGGATGATTATCACAACATTCAATCAGAGACAGCCACTTGCACCCTCCGAGGTCGATATGTGCACAGAACCTTCAGTGATTGTGGAATATTTCGTCTAGCCTTCTGGGGTGTTCACGCTGTCTATGCTTATCAAAAGAATGGCGCACACGAACTGCGTGTTCCAAGAGGTCTTACAGACGAGACGGAGATATACTTGGTTTAATACAGTGAGACACGACCCGCCGCTCTCATCATTGGTCGCATACCGTTTGAGGATACTGGGTCATTGGCAGATCTTGCGATGTGTTCGTTTTCGGGTTTGTAATATGTGTTTGACAACCTGTATCTCAAGAATTGGCTGCAATCACTCTTCGGCGATCATGAAGTCTGTCAGAAGGTCAGAGGGTGTCTTTTGCAGCACCAAGTCGTGAGGTTGTTATCCAGACTCTTAAATCTTCTTACAAAGAATTCAGCTAATATTACAAGAGCTTTAAGGAAGTAGCTCAAATAACTACATCATAGCCGAGGAGCAGTTTGACGCATAGGATCGATGTTGGTGACGAGATCGACTTTGAGGTGAATTGGAAGGATCAAGCGCCTGCAAGAAGATTGTTTTGTTTGTTTGCTTTTGTCATCACGCGATTTTTCGCGTCAACAGCAATTTCACATCTCTTGTCAACACGCTTTTGACATTTTCAGTATCCTTCTGCCTTCATTAACCGAGCTCGAAAAGAATCAGGGTACCCTCCACGGCGGTCCCAGGTTGCTCCCTCATCTTGTTCACCTTGGACCCATCTCTTGGCCTTCTTTAAGGTAACACTCACGATTCAGCCGCTTTTGTTGGTTTGTGAAAGCTAAAGGTACTATCCACAGGTAGCACTCCTTGGACCAGTATGGATCGCGATAGGCCAGAAGTCGCGACTATCACTAAGATGATATCCGATCTTGAGATCGCGACAACAACGCAGCGGGCTGTAGAGCTCATTGACTTGAACGAAGACGTCCTCATCCGTATTCTCGAGTTCCTTCTCTCTGGAGTAGAAGTGAAGGAATTGGCAAAAGTTACCAGGGACAACCTCAAGCCTGCATACCACTTCTATCCTGCCATCCTTGGGGCTTGTAAAACATTACATGCTCTTGGTAACCGAGTTCTCGGATCGAATTCATCTCATACTGGTGTCATCCAAATCAGCACGTTCTTTCGAAGTAATGGAGGACTATGAAGGTATCAAGCTCTGGCGAAACAACATCAAATCAGCGCGCAACAACATTGAACTGCACATGCTCGTAGAGCGGACATGTGGCAAGGCGAAGCAGGACAGACCAGAATGGAAACTGGGCTTACCACGCTTGACAATCTCGAAGCTTTGCTATTTGCTTTGAAACGCGCCAAGCTATTTGAGGAAAATGTATCTTTGAGCTTCATCTTCCAATTGAAGTCGAGTTCAGCTGCAGGTACTTCTTCCGGCAACAAAGTTCAACAGGCTCTTTTCGCGCTTATGGCTATGTTCCACGGCTCTGGTGATCGGTGTGTGATACGTGGTGACGTCGACGAACAGCTTGCTCGAAAGACAGAGCATGCCGTCAGCCCGAGGATCCGGTGGTCTCGTGCCCGCGATTGGGATCAATACCAGCTAGTATGTTTCGATGCAGACATAGCAGCAGCAAGTGACACAGTACGTGATTATGAGGTAGCTGAGTCCTGGTAGTTTGGAGTGTGGTCGTCGGCACTTCGGCTGTTCGCCCATCTAGGCATGCAGAAATGTCGCGATCACCAGCTGACCGATCTATACATTGATGCGGTAACCACATTATTGCTGAATATGATGAACACCCGACTGATTCTGAGCTTGGGCAGAAAGACAGTGGAAAGCAAAACGCAGATCCTATGGGGGGTTCCACAGACAATGGTGGACTACGCAAACACCTTCATGATGGTCGATAAGACTCCTAAAGAGCTTAATCTGAAAATGTTGTTGTGCTCAGGAATAGCATGTCTGGGCATGAATGAGGTGGACCGCGCCCTTTCAGACTTTGTCTGCGCTCAGGGTTATTATTGTGACGGCAGTGGCAGTACGTGCCAGCATGGCGATCCCAAAGACGAAGACCCTCTCCTCGCAGAGTATGTGGCTGTTTACAGGTTGTTGGAGGACACACCTAAGCATCAGTGGGCATCACTGTCGCAGAAATGTTATAAGAGGATGATGCAGTTTGTGTCACGGGTACCCATCTCGCACAAGAAGATGGTGCCAGGCGCCACAACTATTTCAGCCGCCATTGAGAGTGAAAGCCACGTGCTGAGGGCACTTGGCTACGGTGGCGACCTGTTTGAGAGCCGAATTTTGCAGGCGAAGGGCTTCTCGATCGATGATGGCAAGGTAGCCGCAAGGCCCTTCGACAAGATCAAGGCCGACAAGGCTATTGAGAAGTACAAGCGTGAACTCGTACGGGAAGGAAAGAAAGCAAAGCCACACGATGTATGGATGCAGTATCCTTTCGAAGATGGACAAGTGATATGTGATTCTATTGCGCACCCAAATCAGTGCCAGGATCACGATCACCATCGAAATTAGAAGAGCTCAACTTCACCTCTCCACCCCTGGATCTGAGAGTTGATGGTACCATTCAGAGATAAATCCAAGCCATGATAAGCGAAAAGTAAGTGGTGGATATCTTGGTGGTGTTTGTGAGAGACTGTCGTGATCTTTGAGCTGATTCTTGTGATTAGAAAGAACGGTGCTATTCATGGTGCTTGAAGGGGTGTGTTGGAAAATCGTAGGCGACGTTTGGGAAGCAATTGATTGGATGAATACTAGCCTGTCTAGCCAAAGGACACATGCTTGGAGTCATGAAGTTGTATTGAAGTGGATGAGGTAAATAGCAGAGTCTGTCAGAAGTGTTTCCATTGTTGTAATTATTGGCTAAGAGAGAATGAGAGATACCGCTGAACTTGAAAAAGAACCTTTGTACTGCTCCATACGTATTCCTGTACTTGGTCATTGGGATCTCTTACGATGAGATCGTTTTCGGTTTTTTGGGTGCCCTTCCAGCTGCTTTGATATGTTATGTTATAGTCCTTATAGTTTTGATCGGCTGGTAATTATATGTTAGCTTCCTTTCGACATTTCTTAATCGTATCTCTCGATCTTGCCATCAAAGAAGAAGACTGACAGATGAAAATCCGAGCCAGCCTAGGAAAAGTTGGTCAGATCACAACGGGTAGGGCTCAGCCAGCATATAAATTTTGGACTGCAAAATCGATGATTAAAAGCAGTGATTGCTGAGAGGGAAGTGTATACATGTTTTCATCTCTATATCTCCATTCTAGTTCCAAGACTTCGTTAGCAAGATCCATATCCATATGCGCATTTTCCTTTGCTTTTTCCCAGCTCACCCCCATCATATCATATTCTCATGCTAACGCTCTTGTTCTCGTTACTGCTATACACATACTCATTCCCCAATATCATCCTCTTTCAAATTCATCACACCAACCTTTCGTCCACCCTCCTTCCTCTTCACTCTCGAAAACAACCCCACATTCTCATCTCCAACGAACTGCCACATCACACCAATCCAGCTCTGATGACACGGCAGCTCATCGTAGAATTCATGTGCCAGTTCCCTCAGCTTGGGCAGTCTGGTCCATGGAATAGCTGGGAAGTCGTGGTGCTCGTTGTGCAAGCCGACGTTGTAAGTAAGGACGTTGAGGGGTCCGTAGTAAGAGTACGTCTCTTCTGGTTTGGGCACGGTGGGCGGATGTGCCTTTGCTGTGGTGTTAGTAGAAGAGCTAGTCTTCAAGTTGAGCAGAGTCTCAGGTGCTGTAGCCGCTGCAGTTGTGGTGGTGTGCAGAATGTAATGTTCTGCGATGAAGTGGCCAGCACAAGGGTGCCAGCTCCCAGCTAAGAACGAACTCCAAATGAGATAGCCGAGTGCTCTCCAACCTGCGTACTTGACGAGTAAGACATCAAAGACGACTTGCACCGCAATATTGAAGAAGTGTAGTGGTGTCAAAGGCAGCTTGTACACAAACATAGGTCGTAGTGCGTAGAACAGAATTTGGAAAGTGCAGAAGAAAGCCTTGCCAGCGACGGAGTCAAGAAACCATGCTTCGAGTGCCGTGGGCAAGTCGGTGTCTAGACCGTCGACACCAAGTGACTTGTGGTGCGTCAAATGGTAGGGCCGGAAAGAGGCAGAGTATGGAATGCCAATGGGCAGGTTTGCGAAAATGGCGAGGTAGCGATTTAGCTTCGGTGAGCGAAAGGCCAGATTGTGGCTGATTTCGTGGATGGCGAGGAAAAGGTTCTGGTTTGCGGTCGCGCCGATGATGTAGGAGGCTAGGAAGAAGGTCCATGAAAAGAAGGATGTGCTGCGGAGGAGGTACGCTGTGGTGATTTGCAGGGCGACGACTGCTACGACGAGATATTTTGTCAATGGCTCTGGCCCGCAGAGCTTGGTGACTGCTGGGTGTGCTTTTATGATTGCTTGTCGGCGTGTTCGGTGTGGCTCTTCTGTGTATGTCCAGAAGAAGTCGTCGGTGGATTTGGTAGTGACTGTGATGGATGGTTGATCCTTGAATTGCTCCCTGCGAGACGTCAGCGTGGATGTCGTCACTGAAGAAGACATTTTTGTGTGTGTAAATAAGGAACGACGAAGGGTCGGAAGTTGATGTTGTTGAACAGCGTGTTGAGCTTTCTCCTCAAGAACCACAAAAAACTTGGGGGAGGCGCAAATACAGGGTCTAGAAGCCAATGGGGCAAGCTTGGCGTGTCTCAGACCAGTTTCAGATCTTCAGGGGTACTCAAAAGAGAGAAGAGAAAGACACCTTAATATATTCGCGATTAAACCACGCGAACGGTTGATCAATGCTATGTAAGAAACTCGTCAAAGGCTTTTGTCTAGTAATCGTCACCACGGCTCAGAACTTCCTTAACGTTCGGCCTCAGAAGAATAGTGTGCTCATATTGTGCCGTGTACGATCCCTTCACATCTACTAGTGGTGGATATGCTTCAACAATGCCAGCCGAGACAAGATTATTCAGCTATAGTGTTGTCAGTATATGTAGAAAATACCAAGTAGCAGTTGAACTCACTCCAAGTAAATACTTGTCCTGGCCCAGACGATCCAGATATCTCCTACAGAAAGGTAATGTGCCAAAGTTTTTCGTGATTACATTCAACAAGCTCTTCGCTGATGCTACTCTCAGAGCTACCTTTGGCGCATCAACGTTCTTCGCGTAATGACTGGTTTCCATGTCATCATGAACGTAGCCCTTGCCTGTGCTACCGAATGTCTCAATTGCAAAGGTCTCACCTTCTTCCATCTTTGTGTTGTCCGTGCTTTTACCAACGATTGGCACGCTCTTACCACCATGGATTTGATATTGATTGATGTTGTGGCCGTTCAGATTTCGTATCGGCTTTACGTGTGTCGTTTGACCATTCAAAGTTACCTCGTAAGATTCCATGGTTTCTTGTATAGCAGCTCCAATATCTGACACCCTCACATCAATGCCTGCCTCCCTGATACCAGTGTTGGTTGCATCTTTGACGGCAGCCAGTAAGTTGTCATATTTCGGGTCAAATGCCATTGTGAAAGCACTGTCTACGATTCGACCATTGATATGCACTCCAAAGTCTACCTTCATGACATCTTCTTCTTTCAGGACAAGTTTGTTGCCAGCATTGGGCGTATAATGAGCCGCACAGTGGTTCAAACTCAAACCCGTAGGGAATCCTACACCGGCAATGATATTGTCTCCTTCTATCAATCCTTGATGACCTGTAAGCGCTCGAGTACCATCTTCAATCATTTCCGCAATCTCTGTAAGAGTCATCCCAGGCTTGATATTCTTCTGTGCATACTGCCGAACTTGTCGGTGTATCTCAGCACCCTGTCTGTATTCTTGTAGGAAATCATTGTTCATGCGATCCAGGTGCCTCTTTTCTTCATTTGTTGTCCGGTATAAGTTATCGTCCTTATATTCAACTTCCTCGCCGACCGGATACTCTTCTCGGAATAGCTGTGATACTGGTACCCGAGGTGGTTCTGACTGCTTAGTGGCTGTTCCTGCTGCTGTTGTGCCATTCGCTCCCGCCTTCTTCTTCTTTCTCGGCTTTCTTTTCTTCTTCTTTTTCGCTGCGCCATCTCCTGCTCCTACTTGATCGTCATCATTATCATCTTCCGAGTCTTCATTATCATCCTCTCCATTGGCTTGTGTAGGTATGTCCTTGGTCTGTTCTTTGTGCATCTCCGCTTGTGTCGTGCCTTTTGTGACTGGGAATAGATTAGAGGAGGAGAATGCCGCTGCGACATTGACAATACTCACTGTCTACGTCTTTCACCCCATTAGTGACCTGATCAGTAAACTCCGTCATACTGAGCTGCGATGTAGCCGGCAGTGAAGGAAGCAAGACAAAAGATATTTACCAAGGAACGGAGTCTTACCGAGGACGGTACCCAAGTCTCAAAGACGTCATTTCGACATTGTCGCGAGCAGCACAAACATAGTCACAATCCTATCTCAAGGACGAGACCGCTAGCAACACTCAATCACCATGTCGACATGTCATCGACCTACACGTTGCCTCCTTAATTATATCCCACCATCATATCCGAGTCCAGTCAGCCATTGCTCCCAAACACGCCATATACCACATTTAAGAGACACCCGTCATCATCGCACCTTTACAACAACGCGCTCATGGCTCGCTTCCATTGTCAACCCTTACGAGGTCCTCGGCGTGTCTCATGACTGTCCACAATCCGACATAAAGAAACAATTCTACACACTATCAAAAGCCCATCATCCGGACCACAACCCAAACAACCAAGAAGAAGCCGCCAAGAAATTCGTCGCTATTTCAGACGCATATCATCTCATTGGAAACCCCAAGAGTCGAGAAACGTGGGATCGTGAGAACTACCGACGGCCTGACGTTGGTAGAGAAGATGGCGCACCATCTGGATCCGGTTTCGGTGCGAGAAAAGCAAGCGGATTAAGTAGGCGGCGGACACAGTTTCGAGGGCCGCCGGCAAGCTTTTACCGTAACGGCGGATACGGCGCGGCGGCCAATGCACGGCAAAGTCACATGGGCAGAGATGCAGCTGCAGAAGCATTTAAACAGCAACAAGAAGCACAGGCGCAGGCATCTGCACCAGGGGGCGGATATGCCGGAGAAACTGGATCATGGCCGTTCACTACTGATCCAAATGATGTACCGCATTTTGATCGAGAAGGCCATTTCCGAACGACGAAATCAGTGGAAGATCAGTTGACTCAAGGGCGGAAGAAGAGGCGGAAGGCTTGGGATGACCAGAGACAGGAGGAGTATGAAAGTGGACAGGAGACTGTGGCAGATGTCATTGGCAAATTCATCTTGTATGGAGGTACGCTGGCAGTGGGGTTGGGAGTCAGTTCTTGGATGGTAGCAGCACATAATCGCTGAGATGGGTGAGTCAGGTGGATGACGAAGCTGAACGAGATGCATTGATGTGCCAAGTTTGGCTACTGAGCATAGTGGCTATTGGCCACCTCGACGCTTAGATGAATGTACTCAGTGCGGTACTTCATCTATTCTGCATGGCGTCCTCGTCCCTGCTCGAAGTATCGACTATTCGCGTATTCATACAACCTGCTCGCACTTTGAGCAAGCGAAAGAGCACACCGATGTGTAGCTAGGAAGGTGACTCAAGGCCGCGACTTGGATTTTCGTGAGAGACAATCATGTAGGATCAAGCTGAGCACGATCGTTCCTAAGATGACACTATCAGCAGCATTACTGATGAGTCTGGCTTATCTGCAATACGCGTCGGCCACGAGACGACGTATAGTGCGATTACCATGACCGATGTGAAGCTGTCCTCAAGAAGTTACCTATGAGAAAGCAAGTAAGGAGTGAGCAGATGGGATATTATAGAACATCACACATTCCGGCACTTATTGATCCAGAACAAGGTTTGTACCGTTATTGAAGAACGCAAATGGAGCTCGAATATGATGCTGTTCAACTCGGCAAGCACAGGGAAAGTCGGAGGCTCGTTTCGGGTCGGCGTCGCTTCCAGGGCGCAGAGGGTATAGAGGAATTTTGGAGAGAACCAAGAGCTCACTAGCTAGGGTACAGCGTAGAATCAATGAGCGCTTGAACACGGTGAGACTAGAGATACTGTGGTAACAGGAGAGTTTAAAATGAGAATTATGCAGAAGCGGAGCTGGACGCTTGAGACATTCCATCACACTTTCAAAACACTCTTTTGTGTTCGATTTCATTTTCTTCTTCATTTCTTGCGTCAACTTTCTTCACTTCGTTTTCATTCCTCTACCGGCTTGACACTTCACCTGATGGCGCCATCTGCTGAAGTCCTAGCTTTTCATTCCGTTCCTCTCGAATCTGACGACATCGAAGAAGAGCACTGGTGTGCATAGCAAGGAAAAGGGACAACATCCCGTCAGCTCATTGACTATTTATGGTGTCTCGAAGTTGTTCCACGTCAAGAGGCTACTTCGTCTGGTTCCCAGCCTCTAGGGCTGGTACTCCTGCGGCGTCTGGGTCTGCTCGATCCTCCTACCCAAGAGCTGCGCCTCCTCAAAAGTAGCCACGAGCGAATGCAGGTCCTCGTCGGACTGAGAGTGATATGCGTTTTGGTAATCTTCTTCATGACAATATGTATCCTGTGTTCCTGCTGGCAATCAAAATATCTGGGTACCATCTGACGCCAGCTGGAGATTTGAAGGGGCGTTTCCAAATCCGAAGGACGACACTCAAGTTAATTTCCCTCAAGATTGGACAGCATTGCGAGGATTGTGAGGCGACTAGCAATATTTGCTGGCACACCGCGAATAGATCAACTTTCTGTGTCTCCAAACTCCGACCTTGCTACATCGCCTGTCGTAACCGGGTCAGAAATCTCTCCTCATTCTGTTTCTGCACTAAGATCGGTCTAAAGCAATTCCCTAAGTTTGCTGCGCTGCCGGCCGCCCAATTGCCTTCTCGACCTCGCTCTCTCCCGCACGACACGAGACTAGTCTCTGTTTGGGACGTAGATTATGCTAAGAACAACGGAATGGATACAACGAGTGGATCCCCTTGAAACTGCCAGCAGAAGCGGCACTAGCCGAAAAGGTAAATTGAATAGCTATGAAGGGCAGCCAGGTGCTGGTCTGTGTCTACGTCTTTCTCGCTATCTTCTCACACTGCTTCATCCTCGATCCTGCTCGCGACTTCCACCGGCGCATCAAGAACTAGGCACTCGGCCAGAAGAAGCACCTCATATGCCGATTGGATACGAGAACAAGTATGTAGAGGAAGTAATGGAGGAGAATCGTATTGAGATCGACCCATCGCAATAAGCTTGTGAAGCTCCGTTTGCTGTACATAATACTATGTTTGTTTGTATATGGCTTGAATGGAACTAGCAGTAGTGGTGGATGACAATGAGCTCCAGGAGTTGTCAATGGTGAATAGCTCACCAACATCTATCGCATGTACCTTGAGCTGGATTGGGCGTGAAGAGTCGAAAGATGTTTGGTCCGACAACAGCATTGGTGGCTCGTCTGGATCGCAGCAATTGCGGCTGTCGAGTCGTGCGGCGTCATTACTCGCACTATTGAGCCTACGCGACGGAAGCAGCATCTCATAACGGGAGCTTGTTCTCGAAATCTCTCGCCAGATGAATTGAGTGTCGATATCCTATACGTCCTGAGACCCACCACTGCATGTCATCGTAGGAAGCCATCAATCGAGACCTGTAGCACCCGTCAAAGACGGCAAGGAGTATGGCTTTCACGATTCATGAGCATGCATATGCCTCCGAACAGATGCTGTTCGCTCACCCATCCACCGTATACAATCCTTCGCCCCGCACCCACTCCGCAACTTTCGGCGTACACAGCCGTCCCACAGTATCCCAGTCCTCCCCTTTCACAGCCTTCCGCACCCTGGTACTACTAACACCTCTTCCCTCTGCCTCGCCCTCCGTAATCTCCACTTTTTCCGCCCAAGCCTTCTTGCCTCCCACATCTTCCAGCTCGCCCTTGCCCAATGCTTCAATAGTCTTTCTTTGCTCTTCTGCACTTCCCCACTCGCCACGCTCATCTTTGCCTTGCTCTGCATCAGCTCGTATCGTGACGCGCAGCCCGTGCTTGTCGAAGAACGTGTTTAACGCCGATAGTGGCGGGTTGTGATTCGGGTAGTACTTGGCCGCAAATATGCGCGTATAGGTGTCGAAGCCTGTCAGATGAATATGTACAGGTTCACCAGCGTAATGACTGCTTTCTTCTGTGGTTTCTTCAATAGCGGAGGTTTTGTCGTTGTAATACGGCAACTTAGTAAGACCAATATCGATCGCGACGTCCGCTCCTTCTTGCTCTGAAGTTTGTGATTGTGATTCTTGTGGTTTTTTTGAGATTCGGTCGGACAGATCTTCTGCGAATTTATACATCATGGCCAGTCGTTGCTCGAATGGTGCTGGTGCTGCTTTCTTGTCTGCATTGTGGACGCTGAATAATAAGAGCAGTCGTCTTGGTCCTGGATATCGAGTTTTTGAGGCACGTAAGGCGGAGGTGGCGAGGGTGAGGTGGGCGAGCGATGGCGGATTGAAGGAGGAGTCGAGGATGAGCAGAGTACGTGTGGGTGCTGCGTTTGGTGGTGGTGCCGATGTTGGCACAGTGCGGAAGACAGCGAATTTGGAAGTGGAGTTGATGAATGTGTCTACGAAGCTTGTGGACGCTTTGAGCAGGGCGGCGCGCATGTCGTCTGATTGTGGGATGTTGATGGGAGTGTCTTTCTCGTTGTGCGAACTCATGTTGTCCGAGATTATTGTGGCGAAAACATTGCTGACTTGAAGGACGTCTTTGCCATTGGAAAGCTTATCTTAGCTGCGGGGAAGACCCCACGTCTTCCGTGTTACCCCTCTCCCTGTTTTGACCATCACGGTTCCCCCTTCTCTTGGTTGAAGATAATACCACAACACTATGCCATATCAACTCAAAGGACGCAACGTGCTCGTCACCGGTGGCTCAAAAGGGCTCGGTGCTGTAATTTGCAAGAAATTCGCAGAAGAGGGTTGCAATGTTGCCATAAATTACTCTGCGGATAGTGAAGCAGCTGACAAGCTTGCCGAGGAGTTGAAGGGGTATGGCAGTAAAGTCTTCACTGTCAAAGCCGATGCTGGAAGTATGAAAGATTGCGCTCGGTGTGTGCAGGAAACCATTAAAGAATTTGGTGGTCTCGATATCTTGATTGGTACAGTAGCCTGGGACTGTGATTGTACGGAGCATACCTCATAACTCATATTCCGTAGGCAATGCTGGATGGACCCGCTTCCTCGACTTTAGTGACTTATGGGCGGCCTCGGAAGAGGACTGGGACAAAGTACGCACACTCGTGAAGCCATTTCGGCGAAAGCCCACTGATGAATATAGTGCTTTGCTGTAAATGTAAAGGGACAGATGGCTCTTCTTCGAGAGGCATTACCGACTTTCAACGCAAACGAAGAGGGTGGCGTGTTTATCATGACCAGTTCTATAGCGGTAAGTCGAAACCTGCTCGGTTAAAGTACATCGAGTGAAGTACTAATAGTCCTTGATAGGGCGTTGCCAACCAAGGAAGCTCACTACCATATGCCGTAACCAAAGGTGCCCAGCTACGGATGATGAAAGCTCTGGCAGCCACGCAAGGACCAAAAACTCGTGTCAATGCTGTACTGCCTGGTTTGCTCCTAACAGAATGGGTGAGTACTGAAGTCATTTGAAGCAAGACTTCTTCCTCACTGTTTTGTAGGGCAAGAAGTTTCCGGAGGAGAAGATCCGCCAGATGAAAGAGGCAGCGGTATTGAAGAAGATAGTATGTGATTCCAGCATACTGTGATTTGAAATGTTGCAATTCTGACCATTTCGCAGACCGACCTCGAAGATTGCGCGGATGTGTATATCATGCTAGCCAAGAATACGAGCATGACTGGCATACGGATTCAGGTAGATGGAGGTTTGCGTGTAGAGACTGCGCCGTGAGTTGCGCTAGGAGCACCATTCCGCAGTAAATGAATCGTTGATGAATGACATGCTTCCCCTGACATCTCTTCGTAACGGTGGTCACTCCTCAATCCCAACATTTTCTGTGTCGTCCAAAGCTCGTAGGACCTCATCCACCTCCTTCGGATCTGTAATGCTCCAGACACCTCCTGTTTTTGCGGCTGCTCCTTTGTAGTCATATCCGATAGACTTGCCAATCAGGTTTCTGCCTACCTTTCCAGGGCCAACGCCAAGCCAGCGTCGTACTTTCCTTTCCTGGTCCAAGTACTTGACAGAGTCCCACCAAAGGACGGTTTCTGTTGCGCCTCGAGCGACAAGATCTTGTAATTGTTCACTCGACCTATGCATCCGTTAGCAAGATGAATATAGCACGGGTCCCGAAACACGTACTCGAAAGGTCGTGCCGTCACATTCGAGATACAAGGGACGAGCCCTGGGAATGTGACTACGCCTTCTCTCGACAAGTGTTTCCTTGTGAAGTCCGCTGCTGGTTGCATGAAAGGATGATGGAATGGACAAGCTTCCTTGAGCACTACTGATCTCGGGTCATGCCCTCCAAAGTCGGCAAGTCGTGCTAGCAAACCTTTGATTTGTGGTAGACTGCCCGCTAGCACAACTTGGTTACTAGAATTGATGTTGGCAATGACAACATGCGGTAGTGGTGGACCATTGTCCGGTGTACTGTTTCTAGATGCGTCGGAAGCTAGAAACCCACGAACATCATTCAATAATATGTCGAAGTGATGTACTTCGCAAAGCAACGCCACCATGCCGACATCGTCTCCGTACTTCTGCTTGGCTGTTTTCGCTGCACTTTCAAAGACCTCTGCCCTTTTCCGGACGATGAGAAGAGCGTCTTTGAAGGACAGATGGCCACTTGCACAAAGAGCAGCATACTCTCCCAGAGAATGCCCAAGCGTGACTTGAATCCTATCTGACACAGAAAAGCCAAACTCCTGCTCCAAGATTCGGAGAATCATGATCGAAGTGGCGAATATAGCTGGTTGTGCATTGGAGGTTTCTGTAAGTGTTCTGTGTGGTCCTTCTTCGATTACTCGTGAAAGTGACAACTTAAGAGTTTCGTCGACCTCCTCCAGAAAGGGAGTGACGATTCGTGGAAATGCTTCACGCCATGGCCCCAGCATGCCAACCTTTTGAGTGCCAGCTCCGGGGAAAAACAAGGCAGTCTTGGGACGTGTTGAAGTCGCAAAAGAACGTCGAAGGAGCATACTTCCACTACGGAAGCATGGCCGAGGCATCTTGATCAGCCAGGTTGTCCTACCTTTCAAGATTCAGACAATACCTCACATATCACGTCAGGTCAATTCGGATCAGTAACTACACTCGGTCATGGATCGAAATTTTGATTGTTGGCAATGCAGTGTGATCAAGCCACTTCATGCATGGTCGTCGATGATGCTGGGCGGGCTTGGCATTTGCGGGGAAGTGGAGTCTTGGCAAACGCGTTCGAGTTTCATCTCAAAGTTTCACAAATCCTGAAACAACAAAACGTCATTTCATCTGATGCGGTTCGAGGGTTACTACATTGCTCATTCGCGCGATCACTGCGCACAATGTCCACAATGTCCTCGCCCCAATCCAGCATAGCAGCTTCGACGCGCAGCAATAACCCAAGGCGAAAAAGGAGAGCTGACGGAGAAGTTGGAGGAAGTGTGACAAAACAACCACAGCGCAAGCGTACGAAGCTTTCATCTGAAATCCAACAACCAAAAACTGAAACTGAGGTGGATCAAGATGGACCCAGAACAAATGGTCATGCACCGCGCGAAAGACTTACGCTTAATCGAGATGTCGCAGTCCGAGGCAAGCCTATTGCGCCAGCACAAAAGAGAGTAGTGAAAGACGATGGTGCTATCATATTGGTGAGCTTAAGACGGCGTAATTGACGAAAAAGACAGGGCTAAAATACTACTGCAGACCAAGAACCCTTGCTACAACGTGAAGCAACTGCCAGGGTTACCTGAGCAATTGCGCTCAGCTCAAACAGGTATGCCTGCAAATAAAGCGTCAACAAAGAACGAGACTGATGTCTGGCAAGATTATCGAGGAGCCTTTCTACGCCATGGCAATTACGCATTGGCGCTCACAAGAACACAAGCTTTCACCTGGGACTGCACATCTGCTTCGACAACCTCGATCCGGACTTTTGATCTTACCAATCCCACGTCACCTCGTCAACCGTTACCACTTGGATCTTTCGTCAGCACAGGTCAGGCAAGCGAGACCGGTCTGGTCGTCGTAAATCCAAGCAGCGGAAGAATCACATATTGGGAGAGCATCGAGAATGCCGATGCCTTAAGCTTATTTGAGCAGCGCAGAAATGGCATCGACGGATCGTGTGGCAGTCTCATGTCTGGAGAAGTCGTCGTCGATATAGTGGCCGCGGATCATGCTGGTTTCGTCCTCATCTTCAGCTCAGGGCGGATAGCGCAACTTCTGGTTCGAGATACGCAAGCACGCCCGTCCATCAAGGTCAATTTCTTTAAGTCACAACAGGCCTCCGGTGGCTTCCTCGGCGGATTGAGAAGTGCGATTGGCGGAGGTGGATGGGTCAAAAACGTGGTAGCAGTTCAGACACGGCTTGCACAGATGCGTGGTGATATAGAAGCAGTCGTCGTAACTGACGATTCACACTTTCAGTTCTGGTGTCTAAACATCTCTGGTCATTTAGTGCTTCATGCAGAGTGCGATGTTAAGCGAGTTATAGCATCGACGGTGTCGACAACATTGCATATCGATGAGCTGGAACTGAACACTGGATCTGCAGATGTGAAAATACTCGATTTTTCTATTATGACAGCCACGAAAGACACATCGACCGCGCTGTCCGCAGTCACTAGTGAAGGAGGCGCACATCAATCGATCGATGTGGTGGTTCTAGCCAACGTGATGGCCTCTGGCTACTCGAAATATGTTCTGCTTGAGCTTGAGATTGTGGGTGGTGAAAGTAGCGTTAGGCGGACAATACCTCTGGACTCCTACGACGAACCGCTATTCACTGGTTCCAGCTCAAAACCCAGACTCGGGCTATCTTCAACGTGTACCACAGCCTTCGTATTCTTTGACAGAGCAATCGTACTTGTATCGCTTGTTGCTGCTGATACTTCACCAGAAGCACAACGCATGATGGACAGTGTATACCCTCCCGAGCTGTTTCAGGATTCGATGTATCTTCGGGAGGATGGCAACTATTCCATCGCAGGAATGAGCACAGCTATTGGCACTTCGAGAAGCTCACAATTTTCGGCTTTGTTGTTCATCCGAGGTTGCGGACTTATTCGAATTACCATGTCGGAGCCAGCGGAGGAAGAGCAGACTGTCGAAGCTGTCAAGATCAGTGTCAAAAGTAAGCTTGAGCAAGCTGTCTATTTTGGCACCATGCCTGGCAACCCCCTGGACCTCTCTAGGCGATCTGCTCTTGCATTCGACCTTGCAGATGTGGAGAAAGCGAGCTTGCAAATCAGCAAAGATGTGTGTGCCACGGATTCGAGTTTCGTTTCTAGTGTTGCCCCCTCGATGGACTTTCATCTCGAACAACGTGCCAGGATCCTGCAAGACCTTGCTATTGTTTTGAAACGTACATACCCAGAGTTGTCTCGGCTGACGAAATGGAAGCTAAGGTGGGATGCCGAGAAGATGGCTGCTGCGCGCAAGGTGTGGACTCTGTACGACGACAAAGCTAAAGGAAGCAACGACGAATCTCGACTTCTTCCTCAGACACTGTTAATGATCGGAGAGCATTACAAGACAGAAACAGATACAGACAAGGTGAACGGGACGAGGTCAGACAGTGGTTCCTGAAGGACATTTGGAGAATGGAAAATCTGGTTCAATGGGCGTACCGCGCGCTATATGAGCTGGACAAGGAGAATGAAATCAAAGATAAGGCAACATATCTTGAGCTGCTCAGCGACGCAGGCGATATCGTGCTTGGAAGTCTCGAAACAGCATTTAAGTTCCGCACAGATAGCGCACCGGCATACGGCCTGGAGAAAGAGCAATTGCATCAAGGCGTACTTGAAGAAGGTTATACAGGCCTAAATCATTTCTGGACATCACAGGATGGATTTGTTAAGTTCTTCCCGGACTTCATCAGGATGACCGTCGATAGACTCATGGCTGCTTTTGCATCAGGTGACGTCCATCTCCTGGAGAAGATTCTTAGCGATCAGCCACGCCTGATTGACGTCTATTGCAAGGCTTGTGAGGAAAGGCACAGATCCTTGCTCGCGTCAACAGATAACAAATCTCGAAGCGAGGCCGAGCTGTTCAAGCAGGAATATGATAGATCTCGAATCAGTATGCTTACCAAGCTTGCAGATATTGGCCTTGCTGAGGAAGGTATGGCTCTAGCTGAGAAGTACTCAGATATGCCGTCCCTTGTGAGCTTGGTCAGAACTCAGCTGGAAGAGGGACCGCAGTTAGCAATTCCAGGTGACGACGGCACCACACCAGAAGCTGAAAAGCAACGCGTTCTTGCGGTCGAGGAGCGTATCGACAAATACTTCAAGAAATACGGTACAACATGGGCTGAACCTTTTTACTCGGACCAGCTTGTGCGTGGTGAATACATGATGCTGTTCGACGGCGCCGAATCGCAAAAAAAAGAGTTTACTCAATATCTTCGTGCGGAGCCGGAGCGCAAGAAGATCAGCTGGATCAATGACATAATACTTGAAGAGGACTGTAGCAGTGCTGCTCAAACACTGCTGGACGTTGCCGACTATCAGGAGGGACAAATTTGGAACAAGAAAGTCGAGCTTTCGCTTGCAGCACTTGCACTGGCCGCTGATGAGAAGTCTGACGTGGAAACGCAAGCTCAAGTGATACGTCAGGCAAATGCGCTTCAGATTGTCAGTATTCAAGAAAGGTTGTACGAACATGTACATAGCTCATTGCACAACGCAATGGATCGGACTGCGGAAGTTCAACTGGCCATGGAGACCTTTGGCAGGCATGTCGTGAAGGGCAGAACAGCGTGCCATGGCCTGCTAGAGCAAGGTTTCGAAATGCTTGTCAAACATGCCGTGATGGAATTGGACCAATTAGTCGATGTGCTCACACTTATAGATCAGCGACCGAATGAGGTAAGGCACAAGGACATTGCAGGTCTGGAATTCGTTCTTGCACTACAAGCAGTCAGGGCTGCCTCTGCGAAGCGCTCAGAAGAAACTTCAGCACAGCAACTGAAGTACATATGGCGAAGATGCTTCATCAGAGATGGGTGGAAGGTACATGATGCTACAGCACGCAAGTCCGATCAGGAAAGAATCAGCGATCTCGAAGCCACCGTCTTGTTCAGGACTATTTACGAGGGCTTCGCATGTGGTATGTCTTTGCCGCTTAGTTCCATCCGTCACGAAGTATACTGACCTTTCTCAGGCTTGTGGAACGATGACTCGACCGTTCGACTGTTAGCCCCAGCAGATGTACTTGGGGCTGGCAGTAACCCTGACGATCATCGCGATCGTTTCAAGACGGCAGATTTACGTGTACCTATCGCGAAAGACATGGCTGCAGAGGACAGTATCCTGAAGAATTATATCGAAAACTGCAGGCTGGAGCATTGGGTGGAGGAGGCCAACAAGTGGGCTCAGGAGAAGTTAAAGCAAGAAAAGGCGAATAACCAGGAACAGGATGAGGAGGCTGTGCCACAGGAAACTACTGCAGAGAATGGGACGACATAGTCTCATAGCCATTGACCGGCCCGAGGTTGTGCTCGTTGCTACTTCATACTACTTACAAGACGTACCAGGTAGTATAGACCATAGAGAAAAGATCAAGAAAGACACACGTCGATAGAGACAATCAACTCTATTTCCACAATTTCCGAGTCAGTAGCCAGCCAAAACAGGCAACCCAACCAACAAGAACTTTAGACTAGTCCCTCGTACTACACCTCCCTCGTCTCACCCTCACCCCTCGTCTCGTGTCTTCCACACTCTTACCATTGATACCGCAGTGCTCATCAACACGCTACATTGCTCACCTCCCTGCTGTTGAGGGTGTAGTGTGTCGCAATCATCAATCGTGCGCTCGCCGTTCATCCGAATCGTTCTCCTATCCCCCACAGCAAAGCCCAACCCCGTATACAGCAACGCGCCGTGAACACTCTTCATTGCTCACCATCAATTCTGCTCGTCCTACTGCAGACAAGATTATCACACCCATCATCGCGCTAGCAGGCCGTAGACGCCCTTCGCAGGGGCAGAAGTATAAGAAATGGCATCATCCTCATCCTCCAATGTGGTTGGTGTCCACTACAGAGTCGGAAAGAAAATTGGTGAAGGCTCTTTCGGTGTACTTTTTGAGGGCACCAATCTCTTGAACAACCAGCAGATCGCTATCAAATTCGTACGTCTCGCAGGTCGAGAAATCTGGTGGAAACGTGTTAACAGTATATTCCTAGGAACCTAGAAAGAGCGATGCACCACAACTACGTGACGAATATAGGACATACAAGATCTTAGTAGGCTGCCGTGAGTATCCCTCGTTTTGATCTGGCTCTGACAAGCCCGCAGGCCCATGGCAACGGACCCAATGGTCATCCGCAAGCACCATGTTGGTTTCTCCGCTCCTTTCCCATCCGATCTTTTTGCGACTCTTGGAGCTAATACTTTGTTCAGTGGGAATACCGAATGTTTACTACTTTGGCCAAGAAGGACTCCACAATATCCTGGTTATTGATTTGTTAGGACCGAGTCTAGAGGATCTATTCGATCACTGCAGTCGACGCTTTTCCGTCAAGTGTACTGTCATGATCGCAAAGCAAATGGTAACCCCAATCTGTGAAGAACTGGATGATTCGTCGAACTGACACAAGCAGATATCACGAGTTCAAACCATCCACGAGAAGAACCTCATTTACCGAGACATTAAGCCCGACAACTTCCTCATCGGCAGGCCAGGCTCAAAAGCTGCCAGTGTGATCCACGTCGTAGACTTCGGAATGGCAAAGCAATACCGTGACCCGAAAACAAAGACACATATTCCATACCGTGAGAGAAAAGCATTATCAGGAACCGCTCGTTACATGTCTATAAACACACATCTTGGCCGAGAACAATCAAGAAGAGACGATTTGGAAGCACTAGGACATGTATTCATGTACTTCCTAAGAGGAGGATTGCCATGGCAGGGACTCAAAGCGCAAACGAACAAGCAGAAGTATGAAAAAATCGGGGAGAAAAAGGCACAGGTGCCTACAAAGGAGCTGTGCGAAGGATTCCCGGATGAGTTCAGAAAATACCTCGAGTACACTCGCAACCTAGGATTTGAGGAAACGCCTGACTACGACTATCTCCGTGATCTCATGACAAAGGCATTACGCGATACTGGTGAGGTTGAGGATGGTGTATACGACTGGGAGACGATCAACAATGGCAAGGGTTGGGAAGGCGCAAAGGCATATCCAGTCAACGCTCCGCCTTACGGTGGAGGTGAACGTAACCCCACTCAGCGAGACATTCGTGGTGGGTACACGCCACACCAGCAAAAGCACATCTCAGACGAACGATTGAACGCCGCGCTACCCAAGCCTGGAGCAGCTGCGCGAGATTATCACCGCCAATCACAAGTGCAACCTCAAGCGAGCCGAACACGAACACAAGAGGCGAGGCCAGCCGTGGAAACAGGTATTTTGCAACAAACTCTTTATCTAGATGCGCCTCTGTACTGACCGTTCTGCAGAACAACCACAAGAAAGGACAAGGGCGGCTGCTCAGCCGCAAGTAACTCGAATGGCTGAAGCACCAGCGCAAGAGCAGACAAAGGAGACGAGCTGGTGGAGGAAGCTCTGCTGTCAAGAGTAGAAGACGCATTCGTGTCTTATCCTTCTTTAAGTATGGTTCATGGTATATTCAGCTCTACCCTAGCATATTCAGCCTCTCCCACCACTCAGTCTCAGAGCATATCACGCAAAGCGTTGGTGGCATATCATCAACAATAGGTGATTCGGTCGAAGGAGGTCTTACCTCTCTAGGAAATGAAGGGCGTTTGGGTAGTCTTGAGCGATTGGTGTTGGTGGACACAGGAGGATGGTGGTTCGACGCACGGAACAGGTCGAACCAATGAGGTTCTCGATGAGGATGTGTATAGGACTGAACCTGGTCCCAATGGTAGGCACGCTTTACGCATATGGGGGTTAGAAAGAGGTGGATAAGCAACGTACTGGAGTTCACGAGCATAATCGCGGTCAGAAAGTCATTATTCTTTATGTAGACCATTCAACAACCAAAGAAAGTGCTGTTTGGATATGTTATATGTTTCATTCTGGTACTATCGTTCTTCGTTGCTTTGTTCGTCTCTCGTCGGCAGGCAGTTCTATCACGTGACATTACTCTCCACATTTGGCGAGCTCGAAAAGCGTCCTCCTGCAAACGTATATTTACTGTACTCACCACATCACCTTCAACCACACAGCAATGCAGCCACGAATACCATTCCCGCAGCCATCGCGGCCACTCTCTGCCTTCTGCCTGCGCACCCCACTCGTCACATCTCGTCTCGCATCTCCACTCGAGAGTCAACAGATCCGCACAATTCGGTCCATTCAACAATCAATTAACAAAGGTCGCGCCAAAACCGCCCGTACACACTCTCGCTTCAACAACCACCCTTCACTTCCCATCCTCGAAGCCAGCACAACCTCAGCTCAGATTCGCAAAGAACCACGAGTACCTGTCCGAAGCGGCGCTCTCGCAATAAAAAAGGGCATGACGGCGGTGTATGATGCGGTCACTGGCGTGCGAACGCCGTGTACGGTATTGCAGATGGATCGGGTACAGGTGGTAGGGCACAAGACGAGGGAGCGACATGGCTATTATGCGGTGTGTGTGGGAAGTGGATGGAAGCATCCTAGAAATGTGGGAAATGCCATGTTGGGTGTGTTTGAGAAGACGAAGTTTACGGATGCAAATGGAGGAGAGGTGGGACTATCGCCGAAGAGGGATGTCAAGGAGTTTAGGGTGAAAGATAGTACTGGATTGCTGCCTGTGGGAAGGATTATAGATGCGGAGTGGTGGAAGGTTGGACAGTTTGTGGACGCAAAAAGCACTAATAAAGGCAAGGGGTTTGCAGGTGTAAGTGACAGCTTGTTTAATTGCTATATCTCTGAATATGCTGACTGATGTGTTGTACAGGGTATGAAAAGATGGGGATTCTCTGGTCAGCCTGCTTCCCACGGTGTGTCGCTCACTCACAGATCTATGGGCTCGGCTGGTGGTTCACAAGGAAGTGGTTCTCGTGTACACCCTGGAAAGAAAATGGCTGGAAACATGGGAAATCAGTCGCATACTGTTCAGAACTTGAAGGTCATGCTTGTGGATGTACCGAATGGATTAGTGGTAGTGGCCGGTAAGCACAAGAATTGTTCTCTTCACTTTTCACACTGACGTTGTTGTATAGGCGCCGTAGCTGGACCGAATGGTGGTGTAGTCAAGCTTCAGGATGCCATCAAGAAGCCCTGGCCAGATGTCGCATCTATTCCCGACATGCCTAACCCAAGCGCGAGTGCAGGCGCAAGTGCTGAGGTATAAACTGGACTAGATGCGCTGAAAGCCGTTAACTAGTTACACATTCATTTCGGGACATGAGTGAAGGCGGATTCTGCTGAGCTACGACAAGCGTGGCAGAGCATTGCATCTCCGGAGCACATTGAACCTCGACATGTTTCAGCACGAGACCATCATGAGAGGTCCTTGCCAGGTCAGGCCACTGGGTCATGTAGACTTGGGAAACGATTGGGAGGGGCAAGCATATGAATTGTCAGCAGCATAATGAGTATCTCGATAGCTTTCTCCTACAATAGCCAGGCCCCTATTTGCTTATCGGTGTTTATATCGTCATCATGAAATTGAACTTTTTGACCTTGCATTGAAGCCAACGACATACAATGCGATAGTATCTGACCCCGAGCCTCGCGCTCTACCAACTCCAATCGTACCCTTCCCATGTTCGCCCTCAGACCGTGCGCTCGCTTGTCACGGGCGCGGCACCCACCATCCTTACTCCACGAATCACGACACATCACGCCCCTAACGAAAGCATGGCCCAGACCGGCAACCTTTGCAACAGCCAGAAATACCATACCGAAACGGAAGAGAAGGACAGGATTATATGTGACAGCCGGGGTTGCGCTTTTAGGAGCTGGTTACCTCAATTTCACCCAAGATGGCCGCTTCCTCATGGGTGCGACTGCTCGGACTGGCAGGGTTATAGGCACACTTGCTGTATGCGTAAGAGAGTATGTCCTGCTGTTACAGACTTCAACGTGAGCCTCTACTAAGACGATTGTGTTTTAGCTATTGGTGGACACTTCGTCAACACGATAACGTTGATCCCACAGAATATCGCACACTTCTCAAAGCATGTCACCAGCGATGTGCTGATCGAACACTAGTAGCAATGGAGAAGAATGGCTCGATCTTCATCAAACTTGGACAACATCTGACCTCCCTGAGCTACCTCCTACCCTCGGAGTGGTGCGACACATTCATACCTTTACAAGACAAATGCCCAATATCGAGCTTCGAATCTATAAAAGCAATGATTGAAAAAGACATCAATGCTCCGTTCACCGATCTATTTTCCTCGTTTGAAGAAACACCAATCGGTTCTGCATCTTTAGCCCAGGTACATCGTGCTGTTGATCGAGCTTCTGGCCGTAGCGTTGCTGTAAAATGCCAACACCCCGAACTAGACGACTGGGCGCCAATCGACCTCTCCCTTACACGCTTCACCTTCCGCACGTTGAAATGGGCTTTCCCAGAGTACGATCTGACGTGGTTATCCGACGAAATGGAAGTATCCTTACCACAAGAGCTCAATTTCCGTCTCGAAGGCGAGAACGCCATTCGTACACGCAATTACTTTGCGAACTCCAAGTCAATCCCACTCGTCGTTCCAGACGTGCTCTGGGCTCGCCGCCGAGTCCTCTGCATGGAGTACAAAACCGGTCACCGGATAGACGACCTGGCCTTCCTTGACTCTGCCGGCATTTCCCGCGATGAAGTAGCAGCTTCTCTTTCTCGAATATTCAATACCATGATCTTCGCACCCGGCGCCCCTCTCCATTGCGACCCACACGGCGGCAACATCGCCGTCACCACAAACCCAAACCGTGCCTATCCCCACAACTTCGACATCATCCTCTACGACCACGGTCTCTACCGCGTCCTCGACCGATCCCTGCAACGCTCCTACGCCAAACTCTGGCTCGCCGTCCTCGACGCTGACGAATCCCGCATGCGCAAATACTCCAAAGAAGTCGCAGGCATAACCGATGCCCAATTCCCTCTCTTCGCCTCCGCCATCACCGGCCGCGACTATACAGCAGTAGCCGCTGGCGTCTCTGGGACCGAACGCTCCGACGCAGAAAAAGAAGCCATCTCCGACGCCCTTGGCGAAGGTCTCCTCGCCCAACTCGTCCAGATGCTCGGACAGGTTCCACGCGTTATTCTGCTCGTTTTGAAGACAAACGACCTCACGCGCAGTCTTGACGCCAGTCTACAAACGACGCAAGGCCCGGCGCGAACGTTCCTGATATTGGCGCAATATGCAGCCAAGACTGTATGGGATGAACAGGTGGAGAATCTGAAGAGGAAGGGAGGCTTGTTCAGTTTTAGGAATTTTGGAGAGACGGTGAGGGCGTGGGGAACTTATCAGAGGACGGTGGTCAGGCTGAGGGTTTATGAGATTTATCTTTGGGTCAGAGGGAAGATGGGAAGGAGGTTGGAGGTGCCGGATCCGAAGGCGGCGATGAAGTTGGGTTGAGTGGTTGGTGGGGAGGGGAAGTGAGTGGATGGGAAGGTGTATGGGTTCTTATAAAGTGGTCTCGGGTCTTTCACGAAGCAAACTGGTGATATGGAAGAAGAGAATCTAATACGCATTTTGGTGTAATTAGGGTCGAAACGAATACATCTTTCAATCCACAACCAAGTTATCCAATGCAGGAGATGGAGCGCCCGGGGCCGAGACCTTTCACCTTGGCTACATTAGAGGACATCGAAGCAGTGATCACTTCTATAGCAGTCTCTACCCCATCTCCCGAGTTTCTCACCCTCGCCACCACCATGCACTCGATCACCATACCACGAGCGTTCTTTCTGAGATCCAGGATAAAGCTTTGCTGAAGACCCGCTTCGATCCCTCCAAGTCCCAAAACCCGCTGGGCTGGGATATGTCTTGTGTCTGCACCTCGTAGTTTCCAAGTCAAGTCGTTCTGAACGAAGGAGAAAGAGACGGACAACGAGGCGTTATACATGGATATACACAGGGTGACACTTGTTGGAATAAATGTGAAGAATTGAAGTGCGGTCGATACTGGAAGCTGGCTGTGTACTTCGTTGACTGGACGGCGATAGTGTCAATGGCTGCGTGGTGATGAGGATCCTTTCGTGTACACTTTCGATACGTGAGGGCTTGTTTTCGTTTTGTGGTACGAGTAGTACACAGCAAGTAGCTAGGTGTACGGATATCATTGCTTTCGATCGGAAAAGTGAGCAGGGTGGGTGTGAGTAAGTGTATACTTCTGGCATCACGACGCGACGGGGATATCACTAGAACATCAATCTCATCTTGCTTTGTTCCTTGCGTTGGTTGTTTGTTAGTCTTTGTAGTTTTTCTCGCGTTCATTATGTGTGCAGGCGCTCCTGATACCAGGTGCTGTCTCAGTCCTTCACATGAAGTTCAATAGTGGGCGCAGAGCTTTTTTTTTTAAATACACGAAGAGCCCAGCTGGTGCTTTGCCATCTCATGCCGTGAACCATTGAGATTCATGCTACTTGTAGTCTGTTAGCATCGTGAGGCAGGCCTCTGAAGCTGTCATATTCACTTGTTTCGATATAACAAATCAATGTAGCATCCGCGATGTGGTTCCCAAGCATTCGATTGAACTTATCAAGCTTGTTACGAGAGTCATTTGGACTATGGGAGGGCGATGCTTCTAACGTCGGCGTCGACGTATAGCTCACCCTCCTTCCATTCGGACGTGGAAGGAAGCAAGACTTGATGAAATGATGTGATAGAAATCCTCTCGACAAAGTTCCCAGATCGGTTGTTCGGGGGATGTTGCAGCAGACCTGGCGACTTTGACTTGAAAAGGCCCTCCAGCACTCTCCACAACTTTTTTTCTTTGAGTTAGGAATTGAGAAGGTCGAATGTTTTGATGCCAGAGCTCTGGGATGTCATTGGGATTTCACCTTCATAACAGACTTGTTAGAACATAGATATCCTGGATTGAGTGTACCTCAGAAGCGAACAACATCCGAGTCTACTTGCTCCAAAACACTCAATATCGAGACCTGGCTTACGACGACTAATACTTCATTTCATTCAATCGAGCTTGCCGCTTCTATTATTCCAGTGTCGCCTCCTTCTGATATAGCGTCGACTACTAAAAGTCCAAGCGACTCGCGATGGCCATCGACTAGCTCGCCGACGAGGACCGACAAGAGGGCGCTTGCCTCGGTACACTAGCAGATGAATGGTGGCCCAGATCAAAAAACCTGAATGATGATTTCTGTTCAGAATACATCAGACGACGACAGGGTGGTGAGCCTAATTTCAGATATCTCACAGGTCACCAAGCGCCAGCAAGCCCCCAACCTTTTAATTCTGCTTACAACCAAGCTTTTCCAATTACAACGCCACCACCGCGGCGACAATACCAAGTTTCCAACAACAGTCCTGTCCTGTTCGCCAAACATGACTTGAATAAAGCATTCAACCTCATTAACGCAAGGTATTGAGTTGGGGTTCAGCTAGTGCCAGGCTCAGTCAATTTGACGTCGTCTGCTTCAGCTGCTCATGTTCCAATAGTATTTCATCACAGATCTTGGCATATTGCAACACCCACATCCTCGAACCCTATCTGAGCGACTCAAATACGCAACATAAACATAAGCGAAATACGTCGATACTTCAGCTTACCGTCAATATCCGCGGCTCACACAGAACGGAGTAAACATCATGCATAAATCACGCAAGTATGACAACATTCCAGCATACAGCGTTGAATACGATGGAAGTATTGCTAGTGCCGTGGGACACGATATAGAAGCAGGTTGTTACCACTCTTCTGATTCTTCTTCGTTTCCGTTCTTTGAGTGTTCTTCGTTTTGGATGAGCCGAGGGTGGAAAGGTAGTGATTGCCGTGGACGTGAGATGGAAGGGCTTGGCGGACGGTTTGAAGAAGATTGGTTTATGATGATGATATTGATGAATCTTATGTTGAGTGTGATGTGACTCAGAAACCGTAGTTTTCGGAGGAGTGGAGAGGTGGTTGTTGATGTTGAAGAAGCCGTGATATATGTACGTTGTCTTGGATTGTGATGATCTGAAAAGGTGCAGTCGGAGCATTGGGCCGGGGATCCGACGACGCTGCAGTTGCAAGAGGGCACAATGAGGTCGCTTGGCATTGTCGCGGTTAGGACGACAGGAAGGTATCACATCAAGCGTCGATATCACACGTCCTCTGCGTCCATCAGCGCTCTGAGGAAAAGTTCCTAGCAGATCAGCCGCACTTACTTGCTGATGCTCGATCACGCCGGCACGCCTACCCATCGCATCATGCGATTTCAATCCCCGTATAATCCGCCTAATCACACCCTTTCACAAGATGACGAGCGAGCATGAGCTCTATTGTAAATTCCCCTTGGATAGATATGTCACAAAAGCCTCCGCACACAAACGATGGATAGATCTCTCCCGCTAACGGTACGGAGAGATGGTGCTCACTTTATCTTCCTTACTTCGTTGTGCTCATGACTCGGTCTGCCATCGGAGCTTTCTAAAGGTCGGCGTTTGTGCAAGGAGCTTTATGAACCACCGCTGTTTCAGTTTTTGACTGCTGCGTCAGCTACGTAGCCTACATTAGCTTCGGGAAGGGTGTAAGTGCAGTATGGTATTGTCCGGCATCGATGAAGAAGATACAGATGGTGGCTTAAGTCTTGTGACGGTTTGCAACTGTATATCGAAGCTTGCTTAGCTTAACTAGAAAACGAGATCAGTCCAAGATTTCAGTCAGCGCTGAGTGTTTCACTTAATCATGCCATAAACGTAATATGATGTGTTTGGTGATCGAAGGAGGCTTTTGTCTTCATCGTGGTGTTTCTGATATGTGGCCGCCTCCAGGCGGTCAAAAATACTTTATCGATTTTTTCTTCCTGGACATTGTCATCGAGAACTTAGTCTTTATTGCTTCGGGCATAATGATCGGTCTGTGACATCGAGCAATTGCTAATTGCGTGTCAAATCTTGTGACGGCCGTGATAGTCTAGATCGTTGAGAAGCACAGGAGAAGGGTATGGAATGGTCATGTGTGTCGCAGTAACATTCAGCCGCTCTAGGCCATCAATGTCATTTGCTCATGACAAACAATGCTGATGGCTGGATCACGATCGAAATGTTGCACAAGAATGATTGCTGAAGAGCCTCCACTCGTCCTCGACCTTTACTGCGGCCATCTCAAGTCACACCGATCGCGTATGACCAAGCAGTCGCTGTCAGAGTTGCACAGACGGCATCGGCATTCGCATTACACCACGATCAGGTAGTACAAGAAAAGGTACATGATTATGGCTAAGATCATATAGTGTATCTTGTACTACATAGATCTCCAAGCTAATCCGGCGTAGACTGGCGGTGAACCCGACGGCACGGTCAAAGAGGCGGTGTATGTGTCGGTGCTTCCTTCGTCCTGTAGGATGACCAAGCCGTCGCAGTCTCAGCCGTGATAACGAGGATGAGCATGAGGACAAAGAAACTTGTAGACTACCTACCTCAGACAAGGAACAGAAGGAGTGCTTTCGTTGTGCCGTGCCGCCTCTAGTCGAATATCTCCTCGAGTATGTAGCAAAAGAGCGAGAAAGCGACTGATCCCTCCATAAACTTGAAACCACAAGGATACTGTAGCGTCGCCCCTCTCGCAACTCTCTCGAATAGAGCTGCCGACACACTCTCCCGAGCCATTCAGCTCAACATGTCGATCAGACAAGGCTTCAAACAGCCTCGGCTTAACCATGAAACACGCAATCATGCAGGTATCACATCCATCGTCTTCACCAATCTTGTGTCCCTCACACAAGGCTTCGGAATAACCTCAGAAAAGCCTGTCACTAGGGATGAGTTTATGACGATAGATTGAGCAATATACTTGACGAGACGCCATATACAGTATAAATCGGGTTGAACCGGGTTATACCACCGCCACCTACTACCGGCTGGGTAGCCGTTTCCCCTACTAGGTGTCGCACACCTACCTCGATACCGGTTTAAACCACGTTTAATTCGAGGCGGTTTAAATCGCAGCACATCCCTATCTGTCACACATTGCTGTAGATCACAATGATGAGCCTTCCTAAAGGAGATCTGGGTGAATTCGGATACTCCCAAGCTTTGTCTTTCCCACATCAAATCCCTGTTGATCTTCTATGGTATTCGCAGACGTGCATGATCGACTTATGTGGGTGTAGGATGATCATGAGAAACTTTGGTACCTCGGTGTGGGAGGGATTTGCACAAAGCTGAAACGAGTGGGAAGACTCGACAAGGATAGTGTCACTATGTTTGTAAACAGAAAACATGGATTTCCGGATACAGGGATAGAAGTCAACATGAACAACGAAGGTCAAGTTTACCGAGAATGATGGTGGTAGATTAAATGCAATACATGCAAATTTTGTCTGCTGTGTACAGTTGTGGTGATATATACAGAAAGTCGCTAATAGACTATGCCCGATCCATGAAAATGCTGATGCAAGAAACGCCGGCCACAATGCAATGCTGCGCTAAGATGCTATAATAAAGTCATATCATAAACACATAAGACTCCCCTTGGGAAGCTGAGAATCGAATCGTCTTCTTTCTTGAGTTATTTACTCGTCGTCTTCTTCATCATCGTAGTCTTGGGCGACGTAAACCAAGTCGGCCCATACTCTCCAGTGGAGAATGCTGATATGTGCTGCTCTCTTTGCAGCGTCCTCGAGGAGGTCCTGAGGCTCCGTGGGAATGGAGGCTAAAGGTGCTGAAGGCTTCTTGATGCGCTTCGAGTCCATGACCCAGGTGAATGTTGGGCGAGGAACGAAGGCGTTGACGAGATCTTGAGCAGAGTATTTCCTGTGGTCTTCGACTAGCTCGGTGACGCGCTCGCTCAAGGCAGATAGTTGCGCTGTGACGGCAAGCTCGAATTGGGAGCTGTCCTCTTTCAGTGCCTTCTGAAGGTATGTCTCAAGGCTGTTGGTGAGGGAATCGTACGAGAGACCGAAAGGAGACTTGAGAGGTTGCACAGGTGCAGCGTAGAGGTCGGCAGGGAAGTCGCCGGTTGCCGCACGAACGAGCTCGACGGCGATGTTGCCAGACATGGCGACCCATCTCGCGGCGTTGGCACCACGACCAACGATGACGGGAAGAACATCTTGTAGGTACTTGGTGGCACGGTGGTGGTGTGTGGAAGTGCGGCGGAGTTGGTTGATGAGCTGAGCAAGGGCACGAAGGCAGATGGTGTTGTAGACCATGGTGTGAATGTCGGCTCTCAGTGTCACCAGACGTTCAATATCAAGCTTGAATGTCTCAGGTAGGGCGGGGGCATGTCTGGCAGTGTGAGGCTTGACGAGAGAGTGCAAGAATCGAGTGAGGAAGTGCTCGAAGTGAGCACCAACGAGGGATCTTGGTGTATCGACGTCGAAGAGGTGCTCGCCATTGTTGTACCACTTGCGGGCAAGCTTGACATCCATTGGATCTCTGCTTGACTTGTCCAGACGCAGCTTGAAGAAGGCTTGCTCGAAACCAACGGTGGAGTCCAGGAGCATTGGTCGAAGGTGCCGGATCTGGTGGTTGGCGATATCCAGCTTCATCGCTTCTAATAGGCCAAACAACTCCTTAAAGCCTGATACAACGGACTTTACGTTCAGTGTCTGCCATCCATGCTTCATCAACTCGCACGTCTTCTCAACCCAGGCGTCTCTCATTGGCGCACAATGAGCCTTCAACAACACCTCCATGTAGCTGGCGAGAGGGGTCAGGTCAAAGATACCGCGGTGGATCTGCTGCATCATGAAGCTCACGTCCATGGTCTCCTGAATACCAGGCATTTCGGATTTCTCATTGAGACTGACGATGATCTCCTTGGCTGCACTGAACATCGTAGGTATCCTTCGCTCGAACCTGTACATGTTGTGGTAGTAGTCAGGCTGTGCACGGAACTCTGCTCCTCGAGAATCAGTAGCCATGAAAGTGTATAGCTCGAGCTCTACCTCGAGTGCCGTCCAGTAGTCGTCAGCAATCTGCAACTTTGCACGGCCACGTTCACCATCAAGGTTCGGCCTGAAATGTAGTTCGCGGTCGAAGTTGATGTCATGTCTGAGCTTGGGGTTGTTTAGTATGCAGGCTGCTTCAAGTTCACTCAAGGAAGCTGCTGAGATAGGAGGTTGGCTGGTGGCATGTTTCCATATCCGTAACCCTCTCCTACCTGAAGTAGGTCGAAATCGACCGACCCACCTGTCGATTGGTATTGCCGGCTCGTACAATGATGATGATGGTGGTGGCATGGTCTCCAGTGTAAGGTTTGATACTTCCGGCGTGCTTCGGCGGCTAGAGACCAGTTTCGGTGATGGGCTCCTTCGTCCTCTCGCTGGCTTTGACACTCCATTTACTTCTCGTAGTGCTAGAACATTTTTCTGTGTAGACTTGTGGTGATTCGAGGCGCCTTGTGATGCTCTTCGAACAGCCTCTTCTTCTGCGGAGAGTCTCCTGTGCATCTGTGATGGTATCGGTTGTTGTACTTGTGTTACTGTTACTTCTGAATTTGTTCTGTTGAATCGTAGACGATTTGATGGAGGCATGCGTTGGCAGGCTGTAGACTCTGATGCTCGACGGCCACCTTGAGGATCCATGATAGCAGTTGTATTATATACACAGATGGCTATGTTATGTTCACACAAGTGATGATTGTACGAGGTTGTCCAAAGACACCTGAGTTTCCGGTATATTCTTTTTGTGCAGGGTTGTATGTCTTATATCGAGTGATGTGACTGGCTTGTGTGAGGTGGTATTAAAAAATTCTGGTAGTACTGATATTGTCAGCATGGATCGATTGTAGGACAGAAAAGGTCATGTGCATAATGTATATGCTACAAGTGTAACTGTGTAGAAGTGATAACACATACCTTTGGAGCGAGTATTCGTGTGATGGTGAGGTAGCACGATTTAGTCTGTGGTGGCGGAGGTGGAAGGGCAGTGAGGTTGATGATGCTGATGGTGTTGCAGTGAAGAGTGGGCAAGAGAGTGTAGGAGATATTGCTGTCGATCGAGGTCGGTCTTTTGAAGAGGTTCCAGATTCTTTAGGCCAGAGACATGATGTGAAGCAGGAGCTCGAGGACTATAAGAACGGCATGCTCTTGACGGTTGACCAAGTATAAGGTTATTCGCACTGACTGGCAGCCATGGTAGAGAGAACTCGGCATGGGCATGCTACATAGCACAAGCAACCATGGAACCTGCCTGCGTCATGAGATGGAGCGCTAGGAGCTAGAAGCGCGCAGGAAGGAAGGGCCGCTGGGCTTGCGTGGTTGTGGATTGGAGGGCTGAAGAAGCTACTTGGTCCCGCTAGGCGCTGCACGTCTAGGAGAATTAAGAAGGGGAGGAGGTGAGCCGTGGGGCGGTGAAGGACGTTGGCAACGTATGCAGTGTGCTGAGTAGTCTCTTATTGATTATACTAGACCATTAGCTAACCCTTTTGCGGCAGCGACTCGGCAACCGCTCGTCCTCAGAAATAATACACCTGGATTTGTGATTGTGATTGTATTTGAGTAGACTTGGCAATTTCGGAGTCTCTGTTCGAGACAAAGAACACAGTGACAAAGCTTACGTTAGCAAGCGAGATTCTAGCGAAGAGAGAAACTCAATCGCAACCGACGCCATCCTCTTCAATGCAAGGCGTGTATGTGGAGACATTCAATTGGACGACATATGGTATAACAAAATACACCAAAAGGTTAGTTCAGTTTACAGGGTAGCACAACAGACGAGGCGACGGGAACCAAAGTGAGCCTAATCGGCGACCCTACCTCTAGGCAGCTTCAGATGATGCGCCCAAATTGAGATGAAATCACTTCAAGCCTAATGCCGAGTTCCCTAAACAAGCAGCCCAGCGGGCCGGTATTCATCACCTCATCTATTCAATTGTCGCTTGCTGGTAACACGACACCGTTCAATGATCATAACTTTTGGCGAGATCGTATTTGCAAGGATTAGAGAACAGAAGCTTGCTGGAAGGAAACAAAGCGTTCAGGCAGCCTGAAGTTCAGCTCGAGCTTTACAGCAGCTACGTTTCCTTCAAAGTGTATCCCGCGCCTTACTTTTCTATTTCTCCGTACGAGAGAGCACGTACGTACCGCACAAGCTGAGAGTCCTGCGCCGTAGATCATCATGGCTGTCGACAATTCGCCGGGTGGTCACTGACCCAGCCGGCCGTGAATTGGCACGTGAGAGCTCCTTTTCAACTCCGTGGTCGATCTCGTATTCTGGCCGTGAGGGCTTTTGAGGCTTGTGTGTTGACTCTTGCTCCTTGGTTGTCTCCGCAAGCCGTCGTTGCTTTGTGATGCGATTTGCGTGAAAGTGACGACGTAGTCGAGACCCCTGAGGTTTAGCGTCGTGTCGCGAAGCATGCTTCATGGGTTTGAAGGAAGCCCGTTGGTGTAACCCAGAACGCGTTCAGTACACGCTATGAAACAGCTACCTCCAGCTAGAGGCTTGTTTGCATTTAGGATACTCTTCACTACTTTCTGCTCAGCAACATATGCAGCCTACTGTCATCTCCATCTCGATAATTCTCCGCCAGCCGCATCAATCTCCTCATTCCTTTTGGTGTGTGCTCGACTAAGGCGGGCACGATCTCGTAGCTTTTTTCACCATCATACTCAGTAATTCTCCTTTCAGGTACCGCACGCTCTCTTATGCAAACTGTCGTTAGAGTATCGATTCCTCGTTGTTGCTGAGACAGCCCACGTATCAGATCAGTGGACCGCTTGCGTTTCAGTTGAAGCTGACCTTGCTCGACGTCGAGGAATAACAGCCAATTATCCAACCAAGGAGCGTGAGTTATGTAACATCCATACCCTTGCCCTCAAGTCCTTGTCCATGCTTTCAGCTGTTCACACCCAATCGGAAGGTCGCACAATTGTTTCAGGTGTGCCCGTCAGCTTCAGGCAATAAAGTTACTTATGTTATTCCCATTCCTTAGATGACCTCGTCGACGACTGACGATCACGGACTCGGGATTCATTTGCTCAAAGGTCGGCGTAAACCTGCTGGCAAACACCGCTGCTGCCCAGTACGTGCTTGTATCGCTACCTACTGTAAGGCCTCTTCATAGCTGCGATGATGTAGCAGTGCCATTCATTGACTCTTGATTACTATCAAATTAGCACTTCCATTTGTCCATAGCATTAAAGTTCTGTCGAGCCTAAAATATATTAGTGATTGGTCATTGGCCGACATAAAAAACCGGTGACAGCCGTTGCATGAACTATTTCACACACGACCGCCAATGCTCTTAGCTCAAACTCACATTCGCTTGAGCACACAACCACAACATGCGTCCCTGGAGATGTTCAGTAAAGTTATAGAGAATCTGTTGAGCGTCTAAGAGATTACGTGCTCGAAGTGTCAAGTCTGCACCCAAAGACGAAACATCGGAGAATTAGAAACTTCGTGCTCGAAACAGATACCACCACAACACTAAACTGATTCGACTGCATTTTAACTCTTACTCGAAAAGTAACATCCCATTTATAAAAGTGAGTTCAGCATTTGTGCGCCTGTATTAGAAGGCAAATGACCAAAGGCTAAGCGGCTGTATACGCCTCAAACTCTCAAAGCAATCCAAATTCACTCCCCGCACGACAGGCTTACGCCTCTAATGTTCTTTCTTCGGTGCACAAGCAAGATGATTTTCTGCTTTTGATCTTGTGGCGGCATGACAGTCAGCTTTCAAGATTCGTCAAGCTAGCGTGAATAATCTGCTATGAAATATAGATCCGCTTCGTCGCTGGGCAATATGCGCCTTCATAGCGCCGGTACTACATTGTAGCGCTTCATGCGAATCTCCAAATATCGATTATTCACCCTGTTTCACCTTCCTCATGCAACAACCACCTTCCTCTTTCTGACAGCGCTAACCTTTACCAGTCACTTAAGAGGCGCGAGAAACGAATCAGGTCTCGGAGGTATCCTGATTACGCTCAGTTGTTTCTTGACTCATTAGCAGATCAGTCAGATCAATCTCTCCAGTTTCTCCACCACATCCGACTGTTCACTCTTCACTGTTTGATGCCCTCTTCGGTGGGCTCGCTTCACGCACATTTATCGGTCCTCCAACGTAGTGGAACATCGACGTTTTCAGGCAACTGCCGTCGTGCTGCCGATATGGTCAATATAAAAATATTCTACGACAGCAGTTGCATCGGCGATGCAGTATGTACATTCACGTCATTCTCTCGTGACTTTGTAGAAGGCAAAGTATCGTGCTGCAAGGGCGCTTGTCCGGCTGTAACTCCAAAATACTACAGCTCGTACGACTCGGCGCTCGGTGAGCTCGGGATCGTATTAGACATATGAGGCAACATGCTGTGATACACTGTACTATCCATTTTGATCGCACGACCAGGAAATCAATAGTATATTTCCGCATGCCGAAATGTCACGTGATCTCTATATTCTTTCACCACACAACCAAAAAATGCCTGGTACGGCACCGTATGCCGAAAGATTAATATGCATGCCCAGCGAGTCATTATTACTCACCTCACCTTCGTCTTTCTTGCTTGCTCCTGTCGAAAAGGACTATTTTCAGCACCTCTCGATCTCTGTCAGCGTTTCTAAGCTGTTCTGTCTCTTGCTCAGTATGGCTAGTTGTCAGCAAGGTTGATAACTTGATAATCTGCTTTCTGGCATGCCTTCTGCGCTGAGAGCAACACGTCTGACAGCTTTTGAAAGGAGCTTCAATCTTTATTCTATCACTCTACCTTCCTTGTGGCAGTTGTGTCCATATCTGCGGTCCGTCTCTCAGATGCTCTGGCAGCTGTTGAGACTGAGGTCTGAATAGCCATACTTTCAACGAACGACAGGGTTTCGTGTATGTTGTGGATGGTTCACACAAAATATTATATCGCGATCGACTTCACCTCTGACGGGTATGGGTTCAATATTGCCTTTGTCTGAAATCCATCGCGATGCTATCTGACAGCACCATCTCCACGATCCATCACCATCTCGCGAAGCTGCGTCGCTGCCCTTCTCAAGTCTGGTCTCCCTACTGAGTATGTAACCTGATATGTATCTGAAATATCTTTCAGTCTGCGCTGATATCCGGAGAAAGATTAAAGGTCGACAGCAGGTTGGAGCTTTTCACTCACACAACGTCATCTATATTGCTGCCAATCCGTGCCTGCAACCTCGCCAGCAAGGATGAAAAGATATTGTTATTGACTTCGTCCCACGCATCATGGTATTCTTTACCCCGAATAGATCTTCTATTGGAGTCCTGAGAGTCGGCGTGGCCTGGCGTTGCCAATGAACCCACGCTACGTGGCCTGCCAGGGCGTCTCGAAGCTCGTGCTGTGGGCGGCTGTGAAGAGATGTTCCTCATCCCGAAAGCGAAGTGTCGCTAGATATGTGATCAGATGAAGGTGATAAATTGGTATCTTTCAGTCTTCGTCGTGCTTCATCGCTGCCGTCGGCGCGAGATTATGTCGTGCCTATCGTACCAAGATGCTCGAAGTATGTGCGAGGAATGTGCTACTGCCGTGTTGCGTGTGTCGTCGATGTTGTTGTCGCGGGACAGCATCATGCGCTGGTGTGAACTACTGCTGTAATGCGCGTGTCGCGTGGCGTGCGTGGTGCCACTCAAGAAATATATGCATTAGTGAGCTGTTGTCACGCAGTAATCGGTCGGGAAGGATGTGATGCGACAAGAAGTGAGAAAAATGACGATGGTGATGCATCTTGTCGCAAAACATTATCCAGGTCGGATCACGTGCAGGCTGTCGTACTTGCCTCGAGTAATGAGAAAGAAAAAGAAGCATATACCTTATGCAGCGATCGCACCTTCCAAGTCGCATACTGACTGTAATGAAAACAGGTTGTGTATGCAGAGTGTACGAGTATTGCATGTTGGGTTTATAAAGCATTGTTTCGTTGTTCTGTCATCAACGAGTGCTGGCCCCTTAGCTTAGTGGGATTCACGGGATCTCATCGCCTTCTGGCTTTGCCTTAAGATTCAGAGGACGAGCCTCGTTCGAAACACCCTGAAGGCGTTTGACTCTGCGGAGCAAGTTCGTCACTGGCTTCAGACCGAGGTGGGGTCTATGTTTCGTCTGACACTAAGCTTGGGCTACCCGACAAGCACTCGTTGAACTGGACTGGACTCAGACATGTGGCTCAGCAATCAAACTAAACCCTCGTCGGGTTTACTGCGAGACTCGTCATCTTGTAGTTTTGCCATTTTTGCATCCTGGAGCACTCTTCTCTATCCTAACATAGTCTTTTGCTGCTGCCAAGTCACAGTTCAGCGGCTATAGAGAATCTCATTGGCACCTTCCTGTTGCCGAATTCCATAAACGCAATTCCTTCCAGTTCGAAAGATGAAGCACTGGACTCTCTTTATCCTGAATGTGTCCTAGGACGAGTAGCATTGTCAAGAAATCAACTCGCTATTGGTCCTTGAGCATATAACATTATGGGAACTATTTGCGATGTGAAGAACAAAGCAATTTGTTTCTGCTGGATTCGAACGTCGCAAAACTACTAACCCTTATCAAGACGATTCGAACCCATGTCCAAGCACTGCAATGAGATATGTCAAGATTACTGCCAAATTGTCAAGCCTACTGTCTATGCATTTCTCAATGCTTCTTCATTAGCTAGACTATGACAATATACAATCTGGTTGTCTTGCGAGGATCTGTCATATAGGCCGACTTTTTACAACGCAAATTGCCAAGACAGAATTATTTCATCACCATCTTGTCTACGACCAATCCGAGCGCTCTACCCTGATACTGCCGCTAGCAAGTCTTCAGGCAAGAGCTACCACACATAGCTGATACCCAGAAATGTCTGCAACAACGATCTGTTTAGGCAATATTTTATCGCAATCAGCCTCAGATCACTATCTAACCATGCGACAACCGGCGTCGTCGCCCTTTGCGCTACTCAACAACTAACTAAAGCAAATGCATGCTGCAAGCATTCAAAAAGAGAGAGCATGGTTTGTTATGCTATGCTCATCTTTGATATGCGATGTATGCTTTACTATTGCTAGACGCTGATATTGCGCTATTGGATGGTTACGCTGATGAACGCGCTCTTTTACGTGCAAGGACGAAAACAATTGCAGGAACCTTTATATGGATCATTCTACAATTTTTCCTAAAACGAGTCCTGGCCTCTTTAGTGTGGTTGGCAAGCAGCAAACTGCATGTCCAAGAAACCTCAGTAGAATTGTGAAAGACTTACCCATCCGACTCACCCCCGGCTGGAAAGTCGCCGGTTCGAAACTGGTCTCGGACGCAGTTTCCTGCAACCACCACACCTAAAGTAGTATAGTGGATACTCGTGGACGTCGTAAGAAAAAGACCTCCTCACGGGGACGCCCGTTCGAGTTGAGAGAGTTTCATATGGCCACTCGTCCCCCCCATATGTTTTGCACTTTTTTTTAGGCTGGGTTGGAGCATGCTTTTTTCTGCGCGACTCTAGCTGGTTACATGTTGTCCTTGATCGTTCATAACATTTCACAGCTAGATTCTGATGATGTGCAATATATCATTTTTGCATAATATTGGCATTGGCATAAGCTGTCTCATGTTCGGTCGCAAGACACAGATGCAATAGTCCATCTTCAGGCAAGTACGAACTGACCTGCGACCTACGCTCGAAGCAGGAAAGTGCGAAAATACCAAGTGAACGGTTGTTGCAATTTTCACAGTTTCGTAATTCTCACAATTTCGCAAATTCCACGCAGGAGCGATATTTACAGGATATTATTCCCTCCGCCAATGTAGACACCACTGCGAATCAACGCGCTCAACCCATCGAATCCCTCTCGTCGAATGTGCCCTCCATGCTCTCATCGACAGCAGTCCGAATTGTAGCCTCACAATCACCACATCAGCACGTCCCACGCATATCAGCTCCTGATCAACCACTAGATGATGGCCAGCCTTCATTCTTCCACGCGCAAAGCGGACGCAGGAAGCAAGAGCCGGGGAATACCTGAGACTTGCAGAGATTGGGAGGAACAAGAACTTAGTCTGAACTGGCAATGAGAATGCGTTCACTACTTTGTGGCCGGCTTAACAATAGTCGGCTTTGTCATCAGGCGACGCGCTACAAAAATCTACCACTTTGCTCTCATATCGTCTGTCGCCGTCACGAAAGTTCTGATCTAAAGAAGTGCCTATATCGCCCACTACCACAGCTGCCCTACCAGTCGCTCATTGTGCTCAGACGCCGAGCATGACCCTCTAAGGCAATATCAGACCCTCTCTGAAGGCTAAAGCACACTTGAAAAGGCTGCACAACGCATCTTCCCAGAAGAGGCCATGGCTGCTTGGCCGAGTTGATGCTACTGCCACTGCCGAAGACACGGTCGTTTCTGCCTACATCAACATATGTTGTCCATCAAAGCTCGCAGAGCAAAGCGCAGCCGCGGCGGATGGAATGCTCGCTTCACAACTCGGGGAAGTGAAGAAGTAGAAGAAGGTCGTGCCAGTTGTGGTGATGTAGGGGTCTTAGGTCGGTTCAAAATATTGATACAAATGCAAGATTGGAGGAGTATGTCTTGATGTTTGAAGTGCTAGTGGCAAGTCGTGGTGTGTCGTTGTGGGCGCAGGATATCAACATGTATCATGTACCCCACCCAACAGCTCAGCGTGCTGTTCGTCCTACAGCTGTGCGACATATTTGTCGTGGAATCGCTAATCCCGCAGACACTTGCTTCGTTTGTTCATACTTGGAAGGCATAGGCAATCATTCGGTGGCTTTAGACAATATGATTGCTTGGCAGCATCTGTTTGAGCCAATTAACTTTGGCTGTCACCGCAAGCGATCCATCCTCGGTTTTCAGATGCTCGATAACGTCTTCCCATCTCCAAGCAGCTTCATAGAGCTTCTTGCCCGAAAGCTTCTGCTTCAAAGTCTCTGTGATGTCCTTCTTGTTATCTGCATTTCCAGAAGGACTATATGATGCTTCAAGCAATTGTCCATGCTTGAAATCCATTTGCAACTGTGAAGAGCTTGGAAAGTCGTCCACGACTACTGCTCTCTTCCTTGTGTTCCCTTCGATAGGAGTGGTTGAGAAGGTGAATTGTGGTGTTTGACTATAAGTCCAGTCTAAAGTCTATACGTTGTGAGCAGAGAGCGGCTTTCAACAGGACTTCTTTTTACCTACCTGCATCTCCGCCCACGTCTTCTTAATTCCTTCCACTTCCAGAGCCCTTTCACCGATGCGCACGTCCACGTCGACAAGTTTGTCCTTTGCATACATCTCCTCGAATCCTTGTCGCACTGCCTTACGAAACGTGTTTGTATCCATTCCAATGTTCGAGACAGGCGAGCTTACACTTTCAACGCCTTTCGCCTTGATGAAACCTCGTGCTGGTGAGTGAAGGTAGTGCGGTATTATCTGGAGATTAGGCGATGATAACAAACATGTACCATGATGAAGTGCTCTTCCTCTTGTGAGCTTGTAAGCTGATCCTGAAACCTTTACTGGTCTGGGATCAACAGCGTCATGTATATCAGGCGCGACTGTGAAAGGCGTTCGATGCAAGTCTTTCGAATCAGCTGTATCATCTCTCCTCGAACCTTGATCTAGCACAATATCATGCCGCTCATTCACTCTAGCTCGTTCTATGCCATTCTGTCTCAGAGCACGGACTATCATCTCGGCATGCTTATCACGGGTGAATATAGTAGAAGGACAGATGATGCTCCAGTTGACGTTGCCCTCGTCGTGGAAGACAGCACCGCCTCCAGAGCGTCGACGTACCACATCAACTTTGCCTAAGCCATATGGCTCTGTCTGAGGTGGCTCGTTGGCATGTTGTCGACCTTTAGATGCTGCTTGCAGAAGACTCAAGTTCACCTCGAGCCATGGGTTTTGATTTCGTCCAATCACTACACAGGGACGATTGATGTATGTGAACAGTATACAGGAATCGGATGGTGTACGCTCAAGGAGATACTGCTCAATACTCAGATTAAGGTAGGGATCGGTGGTGGTGGAAAGATAGGTTTGTATTTGATATTTCGGGTTCGCAGCATTTTCTGCCCATGATGATAGTGGTCGCTGCAGAAGACGAGATGGCGGAGAGCAGGTTGTCGCTGGCTTTGTTCGTAATATAGCCCGGAGCATACTATTATTACCAATTTGATACTATTATACAGTTGCTGCCTCTACACTTCTTCGTCCGGTCTGGCCCATGGCCCATGCAAGCGACCCTGCCAAGAACTGCTTCGTTTCTTGGCCCGTTTCAATATGGTTTCAAAATTGTTGTGACTCCGATATCGTCATATTATATTCATTGCCCAACCTTCCACTCAAAGGTACACGATCACGGCCATCCTAGACAGATACAGCTACTTGTGGTAATCCTCATACTTCTGATTCGTAAAGATGTCGACCTTTGGCCACAACTTCAGGGTTACGACGTAAGCATTCCTCGGTGCAATGGCTTCAAGCAGTCCTGACAATCGTCTCACAGCGCCGGAGAATCTCACTGTCTATCTGTAACATGCATAGTCGATGGATGTCCTCCAGGGATGCGGCTCACAGAAGACGATATCCAACCTCAACTCACACGCCGTCGTCCTGGACAAAGCGCACTCACCACACCAAGAGACGAGAAGGACAAGGTCGAGATCCAGTCAGGCACAGAGTTTGGAATCACATTGGGCACGCCGATTGCATTGAAAGTTATGAACGAGAATCAGAGGCCGCATGACTACAAGGGCGACAAGATGGACCTGTTCCCAAGACCGAGCCATGCAGACTGGACTTACCTGGAGAAGTACGGTGTAAAGGCTAGCAGCGGAGGAGGACGCAGTAGTGCACGCGAAACGATATGTGAGAGATGTCTATGCGATAGAGCAAGGAGCAAAAGTACTGATATAGTATACAGGCCGTGTAGCAGCCGGAGCCATTGCAGAGAAAGTCCTCCGCCTCGCCTACGGTATCGAGATTGTCGCCTTCACTTCCTCCATTGGCAATCAATTCCTCATCCCGCCGACTCCTGAACACCCGAATCCCAACACGAATCCCAAGTTTCTCGACCTTCTCAACACCATCACCCGGCAGAAGGTCGACACTTTCGTGCCCGTCCGCTGCCCTGACACAGAAGCTACAAAACGTATGGAAGGTGTCATCACAGAGTTCAAAGAGCGACAAGACAGTATCGGCGGTACCGTAACTTGTGTGATCCGTGGCGTACCCAGTGGACTTGGCGAGCCATGTTTCGACAAGCTGGAAGCAGTCCTTGCACACGCCATGATGAGCATTCCCGCAACAAAGGCCTTCTCCATCGGATCAGGCTTCAATGGCTGTCAAATGCCTGGCTCAGTACACAACGACCCCTTTGTCGCCATCCCCGGTGCTGGTGTCGGCCCAGATGGACGACCAAGACTAACAACAAAGACGAACAACTCTGGCGGTATCCAGGGCGGTATTTCAAACGGCGCACACATCTACTTTGACCTTGGGTTCAAGCCAGCGGCCACGATTGGACAAGCGCAGACGACTGCAGGATACGATACCGCAGAAGGTATCTTAGAAGCAAAGGGTAGGCACGACCCTTGTGTTGTGCCGAGAGCAATTCCTATTGTGGAGGGTATGGCGGCGATTACGATATTAGACCAGTTGCTGATACAGCAGTCGAGGTTAGGCGCAAGGAGTCTGTTGCCTTCGCTGAAGGAGACCATCTCCGTGGATGAGACACAGGCTTCGCAAAGGGCGACGCATGGTGAAAACCACACGAATGGAAATTAGCAAATCATCTCATAGTGGACAATATAGAGAGAAAGGTTTCATTGTGAACAAGACGAGTAGACAAACCTCGTGCCTGTCCTACACGAAAATTCCAGAGGATTTTTATATCCTCAAGTCTTCACAATATCTCATTGTTTGCAATCTTCCATGACGATGCTGCAGTGACACACCTAATATCGTGGATAGGCATTCAATTTGACATAACTGTACCATGCTCTACAACTATCGAATCTGATTGGCCAGCCGCCTTGGCCAGTCGACGGGCGCTCAGCCGTGTTGAAACGTGCCAAAGCAATAATTTCGGTGTCAGGCTAGGCTAGTCTAGCGGAGTCGGGGTGCAGTCCAGAGGGGGTGAACATTTGCCAAGAGGGCCTGAATAATCCGCGATCTCCCTTTCACCCATGCTTGGCAAATTTACAATTCCTCCGGACTGTAAGCTCTAGCGGAGTGATAGACAGTTCATCCCACGCGGTGTCGTAGAATACAATCCTATCTTCTGCCTGGGCAGTCTTTCAGCGAGCACTCACAAGAGTGATGGAGGCTGAATTTCAATGAAGTTGCAAAGTCCATTGTGCGCGTGAGCTCAGTCACATAAGCGTCCGGGCCGTCGTCCGTGTGATCTTCTCTTGGCAGGATAAAATCCTGAGGCCGGCTTCATGGTCAGTAGTCGATCAGGTGGCGTTCGCGGGTTGGAGGAATATGAATACCGTCATTTACTGCACCGTAGTTGTTTTATCAATCGTGGAGGGACGTTGGTGATTCAGCTGGATGCAAGATGGAGATGGATAAGGCTAGGCACAGTCGTTAGAGCTCACGAGTCACCAGGTGAGGTAGCTCGCTAGCTGCATGATGAGAGTCAGCAAAGGTATTGGCAGCCGAATCAGGAGAATATTGCCGGAACGTTCACAAGCGATCTAGTCAGTCAATAATCGCTATGCTGCAGCCGCCGGATGTAACGTAATAAGTCGTCGTTGTTGCTGGATTCGGGACGAGGCTCATAGTAAGCCTTATACTGCGGAAGCCACTGCAGATGCAATCTGATTTTGCCAATATCGCTATTTCAATGTTGACCTGAGTGAGGAGTGTGAATGTGATTACGCCAAGTCAGCCTGAAGTGACTTGGCCTGAGTAGGTGGTCTGACCGGTAAGAAAAACTACATAGTCGTGTGACGGCCCCGCAGTTCAGCTCGAAACACCTAGATGGCTTGGTGGCCAAGTAACTACAATCTCGAGGCCTTCTTACCATAGCCAACCAAGCTTGTGAATGTCCTGGTCGCCAGATCTGGCTTGTCCGGTTGCTGCCACTCACTGACAGAGTGGACGAGCTGTGTCAATAGCTAAACCGGCGACGAAGTTGCATGTTGAATCGTTGTTGACTCAGGAGGCGAACAGACGGAGCTAGCATCCGCACATTCAATAGACTAACCATTGCTTCGGCGATTTATCTGAGAAACATGGCTGCTTGTGGCTGTAAGGGACTGATTCAAACGGAGTCTTTAGCTTCCAGGCAGTCCTGTGTCGTTGCCGTCCTCCACTTTTCACGGCTTCAAGCCCGCGCAAAGACAGGGGTTGTTGCTTGGCTAGATTAGCATTATTAGACCATGTGGTGAGAAAAATTACAGTATTGATCGCAGATGTTGAGCGATAAGATCTGAACGAGATACACACTATGATCTTGTCTGCACCGACCTGTCATCGTCCGGGGCGGCGACAAATGCTAGCAAGATGTCCAACAAGACTTCAATCACACTATCACAAAGAGCGGAGGTCACCTCCGGAAGTCTCAACGGTGGCGCGAGCACAGAGTCAGCTTTTGCCACGATGTCGGTTGAAGAGTCAGTACGAACAATGTGGGTGACACGATACAGGAACACCTCCGGACAGGGATCGACGAGGTTTCTGCGTAAGTTCACGTAATGGATATTGTTATTGCTTCTTGATGACGACGGACACACGATAAGCAAGGAGAGACGTCTGCGAGGTCGGTGGAGGTGAGGTGAGGAAGATTGTATTCGTGCCGGCGTCATATTTAAGCTCCGTACTACCACCACCCCATGAATCGCAACAATGACGACCACTCCAATGGAAAAGCCATCAAGACGTAGATTCGTGGTAGACCAAGTCGAATGGGCTTCCTTGTGTCATGCGAATACTGTTGCTGTACTGCGATTGACCTCAGTCCACAAAAGCTCATTGCGCATGATCATCCTTGCGCGTGTCCATCATTATTCTTCTGCGTGTCAACATGATCGCAGATCCCACATATCCGTTCCCCAGTGAGTCCAGCTACTGATGAACGCCAAGGAGGGTATATCCAATCCCGTGTCAATGTATCTTGTAGCAGTGTTGTGTGTAGCCGTAATCCAAGTCGTGCGCCATTATTATCGTCGTATGTTGAGGTCGAGGAAATGTAGGATAATCGTCATGTGGAGGACTTCGTTGTGAGTATGTAAACAGGAGGTGGCCTGTATGAAGAGAATCGTATGGATTGTGTCTGATTGTGGTTCAGTACCGTCCTTATCTTGATGAGGAATAGCACAGTTACCATACCGTACGCCTCGAACTTGGATCACCAGCTCTGGGCCTTTCAGGACTTGGTGTTCGGGGACTCGGCCTTCGCGTTCGTGTCTGTTCTGCGTGTCGTGCTTTCGCGGCTCCAATCGCTTGTGTCGTCGGTTCTCGTAGTAAAATAGGTAACTGTGAGGCTTCTCTGATGGTCTACGAATGTCAATGATGAATTCGTGAAACTGATCTCATCCATGCATACCATCACAGTCGCAGTTTCCGAGATGTAAACATGCGATCGTTTCCAGTGTATTCCACCCATCTCTTCAGAATCAGATTCGTCGGCTGTGCCGTCCGGTAATGCGCCAAGTAAACAATGTTTACCGCTGAGCATTATAGATGGAATGATTTCAATTTCATCTGATGGTATCACTTCGTCCTCCTCCAAGCGATAGTCTGATTGATAAATTGGCTCATCGTCATCCCAATGTAGAAAGGTCACCAGGAGATGAGGCGGTAGATTTGAGTCCTCGAGTTGCAATTCGCCGTGAAGGATGGCATACGCATGATCGTATTTTCCAATGTTTATTTCGACAACCTCGCCTGTCTTGTAGTGTGTAGCAACTATGTTTCTTTGTTAAAATTTTGTAGACTATTCAACCAACAGGAGGAACAGCTCACGTCGTGGTTTTTGCGATGTATAGTTTACACCAGTGCCAGGAATTGTCGACGCATAGACGACTGGAATTCCATCATGGTCGAATACAAGCCGCGTCTTGATGCCTGCCCAGAAGAGATCACGAGAATCAGACATAGTAGGGAAATAGTATAAAGATACAGTGAGAGAGACAGAAGGGAAGCAAAAGTAACGACTCGGACCGTACGCAAATCCAATCTGAAGGTGGATGGGTCACATTATTAAGAAATGGGTACTGTACGAATACAGGAGCCAAGAAACAAACACAAGCCCAGTAGTGGCCACTTTTAGCTTGTGTAAACGCTAAGACCCTCGAGTCCTGCATGCCAGCTTCCATCCTGGATGACGTGCTGCAAGGGAGCTGCCCGCGTGCCAATGAAATGCTTGGTCATCGTATGTACGGCAGTACATGGCACTCTGAAAGATTACGGTAGCAGAATCACAGCTGCCTACTTGATCTAGCGTGCTCTAGGATTATATTGAGTGGGCACAAGTTCAAGCCAGTCGAATGGACGATAACGACCCACAAAGATGTCTGGTGTACCCAGCGTAGATGACTACTATGCGGGGTGGTTTTCTGGAGAAGGGCAATCCTCTCTTTCTGCGCTAGTGTAGGCCGATGAACAATGCATCTAGCTCGTAAGCGCGAATCGCGCTCGGTTAGTGATGCTACAAAGGTCAACCACACCACCGGCACCTGATAGCATTAATATCCGCATGTGTCCAATACGCCACGGTTATCGACGAGCGAGCTTGGTAAAATGCAGCCCATGGGATCCTTATGCAGGTATCAGAGAAGTGGGAGTGATGAGTACTTTTTGCGATTTCAAGCAAAGCATAAGGGGTTCAGCAAACACGTTTAGTAGGGCTGAATCACATCTCTCGCCAAAAGTTCACCGATATCGCGCCCATCTGACAACCACAGTGGCACTTAGATTAGTTGTCTTAGTTGAAACATGGCAATGACAACGAACCAAACCAAAGAGATTGTGTTAAGCGGCATAGCGAGTAAGCTGAATCATCGCCGCATAATACCGCCAATAAGATGTACTTTTCATAAACCCAGGCGGCCGCTGGAAACGTGCTAAAGAACATGCCCCATCTACTGAAACGACACTAGGTAAACGTCCGAAAGCCACTACCACAAACGACCCTGCAAGCATCATCAATAATGCCTCAGCCTCCCGTCTCGGATCGTAAGATTTTATTTACTTTTAGTAGAGGGCTGCGGAGGCGTCCCAAACGTTCCTCCTCGAGTCTACTTTATCTCCTTCGAGACTATCTCGATAGGGTAGGTCGCGCAGTTGCACCGGCGGCTAGCACACTGGAAGAGAACACAGCTCAAGTGACAATATGCGTGCTCGGAAAGAGCCGAAGTGCCATCTTGCCTGTTATCAAAGTGGTCCTGTAATCACCAATGTCTTGTAATGACCAAAAACGACTACTTGCTGTGCTGAAAGTATGCGCCTAAACGGATCATGATAGAGTGTGTGGCACGATAAGCGCTCCTGTACCGCAAGGTAAATGCGCGGCTCGAATCAGGCTATATGAGTTGACCGTGGTGTGCGTGTGACTCTTATAATGCTTATCAGGACGCCACGAAAGGATGTGATGAACTGATGATTACAACCTTACCGTGAAGATAGCATTCCTATCTTCAGTGGACGACGACGGCAACAGATAGGCAGGTGTTTGTACTAGGTACATGGCTGCACAAAAGCGAGTGGTTTTCCAGCCAATCATAGTCGAATCTTGGCCTAACTGACGAAAGGAACTGCTTGATGACCTTACCCTAAGTGAACATTGCACTGCAGCTCCATCTACAGCAAACCTTTGGTAGTATTGCTGATAAACAAGCGAATTTCTCCTGGTCGGCAACGGGATCTGTTCGACGTTTAGCAGCGGCCACGAGATTAGTGTACTCATCTCACGCCAGAGATGTTTACACCAGGCAAATGTGACGGATTATGAAGCTGCTGATATCATTGACGTCTCATACAATACAAGATATACAAAGTCTTTTGGTACAAGAAACACATACAAGGGCAGTCGTTAAGGTCGTTATCATTGTTGCGGACAGCCTGCATCCATATCACCCATCATGTCACTCGCAGCGTTAACATCTCCAACCAGGTCTGGCGGAGGCGCTCCTGCTTCTTGCATCTGCACATTCGGTCAGCGTCTTCAGTTCCCATTTAGGACCTTGCTTGCCCACTCACCTTCTGCATCCTCTCGACAATAAATTCTCTATCCTCAGAATGTCCATCGCTATATCCAGGTCTCTCGAACCTCGCTACAATCTCACGTACTATATCTCTTTGCGTTCGATACCGTGTCGCATCTTCAGTCGACAACTTTCCGCTGTGTTCCTCTAACCACGATGGGAATTTCTGATCCAACTCTTTCATTGGTTCATACAGAATCTCCTTATTCGTCAACTGCTCCATCATGCCTAGCAGCATCTTGCTGAAAGACTCATCTCCTTCACCATCAGCACCGCCATTGGCTGCTTGCATCTCTTTCAGTAACGTTGCCATCATGTCGTCGCCCATCGCATTGCCGTCGGTATTTGCTGCAGAAGCTGAGTCGGAAGAAGCCTTCATGCGCTCCATAGTCTTGCGTATGGTCGTTTGGAAGTCCTTGTCTGCCTGAGGTGCTGCTGCTGTCGTTGTTGATGACGCCGCTCTTGCTTCCTTTTTAGATGTTGCGGCTCCTGCTGGAGGTGCTTTCGTAGCATTCGCCTGCCCTGGCGCAAAAGGTGGTGCGCCGAATTGTGCCATCATTGCCTCGAATTGCTTCGCCATGTCTGGATTCTGCTCGAGTTCTCGCAGCATATCTGCCATTCCTGATTGTAATTGCTTTGCGAACGCATCTTCTTCTTCCGTCGACTCTTCTACGTTATTTGTTGTGGGAAGTGGTCGACCAGGTCCTGAGGAGTTAGGTATCGTCGCAGTTGATATAGGTGCTGCTGCTGCTTTGCTTGCTTTGTCGTCCAACTTGGTACTGGAGAACTCATCGAGCATATCTGAACAAGTCAGCATGTACTTTCGCTGGCATGGGTATGAAGCTGCTGATACCATCAAGGTCATCGAGGTCATCTTCATCAGGATCCGGCGCAGTTGCGATCGGCTCAGATGCTCTGCTGGCGTCTTCGGAGGTCATTTTGCAGATGGAAGTATGTGGTGCGGTGGTTTTGTCGGGGTTGAATACAGTGTAACTCGCTGGAAGAAGCTGTATTGAGCAGAAAGTGTTCTAAAACAACAATGAAACTCACCGAGGTTCTCGACTCGCAGGTCACGTGGTGATACCACAACCAGGGTCCTCGTCGACAATCTGGTTCTCGATCTCTCACTTTCCATTTCCTCTTCGCTGTTTCTTCTTATTGACCTCTCGCTTCCAAATCCAGCGCCAGTGAATCGTCCTGCGAGTGTGCTACATCATCGCACAGTCAAACAACAGCGCAGCACGTTCTCGTAGTCGTACGACGCCGAAAAGAGCCCTTGATCGCAGAGCTCAACCCCTTCTCGTCTCAACACTGGACTCACATCTGATCGTCACAAACACAACATGTCTCTCTGTGTGAACCGCCTGCAAGAAGAGCGGTAAGTTTTTTCAAATGTGCTAGAGTATAATCCAATAAACAATTACCTTGTTCACTGATAGCGAGAATCAAGCGACTGATGATAAGATTCACAGCAAGCAATGGCGCAAAGACCATCCCTTCGGCTTCTTCGCAAAACCGGTCAAGAACTCAACAGGCGTGCTAGATCTGAAAGTATGGGAATGTGGTATCCCAGGCAAGGACAAGACAATCTGGGAAGGAGGACTTTTCAAGCTCAACATTGCCTTTCCTGACGGTATGTGGCAGATCTGGATGTACTTGGTCTCAAGATGCGCGAATGCTGATATTCATCCAGAATACCCTACGAAGCCTCCCAAAGTTCGTTTCAGCCCACCTCTCTTCCACCCAAACGTCTATCCTTCAGGAACCGTCTGTCTAAGCATCTTGAATGAAGATGAAGGATGGAAGCCTGCAATCACACTCAAAGATATTCTGCTTGGTGTGCAGTCATTACTCGACGAGCCCAATCCCGACAGTCCGGCGCAAGCTGATGCCTATACACTGTTCAAGAAGGATATCGAGGCGTACAAGAAGAAGATCAAGCAGGTTGTGCGTGATAACCCGGCACCATGAAAGGAACGTCAGCCACCAAAGAACTTTAGGCAGGAGAAATATGTACCATGAAGCCGAGTACCGCGATAAGAGGAAGCCAAGCGAGTAAAGTTTGATTTGAGGTTGGACGATTTCTCTTTCGGCTGCCAGGGTGAGATGTTCCATGGGAGTTCAAGAGCAGGTTCAGGCATGACTAAAAGAGCGGGACGGGCGCCAGCGCACAACGAACGGCATTCACGAATAACGAACAATTACCACTTTGAAAGATGTGGTCGGGGAGGTTGAGAAGAATAGGTTGCCTGAGCTTCTCGGCCTCGAGCAGAAGACAGCCGCCAAACTCCTACTTTTGATTGGGAGACAGAACTTGAGATGAGCAAGAGCAAAGTCATTCAATGCTTGAGGAGAAGAGAATGGAAGAATTTGACACTCAAGATCATACTATTGCACTGTGCCCTCGTAAATATGAAATGATGCATGTTTTGGGTTCGTTGGAAAGAGTCGCATACTGCACATAAGAAGTGCTCCTACTATGCATAAATCCTATGATATCTTGCGTACATTTCGGTCGCCACTACCAACACTTTCAGACTTATCACAGGATGATCCAGGTGATCGAGAAGCAGGACAACGTTCCAATCCGAGTAGTTGGAAGACAAGTAATGGCTCGTTCTGACCGTCGCCGTACATCCCAAGCCCATCTGAAGACTCCATTCGATGCTCATGCTGATAAACTGTACACGAACAGCCTACTCTGCTCTCCAACCACCCCCGACGAAGGATCAAGGACCTGCCTACACAGAAGTCTCCACATACCCCTCCCTCTCCAACTGACTCTGCACCCTCTCCAACTGCCTCTTCGCCATATGCCTCCCCAGCGCCTCCATGACCGGCTCCTTCATCTTCGGCACCGCCTTGCGATCCTTTAGAAACGTGCCTTCGCTCGTGCTCGGATGCTTTCTAGCCACGTTCCTCGCCCCCTTAGGCACCATCCGATCCGCCAACATCTTCATCCGCCTTGCCTGCTCGTCCTCAGCCTCCTTCATCGCAACCCACTCCTCATCATGCCTCTCTCTGAACTTTCCGTATCGATTCCTCAGCTCATCAATCACGCTTGTTGGCATCGGCGGGCGTAGCAAGGTCGGGAGAAACGTCGTTTCCTCCACTTGAATGCGCAGCGTGTCGGGCTTTTCGTCGGTGTGGATGTCGTCGCTGGGTGTGGGCCAGGGGATTGTGATATTCTGCGGGGAGAGGACGCGGTCCCAGGATTGGGTGTTGGCGTAGGGATCGAAGTGGGTGTTGCGTTTTACGAGGGTGGTGAGGATTGTGTCGCGCGGGATGCCGGTGAGAGGGTCGGGGAGGGGGTAGACTAGTT
>Ga0160429_1000255_pt1 | contig 61282 bp, 44 predicted proteins | sample SolpanmetagenomR_FD_108199 | JGI IMG/M metagenome (GOLD analysis project Ga0160429, IMG submission 108199) | Solar panel surface microbial communities from Lawrence Berkeley National Laboratory, California, USA - R | ecosystem: Engineered > Built environment > Solar panel > Unclassified ... | reverse complement strand
GGCGCCACGTGCGGCCAGGTAGCGGGCGCTGGCTTCGCCGATGCCGCTGCTGGCCCCGGTGATGGCAATGACCTTACCGGTCAGGTTTTCTACATTGAATGTCGTATGCATAGTGATAGTTAGAGGTAGCGGAGAAGAAAGGACCTAGCTAGCGGCTACCAAGCGCCAAGCGGGTCACAAGAAAAATTGGTTGATGGCAGGGGGGTAGGCGTGAGCGGGCGTTGGTAGCCCCCGGATGGGCGTGGCGGGACCAGCTAGGCTGGCTTCGCTCTCGACTGCCTAAGGCACAGCCGCGCCGCTGGCGCCCAGAAGCCCAAGCATTTGCAACGAATTGCTAAGCAGCTAAGCACCGGAGATACTGGCTACCAGCGTTTTACTGGCACAAAGGTAAAACAGGCGGGTAGCCCTAGGCTTACGCATTTCAACCCAGTAGTTGCGCAAATCAAACCATTCGCGTTGCCTTACATGGCCCAAGGCCTAGCGCTGGGCCGCCCGCACACTACGCGGGGTGGTGCCGATGTGCTTGCGGAAGAAATTGTTGAAGTGGGCCGGCTCCTCAAAGCCCAGGCAAAAGCTGATGAGGCTGATGGGCCAATCGGTGTAGCGCAGCAGGCTCTGCGCTTCCAGGGCGAAGCGCTCGGCCAACAAGACGGTGGTGGTTTTGCCGGTCACTTCCTTCAAAGCCCGGTTGAGGTGGTTGACGTGCACCGCCAGCCGGTCGGCGTAGTCGGCGGGCGCGCGCAGGCGCACACGCTGGCTGGGCGACTCGATCGGAAACTGCCGCTCTAGTAGCTCCGTGAACAGGGAAGCTAGGCGGGTGGCCGCCGTGCTTTCGCGGTAGAGCGTGGTAAGCGGTTGCAGGCGTTAGGCGCTGTGAATCAGCTCCAACACGTAGGCGCGCAGCAGGTCGTATTTGTAGCTGTAGTCGGAGGCCAGTTCCGTAAACATCTTGTCGAATAGCGCAGTAGTTGCCAGCACTTGCTCATCGGTCAGGAAAAAGATGGGCTGGCCGCCGGGCTGAAACACCGGAAAATCGACGAGCCGGCTGCCGAGGTAGCGCTGCAAAAAAGCCTCGGTGAAGATGCAGAAAAAGCCACCCTGCTGCGCACTACGCGGCTCCCACTGGTAGGGCACAAGCGGCGTGGCAAACAGTAGGGCGTTGTGCTCTACTTCGATGCTTTTATCTGCGTAGTGGTAGGTGTTTTGCCCCTGAATAAGGCTGATTTTATAAAAGTCTTTGCGTGAGTAGGGCACCGGCTGTGCCGCGTGGCCCACAAAGTCGGCTAGCCGAAACACGTTGAAGTGCCCAATATCCTGCTGCAAATTATCGGGTAGCCAGTTGAGCTTCGTCTGGTAAAAATCAGTTAGAGAGAACGTAGCCATGGTGCAGAAAAAAGGAGCGGCAATTACTAGACTTACGGTAAGCGCTGGCGGCAAATTGCCCTACCCCCTGCTAGCCAGAAGATGTTACAAAGGTCTGGCGCCGGCCAGCAATCTACTTGCGCTAGGTAAACCATTACTTGCACAAAGCAAACAACTTTGCTGGCTCGCAACTCGCTTTTGCACGAAACACGGGACTGCTGAAATGAGCTTCTGACTACTCAATCAGCCCTGTCGGCTCGTTAAAGCTCCGGTCACTACCAGGGCCATTTACTACTGCTAACGCAGCGTGACGCAGCTAGCACACCACATACACCTGCTAATTGCCAGCCGCTACGTATAAATACGGAAGCAGCCGCGGTAGCTTTCTCAGCTTAAAACGGGTATTTATTCTTCCGACCCGGCGTGGGGCTAGCCCGTTATATAGGCTGCGTTCTCTTCCTCCTACCCCAACTCCTTCTGTGCGCCTTGTTTGCTTCTCGGCGCAGGAGGCCCCTACCCCATCCTTTGCTTAGAAATTCCAACCATTTAGGGTATCTGGGCCAAGTTGGTGGGCCAGGCCACTGAGCTGCTGCAAGTGCCTAGCCTGCGGCCGGCCCGGTGTTCGGGCCTGGCCACGGGGTAGTGGCAACTGGCTACACCCGCAGGCGCAACGGCGTTCTTTTTTCATTTGACCTCTTACTTGTATGCTAAAGATTACCTTATTACTACTGAGCATGCCTGTGCTGGCGCGCGCCCAAGCAACCGACCCAGCGGAGCGGTTTCCGTTGCGGCACACGGTATTTGCGGGGGTGCAGCTGCCGCTGAGCTACACGGCGGGGTACCAATTGCAGGCTAGCCGGCGTTTTTCGGCGCGGGTGCAGGGCGGGCTCATTGTGCCTCCCTTCGACCGCTACACCCTCAAAACGCTCGAAGGATTTGGGCTCGACCGGCAGCTGGGCGACGCCATCGACCGCTCGTTTCGGCGGGGCAGCTCGCTGAGCGTGGGCGTCAATGTACACGCCAACTCACCTTGGTACGCAGGGGCATTTGGGCAGTATGTGCACCTAACGGCTGGGGCCATCACCCCAGCCGATGGGTTGGGGGCCTATTTCCGACGCGATTTCTCGGGCTTTGCCCTGTTGGCTTCCCCAGCGCTTGTCTTCGAGATGCAAACCAATCTGTGGGTGGGTGGGCTGCGCGTGGGGCGCGCGTTTCAGTTTGGTGATTCCCGCTTTGGCCTGAACCTGGAAGCTGGCTTAGGCAAAATCTTCACGACCCAGAGCAAGTTTGCTTCTAATCGCTCGCTGGTCGATGCCTTGGGCATCACGCAGCGGCTGTATGCCGACCTCGACCACGAAGTTGATACCAGCCTGCGCCAGCACGGCTACCTGCCCACACTCGATGTGCTACTCACCTACCGCCTGGCCGGCGCGCGCTAAGCTGGGAGGTGGCGCAGTAGTCGTTTTTCGGCCTTGCGCCCGCTTCGCCCTTTTGCAGAAAACGGCTCCAACGCTGACCTAGGAAGTTATGGTTGGGCTGTGGCGTGGCGCTCATAGTAAGTACCCCCCCCTACTGGGGCCAAAATACGGGTTACTAGTTAGCTAAATAAATCGGTGATGTAGCCCAGGCGGTGGCCTTTCGTAATGAGCTCACCGGCCTTCACCAGTGGAAAGAAAACTCCCGCTGGCCTAGCTTGGAAAGCGTGCACGTGTCGGCATACGTGTAGTAGCCGGCGTAGGGGCGCAGGCCTTCGTTGGCATCGCCAGCGTGCACATCAATGACGTGGGTGCAGCAACCGTCGTTGCTTAGGCGCCGCGTTCGGTAATGGTGCCATCGGCACGGCCAGGAAATACGCGGTTCAAGTGTCCTGTGGGTTAACCTGGATGCGGCGGCTCAGGAAGCTGGGCACGTTGGCTAAGTGCACCAGCAGCACGATACCATTGGGCTGGGTCCAGAGTTTAAAGAAACTGCTGGGCCGCAACAATGGGCGGATACGCGTAGCCATGCGCGCCGGCAATGATCCCCAGCACCAGCCCGGGGCGCCGCCCGTGAAACACCGTTACGGAAATCACCGTGCTGTCGTGGCCATCGGTTATGGGCAGCAGCACCGCGCGCTTGTGGCTAGGTGCTATGGATTGTTCGTTAAAACGAATTGCTTGTTAAATAAAAAACGGTTTCACGGGTGCAGCGAGCAGGCTTCAGGCAGAAAGCAAACAGAGGGTGAGGCAGTAGACAATACGAGGCAACATAAACTAGCCAGGGATTCGAGCAATACACTGGAAATAGAAACTTGCAACGTTGTATCGTTTACCGATTACTACCTACATTTGTTCTTCATGTCAGGTAGTGCGACCATTTCTCTTCGGCAGCAACTGTGCGCGTGGTGGCTGTTGCTGCTGCTCGCCCGGGTACTGACGCCCGAAGCCGCCATGTTGCACCTGCATGCCCACGCCCACACCGGGGCCGAGCCGGCCTTTGCGAAGCAAGCTAGGGCAAAGGCAAAGACGCTGCTCACTACGAAGCACCAGCATTGCCATACCGAACAGCTGTACCAGCTGCCTTTTGCGCCGGCTGCTCTCGTTGAGATACCGGTGCTAGTTCGCCAGCTGGCGTATGCCACCTATCGGCCCCAGACGCCCGTGTGCCGGCAGGCGCATTTGCTAGATGGCGCTTGCCTACGCGGCCCACCTGCACTAGATTAAACTACTGATATTGAGTATTTTATCTAGCCCTACCCCTCTTCGAACTCGGAGCGGAACGGCCCAGTAGCGTAGACTTTGTAGTCCGCGTACGAACGCAGCAAGTATCGGCAGCCGGGTAATTACCAACGTAAGCCGCTCGCTTGCGAACGATGACGTTTGTCTACTTGCCGACGTTGCCCTACTACCCTCTTCGGTAAATAGTAGCCGCTGGCCGTTGTGCCGGCCCCTACCCCAAGCGACCGCCAGCCTAGGCCTTCGCCCCCCCCCATTTATTACCTATTCTCTCCCCACCAGCAGCCTTACGCGTGCTGGCTGAGGCACTTTTTTATGCATCGACTGCTGCTTTTTCTCTTTTTGCTACCCCCTTTTTTGGTCGAAGCCCAGAGCCTAGGCCACCTTGCCGGCCACGTTACTAATGCGGCCGGGCAGCCGCTGGAAGGCGTGTCGGTCGTAGACCAAGCGGGGCGCTTCGCTACCCTCTCCGATAGCCAGGGGCGCTACACGCTCGATAAGCTGCCCCTAGGTGCCTACACGCTCATTACCCGCAGCCTGGGCCACGTGGAGGCCCGCCGCGAAGTGGTGCTAAGCGCCGAAAACCTCAGCGCCACAGTTGATTTCACTTTGCAAACCAGCACCAACGCCGTGCAGGAAGTGGAGATACTGGGCCGCCAGGAAACCACCTACAAGAGCAACTACAGCCTGGTGGGCACGCGCACCTCAACCGACCTCATCGATGTGCCGCAATCTATCTCCACCGTGACGAAAGAACTCATGGAAGACCGCCAAGCCTACCGCCTCACCGACGTGGTGAAGAACGTGGCAGGTGTAACGCAGTACTCGCACTACGATGACTTTACTATTCGCGGCTTCCGCAACGGCTACGAGAGCGGCTTCCGCCTGCTCAATGGCCTGCGCTCGGGCTTTAGTTACGGCAATGCCTTTACGCAGGCCCCGCTGACGGTGAACCTGGAGCGGGTGGAGGTGCTCAAAGGGCCGGGCGCGGCGCTGTTTGGTGACATCAACCCCGGTGGCACCATCAACATGGTAACCAAGAAGCCGCTGGCCACCGAGCGCAAGGCGGTAACGTTTTCGACGGGCAGCTTCAATACCATGCGCGCCACCGCCGACTTTACCGGCCCGCTTACTGACAAGCAAAATGTGCTTTACCGCGTTAATGCGGGCTATGAGAAAAGCAACACCTTCCGCGATGTGAACGACACGCGCACGCTGATGCTGGCCCCAACCGTCACGTTTTTGGTGACCGACAAAACCACGCTTAACGCCGAGCTCGTGTACACGCACAGCGACGGCTACCTCGACCGCGGCCTGCCCATTAAGAGCAACGACCTCTTTGCCGTGTCGCGCTCCTTCACCCTGAGCCAGCCCAGCGACTACTTCCGCACGACCACTTATTACCTCAATGCGTCGCTAAATCACAAGTTCAACGACTGGCTGTCGTTCAATGCGTCGTACCTGGATTTTACCTATAATGAAAACCTAAGTGAGCACCGCACCCTCAACAGCTACGACAACTCGGACGCCAGTAAGCCGCGCAATTCGGTGATGAACTTGCGCTACTTCGACCGCCGGGCCGAGGAGTACACCAAGAACCTGTCGGGCTACTTTGTAGCTAACCGCACCACTGGCTCAATCGCCCACAAAGTGGTGGCAGGAGCTGATTATATCCGCTTCAATACCGACAAGGAGAGCGCCATGTTTGAGGCCCGGCAGCGCTACGTGACTTCGGTAACCAATGGCGTAGTGAGCCAGCGCGTGGTGCCGCTGCAATTTGACCTGAACAGCCCGAGCTACGAAATCCGCGACCCCAGCACCTATATCCGCCGCCCTACCCCTGCGTTTTTCACCGACTACATCAACTCGATTTACCACACCACGGGTATCTATGTGCAGGACCAAATCGAGGTGACGCCCCGCCTGGGCGTGCTGCTAGGAGCGCGCTACGAGCTGTTTGCCGACGAGCGCGACTACGGCGATGGCTCAACTAACATCGGGCAAACCAAGTTCTTGCCTAGGGCGGGCCTCACGTATTCCCTGCGCGAAAACCTCAATTATTTCGCTAGCTACAGCGCGGGTTTTCGGCCACTGCGGCCGGAGCTTATTCGTTTTCCCGAGCGCTACGGGCGCAGTGAGTCGTTTAGCCCCGAAACCAGCTACCAGCTCGAAACCGGCCTGAAGGGCGAGTTTTTTGACCGGGCGCTGTTTGCCACCGTGGCCGCCTACCAGATTGAGCGCCACAACCAGCTCGTGAATACCGGCTCGCTCACCGCCGCCGGTGCGGCCATCTACCGCCAAAACCAGGCCCGCTCACGCGGGGTAGAGGTCGAGCTGACGGGTAATATCCTGCCCAACTTCAGCCTGAACGCGAACTACGCCTTCAACCACACCGAGGTAGTGGAAGCCGACCTGGCCGCCGAGAAAGGCCAGCAACTGGCCAATGCGCCCAAAAACTCTGCTGGGCTGTGGGCCAAGTACACCTTCCTCACGCCCACGCTACGCGGCCTGGGCCTGGCTGTGGGCGGCAACTACGTGGACAGCCGCCGCTTCGAAAACCAAGTGACGCCGCTCGACGGCGGGGCTGACTACTGGGCTCGGTGGCCCAGCTACGCCGTGGCCGATGTGGCGCTGTTCTACACCGTCAACCGCTTCAATTTCCACGTCAACGTCAACAACCTGTTCGACAAATACTACTTCGTGGGCGGCTACGACTATTTCCGGACCAGCCCCGGCGCGCCACGCAACTACATGGTCACGCTCGGGTACTCATTTTAATCGCTGCTAAGATGTCTTATATCCTCGAAGCTAAGGACCTGCGCAAAGAATACCCCGGCAAGCTGGCCCTGCGCGGGCTCAACCTCCAGCTCGCGCCCGGCGAAGTGTTTTGCCTACTCGGCCAGAACGGCGCGGGCAAGTCCACGACCATCAACCTCTTCCTGGGCTTTATCGCCCCTACGGCGGGCGCGGCCTACGTCAATGGCCTGGAGGTGGCGACCAATGCCCTGAAAATAAAGCAGTTTCTGGCGTACATCCCTGAGAATGTGCTGCTCTACCCGCACCTGACGGGACTCGAAAACCTGGCGCTATTCAGCAGTCTGGCTGGATTTAGGTACTCGCAAAATGAATTGCGCGACTACCTGACCCAGGCGGGCCTGCCGGCTGAGGCCGTGGCGCGCCGCGTGGGCAGCTACTCGAAGGGTATGCGCCAAAAGGTGGGCATCGCCATTGCGGTGGCTAAGCACGCCAAGGTGCTGCTGCTCGACGAGCCTACCTCGGGCCTCGACCCCAAGGCTTCGAACGAGTTTTCGGAGCTATTGCGGCAGCTCAGCGGGCAGGGCACGGCGGTGTTTATGGCTACGCACGACATCTTCCGGGCCAAGGAAGTAGGCACCCGAGTGGGCATCATGCGTGAGGGCGAGCTGGTAGACGTGCGCCCTACCCCCTCTTTGAACGCCAACGAGTTGGAGCAACTTTACCTCACCTACATGCACGACTAGCGGATGATAACGAGCATTGCCCAAAAAGAAGTGGTGAGCATCCTGCGCGACCGTCGTTTCGTGGTGCTGAGCGTGTTGGTGCTGAGTCTGCTGCTAGCTGCCACGCTGGTGGGACGCCGTGCGGCCGCGGCTTTGCAGCAGGAGCGCACGGCGGCCCAGTACACCGTTGATGAGCAGTTTCACCACCAGCCCAACCGCCACCCGCACCGGGTGGCGCACTACGGCTCGTTCGCATTCCGTCCACCGGCGGCGCTAAACTTTCTGGATACGGGCATCGACTCGTTTACCGGCGCCGTGGTATTCCTAGAAGCGCACCAGCAGAACAGCGTCAACTTTAGCCCTGCCCAGCAGGCAAGTTCGCTGCTACGATTTGGCGAACTGACGGTGGCCTTCGTGTTGCAGACGCTGGTGCCCCTACTGATTATTTTCTTGTGCTTCAGCGCCTTTACGGAAGAGCGCGAAACCGGTACACTTAAACTCTTGCTGAGCCAGGGCCTGACGATGCGGCAGGTAGCCTGGGGCAAAATCATAGGGTATGGCCAAGCGGTGGCCCTGGTAGTGGGGCCAGCCCTGTTCCTAGCAGCCACGCTACTATTTGGCCCGGGCGGGGGGGTAGGCGGGGCCGACCGCTGGGGGCGGCTCGGGCTGTTTGTGCTTGCTTACGTGGTGTACTTCTTCCTGATTATCGTGGGCTCGGTGCTGGTGTCGGCCTGGCAGCAGCACTCGCGCACGGCTCTCGTGACGCTGCTCGGCTGCTGGATGCTGGGCTGCATCGTGCTACCCAAGGCCACGGCCAACCTCGGGGCTAGCCTTTTCCTAAGCATCACCAAGGCCCAATTGGATGCGCAGGTGCACGAGGCAACCCAAAAAGGCATCAACGGCCACGACCCACAAGACCAGCGCACCGCCGCTCTCAAAGCCGCACTGCTCAAAAAGTATGGCGTCGAGTCCGAAGAAAAGCTACCCGTGAGCGTAGCCGGCCTGACAATGGCGGCTGGCGAAGCCTATAGCAGCCAGGTGTATCAGCAGCACTTTGCCGCTCTCAACCGCACCTATGAGCAGCAGAACTCCCTTTCAGTTTGGGCAGGTCTGCTCAATCCGTACCAGGCCATCCGGCCACTGTCGATGGGCCTGGCGGGGTCCGATTTTGCGCACTACGTGCACTTTCAGCAGGCCGCCGAAGCCTACCGCTACCAACTGGTGCAGCACCTCGATACGTTGCAAGCCAACATGGGCTACGGCGATAAAGAGCGTAAGCTCAACGCAGCTACTTGGCGGGCCATTCCGGCTTTTGCCTACCAAGCACCGGAGTTAGGGTGGGCCCTACGCGACTTGCTGATGCCCGCGCTGGCGCTGGGGATATGGGCCTTGGGCCTGAGTTGGCTGGGCCTGCGCCAGCTAGACAAGATGATGATGTAACGGGCTGTATTTACTTTATGATGAGTTCTTTCCAAATCCTACTCCGCTACTAATGGCTGCACTTCAAAGCGGCCCGCGGGCTAGTGCTACTTACGAGCCTGCTGCTGCTAGTAGGCATCTATGGCATCTACTACGGCACCACCGAAATAGCGCGCCAGCGCCAGCACCTGGCCGAGCTGCCGCAGCTTGCGGCCCACAACGTGACTGAGCTGCAAGCCAAGTTTCCCGGCCCCGCCGACGCGGGCGAAATCGGCTACTACCACACCACGTTTGCCGTGCACCACCCTACCCCCTGGGCCAGCCTCGCCTTGGGCCAGCGCGATGTAAACCCTTACTACCTCAAGCTACGCCTGCTCGGGCTGCAAGGCCAGCTCTACGCCTCCGAAAACGTAAACCCGACCAAGGTGCTCAACGGCAACTTCGACCTGGCTTTTGTGGTGGTGTACCTAATGCCGTTGCTGATTATTGCTTTAGGCTTTAATGTCCTATCTAGCGAAAAAGAACAGGGCATCCTACCCCTGCTGTTGGCGCAGCCCATCAGCGCAACACAGTTGGTAGCGGCCAAGCTCACGTTCCGACTCGGGCTGGTGCTGGGGCTAGTGGGGTTGCTGTCGGCGGTGGGGCTGGGCTGGGCGGGTGTACCGCTCGATGGCCGAGTACTCCTATGGCTGGGGCTGGTGGCGCTGTATTGCCTCTTTTGGGTGGGGGTAGTGCTGCTCGTTACGGCGTGGCAGCGCAGCTCGTCTTTCAATGCAGTGGTCTTACTTGGTGTCTGGCTAGGTCTGTTGGTGCTAGTGCCGAGCCTGCTCAACGTGTACGTGACTGCCGCTCGCTCCGTGCCCCAGGGCTTAGCACTCACCATGCAGCAGCGCGAAGCCATTCACGGCGGCTGGGACCAACCCAAAGCCGAAACCATGACCCGCTTTTTTGCCGACTACCCCCAGTGGCGCGACACGACCGCTATCAAAGAGCGCTTTGTGTGGCGCTGGTACTACGCCTTTCAATACTTGGGCGATAAGTCGGCAGTGCCGCTGGCTACGGCCTACGCCCAAGGCCTGCGCCAGCGCTACGACCTAGTGGGTCGCCTAGCTTGGCTGTCGCCCGCCATCGTGCTCCAAACCAGCCTCAATGCCCTAGCCGGCAGCGACTTGCCAGCTCACCTCGCCTTTCAGCAGAGTGCCACCCGTTACCACGATTCCTTGCGAGCGTTTTACTACCCCTTCTTATTTGGGCAAAGGCCCTTCACGCACGCCGATTATGCCCGCGAGCCCCAGCACACTTTCACCAGCACATCCGAAACTGGCACCGCCTGGCGCGGCTTTTGGCAATTGCTGCTGGGTGCGGGCGTGGTATATGCAATAGGTTGGTGGTGGCTGCGGGCGCGGTTGGTAGAAGCAAGTTGACTGCCGCCAAGGCAGTCACAGCCTAAATGGCACGTATTAAAAAAGCAGCTTCTAACCCATCGCCCCAAGTATGGCTACCAGTGAGACTGCTTTCGCCCTTGGCCCGACTGCCAAAGTAGTATAGCTCCTCTAGCCTTTGCTGAGGAAAATTATAAATTTAAAAAGGAGCGCCACCCGTTCTTCTTGGCCAGCGGCCAAGTAGCCAGTAATAACTCGCTGCTCTCAAACGAAGTGCATAACGAGCGCATATCTTATATTAATCATACTTGATTCAGATAGTTTTGGGATACAGAAATACTCAATTGAAATAGGCCTGAGACTTATTAAGCGAAGTGTCTTTTATAGAACGGGTTTTTTTGAAAGAGTTGGCAAGGTCTTCGCACTTTAGTTGGCTTCTTACTCATCAACGAAAATCCCGATTTTATTCAACTCCTCTACTCTCTCTTATGATCACTGAAATGATGCAAGCGAATTCCTTGCAGCCAGCCGCTACGCGCATACCCACTAGCTCAACGCTTGAAGGCTTTGAGGGAATGGACTTGGTTAATCAGTATATCATGGGCCACCTCACGCTAGCCCAAACCAACGAGCTACTAGCCCTAAAAGGCTACAATCGGGTGCTCACTATTATTGAAAAGAAGCTATACTAAGCAAGTGTAGCGAACGAGGCAGAACTGCTGCTTACCCCCGCCCATACGCCGATGATCTTCTATAAGCCAAGTGCTTGTAGAAGATTTTTTGCTTTAGACCCTAGCGAAGGCAGTATCATCTTGAACTGACCCAGGAGTACGCACACTAGTGGCACCAGTTCTGAAATAAGGGTGAGCGAACCGAGAATAATGGTTCTTGAAACGCTACGCTCAGCTTTTAAGTAGCGATGTAGCATTCCAGCGGCTTGAAATGCTGACAGCAGAGGATAGCGTTACAGCGCAGTGCTTACGCAATACCTATAGATAGGCGTGCGGTGCAGAGGGCTAACTACCTTCGCCCGGTGCCTTATGCCCAGCGATTATTCGTTGTTGCAGCGGCTCTTTCAATTTATGAAAACGACAACTCGCTGCCCTGCGTGGGTGCCTTACACACGTGGCCCCTACTAGTAGCTGGCAGCCGTTCAGAACTTCTTCTCCCCACCTAGCCCTACCCCCTCTTCTCAGCGCATAAATTGAGGCCTACACCACGCATTAGTGCTACGAGTTATACTACCTCAAAAAATCTGCCCCCATCTTTTCGAGCCCTAAAGGGGGTAGGGCTCGCACCCATTGCCCCACAGCACGCTGCTTGCAAGCGACTACATAGAATAAGCACTACATGAAGCCCTTCCTAAAAGCAAGTACACTGCTCGCAACCCTGGCATTGGGTTGTGGCCCGGCCGCCCACGCTCAAAACCCGTTCATTACCAATCAGTTTACAGCCGATCCATCGGCCAGGGTATTTGGCGGGCGGGTGTACGTATACCCTTCGCACGACATTCCGTGCGGGCCGGGACGGGGCCGCCCCGGCTGGTTTTGCATGGAAGACTACCACGTATTTTCATCTGCCAACCTCACCGACTGGACCGACCACGGGGTAATTGTGACCCAAAACAAGGTACCCTGGGTAAAGCCCGACAGCTACAGCATGTGGGCGCCCGACTGCGTTGTGCGCAACGGAAAATACTATTTTTACTTTCCTAGCACGCCTAAGGACACCGCCAGCGGTAAGGGCTTCACAATTGGGGTGGCGGTGGCCGATGCACCCACCGGGCCGTTTGTGCCGCAGCCAACTTCTATCAAAGGCGTGCATGGCATTGACCCCAACGTGTTTATCGACCACGACGGCCAGGCTTACCTCTATTGGTCGCAGGGCAATATCTACGCTGCTAAGCTCAAGGAAAACATGCTGGAGCTGGCCTCCGAGCCCAAGATTCTGGGCGAGCTACCTACGCAGGGCCTAAAAGAAGGCCCTTATCTATTTGAGCGAAAGGGTATTTACTACCTTACCTACCCGCACGTAGCCAACAAAACTGAGCGGCTCGAATACGCCACCAGCAACTCGCCCCTTGGCCCATTTCAGGTAAAAGGCGTGCTCATGGACGAGTCACCGTCCGGGTGCTGGACCAACCACCATTCCATCACCGAGTTTAAAAACCAGTGGTACTTATTTTATCACCACAACGACTTGTCCCCAAGTTTCGACAAAAACCGGTCCGTTCGCCTCGATAGTTTGTTCTTTGCTGCCGATGGCAGCATCCGCAAAGTAATTCCCACGCTGCGCGGCGTAGGCCTAACGGATGCGCGGCAAAAAATACAATTGGACCGCTACAGCCGCCTCAGCACCACGGGGGCCAACGTGGCCTTTCTAGACACGGCCAATAAATTTCGGGGCTGGAAAACTGTGTTTACCAGCGGCACTGGCTGGGTGCAGTACAATGGGGTAGATTTTGGCCAGGCAAAGCTGCGCACCCTCACGCTGCGGGGCGCTGCGGCAGCCGGGGCCACGGTGCAAGTCAGGCTCGACAATGCTCGGGGCCCGGTCATCGCGCAGGTAAAAATACCCAAGGGCGCGTGGCAGGAGGTAAAGACACCGATAGCAGCCTATAAACCAGGAAAACACACACTCTTTGTAGCAGCGCAAACTGCCGCTCCAGTTGAAATTGACTGGGTTCGTTTTGAATAATCATCCAGCACGCCTACTGCCCCCTGGCCCTCCAAGAAAGGGAGCCAGGGGGCAGTAGGCGTAGGTAACCAACCAACTCAAGCCAGGGAAGCAACTGTTACACACCTTCCCTACCCCTACTTAAACGGCCAACGCTTGGCGCGCGGGCTCGGCTACTAGGGGAGCACCGGCCAGTATTTCGGGGCTAGCCGCGGCGGCGTACTTCTCAAAATTGGCGACGAACTTGCTGGCCAGGTTGCTGGCGGCTTGGTCGTAGGCCGCGGGGTCGGCCCAGGTGCGGCGCGGGTCGAGCAGTTCGGTGGGCACGCCGGGTACGGCAGCGGGTACCTGCACGCCAAATAGGGGGTGGGACCGAAACTTGACCGCATCGAGCTGGCCCGTGAGGGCGGCCGTGATGAGGGTGCGCGTGTGGCTCAGGCGCATGCGCGTGCCGGTGCCGTAGCCGCCGCCCGTCCAGCCAGTGTTCACGAGCCATACGCTCACGGGGTGCTCGTCCATTTTCTGGCCTAGCATTTCGGCGTAGCGCGTGGGGTGCAGAGGCAGGAACACCGCTCCGAAACAGGCCGAGAACGTGGCTTGCGGCTCCACAACGCCCATTTCGGTGCCCGCTACCTTGGCTGTGTAGCCACTCAGGAAGTGGTACATAGCGTGGCTCTTATCGAGCTTGCTGAGGGGGGGTAACACGCCCGTAGCATCGGCCGTGAGAAAGAATATGTGCGTGGGTACTGGCCCTACGCTCGGCACCGCGATATTAGGGATGTAGGTGATGGGGTAGGCAGTACGCGTGTTTTCAGTCACCGATTTGTTGGCATAGTCTACAGTGCGGGTACCGGGCACAAAGCGCGTGTTTTCGACGATACTACCAAACTTAATGGCCTGCCAAATCTCGGGCTCCTTGTCGGCTGCCAGGTCGATAACCTTGGCGTAGCAGCCGCCTTCAAAATTGAAAATACCGCCTTGGCCAGGCAGCCAGCCATGCTCGTCATCGCCCACCAGGTGGCGGTTGGGGTCAGTAGAAAGGGTAGTTTTGCCAGTGCCCGAGAGGCCGAAGAACACGGCCGCGTCGCCCCGCGCCCCGGTGTTGGCCGAGCAGTGCATGGGCAACGTATCTTGGGTGTGCGGCAGTAAAAAGTTGAGCACTCCAAAGATGCCTTTTTTCATCTCGCCGGCGTAGGCCGTGCCGCCAATAAGCAGCACCTTTTTGGTGAAGTTGAGGATGGCAAAATTGGCCTGCCGAGTACCGTCTACGGCGGGGTCGGCCTCAAAACCGGGTGCGCAGATAATGCTGAAATCGGCCAACCAGCTGGTATCGGCCGCAGCATCGGGCCGCAGGAATAGATTGTAGCAGAACAGGTTGTGCCAAGCCAGCTCAGTTATAATGCGCAGCTTGAGCTGCGCTTCTGGGTGTGCTCCGGCGTAAGCCTCGCGTACGTACAGTTCCTTGTCTTCCAGGTAAGCCACCATTTTGTGGTGCAGCTGGTCAAACTTGTCGGCCTCGAATGGGATGTTGATATCGCCCCACCACACGCTACTGGCCGTGGTCTCGTCGCGCACAATGAAGCGGTCCTTAGGCGAGCGGCCAGTGAATTTGCCCGTGTCACACATCAGCGCGCCGGTGTCGGTGAGCACACCCTCGCCGCGGCACAGGGCTGCCTCTACTAACTCGGCTGGCGGCAGGTTGAGGTGGGTACGAGTAGCACGGGCGAAGCCTAGCGCACGCAGGCGATCGAGCAGGCTGGTAGTAGTGGGGATAGCCATATGTAGGAAGGAATTAGGGTGGCTTAGTAAGTGGAAATGATGCGTCGGAAGGCAAAAAACGCAGGGAAATCATGCGTGTATGAAGCGCAGAGCAAGCGACTACTGGCGCAGCAGGCAACCGCGAAGCAAACATACGATAGCGAATTTTATTATTTAGCGAATATTCGCTAAATAATACCGAATCGCTGAACTTGAGTAGCTTTGTGCAGCTCAAAAATTTGATTTGGGCTACGCCTGGGCAGTTTTTGCCCGTTGAGCATATTTCTGAATAAGCAGCTCTAAAAAGCTAGGTAACTACTAGTTTGCCCTGCAAACATTTACATCAGCCTAGGCCACCCGCTACAACTTTGCTTCCCTACCCCCCTTCCCCATGCTCAATCACGGCCAAGTTGTTCGTCTTATTTTTGGCTTGAAGCTGCGCGAGCTGCGACAGGAGCGCGGGCTCTCGCCGGCCGAGCTAGCAACTGCTTGCGACCTAAGCGTGAGCTACCTCAACGAGATTGAGAAGGGTAAGAAATACCCCAAGGCCGACAAGATTCTGAGCTTTAGTAAGTGCCTGGAGGTGAGCTACGACCAGCTGATTTCCACTGCGCTGCCGCGCCGGCTGGAGCCCATTGCCGACCTACTCAACTCGCAAGCGCTGCAAGATTTTCCACTGGCCATGTATGGCCTAGAGCCGGCGCAGCTCTTCGAGCTGATTGCCAACGCGCCAGCTAAAATCAACGCCTTCATCAGCACCCTATTTGAGATTGCGCGCAACTACGAACTGCGACAGGAGCACTTTTACTTGGCCGCGCTGCGCTCGTACCAGGAGATGCACGACAACTATTTTGCTGACTTAGAGCAGGATGCGCGGGCCTTCGTAGCTAGTCACCAGTTGGCGCCTACCCCCCCTTTTAACCTGGCTATTCTCGAAACTATCCTGACCCAGCAGTATGGCTATACCATCGACCGCGCGGCCTTGGGCAACAACCCAGTAGCCGTGGCGGGGCGGCTGCGCTCAGTCTTTCAACCCAAGACGAAAACCCTGCTGCTGCTGCCCAGCCTAAGCCCCGGCCAGCAGGCATTTGTGCTGGGCCGCGAAATTGGTTTCCACTACCTACACCTGAAAGAGCGCCACTACGCCAGCCCTAACCCACTGGAAATCCGTTCGTTTGAGGAGGTACTGAATAATTTTCGGGCCTCCTACTTTGCCCGGGCCGTACTCTTGGACGAAGAAAATCTAGTGCGTGACTTGCGCCAGCTGTTTAGTATTAAAAAGTGGCAACCGACCGCGCTACTGGCACTACTCACACGCTACGATGTGAGCCCCGAGATACTGCTCCAGCGCGTTGCCACGCTGCTACCCAAGCACTTCGGCTTAAACAGCCTGTTCTTTCTACGCTTCGACCAGTCGCAGGCCGATGCCCCTTATAAGCTGACCAAGGAGCTGCACCTTGGGCGCCAGCACAACCCACACCGCAACGAGCGGCACGAGCACTACTGCCGGCGCTGGGTGAGCCTGCGCCTGCTGGCCAAAGGCCGCGCCATGCCCGCCACGGGCCCGGCTCCGCACCTGCTGCTCGGCGCCCAACGCGCGCAGTACCTAAGCACCAACGACGAGTACCTCTGCTTGACCCTGGCCCGCGTGGGCCCCGGCACCGAGCCCGCCATGAGCGTGACCGTAGGCCTACGCTATGACGACAACCTACGCCAACAGCTCGCCTTCCTCGCCGACCCCGCCCTACCCCAGCAACTAGTAAACGAAACCTGTGAACGCTGCCCGTTGGCCGACTGCGAGGTGCGTGCCGCGCCACCTACCCAAGTGCAACAATCGGCTGAGCGCGCTCGCTTCGAGGTAGCCGTGGCGGCATTGGTCAGGGGTGAGGGGGTATAGCTATTCACTATCCACGACTGCGTAGCTCCCGCGTTTAACACGTTCAGCTTAGCCCTACCCCCTCCTCGACCGGAAAGAAAGAGGTCTTGCTGATTTTAGACACGTAGGCGTTGTTCACATAACCTAGGTGGCTGCGCCGCATCCTGTCCTCCTGGTTGCACAAGATTTATCTCTTAGCTGCTAGTACCTGCCTTCGACAGGGTGGTTGCTGGCCCCGCTACCGCAGCGCTAAAGCCAATTACTTAGCCGAGCGGCCATTTTTTGCTAGACCACCGCATTGGGTTGCATGCACAATACTATCCCTACCTCGCAAAAACGCGTTAGCGGTAAAAGACAAAAGGGTTGGCCAATGGCCAACCCTTTTGTCTTTTACCGCTAACGCATCGATTATTCCACGCGTAGGCGCTGGCTTAGTTTGCCGCAGCGTAGGATATAGAGACCCGTAGGTAGGCCATCCAATGATAGTGTGGCTTTCTCCCCTTCGGCAGGTGCAGCCTGGGTACGTAGCAGGCGGCCCATTGTGTCGAATATTTCCAATGGAGCCGCAGTGGAGGCGCCTAGTACCTGCACCCGTACCACCTGGTGGGCTGGGTTAGGATATGCCAGGAGCTGGGCTGGCACGTCAGTTTTGGGAGCCGCAAGGCTGATGGCCCGTACGGGTGAATACGTGATAGCACCATCTAGGTCTGTCTGGCGCAGGCGGTAATAAAGTTGGGTAGCACCGCTCGGCAGCTTTGCGTCAAGCAGGCTGTAAGAGTTAGAGACGTTGCTAGTGCCTGCACCAGCCACTGTGCCAACCGCTACAAAGGGCAGCCCGCCTACACTACGCTCCACCACGAAACCGGCGTTGTTCTTTTCCGAAGCCGTGGTCCAGGCTATGCGCACCGAAGTGGGGCTGGCAACCTGGGCCGTGAAAGAGCTCAACCCTACAGGCAGTGGAGCAGCCCCGGGAAGCACTGCACCAAAGACCGTTGCATTAGCTGGAACTTTATAGTTTTCTGCATTGCTAATCAATGTCTCTTCGTTAGGATTGGTACTGTTATAGTCAAACACGTAGGCATAATAAGTAATATTAGGGTCCAGGCCTGTAATGGTGGCAGTAGGTGCCCCGCCCGCAAATACCACGTAGTAGAGGTTGCCCTGGCTGTCAGCGAGGGTGCTTTGGCCGGTTCCTTTAAAAGACCCATTGCTACCATTATAGGACGTGCCATCTACAGGCTTCACGTTAGTTGTGGTCAGGCTGGACTGAGTGCTAACGAGCACGAGGTGAAATTCGCCATAGCCCGAAATGTTTGGGTCAGGGTTAAAAGTAATCGAAGCCGAAGCGTCCCCTATGTTGCGCGAAGGTGCAAATGGCGTTTCCTTGGTTGGTTCGACGTCGATAGCCGTGCCGCGCAGCTGGTTGGCCTCCGGTCCCGCGAAGCTGCTCAAAATGGGCGAGGTCGTATTAGCTGGCGAAGCTGTTACATCCGAGGTTTTGTATTGCAGTACCGCCTGCGCAGCTCCTACGCGGGTGGGCGCATAGATAACATAAATGTCTTGGTCAATAATATTGGTAGTCGGGTCAGGCGTCAGCTGAATAGAATTAAGATTGAGGTCCGAGCTTGTTGGATCGGTATAGGTTGTACCATTCGTGGAAATCCGGAACTGCGCGTAGCCATTAGGGTTGCCTTCTGCATTGGTCGATTCGCCCGAAACTGAGATGCGGGCCGGACTGCGCACCAGTTCGGCGTGAATACGAATCAGCTGCGCGGCTGACCTCACATTGGGAGCAATCACCAGGGGGTCAGGCTTGATAAAAATCGTGCGCGACTCAATGGTACCGATGCTGTTGGCTGCTACTGTCGTGGCGATGGGAGTGGCTGGCGAGCTGCTGAAATTAATGGCCGTCCCGCTTTCCTTGCCGGCTACCAGCGGCACATACCGAAGATATACCAGCACGTTTTCAACTTTGCCGTCAACTGGAGTGATAGTGACTGAGTTGTTAGTGATCGTGCCCTCTTCGCCCGAGCCCAGGCCAGGAAAAGAGCTATCGAGCGATACTTGAAAATTAGCCGGTGCACGCACCAGAATACCGTTCACGAGGAAGCTGCCGCTCACAATCAGAGTCTGAGTAGCAGAGGCTTTTTCGGGTACTGTGCTGAAGGGCAGTAAGGGCTGCCCCCCGCCGGGATAGCCGGACGTTGGCGGGTCGGTAGCCGGGGTGCTAACGGTAAACGTCGACGAGCTGTTTTCGCCGGTGAAAGAGTTGGTACCCGTTACCTGAACCACATTGCCGGGGGCGGCCACCGCACCGTCACTCGTAGCGGTAATGGTGCCGGTAAACGTACTCGCGCTTGCCACCGGCCCTACAATGCGGGCCGTAATTGTCGTTAAAGAAACCTTGCCGTTTACCGGAGTAAGCGTGAGCGAAGTTGTAAATCCACTGCCAGCAACCGCCGAGTTGCGAATCTGAATGGCTCCTGTAGTAGTGCTACCGGTGCGCGCGGTAGTCAGCGTGATGGGCGTTGTGCCCAAGTTATCTCCTCCGACCGTAAACGTCAGTGTGGAGCCTGAGCCGCTGCCCGAGAGCGCGCCGAAGTTCAACGAAGCGGGGTCCACAAACACATACGGGCCACTCGGAGCCGTACCGCTTACCGCTACAGGCGCAGTGGTGGTGCCGGTGCCGGAGGGCGTCGTAGCCACGACACTTGTGTTATACGAGCCGGTAGCAGACGGCGCAAAGCGCACATCGATACCCGTATCGCTCAGTGTACCATCGGTTGGTGATAAGACAATGGCACTGGTCGCAAAGGCATTAGTGCCCCTCCGAATCTGAAAGCCAGTTGGCGCAGTTATCGTGACGTTACCGGTCAGACTGGTACCACTTATTAAAAAGGATTGGGGCGCCGACGTACGACTAACCGGTATGGTCCCAAAATCTTTCAGCGGGAGTGTATTAGCCGCTGCTGCTTTCACTTCCAGTGTTTGTGCCTGCATAGCAGCCGGAAGCAGCAAGCACCAGAAGAACAGACAGGCGCCCTGCCAACTACGGACGAACGCCTTTGAATAATTATGTTTCATGTGATAATTTTAATGTAAGTAATCAATGGTTCAGGGTCACCTGCAAAAGTAGATAAAAATTGAACCAAACTTATTTACAAGGCTTTTAACGACGTTCAAATCTATAAGTTTTATAATTATAACAATAATATTTTTAATTATTATCTTCGGAAATTAGCTCTTAAAATTGGTTTTTAACCAGATTATTCGAATTACCCGCTATTGACCAGGTATTTTTTAATTTTTGACACAACTGAAAACAATGAGCCTAAAAGCCCACCAGCCGCTTTGATACTAGAATCTGTTCTCAAAGGCAGCCTCTGCCTATTTACTCCCATAACTCAAGCAACTCAAAGGCCACAACTTGGATTGAGTACTCGCCGGTCGATCTGACAATGCATTTTTAAATAGAAATGCCATTAAAAAAGCCTGTCCGTTACTGACAGGCTTTTTTAATGGCATTTTGATTACGCTACAACTTAGTTAGACGGTGCCATCTGCTTTGTTGCGGCCCGGCTTCACTTTAGGAGAACCGTCTTTTTTGCGGCCGTAGGGGGCCTCTGGGTCTGTCTCTACTGCTTCTTTGGACGCCCGAGCGGTACGTGCCTTTTTAGCAGGGCCGGAGCCGTCTAGCAGCGCATACACGTTGGTTACTTCTTTAGTGATATTACTCAGTAGCCCTTCAATACGCGTAAGTCCTTTACGAATTTCTTTTTCGTTGGAGGCAGCAGCGCCAGCTTGGTCTAGCAGCTCTTGAAGTTCAGTTAAATTAATTGCCATGGTAATTGATGAGGATGAAAAGGCCAATCGTTTCACAAGATTACGCACTTCTCGCCAAATTGATTGACTAATTACTAAAAATCACTTTTTGGCATTTAGCATATCCTTTACTTATCCAGCAGCAGGAAAGACCTATATACCATTGGCACATTAACTTCTTTTTAGAAACATCACTAAATTAAAGTAGCACATCCACTGTTCATAATTTTCTATTAATCAATAATATACATCGAATTTTCGATTATCTAATAAGCATTGAACAATACAGGCAAACATCTGACGCTCCCGAATTTTGGTACTAAATACCGACTCATGAATAAGCTAAAAGCGAATACCCAGATATTAATTACACAGGCAGATAATGGTAGATAAAGACCAGCTGTCACCTTGCCACCTGGCTACCTAACTGACCACCCAGGCTTGATAAGCAATACCCCAATTTGGCTTTTTGACGCGCCTCAGGTAACTGCGCAATTAGCTGAATTGTAGTAGTTCCTGAGATTAGCAGGCAGCTTTTTTTATTACCAAGCTTACTTAGATTGGAATGCTGCACGCATGACGGCCAATTAGCAAAACAGTGAGTATCTAATTACCATTCTTGTTTTTTAGTAACCCGGGATCACGCACTGAATTAGCTGAGCCCTACCCTCTAACGAGGCATAAAGTATTGACTAATAAAAGCCCTACCCCCTACTAGGCTACCTAAAAACAAAAAGCAGCGCCGGCTGGGCACTGCTTTTTGTAAGCCATTGCAAAAGCTTGTGCGGCTTAGTTGCTAGAGACTTCGAGGCCCCAGTTACGGCCTTTTTCTACGGCAGGCACGCCTTTGTCGAGCCACACGGGCGCGGGCGCACCCTTGAGGTAGTGGTCAAAAAACTGCAGCTCGCGGATGGAGATATCCTTGCGGTTTTCGCGCTTCACCAGGTTGTGCGCCTCGCCGTTGTACTGGAGCAACCACACGGGCTTGCCCAAGCGGCGCAAGTCAGTGAACATCTCGATGCCCTGGTACCACGGCACGGCACCGTCGGCGTCGTTGGACATGATGACGACCGGCGTCTGCACTTTAGGCAGTGAGAAGAGAGGCGAATTGCGGATGTAGAGCTCCGGCTTTTCCCAGAGCGTGCCGCCGATGCGGCTCTGGGTGTGCTCGTACTGAAACTGGCGGCTCATGCCTGACTCCCAGCGGATTCCGCCGTAAGCGGAGGTCATATTCACGACCGGCGCACCGGCCCAGGCGGCGGCGTAGCGGTTGGTTTGGGTGATGAGGTAGGCTACCTGGTAGCCGCCCCAGCTCTGGCCCTGCAGGCCGATGTGGGCGCCATCGACCCAGCTGTTTTTTTGGAGCTCGGCCACGCCCGAGTCGATAAATTCCAGGGCCGACGGGCCGGGCTCGCCCACGGTGTAGCTGATGTCGGGCGTGAATACGAGGTAGCCGTTGCTGGCGAAGAGCGCAATGTCGAGCCGCGAGGGGGTAGGCGCGGGCGCCGTGTATTTGTAGAGGCCGTCGGACAGCTTTTCGTAGAAGTAGACCACCATCGGGTACTTTTTGGCGGGGTCAAAATTCTCAGGCTTGTAGAGCACGCCAGTGGCGGCGTAGCCTTTAGGCGTGGTCCAGTGCGTGAGCTCGGCTGTGAACCAATTGTAGTCCTTTTGCTGCAAATTAATCGTGCTCAGCTGAGTATCGTGCGCCAGGTCGCGGCTCACGTAGAGGTCGGCCGACTGGCGCACGCTGGACTTGGTGTAGAGGAAGACGTTGGCATTTTTGGCCTGCACCAACTGCGAATAGCCCATGGGCGCCAGCACCGCGCGCTGGGGAGCTTTGTTGCTGGCGATGTTCTTTTTGTAGTAGCCCCACTGCTTGGTGGCTTCGTCTTGCACTAGCAGCCATAGGTCATCTTTGGGCTCGATAAATTCCTTTTTCTCGACCGGGATATCATAGCGCATCCGCAGCTTGTTGGCCCGCCCTACCCCATTGGTAAAGTTGGTGGCGAGGCCGGTGCGCGGGTCGATTTTCCAGATGTCGTAGCGGTCGTAGAGTAGCACGGCGGCATCGTCTTTGGTCCAGGCAGCTATGCCGTAGGGCTGCGGGTCGTCGGGCGAGTCGTTTTCTTCGTCGGCCATCGCTACCCCCGTCTTCTGGGTCAGGTTGGTAGTTTGGTGCGTGGCCACGGCGAAGGAAAACCAGTTTTTATTCTCATAATCGTACCACACCACGTACTTGCCCAGCGGCGAGAGCTGGAAGCGGCTTTTGGCTGCCTTGGGGTTGATGGCCACGCGCTGGCCGGTACGGGTGGATACCAAGTAGGCCTGCTTGCGAGTACCGCCCTCCCACTGCATAGCCACGCGCTTGGCCGTATCGGTCACGGCCAGGACATACTCGGCGTTGTTTTTGGCGGCCACGAAGGCGTCGCGCAGGTACTCATCTTCTAGCTGCACGAACTTGTTGCCCTGTTGCGGATAAATGACGGCCAGGTAGTTGCGCTGCAAATCCTTCTTCAGATTTTTGAGCTGCATGGGCTGCAGGTAGTCGTCCTTGTAGTTCCAGATATCGAGTTTGGCGTGCTCAAAATCGACCAGCGTGGTGTCCTGCGGAATGGGGTCGGGCGCGGTGCCAAAGAATAGCTTCTCACCGTTGTCGCTAAACACCACTTTGCCAAAACCACTGGGCGACCAGCCGCGCGGGAGCCCGCTGGCGCCCGGCGCCAGCAGCACGCGGGCGCTGTCGCTGCCTGCCGCGGCGTAGTAGAGGCTGAAGGGCTTGACTAGGGCTTTCTCAGGATGCTTTTCGGCGGTGAAGGCCAGCTGGCGGCCCGCGTCGTCAAAGGTGAGGTTTTTGTACACGCCCCTACCCCCACTCAGCCGGCGCACACTGTTGGTGGCCAAGTCGTACACAAACAGGCCCGACTTCAGGGTCTTGCTGTTTTTGGGCGCGGCTACCGCAAACGCCACCTTGTTGCCAGGCTTGCTCACCTGGTAGTCGGTGACGGCTTCAAACGTGCGCACGTTGCCCGTGAGCAGGTTGACGACGGTGAGCGGTGCGCCGTCTTTCTTGACTTCGAGCAGCCGGTCGGTGATTTTTTTGACCGTATCGACGGGCGCTTTCTTCAGCGAGTCCTTCGCCGCGGGCTTCATAGCCAAGAAGGCCAGCACCGGCGCCTCCTCAGCTAGCCGAAACGTCTTCACGTTGGCGTATTTGGTGAGCTTGCCGGTAGCAAGCGCGTAAACGCCCAGCGAGTCTTTGGGCATCTGGTCGGGCTTTTTCTTCTTGATGCGCGCCTGGCGCACGTCCTTGTAGCGCGGCTTGATGGCAAAGACCGCGAACTTAGAATCGGCAGTGAACTGCGCCGAATCGCCGCGGCTCACTTGGCGCAACGGCTGGTTGGCCACCGTTTTCAGGTACAGCGTGCCATCACCCTGCTGGGGCTTCACTTGGAAAAGCACGTACTTGCCATTGGGGCTTAGGCGCTGATTGGCCACGCTCTGCCACTGGTCGTAGACCGAGTGGTCGAGCGGCTTTTTGGGCGCTTGCTGCCCTAGCGCGGGTAAGCTCGCCAGGCAGGCGAGCAGAAAAGAGTACTTGGTCATGCAAATTGAAAAGTAACGGAACAAAGCAACTGGATTAGGCCTACAAAGGGCCTTCATCTTTAAAGGCGCGCCTATCTTGGTCGGGGCTGCGTGGCTCGGCGCTGAGCCAAGTTAATGCCCAGCTGCGCCGCACCTACTAGTAGTGCCTAGCCTCGGCAAACTGGGCTCTAAGCCTACTAGGGCCGTATACTTGGCCGAAGCGGCGCACTATATATAGGGCGCCGCTTCTTACTTTAGATTTTTATGAACTATCTGTTTCTATTGGCCGCTGCCCTGGCTTGCTGCTGGGGCCACCCGGCGCACGCACAGTACCGGCTGCGCTTTGACGACGCCGTTTGGGAAAAAACCTTTGAAGACAACTTCGACGGCACTACGCTCGATACCATCGAGTGGGCAACCTCACCTGACAAAAAGGGCAATCCGAACCGACAGTTAGACGGCTGGGGCAGTGAATGGTACGATGCCCAGGACACGAGCCTCGTTACCGTGAGCCAGGGGGTAGCTCACCTGAAGGCTAAGCGCTGGGTGAACGACCAACTGGCTCCCCAGGCCGAAACGGTTACCATCAACAATATTACCCGCACCGTGCGCTACCGGTCGGGCATGCTGCTATCGCGGGGGGGCTTCCGTGACTGGCGCACCCACTCGCTGCAGTCGGCCTTTGGGGCGTGGGAGGCGCGCATCAAGCTGCCCACCAACCGCAACGCATGGCCAGCGTTCTGGCTATGGTCGCCGGGCACGGAGATTGACATTGTAGACGGCATGGACGTGGATAACCACACACAATCGGGGCTATTTTCTAACGTTTTTGACGGATTTTATAAAGACAGCACGGCCGTGCCTCATTACCAACAAAACGCTGCTCCTCACCGACTCAAAATATGGGGCGACCCAAGCAAGCCGTACGTGACAGTGCTGAGCGACGATTTCCATACCTACTCCATTGTGTGGACGCCCAGCATCCTCACTTTCTTTGTGGATGGAGTAGAGACTCGAACGGTACCCCGGTCGGAAGTAGTAACGCGCGACGGTTACCCTGAAATTCGCCTGACGCTGCAAATGTGGTATTGGGCTGGCTCGGAGGCCAAGCCTGACCTCACTGAAATGGCTCAAATGGACGTGGACTGGGTACGCATTCGCAAGCCAAAAGCCAAACGCCGGCGCTCTAACCTGCGCAACTACGAGGTACCCGCCAGCTCTTATAAAGTGAAGGTGACCGAGTGAGCTAGCGCAGCCATCTGGCTAGGCCAGCGACGGCGGAGCTGGGTGGGCAGTAGCCCTACCCCCTCCCTCACTAGCAAATAAAAGATAAGCCGCAGCGGCAGCAAGCTGCGCCGTTCGGGCAGAACTTTGCAAGCCCTACCCCCTACCTGGCGGGTAAGCAACCTGTATCTGGAGCCACTGCGGCCCGCTTGTTTAGAATCCGTTTTTGCGCGTGTCATCTACCTCTCGTTCGGCCATTTTGGGCCCGGTTCCCTCCGTTTTGCTAGCTATTTTGAGTGTGCAGGGCGGGGCGGCCATTGCCAAAGGCTTGTTTCCGGTGCTGGGGGCGGCGGGCACGGTGGGCTTGCGCATCGGCATTTCGGCGCTACTGCTGCTCGTGGTGGTGCGGCCCCGGCTGGGGCAGCTGCAAGCAGCCCAGTGGCGGGCCGTGGTGCCCTACGGCCTGGCCCTGGGCGCCATGAACTTTCTGTTTTACTGCGCGCTGGCCCGCATTCCGCTGGGGCTGGGCGTCACGCTGGAGTTTGTGGGGCCGCTAGCGGTAGCACTGGCGGGCTCGCGGCGCTGGGCCGACGTGGTATGGGTGCTGTTAGCCGGGGCGGGCATTGCGCTGCTGGCCCCATGGGGGGGCAGCCATCTTGACCCGCTGGGAATACTTTTTGCGCTGCTGGCGGGCGGAGCCTGGGCCGTGTACATCGTGCTGGGCGGCCGGGTGGCGGCGGTGCTGCCGGGCCCGCAAGGAGTGGCCGTGGGCATGTTGTTTGCCTCACTGGCGGTGCTGCCGTTCAGTGTGGCAGCGGGCGGCTGGGTGCACCTCACGCCGCGCCTACTGCTGGCCGGCACAGCGCTGGCCGTGCTGTCGAGCGCCCTACCCTTTACGTTGGAAATGAACGCGCTCAAGCATTTACCTAGCCGCACATTTAGCATTTTGATGAGCCTGGAGCCTGCCGCGGCTGCGGTGTGCGGTCTGGTTTTTCTGCACGAGCGCCTCCCACTGGCCCAGTGGCTGGCTGTGGCCTTGGTAATGGCGGCCAGCGCGGGCGCTACGCTCACGGCCCGCCGGGTGGCGGCGCCGGTGGGTGGTGAGTAGCACGGCCCTACCACCCCTGCGCCAGCCGAATTGCCAGGTCCTCGATGTCGGGGCGACGAGCCAGCCCGGCCAGCCACTCGGGTGGAATACCGGCCTCACCATAGACTAGGCCCGCCAGGCCGCCAACTACTGCACCGGTGGTATCGGTGTCGTGGCCCAGGTTTACGGCGGCGAGCACGGTAGCAGCGTAGGTATCGTGCCGCAGCAGGCACCACAGGGCCGCTTCGAGGGTGTGCACCACGTAGCCGGTAGACTGCACCTCGGCCTCGGCCAGGCTGAGTAGGCTACCATCCAGAAAAGCGGCGTAGCGTGGCCATTCCATAAAAACTGGTCCTTTGGCTTGCGTGTGCAGCCAGTTGTTTGCCGCCGTTCTAGCCTGCTCATACGCATCAGTAGGCGCATGGCCTTGGCGTAAAAAACGCGCGACCAGCAGGTACAGAAAGCAGCCTAACGTAGAGCGTGGGTGGCCATGCGTGACGCTGGCTACGGCATCGGTAAGCCTCCAGGCGGCATTCAAGTCCAGCTTTTCAGCCTGCCAGGTTTGGTGAAAAACCAGGGGTAGAATGCGCATAAGCGCGCCATTGCCATTATCGTGCTCGGTACGGGGGCCAGCCTTGGCTGGCACCACGCCGGCGCGTAGCCGCTGAATGGCGGTGCGCGTGGCCCCGCCCACATCAAAAACCTCACCCGTAGCAGTCCAGTAGCCGTGGTCGAGCCAATTAATGGCACGCTGGCTAAAATCTGCTAAGTCGGGCAGGGCCACCGGCGCGCTACCCGGCCGGGCCAGCGTTTCGGCCAAGCAAAACGTGAGCGACGAATCATCAGACCAGGTGCCGGGCGGCTGGTGATGGGTGCCGTAGCCGCGCAGGCCCACCACGGGATCGCGGCGGCGAGTTTCGCGGTCAATAAATTCGACGGGCACGCCCAGGGCGTCTCCCACCGCTAGGCCTAGCAAGGCCGCGCGTACGAAAGCAGTTTGCATGGTTTTGGCTAGCGGCAGTGGGCCGGGCGGCAAAGTACGTCGGCGCCTACCCCCCTGCGCCGAACCAGAACTGGTTTGCTCGGCACTATTTATGTCCTCATCGACGTTTTTACCGTAGTTGGGCTAGGGATGTACAACATGCCCCTACTCGCCGCTTACATTTGGCCTTCTTCCTAATTATCTCCTGAATGTTCTCCCCCCGCCTAAAAATCGGCTCCTATGCCGGCCTAGTGGCCGCCGTATTTGGGCTGGCATCTTACCGCTTCTACGAGCACAATGGTCCCGGAGCAGCCCCCAGCAAAGAGCAGGTGCTGGTTGGCACCATCGTGCAGGGTCTTTCGCAAGCGCACTACCAGCCCGAGCGCATCGATGATGCCTTCAGCCGCCGCGTCTTCGAATTGGCTATTAAGCGCTTAGACTATCGCAAGAAATTTCTATTGCAGTCTGATATCGCGCAGCTAACCAAATATCAGCTGGATATCGACGACGAGACGAAACGCGGCAGCCGTGAGTTCTTGGACCTGAGCACCAAGCTCATGACTGAGCGTACCAAGCAGATGCAGGCGCTGGCTCACGAGCTGCTAGCCAAGCCTTTCACGTTTGATACGGAGGAATCTATTCAGACGGATTTTGAAAAGTCTACCTTCCCCGCGAACGCGGCCGACCAGCGCGAGCAGTGGCGCAAGCTGCTTAAGTACGAGACGCTAACCCGCGTGGCCGAAATGATGGATGAGCAGGATAAGCGCCATGACCGTAGCCGCGTAGCTAGCCTCTCGAAGGAGCCCGCTACCGCCGAGCCCGACCGCACGCCTGCCCAAATGGAAGTGGAAGCCCGCAAGCGCGTGCTGAAATACTACGACGAGCAGTTTGCCGACCAGCCTGATACCAACGAGGTGCTGGCAAACTACGCCAACGTTATTGCCAATACCTTCGACCCGCACACCGAATACTTTGCGCCCCGCGACAAGCAGGAGTTTGATATTCAACTTACGGGTCGCTTCGAGGGCATTGGAGCTACCCTGCGCGAAAAGGATGGCTTGATTTATATCGAAGACATCGTACCAGGCTCCGCTTCGTACCGCCAAGGCGAACTTAAGAAGGGCGATGCCATCTTGCGCGTAGCCCAGGCCGCGGCAGAGCCAGTTAGCATTGAAGGCTGGCACACCGGCAAAGCTGTGACCCTCATCCGGGGTAAGAAAGGCACGGAAGTACGCCTGACGGTGAAGAAAGCTGATGGCTCGACCAAGATTATCCCCATCGTCCGCGATGTGGTAGTGGTAGAAGACACGTATGCGCAGTCGGCCGTTATCAACGACCCGAGCGGTGTAAAAATTGGTTACCTACGTCTACCTGCCTTCTACGCCGACTTCAACGACAACGGCGGGCGCTCATCGGCCGCTGATGTGAAGAAAGAATTGGCCAAGCTCACGGCCGAAGGCGTAAAAGGTGTCATCTTCGACCTGCGCTCCAACGGCGGCGGCTCGCTCAACGATGCCGTTGAAATGGCTGGCTTGTTCATGCCGAGCGGCCCGATGGTGCAAGTGCACGACAGCCGCGGCGTAACGCAAGTGCTCAACGACAAAGACCCGCGCGTGCAGTACAGCGGCCCGCTGGTAGTACTGGTAAACAAGTACAGCGCTTCGGCTTCCGAGATTTTAGCTGCTGCTATTCAAGACTACAAGCGAGGCGTTATCATGGGTTCGGCCAGCACTTATGGTAAAGGCACAGTGCAGCGCATCATTGACCTCGATGAGACGTTGCCAACCGAATTGGCTAGCCTCAAGCCGTTTGGCTCGCTCAAGTTCACGATGCAGAAGTTCTATCGTGTTACCGGTGGTTCGACGCAGTTTAAAGGGGTAGCCTCCGACATCGTGTTGCCCGACGTGCTTTCGTACCTCGACCAAGGTGAGAAGGAGTCGGACTACCCGCTGAAGTGGGATGAGATTAAGCCCGCTGGCTATCGCCCTTGGGACGACCAGCCTAACTACGCCAAGCTTGAAGCCAATAGCAAAGCGCGGGTAGCCGCTAATCCGGCCTTCCAGCAAATGACAGAGCTGGTGCAGAGCCTGCGCAAGCGCAAAGACGAAACAGTAGTTTCGCTAAAGCTCGACAGATACCGCACTATGCAGCATCAGCTCAAAGCGGAGTCGGATAAGTACGAAACGATCCAGAAGACAGCCACTCCGCTAGCCTTACAGCCCCTTACCGCTGACCGCACTGCTTTGGGTGGCGATTCGACCAAAGTGAACCGCTCCATGCGCTTTACCCGTGGCTTGAACAAGGACATTACCCTTGGTGAAGCTGTAGCTGTCATTAAGGACGAGCAATAGCAGTAGGCATACCTTAGTAAGCCAGCTTATTAAGCATCTTTATTAAAGCCCCTGAGCCGATGGCTCGGGGGCTTTTTTTATGGCAATACATCCGCGCCTCCTCTGTAAAGGCTCACGTGTTTTACACAGTAAAAACAACAATTTAAGCGCACTAATTTTTTTAGTAAGTCGACCTTATTTTGCTTAGCAAATAGAAACTAAAAAATCGAGCAGCGGGTTTACTTAGCATGACGACGAACACCGAAGCCCGCATCATTCCGCTCATTCCGGCCGAGACGTATCCGGCCTCGGTAATGACTATTTCGCCTGCCGATGCGCAGCTTACTCCTGCCGAGCAGGAGCAGCAGCGCCTAGCCGACGAAACCTGGCGCCGTTCTATTCCTGCGCAGGTTTTCCTCAACTATTTCTCGGCCCTGAGCCTACATATCGAAGAGGGCGAAAGCCCGCTGGGTGGCTTGGCGCACCTGCCCTATTTTCGCCAGCACCAGGCCGAGCTAGCCGACGCCGATGTAGCGGCGCTCACCAAGCTACTGCACACCTGCTGGAGTACTGAATACGCTCTGCGCGCCACAGCCGAGCTGGGCGATGAGAACTTCCTGCGTAATGCCTTGCACTGGACGTCCCCGCAGGCTTATCACACTATTCAATCGGGCTTGCAAGCGTTTCTGTACACTACCGGCGTGCGCACCAACAACGCACAGGTAGTACGCCGCGAGGTGGGCCGGCTAGTAGTAAAGAATGCCTACCCCCGCCCGGTGTCGTTCTATGCCGCAGGTGCCTACGGCGACTTCAACATTCACCGGCTGCCGCTGGCGGGCTACAAAGCTGGCTTGCACATCGCCTCGCAAGAGATTGATGCCCAGGCTCAGATTGGGCAGTTTTTGCGCACCACGCGCAAGCAGAAAGCCATCACCACGCGCCAGCAGGTGCAAGCCAACCCTAACACAGCCATTCGGAGCCAGAAGACCGGGCGTCCGCTCGATAAGTGGACCACCGCGCATTGGCAGCAGATTACCTGGCGGCTGGGCTACACCACTATCTTCGACCTGCTAGGCCGCCTGCGCATCTCGCAGAGCAGCCGCGAGATTGAGCGCTACGTGGAAGCTGATATCGATTTTCGCCTGTTTCACAGCTCGTTGCTGAACGTGGTGAGCTACCTCAACGGTGTGCACGAGGCCTACGTAGCCAAGGCGCTGGGCCTGGCCCGCTACGAGCAGCTGGTGCGCGAGCTGCCGACTCACTTGCAGCACGGCTTTGTGCAGGAGCGCCTGCGCACCCGCGTGCAGCCCGCCATCTTGGGCACCGAGCCGTAGCCCGAGCTGAAGATGGCTGCTTAAATCTTGGCTTGCGCAAATTTTGTAGTTGATATAAAGCCGCTCCTACTCGGGGCGGCTTTTTTCACGCCGTACTTTTACGGCTCACTTTTCATCTACCACGTAATCGCTTGCTACCTAAGGGCGCAATCAGGTACTTTCCAGATTAGTTGTTCATCACTGCCAGCTAGTGCAGTTAGAAACTGACTAATCCGAAAAATCCGACGAATCCGTGGTTCAGACATTTTTATGCACCACTTGAGTGAGCAGGAAATCCTGCGCCGCCAGAAACTGGACGAGTTGAAAGCGCTGGGCATCGAGCCCTACCCCTCCGAGCTGTTCGAAGTAAATTTTTCGGCCCAGGAAATCCACGATAACTATCACGCCGAGCTCAACAACTTTCAGGAGGTAAGCCTGGCGGGCCGGCTGATGTCGTCGCGCGTGATGGGCAAGGCCTCGTTTGCGGAACTGATGGACTCGTCGGGCCGCATTCAGCTCTACGTAAACCGCGACGAGATTTGCCCCGGCGAAGATAAGACGCTGTACAACACCGTATTTAAGAAATTACTTGACCTCGGCGATTTTATCGGCGTGAAGGGCCGCGTGTTTAAGACGCAGGTGGGTGAAACATCCATCCACGTCACGGAGCTGAAAATGCTGGCTAAATCCCTACGCCCCCTCCCGGTGGTAAAAACCCGCAAGGACGAGGCAACCGGTGAGGAAATAACCTACGACGCCTTCACCGACCCCGAGCAGCGCTACCGCCAGCGCTACGTAGACATGGTGGTGAACCCGCAGGTGCGCGACACCTTCATTAAGCGCACGCAGTTGGTGCAGGCCATGCGCAATTACCTAAACGACAAAGGCTACCTGGAAGTCGAAACCCCGATTTTGCAGCCGCTCTACGGCGGCGCAGCGGCGCGGCCCTTCAAGACGCACCACAATACGCTGGACATGGCACTGTACCTGCGCATAGCCAACGAGCTGTACCTCAAGCGCCTGATAGTGGGTGGCTTCGACGGCGTGTATGAGTTCTCCAAGGACTTCCGCAACGAGGGCATGTCGCGCTTCCACAACCCCGAGTTCACCCAAATGGAGCTCTACGTAGCGTACAAGGACTACAACTGGATGATGGACCTTGTGGAGGAAATGGTGGAGCGCGTGGCGCTGGCCCTGCACGGCAAAACCGAGGTGCAGGTGGGCGACAACGTCATCAACTTCCAGCGCCCCTGGCAGCGCTACACCATGTTTGAGGCCATCGAGAAGTTTACCGGGGTAGCTATTGGGGATATGGACGAGGCCGCGCTGCGCGAAACCGCTACCAAGCTCAAAGTGGGCCTCGACCCGAGCATGGGCAAGTCGAAAATCATCGACGAGATTTTTGGCGAGCACGTAGAGCCCAAGCTCATTCAGCCCACATTCATCACGGACTACCCGGTGGAGATGTCGCCGCTGGCCAAGAAGCACCGCGACCACCCCGGCCTAGTAGAGCGCTTCGAAGCCATCTGCAACGGTAAGGAAATCTGCAACGCGTTCTCGGAGCTCAACGACCCCATCGACCAGCGCCAGCGTTTTGAGGACCAGTTGGAACTGGGCAAGCGCGGCGACACCGAAGCCATGGTGCTCGACGAAGACTTCCTGCGCGCCCTGGAGTACGGCATGCCGCCCACGGCGGGCTTAGGCATCGGCATCGACCGCCTGAGCATGATTATGACCAATTCGCACTCTATCCAAGACGTGCTCTTCTTCCCGCAGATGCGCCCCGAGGTAGTAGCACAAGAGAAGACCCAGCCCAGCGCTTCGTAAAGAAAGAACACTGGTAACGGGCACAAAAAAAGACCCGCTTCCGAGAGGAAGCGGGTCTTTTTACGAACAGCTCTTCGATTAAGCCATTTGTAGGGTAGTTAACGCGAAAGAAAAGAAGAGGTTATGCGTGCGTACGTTTTTTTGAAAAAGGACAGCTAGGCGCCGACCCCAGTGCGGCGCGGGGTTTCGCCCTCCTCATCATCGGCGCTAAAGTTGTCGCGGTGGTTGGCAGCATAGTCGGTAGATTGGCCAGCTACCGAGTGGCCATCGCCAGCTGGTGTCGCCAGGTCGCCAGGCTCGGCCTCACTCATCGAGTCAAACAACGCATCGGCAGCGTTCTTGTCTTCGCTCACAGCGGCGTCGGGGTTAGTAGTAGCACCCTGACCCTGAAACTTAGTTAAGGCATCTTGAGCCAGCTTGCCAAGGCCACCGGTCCATAAGTTTTTGGCCGATTCGCGGATGCTTTTGCGAGCCTCGTCTCCCGTTTCAGGAGCGAGCAGCAGGCCAGTTATAATGCCAGCGGTGGCGCCGGCTAACAGCGATACAATGACTTTGCCGTTATCGTTAGGCATGGTTGAAACAAGTTTAGTGAAAAGAGGAAAAGACCTGTATAGGCTACGCGGGAAGCTAGCTAGTGGTTAGGCTAATGCATAAAAAAGCCCCGTGCTGCGAGGCACAGGGCTTTTTGCAAATAGCAGCCGAAGCTGTTACTACTTTATTTAGCAGCGTCTTTTACTGCGTCAGCGCCTTTGTTAGCAGCATCTTTGGCAGCGTCAGCACCTTTGTCGGCAACATCTTTAGCTTTAGAAGCTACGTCGTCGCCCTTGCCTACTAAGTCGTTAATCATTTTCGTGATTTCCGACTTGCCTTTGCCCAGCTTATCCTGAAGCTTGCCGATGAGCTCATCGCCTTTGCCTTCGGCGTAGGTTAGGTCCTCATCGGTCAGCTGTGCGTATTGCTGCTTCAGCTTGCCTTTGATTTCGTCCCAGTTGCCACCAATATTGAGGGTACCACCGGCACCCAGGATACCGAGGTCTTCGAGCTTATCAGACAAGCCTTTGAATTTAGTTTCGAGGTCAGTGCTGTATTTATTGAACTGGTCGCCCAGCTGAGTGCCATAGCCTTTGGCAGTGTCTTTCCAGTTTTCTAGGGTAGCCGAGCCTTTATCGGGTGCCAGCAAGATGCCAGCGATAATGCCAGCGCTAGCGCCGGCGAGTGCGGCGAGGAGAATTTTGCCTGCGTTGTTATCTTCTTCGCGGTACGACATGAGAAGGAAAGAAAAATGTGGTAAGGTGGATTGGTCGGAGCAGACGCAACAGTAGCTGCGGCTCCAGGATTTAGCAGCTATACGGGTGGTAGGGCGCCAGGTTGGGGGGTAGGGCGGTTTTTCTTACCCCTGGCTGACCATTCAGCACCAACGGCTTACCTTGCTTTCATTCTAGCCTCTGTACTTCGGCTGTTACGTAATTCTTTGATCTTATGCGTCCTTTTAGGCTGCTATCGGTTCTCTTTATTCTCATTTTGGGGCTGGGCGCCTGCCGGGCGCCAGTGGCTTCCCAAGCAGCTGCCGACCCCGATTGCATTGATCCGAAGCGCATCAACCCGAGCGCCATGTGCACCATGGACTACCAGCCTGTGTGCGGCTGCAACGGGCTCACGTATGCCAACGAGTGCGTGGCCCGCAACGCAGGCCTGCTTAGCTTTCGGCCGGGGCCCTGCCCCGGCAAGCCCTAGTTTTGCGGCGTTCGCTTTTTACTTTCTTCGCATGGCTTCCGCAAAAAACTACTTCCGCAATCCCCAGCCGTTTCGCGTGCCTACTACCGATGGCAAGCTCATTGAAGAGGACGTAGGCCTGGCTAGTACCCACACAGCCCAGTACAGTGTAGCCCATATGGTGGCGCCACCGCAGTGGAGCGAGCCTTACCAACGCCCCGAGTTTGATGAAATAACTATTGTGGTGCGGGGTCGTAAACGCTTCGAAATTGACGGCGATACTGTCGAGCTACAAGCTGGCGAATCGCTTCTGATCCGGGCTGGTGCGCGCGTTCGGTACGCTAATCCATTTGATGCCGAATGCGAATACTGGTCGATATGTGTGCCAGCCTTCAGCCCCACCACTGTTCACCGGGAAGAAGAATAAACCGGCCCCACTTACTATGACTACCACGCTCGCTGCCTACCCCTTCCTCAAGCTGTTACTTCATACCGGCCAGCGGGCTGTTTTGGAAACGGAGTGGCTGGGGTTTGCAGGCAGCGCCGATTTTCGGCAGGCGCTGGAGGAAGCAGTGCGCCAGGCACGGCAGCACCACGTTACGGGCTGGGTAGCCGACGACCGCCGCCTCGGCGCTGTGCGCCCCAAAGACCTGGAATGGACGCACCAGCAAGTACTGGTACCGCTAGCAAAAATAGGAGTAGTACGCTTCGCGCACCTAGAATCGGCTGAGTCTCTCAATCGACTTACCATCAATGGAATGTATCAGACCGCGATACCAGATTTGCCCTATGAGTTTCGACATTTCACATCTTTGTCAGAAGCCCGAGTTTGGGCGAACAGTTAGGTATTTTTAAGTGGTACGTGAGTCGCGCTAAGCGCCACTAGCCAGAAGTGCTTGTGTTGGGCATCGCTTCGGCCTCGCCTACCGGGAAAACCAGCAGCGCGTAAGTATTTCCTCCAAATACGTGCTCCCCTATTACTTCTAGCCCCAGCTTGTGGGTATGCAGCCGCAGCGACGACGCGTTTTCTTTCGCGATGAAGGCAATACCCAGTTCATATTGGCCTGCCAGCGTCTGTTGGCTGGCCCAAAATAATTGCTGCAATAGCCCAAGTCCGCGGTAGGCGGGCTGCACCAGCACCGGCCCGTAAAAAAACCAGCTGTAAGCGGCCAGCGCCCGCTGCCGGTAGTGGAGCTGAGGCAGCAAGGCAATTATTTCCTGCACCAGGGGGGGTAGTGCACGGGGCTCAGCCGAGAATTGAGGAGGAAGCCTACCAGCTCATCTTGCTGGTAAGCCACTTGGCCCGGCACCGAGGCCAGCATAGCCTGCACGCCCGGCACCGAAAAAGACCCTGTGAGGAAGCCGCCCTGCCGGGCCTCGGCATCGAGCTGCTGGTAGGTATGCTGGTTGGCTAGCGCTGCTATGGCAGGCGCATCGGTGGGCTGGGCTATACTGATTTTTATCGTGGTCATGGCAGTAACTACGTAGCCAGGCACGCAAGGCTGCCTTCGACGCGTAGTGCTCGCGTGCGATAGAAGTTTGTGGACTACCCCCTATAGTAGAACCAAAGTATTTTACTAGCAGTGTGGCGGCGCGCTTTCTTACTTCAAACCGCAGGCGTAGCGAGAGATATAGTGCCTTTGAGCGGCATTCGGGTTGCCAAGGCCTACTTTCGGCCTGGTTATTTCCCCGATTAAGTTGCCCACCTGCATGAATCTGTCTTTGCTCACTCTTGCCACAAGCTTGCTGGCCAGTGCCACGGCTATGGCCCAATCTCCTACCCCCGTTCGCATCACGAGCCCCGATGGGGCCGTGCAGGTAACGGTAAGCATCGGCGCGGGCGGGGTGCCTACCTACGCCGTGCGCTACCGCACTACTGAGCTGCTACGGCCGTCGCGGCTGGGCTTGCAACTAGCGGGCACCGACCTAACGCAGGGCCTAACCCTGCGAAAAGCCGAGAAAGAAGAACTTGTGCACGAAGGCTACGACATCGCCACCGACAAGCGCGCTCACTGCCGCTACGAGGCGCGCCGGCGCGTGGTGCGCTTTGCTGGGCCCCAGGGCCCCACGCTAAGCGTCGTGTTTCAGGTCTCAAATGATGGCGTTGCGTTTCAGTACTTGGTGGAAGGCCAAAGCAAAGACGTGCAGAAGATTACGGCCGAGAAGACTACCTTTCACCTGCCGGCTTCGGCTAAGGGCTGGCTGCACCCGCACGCCAAAGCCCAGACGGGCTTTGCCAACACGCAGCCCTCGTACGAGGAGTATTACCAGATGGGCATAGCGGCGGGCACGCCCTCCACGCTGGGGCAGGGATGGTCGTTTCCGGCGCTATTTGAGGCCGGCGGGCACTGGGTGCTGCTCACCGAGGCGGGCATGGGACGTACCTATTGCGGCAGCCACCTGGCCCACACTGCCCCCGATGCCGAGTACGGCGTGGCCTTTCCGCAGGAGCCCGAGCGCACTACTCCCGACGCCGCGCTGCTTCCCGAAGGCCGCTTACCCTGGCGCACGCCCTGGCGCGTGATTGAGGTAGGCAACTCGCTGGCGCCCATCGTCGAATCGACGCTGACGACCGACTTGAGCGCGCCCGCCCAATCGCAGCCCGGCCCGTTTGGGCAGCCGGGCAAGGCGGCGTGGTCGTGGGTGTTGCTCGGCGATAACAGTGCGGTATACGATGTGCAGCATCAGTTTATCGACTATGCAGCCTCTATGCACTGGGATTATTGCCTCGTAGATGCCCTCTGGGACAAGCAGATAGGCTACGATAAGATGGCCGAGCTGGCCGCCTACGCCCGCACTAAAAATGTAAGCCTGCTCGTGTGGTACAACTCAAACGGCAACTGGAACCAAGCCCCGCAAACGCCCACTCACGTCTTGTTTGACCCCATTAGCCGGCGCAAGGAATTTGCCCGCTTGCAGCAAATGGGCATTAAGGGCATAAAAGTCGATTTTTTTGGCGGCGATGGCCAGTCATTTATGAACTACTACCAGGACCTGCTGACCGATGCGGCCCAGGCCGGAATACTGGTCAACTTCCACGGCGCTACCCTGCCGCGCGGCTGGAACCGCACCTACCCCAACCTGATGACCATGGAAGCCGTGCGCGGCTTCGAGTTTCTGACCTTTGACCAAAACAACACCGACCAAGAGCCTACGCACTGCGCCGTGCTGCCCTTCACCCGCAACGCCGTGGGGCCGATGGACTTCACGCCGATGGCATTTTCGGAGATAAAAGGCAAGCAGCGCCGCACCTCCAATGCCTTCGAATTGGCGCTGTCGGTGCTGTTTCAATCGGGTATTCAGCATTATGCCGAAATACCAGAGGGCATGGCCGCGCAGCCCGTCTACGTGCAAAACTTTGTGCGCAACCTGCCCAAGCGCTGGGATGACATCAAGTTTCTCGACGGTTACCCCGGCCAGTACGCTGTACTAGCCCGTCAGGCGGGCAGCAAGTGGTACGCGGCCGGCATCAACGCCACCGATGCGCCCAAAACCATTACGCTCGACCTGCGCAAGTTGGGTGCGAAAGGTGGCACTCTCATTACTGATGGCGCTACCAACCGCAGCTTTGCCACCCAGCTGGTAACCGGAAATACAGTGAACGTTACGCTGCCCGCACGGGGTGGCTTTGTGCTTCAGCCTAACTAACTTACTCAGCCAAACCTGCCCACGATAGGCAGGGTTAACGACATAGCCCGCACGCCCAAGACCACAGTGTAGGTCTTGGGCGAAACGAAATCAAAAGGCGCTACGGCACAGGAACGGCGCAATTGCGTCTATTTACGCTCGACCTGCATTCCCTACCCCCCTCCGATGAACCAGAGAAAGCTGCTCCAGAACCTTGCCCTGGCGCCACCGGCCGCGGGGGCTAGCGGGCCTCAACTGGAGCCCGCTAGCCCCCGCGGCCTTTCAGCCCACCTGGGATTCGCTGCCCCAGTACCAGGCGCTCGCGATGCCGAGTTGGGCCCGAGTCCCCTAGCGTTAACGACAAGGCCGATAAGCCCGATTCCCAAAGTATAGGCACAAAAAAAGGCCGCGCCACCCGGCACGACCCTTTCCAAACCCGGACGCAGCGAGAATTCCCACCCAGCGCTGGTCCGTGGCTCCAACCCAGGGGCTAGTGCCGGAACAAAAGTTCGCGGTACTTCACCAGGGGCCAGTCCTCATCGGCTACAAGCAATTCAAGCTTGTCGGCCGCGCGGCGTATTACCGCGAATTTATCCTTTACCGTCTCGCAATACGCGATGGCGCTTTCGCGACCATCTGTAATCTTGTTGGCGGCTTTGCGAGCCTCCAACATAGCATCAACGGTGTTTTTGATGGTTGATACGTGGCGAGAAATGGTTTTGATCATCTCAACCGTTACCTGGCTGTGGTCATCGTCAAGGCCTAGGTCGCGGAGGCCGCGCACGTTTTGCACTAGCTTGTTCTGATACGTAAGGGCAGTCGGAATGACGTGGTTGATGGCCAGGTCGCCGAGCACGCGGCTCTCAATCTGAATCTTTTTAGTGTATTCCTCAAGTAAAATCTCGTGACGAGCGTGCAGCTCCACTTCCGACAAGATACCGTGGCGGGCAAACAGCTCGGCAGCATCTTCGCGCACCATTGCATCGAGGGCCAGGGGTGTGGTAGGTACGTTGGCGAGGCCGCGACGAGCAGCTTCTTCTTTCCACTCGTCTGAGTAGCCATTGCCCTCAAATCGAATGGCTTTAGATGAGATAACGTAGCTGCGCAGCACATCCACAATGGCTACTTCCTTCTTCTTACCCTGGTTGATGAGTTCGTCAACCTGCTGCTTGAAGTCGATAAGCTGGTCAGCCACAATCGTGTTCAGGGTCGTCATGGCCGACGAGCAGTTGGCCGACGAACCCACGGCGCGCAGCTCAAACTTATTGCCGGTGAAGGCAAACGGCGAGGTGCGATTCCGGTCCGTATTATCGAGTAGAATGGCGGGTATTTTATCAATACCTAGTTTTAGGTAGATATTATCACCTTTGTCAAGTGGCAGCTTAGCAGTGCGCTCCAGCTCATCGAGCACGCCGTCGAGCATTGAGCCTAGGAACACCGACATGATAGCTGGTGGCGCCTCATTAGCGCCTAGGCGGTGGTCGTTGCTAGCCGACGCAATGCTAGCGCGCAGCAAGTCGCCGTAGCGATGCACGGCCTTCACCGTTGTGATGAAGAAGGCGAGAAATTGCAGGTTTTCTTTGGGCCGGCGGCCCGGCGCGAGCAAATTCACCCCCGTATCGGTGCTCATTGCCCAGTTGTTGTGCTTGCCCGAGCCGTTGACGCCCGCAAAGGGCTTCTCGTGTAGCAACACTTTGAAGTTGTGCTTCAGAGCCACGCGGTCCATCACATCCATCAACAACTGGTTGTGGTCGATGGCTAGGTTGGCATCCTCAAACGTAGGGGCGCACTCAAACTGGTTGGGAGCTACCTCGTTGTGGCGGGTGCGTAGCGGAATACCCAGTGCGTTAGCTTCCTCCTCAAAGTCGAACATGAACCCGTGCACACGGGGCGGAATCGAGCCAAAGTAGTGGTCGTCGAGCTGCTGACCTTTGGCTGGGGCATGGCCAAACAGCGTGCGGCCGGTCATCACGAGGTCAGGGCGAGCGTCGTAGAGCGCTTTATCAACCAAGAAGTATTCCTGCTCGATACCAAGCGTGGTGTGCACACGCTGCACGTCTTTGTCAAAGTACTGGCAAACATCAACCGCCGCTTTTTCCAGCACAGCCAACGACTTGAGCAGGGGTGCTTTATAGTCGAGCGCCTCGCCGGTGTAGGCCACAAAAATCGTAGGAATACACAGCGTTTTGGTGCCTACTGTTTCGATAATAAAAGCAGGCGAAGTGGGGTCCCAAGCGGTATAGCCGCGGGCCTCAAACGTATTTCGAATGCCGCCGTTAGGAAATGACGAGGCGTCGGGCTCTTGCTGCACAAGCGCCGAGCCCTTGAAATTCTCAATCGGCCGGCCGTCCGAGTTCAAATCAAAAAAGGAGTCGTGCTTTTCGGCGGTAGCGCCGGTCAGGGGCTGAAACCAGTGCGTGTAGTGGGTTGCGCCCTTGGCCATGGCCCAGGTCTTCATAGCAGCAGCCACCGCATCGGCTACCGAGCGCTCAACAGGTGAGCCATGCTTGATGGCCGCTTGCAGCTTCTTAAAGTACTCACCAGGCATGTTGGCCCGCATAGCCTCCAGGTTGAACACGTTTTGCCCAAACGAGTCGGACCGACGAGCCGCTAATGGCTTTACCGTTAGCGCATGGCGCTGGTCGACAAGTTCGAGTGCTTTGAAGCGAAGAATAGCCATGCTGGCAAAGTAATAAGTAAGGGAATTGTCTTTAGGTGGACAAATGTAAGATGAAAATGCGTTTTCATGAAAAATACCCGACAAAATGGAGGGTACAGCTGACAAATAGGTTGTTTTACTCTGCATACCCCCCTACTTCCTACTGGCTTTCTTCGAATTACACTTGTTTTCAGATTAAGCGTTTGTTTTTATTTTGAAGCTTCAACCAAGAATCAGGCATTTTAGCGTCAATATATGCAGAAAAATATGGAACAAGGTTAGGAGGAGCGCGTGCAAGGTACACCTTGTTTTCTAGGCACTTTAGCCTCTGTACTACCTACGGCAATTGCATAAAACTAGTGGATTATACGTGATATCGTGCGGTATGCTTTGAGGTTGTGTACTTCAGTAAGCAGCTTAGGTTAGTCATGCATTTTACATACTCCCTTTGTAATTGTTTTGAAGGCAAATTTTCAGTTCCTTTCTACTTTATCTGGGGCAGCGTTTACGTCTTTGCAGTTAGGGTGGTGTGAGTGGTCCCTACCCCTCATGCCGGTACCTTTACGGCCATGTTTCGTGATTTGCTCCATCGCTTTCGCCAGTTTCGCCGCCAGCAGCGGCAACGGCGGCAGCGGGCTGCGCTCGACCGCACCGATGCAGCGGCGCTAGCCACCCAGGCTACCCCCGACCCAACGCGGCTGCTAGTAGTGCGCAACGATTCTATTGGCGACTACCTACTTTACCGGCCCTGGCTGCGGCGCTTAAGCGCCGCGGCGCACGGCCGGGGCCAGCGCCTCACCCTGCTAGCTAATGCCCTGTGGGCGCCATTGGCCCGCGCCTGGGATGCCGATGTGGTGGACGAAGTAGTGGCCGTAGAGTTTGGCCGCTTTACTACTGACCTAGCCTACCGGGCCGAGGTGCTACGCGGCGTGGGCACCGCTGGCTTTGGGGAGGTTATCTATCCACTGCACGTGCGTGAGGCATCGGTGGAGAATTTTATTCGCTTCTTGAAAGCCCCAGTGCGGGTAGCTAGCCAGGGTGAGCACCGCACCGGAGCCTGGTTTGCGCAGCTCGATACGGGCTACTCGCGGGTACTGCCCACCACGCGCCGCGTGCTGTTTGAGTACGACCGCAACCGCGAGTTTTTTGACAACTGGCTGGCCACTACTACCCGCCCAGCCCTCCCCCCCCTGGCGCCCACAATGCCGCCCGCCCCTACCCCCCTGCAACTGCCCGAAGCCGTGCTGGCCGCCAGCGCGGTCGAGGCAGCGGCAGGGCCCTACATCGTGCTGTTTCCGGGGGCCAGCGCCCGGCAGAAGCGGTGGCCAGCGGCGCACTTTGCTCAGCTAGTACGCGGGCTGCACCAGCACTACGGCCAGCACTACCGCTTGGTGGTGGCCGGCAGCCCCGCTGATGCCGAGCATGCCCATGCTATTGCGCAAGCAGCCGGTGCGGCGGTGCCGCTCGACAACCGCTGCGGCCAAACCGACCTGCCGGGCCTGGCCGCGTTGGTGGCTGGGGCGCGCCTGCTCATCAGCAACGATACCGTGGCCGCGCACCTGGCGGCGCAGGCTGGCACGCCCTGCCTGGTACTGCTGATGGGCGAGAACTACGGCAAGTTTTTTCCCTACCCCCCTGCGCTGCTGCAAGCTCCTTGCCGGTGCTTGTTTCCGCCCAGCCAGGAGGCACGCTTTGCGCAGGGTGACTTCAGCCCGCCGGCCACTGACCCCGACCTCAGCCAGCTGGTACCGGCGCGCGTGCTGGCGGCTGCCGCAGCATTGCTGTGAACCGGCGCAACTCGCTGGCTGGCTCAGGGCTTTGGCTGTAACAAAGGAGGACCGCGCCGGTTTACCAGCGTTGCCGGCCGTACCTTTGTAGGCTTATGACTCCCCAAACCGTTGCTTTTTACACCCTGGGCTGCAAGCTCAATTTCTCCGAATCTTCGGCCCTGGGCCGGCAGTTTGAGGAGCGCGGCGTGCGCCGCGTCGAGTTTGAGCAGGGCGCCGACGTATACGTTGTGAATACCTGCTCCGTGACTGACCATGCCGACCGCAAGTGCCGGCGCGTAGTGCAGCAGGCCCGCAAGCACAATCCGAACGCTTTTGTGGCCATCGTGGGCTGCTACGCCCAGCTCAAGCCGCAAGAAATTGCCAGCATCCCGGGCGTAGGCGCGGTGCTGGGCGCGGCCGAGAAATTTCGACTAGCCGAGATTTTGAGCGAGTTGGAGCTGCCTACCCCCGGCGCAGCGGCCGGACCGGGCCGGGTATTTGCCTCGCCCATCAGCGAGGCGCACGAGTTTCACCCGGCACAGTCGCTGGGCGAGCGCACGCGCACCTTTTTGAAGGTGCAGGATGGCTGCGACTATTCGTGCTCGTTCTGCACCATTCCGCTGGCGCGGGGCGCGAGCCGCTCGGGTAGCGTGGCCTCGGTGGTAGCGCGGGTAGAGGAGCTGGCCGCGCAGGGCGTGCAGGAAGTGGTGCTCACGGGCGTCAACCTCGGCGATTTTGGCATTCAAGGTCCAGAGCGCGCGCGGGTCGAAAACTTCACCCAGTTGGTGCAGGCCCTAGACCAGGTGGCAGGCATGCGCCGCTACCGCATCAGCTCGTGCGAGCCCAATTTGCTCACCGACGAAGTCATTCAAACCGTGGCGGCGTCGCAGCGCTTTATGCCGCACTTCCATTTGCCAATGCAAAGCGGCTCTGATAAAATTTTGGGCCTGATGCGCCGCCGCTACCGCCGCGCACTCTACGCCGACCGCGTGGCCCGCATCAAAGCGCTGATGCCGCACGCGGGCATTGGGGTCGATGTGATTGTGGGCTTTCCAGGCGAGACGGAGGCGGACTTTCTGGAGACCTATAACTTCCTCAACGAGCTACCCATTAGCTATCTGCACGTTTTTCCGTATTCGGAGCGGGCCAACACGCTAGCGCCGACTTTACCCGGCCGGGTGCCCGAGCGCGTGCGCACCGAGCGCACCACCCAGCTACGCAGCTTATCAGAAAAGAAAAAGCGTGCTTTCTATGAACAGCACGCAGGCTTCGAAACTAACGTGCTCTTCGAGGATGACGTGACCGATGGGCGCGTGGAGGGCTACACACCCAACTACATCCGGGTGGCGGCCAAGTACGACCCGCTGCTGGTAGGTGAAATCCGGCCGCTGCGCCTCACCCAGGTCAATGCACTGGGCTTGATGGAAGCTGAGGAAGTCGGCATACTTGTCTGAAACCACAGATGTAGCCGGATTCGTCGGATTTTGTGGACGATAATCGCTTAATTAAGAAAGGCCCGCTAGTGCGGGCCTTTCTTAATTAAGCGATGACTAGACTAACAGCGTATGAGCCGTCTACAAAATCCGATTCATCCGAAAATCCGGTTGCATTTGTGGTTCAGACGGCCCGTTGCAGCAGGTCCACCATTTGCTGCATCAGCTGCTGCTGCGCCAGCAGGTGCTGGTTCCGCTGCTCAGAAAGCGCCAGCTGGTGCTGGAGATACTGGGTTTGCAGCGCGGCGGTAAAGTAGGCTGAGTCGGGCGCGGCGGCCGGGGCCGGCACCGCAGCGGGCACCACGGCAGGTAGAGCCGCAGCCGAAGCTAGCGGCGGCATGGGGGGTAGGGAAGCTACGCTGGGCTGCTGGGCCGGCGCCATTGGCGCGGCAACCGTCGGCGCTACTGGCACAGCCACAGGAGCCTTTGCGACAGGAGCAGCTACTATATCATTATCATTGGCGGCTGCGGGCGCTGGCACAGCAGCGGGTGGCGCTGGCGCCTGTACCTCGGCAACCAGCATGGGGCCTTGCCCGAGCAGCAACCAGTCTTTCGATACATTTGGATACGTTTCAAAAACCTTACACAGCAGGTCATAGCCCGGCTTATTACGCTCATCTACCAAATGCTGAATGACGGTAGCTGTCTTATCCAGCGACTGTGCAAAGGCGTTCTTGCTCAGCCCAAGGTGCTGAATAAGTTGGGTAAAGCGTTGGCCGATGGAAACAGAAGTAGGCATTTGCACAAATGGTAAGTTATGCAAATGTAAAAGGGGCGAACCACTTTGCAGCGGTTCGCCCCTTTTTAAGTAGGCCCAATGAGCAGCGGCTTATTCGTACCGTAGGCTGTCGATGGGGTCGAGGGCGGCAGCTTTGCCGGCTGGGTAGGAGCCGGCCAGTAAACCCACCGTCACGCAAATGGTTAGCCCTACCCCTACCCACAGCCAAGGCACGAAGAAGGTTTTGCTGCCCGCCAGCACGGCCACGCCGTTGCCGGCTGCGATGCCCAGCAAGATGCCAAACGTGCCGCCCAGCACGCAGATGACGATGGCCTCCAGCAAAAATTGCAGGCGAATCTGGCGGGCGGTGGCACCGAGCGCTTTGCGAATGCCAATTTCGCGGGTGCGCTCCGTCACCGATACCAGCATGATGTTCATGAGCGCGATGCTGGCCCCGAGCAGCGCCAAAAAGGCGATGGACCCGCCCGCCAGGCGCATCTTACCGCTCAGCGAATCGAGGGTGCCGCTGAGCGAGTCGGGGCTTTCGATATCAAAGGAATCTTCCTGGCCCAGGCGGTCGTGGCGCACGGCGCGCATCACGCCAGTGGCCTGGCTTTGCAAGAAAGCCAGGCCACTGGCGCTGGCAGTGGCCGTTTTCACGTCGTAGGTGAGGGCGCCCTGGCGGGGCAGCTGGTTGCCGGTTTCGAGGGGCACCAGCAGCAGGCGGTCGGCCCCCGAGCCGCCCATGGTGCTGCCACTCTTTTCGAGCAGCCCCACCACCTGAAAGCGCTGCCCCAGCCCGTACACGTACCGGCCCACGGGGCTAACCTGCGGAAACAGCTTGTCCTTCATTTCTTGCCCGATGATGGCCACGTGCGCGCCCGAGCTGAGCTCGGCTGGCGAAAAAGTGCGGCCCTGGGTCAGGCTGTAGCTCTGGATGCGCAGGTAGTTTTCGTCGCCGGCCACCACCTGCATGTTGGGGTTGGTTTTCTCGCCACTGGCCTTGATTTCGGTGGCCCCGCTAATAAAAGCTGACACGCCCACCACGGCGCCCGGCTCGCGGCGGGCCAGTTCCTTCTTATAGAGCGTGGCTTGCAGGTAGCTGAGCGGTGGGTACTGCTTGCCCTGCACGCCGCCGCGCCGAAAGCGATTGCCGTAGCCTTTAGCCTTGATTTCGAAGGCATTGGCGCCGAGACTGGCGAAGGTGTCGCCCAGCGAGCTGCGCATGGCGTCGATGGCCGTGAGGATGCCCACCAGCGCCATCAGCCCGATGCTCACGATGAGGGCCGTGAGGATGGTGCGCAGCAAATTGCCAGTGATGGAGCGCAGGGCCTCGCGGATATTTTCCAGAAAACTCATAAAATCGCAGATTGACTCAGATAAAGCAGATTTGGGCGGCGCAGGGGGGGTAGGCGGGTTGGGCAGCCGCCAAATCTGCGGCCCGGCCCTTACCTTGAACTACGGTTGCAGCCGGTCCGTTGGCAAGGCAGCTCTTAGTCCTCAAAAGTATGTTCTTAACGCGTTGTGCCCTGCTGCTGGTGCTGCTGGCCCCTACCCTGGCGGCCCGCGCCAACCATATTTTCATCCCGATGGACAACACCCAGAAGGAGTGCCTCAAGGCCTACGGCCTGTGCTACTGGGCGTTGAGCAAGCAAATCGAGATTGACTGGCTGCTGAACTACCGTGGTGGCTCATTTGCCTGCGAGGCACAGCCGGCCCTCGAAAATGAGCTCAACGTGCGCGGCGTGACCTACCAAACCATCTCGGAGGCGCAGTATACCGGCATCTTGCAGCAGATAGCCGACCCCAACGCCAACATGGACGTGATGAAGCTGGAGAAAGTCCCCAAAATAGCGGTGTACACGCCCAAGGGCAAGCAGCCCTGGGACGATGCCGTGACGATGGTGCTGACCTACGCCGAGATTCCGTACGACAAGATTTACGACGATGAGGTACTCTCGGGCGTGCTGCCCAAGTACGACTGGCTGCACCTGCACCACGAAGACTTCACGGGCGAGTACGGCAAGTTTTACCAGACCTACCGCTACGCGCCTTGGTACCAGCAGCAGGTGCGCGAGGCCGAAGCCGCCGCTAAGCGCAACAATTTCAAGAAAGTGAGCGAGATGAAGGCCGCCGAAGCCGTGAAGATGCAGGAGTTCATCGCGGGCGGCGGCTTCATGTTTGCCATGTGCTCGGCCACCGACAGCTACGACATTGCGCTGGCCGGCCTAGGCGTAGACATGGCAGGGCCGATGTACGACGGCGACCCCGCCGACCCGAGCGCCCAGAGCAAGCTCAACTTCAACCGCACGCTGGCTTTCCAGAACTTTCACCTCAAGACGAACCCACTAGAGTACGAGTACTCTGACATCGACATGCAGCCGCAGGAACGCGGGCTATATGAGCAAAATGATTATTTTCAGCTCTTTACCTTCTCGGCCAAGTACGACCCGGTGCCGACTATGTTGACCCAGGACCACGAAAAAACCATTCATGGCTTCATGGGCCAGACCACGGCGTTCCGCAAAAGCCTCGTCAAGCCCGACGTTATTGTCATGGGTGAAACCAAGCAGGACGGCGAGGTGCGCTACCTGCACGGCACCCTGGGCAAGGGTACCTGGACGTTTTACGGCGGCCACGACCCCGAAGACTACCAGCACATGGTGGGCGAAGAGCCCACCGACCTGTCGCTGCACCCCAACTCGCCCGGCTACCGCCTGATTTTGAACAACGTGCTGTTTCCGGCGGCCAAAAAGAAGAAGCAGAAAACCTAGGCCGGGCCCGCGCCGCGGCCCTACCCCCCTCCCGCTGGCAGTGTCGGCGGGAGTTTTTTGTGGGCACTAGTAGCGCTAAGTCGGGGCTCAAGCCAGAATATTATCAAAAAAGTACCATAATTATTATAAATGTTTAATTTATAATTTTAGCTTCCTATCTTCGCCATCGTCCTACACTATATGTCTTACTTCTATTCAGCTACGTTATGCGAACCCTTACCACCCTGCTGGGCTGGGGCTGCGGCCTGGCCGCGCTGCTAAGTGCCGCGCCGGCGCGGGCCCAGGTTGACAGCGTGCGGGCCAGCACGCTACCCGGTCGGCAAGTGGCCGAAAAGGCGTACAATGCGGGCCTGGCCTTTTTTACGGCTCAAAACTATGCGGCGGCCCTAGCCAGCTTCGACCAAGCCCTAGCTACCAAGGCTGACTTTGCGCCGGCCTACGCCAACCGCGCCGCTACCCAGCTGGCCCTCAAAAATTACCCGGCTGCCGTGGCCGATTACGACCAGGCCCTGAAGCTGGAGCCGAGCGCCTATGCCAGCTACTACGGCCGGGGCCAGGCCCAAGAAGCCGCCGGCCAGGCGCCCGCCGCCGAGGCCGACTACGGCGCCGCTCTGCAAGCCAACGCAACCTACGCGCCGGCCTGGTACCACCGGGGCGTGCTACGCTTCGAAAAAGGCGAGTACCAGGCGGCCCACGACGATTTCAGCGGGGCCGTGAAGGCTGACCCTACGTATGCCTTTGCCTATCACGACCGCGCCAGTACCAGCCTGCGGCTGGGCAACTACCCTGCTGCCGTGGCCGACTACTCGCGGGCGCTGGAGCTGCAGCCTACCCTGCTGCCAGCCCTGCTCAACCGGGCGGCGGCCGAGCGCCACACCAACCAGCTGCCCGAGGCCCTGCGCGACTACGACGCCTACCTAGCCCAAAAAACCGATAACCCGCTGGCGTTCACGAACCGGGGCAACGCGCGTTTTGAGAACAAGGACTACACCGGAGCCGTGGCCGACTTCGACCGGGCCTTGGCCCTCGATCCCAAATACGCCTACTCCTGGAACAACCGCGCTGCCGCCGAGCTCAAGCTCAAGCAGTACGCCAAGGCCAACGCCGACGCCACCGAGGCCCTGCGCCTGGCGCCCCGCTACGCCGAGGCCTACCTCAACCGGGGCCACGCCCGCGAGATGCTACGCCTGGCCGATGATGCCTGCCGCGACTGGCGCCAGGCTGCCGCGCTGGGCCTGCGCGCCGGCAACAGCTACGCTGCTGCCGCTGGCTGCGCGGGTGAGGCCAGCGCTGCGGGGGCCGAGTAGCAGCCCTGGCCAGGTCCAAAGTCATTTACTAGCATTTATCGAATCGGCTTATTTCTACGCGTGCATTATGCGACGGTTAATTTTCCCTATCACCCTGTCAATCAGCATTCTGCTTGCGGATGAAGCGCTGGGTCAGAGCGTTGATTTTTCCACAGAGGAGTTTGGGGCTGATAAGCAGGGGCTGAAGGAAGCGGTGCGCGAGCTGAAGGCCGGTGACGAGGCGTATCAGGCCGACCCCGCACGCTACGGCGCGGCCCTACCCCACTACCTGGCGGCCCAGCAGTTCAATGCCAACAACGCCGAGCTGAACGTGAAAATCGGCGATTGCTACCTGCATTCGGGCACCAAAACGCTGGCCCTACCCTACCTGCAGAAGGCAAAAACGCTGGACCCGACCAGCAGCCCGCGCCTACACTACCTGCTAGCCCGCGCCCTGCACCTGAGCGCCAAGTGGACTGAGGCCACCAAGGAATACCAGCTGAGTAGCCCCACCAGCGCCAGCGATAAGGCCCACGAGAGCGAACCCGTAACGGCCGAGGACCTAGCCCGCCGCCTGCGGGAGTGTCGTAACGGCCAGGAGCTACAGAAGAACCCGGTGCGCGTATTTATCGACAATGCTGGGCCCAACGTCAATTCGGCCTACGCCGATTACGGCCCGGTGGTGTCGGCCGATGAGGCGATGCTGCTCTTTACCTCGCGCCGGCCCACCAGTGCCAATGCGCCCAAAGACCCCGCCAGCGACGGCTACTTTGAGGATATATACCAAACCACAGCTCGGGGCCAGGACTGGCAGCCAGCCACCAACCTGGGCGCGCCCGTGAACACCGCCGGCCACGACGCCACCGTGGGCCTCGCCCCCGACGGCCAGCGCCTGCTGGTGTATGCTGACGAAAACGGCGGCGACCTGCGCGAAACCGAGTTGCAAGGCACCACCTGGACCAAAACCCAGCGCCTACCCGGTCGCATCAACTCCAAGTTTCACGAGTCGTCGGCCGCGTACTCGCCCGATGGGCGCTATCTCTACCTCGTGAGCGACAAGCCCGAGGGCAGCCGCGGCAACCGCGACATCTATAAGGTGGACCTGGCGGGCAAGGGCTTGCCCGAAAACCTAGGCCCGGTCATCAATTCGCCCTACGGCGAGGAGGCTGTATTTCTGATGCCGGATGGCAAAACGCTCTACTTCTCGTCGGAGGGCCACAACTCGATGGGCGGCTACGATATCTTCAAATCGACGCTACGCGAGGGCAAGTGGAGCGAGCCCGAAAACCTGGGCTGGCCCATCAACACGCCCGACGACGACGTATTTTTCGTGACGTCGGCATCGGGGCGGCACGGCTATTATTCCTCCGACCGGCCCGGCGGCCTGGGCGGCAAGGATATTTACCGCATCACGTTTCTAGGCCCCGAAAAGCCGCCCGTGCTCAGCGAAGAAAGCCCGCTGCTAGCCTCACGCCTGGCCCCGCTGGCGCAGCCGCCGCTGGCCCCGCCGGTGGCGGTAGCCACCGCCCAGGTTACCATCCTCAAAGGCACCGTGACAGATGCGGCCACGCAGCAGCCGCTGGCCGCCACCATCGAGCTAGTGGATAATACGAGTGGCCAGACCATTGCCTCATTTCACAGCAACGCTACGTCGGGCAAATACCTAGTGAGCCTGCCTTCGGGCACCAACTACGGCATCGTGGTGCGGCAGGACGGCTACTTGTTTCACTCCGAAAACTTTGACCTTCCCGCCGGAGCTGCCTACGCCGAAGTGGTGAAAGATATTCCACTCAAGAAGCTGGAAGTGGGGGTAGTCATTGTACTCAACAACATCTTCTTCGACACCGGCAAAGCCACCCTGCGCCCCGAAAGCACCGCCGAGCTCGAGCGCCTGCAAACGCTGCTGGCCGCCCAGCCCACCATCCGGCTCGAAATGGCTGGCCACACCGACAACGTGGGCAAGCCCGCCGCCAACCAAGACCTGAGCCAGCGCCGCGCCCAGGCGGTGGTAAGCTACCTCACCGCCCACGGCATTGCCGCCGGCCGCCTCACGGCTGCGGGCTACGGCGATACCCGACCCATTACTTCTAACACTACCCCCGCCGGCCGCCAGCTCAACCGCCGCACCGAGTTTAAGGTCACCAGCAAGTAGGCCCGCTAGCTGAGCGAGCTGCGCAGCCCAAATAGTGGCGCCCTACCCCTGCCCGGCGCTTAAAAAGACAGCTGGTCCCAGAAAACCACTTTGCCGCCCTGGTTGTGCACGAATTGCACGTTGCCATCCTGCGACACCATAATGGCTAGGCACTCGGGAGCAGCCAGGCACAGGCGGTAGGCGGCCCGGTGCCGGGTGCCCCCGTGGTCGGCGGGCACGGGCTGCAGCACCTGGCCTTCCATGTCCAGGGCGCGGTATACCTGGCTCAGCGGCACCTGCGAGGCCTGGATTTCGACCCCGAAGCCAACCAGGTCAATCTGCTGGGTGAACATAAGGGCCCCATCGACGGCACCCATGTCGGCAATACAGTCGGCAAAACGGTCTATCTCGGCCGCCAAGGCCAGCAGCTCGGCATCGCGCGAGCATTGAAAGTGCGCCCAGCTCAGCTCGCCCAGCTCTAGCAGGCGCCGCACGCTGGCCTGCACCAAGGTCTGAAAGCGGGGGCCGGCCCCGGTGGGCAACAGCCGGTACTTGGGCCGCAGCACGCCGCCTGGCGCGGTCAGGGGTGCTACCTGGTGCGTGGGCACCAGCACCACCAGCACCCCGTGGCCGCTGGCTCGTGCGCGCGTGAGGGCCCGGCGCTGCATTTGCAGCACAAACCGAATGACGCATTCCTCTTGGGTAGGCGTCCACTCCAGCCCGGCGGCGGCCGCCCCGGCCAACTGCTGATTCTCAAAAAACCGCCCCTCGCCCCAGGCTATCGGAAACTGCAAAAACCCATGCCCGTCGATGCGCCCGCGCTGCAGGGTGAGCAGGCGCTGGATGCCGTAGTAAAACACGAGGCTACCCGGCCCGTTTACCTGCACCAGCAGCGCCCGGGGCGCGGCGGCCACAGCCTGGCGCGCGTTGTCGGGCACCCAGTCCCACTCGTGGCCGCTAAAAAGCATTCCCCACAGCAGGAGCTGCCCATCGGCGGCCGCCTCCACGGCCAGTAGGCTGCCGCTGTGCTGCACGGCCGGACTAAGCCGCCGCACCTCCTGCTCGTTCCAGGCCCGGATATCGGCGAAGCGCACCAAGTGGAAATCCGTGAGGGCCACTGGCTGCGCCTCCAGCTCGGCCTGCCCAGCCAGGACGGCATGGCACCCCACGGCCCGGCCCTCCTCAAAAAGCAGACTGCCCTGGTAAAGCACCGAAATAAACCGCGTGAGCACCTCCGGCTCCGGCAGCGGCGCCGCCCCGGCTGGCCAGCGGAGCAGCAAGGCGGCGGCTAGGTCGCTTGGGTAGTAGTGGCTGGTCATAAGCACGGGGGTACCCAAAGTGGAAGAGGCTCCGCAAAGATGAAGAAAAACATGTATTCTTCATCCTTACGGAGCCTCTTTTTATTTCGACCAGCTTCGTTGCTACCCCTTCGCTGTCAAGGTAATATACGGAATAATGCATTCCTCCAGCGACACGCCGCCATGCTGGAACGTGTCCTTGTAGTAGTTTACGTAGTAGTTGTAGTTGTTGGGGTAGGCGAAGAAATAATCGCCTAGCGTGAAGACGTAGGCCGTGCTCACGTTTTCGCGGGGCAGGAAAATGCTTTCCGGCTTGCGCACCACAAAAATGTCACGGCTCTCGTCGAAGCCCAGGTTGCGGCCGTGCTTGTAGCGCAGGTTGGTGTTGGTGTTGCGGTCACCTACAATCTTATACGGGCGCTTGACGCGGATGGTACCGTGGTCGGTGGTGATGACGAGCTTGCCCTTTTTCTCCGCAATGGTTTGGAGCATCTCGTAGAGCGGCGAGTGCAGAAACCACGAGCGCGTGAGGCTGCGGTAGGCGCTTTCGTCGGCGGCCAGCTCGCGTATCATCGCCATGTCGGTGCGGGCGTGCGAGAGCATGTCTACGAAGTTGTAGACGATGACGTTGAGCTTGTAATTGTTGTGCAAGTTGGCCATCTTGCCCAGCAAGTCCTTGCCGGCCTGCAAGTTAGTTATCTTGTGGTAGCTGTGCTTGGCCTTCTGGTTGTTGCGCTGGAAATTGATTTCCAGGAACTCCGCTTCGTGCAGGTTTTTGCCTTCCTCGTCTTCGTCCCACACCCACAGGTTGGGGTATTTTTTCTGGATGTCGCCGGGCATCATCCCCGCAAAAATCGAGTTGCGAGCGTAGGCCGTGGTAGTGGGCAAGATGCTGTAGTACAGCTCTTCTGAATCGACGGTAAACAGCTCGGCAATAATGGGTTCGAGCACCTTCCACTGGTCGTAGCGCAGGTTGTCGATGAGCACGAAGTACACCGGCGTGTCGCCGGTCTGCTTCATCAGCGGAAACACTTTTTCCTTGAACAGCTGGTGCGACATGAGCGGTGCGTCCTTGTCGCGGCCGTTTACCCAGTCCTCGTAGTTCTCAATAATGAAGCGGCCGAAGTAGGTATTGGCTTCGTCCTTCTGCATGTTGAAAACCTCGGCCATGCTCTTGCCCTCGGTTTCGTTGATTTCCAACTCCCAGTACACGAGCTTCTTGTACACATCGACCCACTCGGAGGGCGAGAGGCGGTCGGAGAGCTGCATGCCGAGCTGGCGAAAATCGCGCTGGTAGCCGGTGTTGGTAGCTTCGGTGATGAGGCGCTTGTTGTCGAGCACCTTTTTCACCGACAGCAAAATCTGGTTCGGGTTAACGGGCTTGATGAGGTAATCGGCGATTTTAGCCCCGATAGCGCCTTCCATAATATGCTCTTCCTCGCTCTTGGTAATCATCACGACAGGCACCGTGGGGCGCACCACCTTGATTTCGGTGAGGGTTTCAAGGCCGGTGAGGCCAGGCATATTTTCGTCGAGAAAAACCAGGTCGTAGGAATTTTCTTGCACCTCTTCAAGGGCATCGGCGCCGGAGTTGACGGGCGTTACATCGTAGCCTTTCTCTTTGAGAAAGAGGATGTGCGGCTTAAGCAGGTCAATTTCGTCGTCGGCCCAAAGGATGGAATAGCGTTGCATAGGCAAGGGCGCGCAACTAGGTGCGCGCGGCGGGGAAAAGTAAGCGGGAGCGTTATGAACGGCAGCCAACCCCAGCCTGGTATACAAGCGGGGGTTGGCAGGCCGTCCGTAGCTTTACCGGAAAACCGGGGTTTGGGTTCCTATTAAGCGCAGCTTAGTCGGCCAACCGGCCCCAAATACCGGCCAACGACCCCCAGCCCACGCGTGGGGCCGCGCCCCGCCTGCGATGAATAAAAAGAAGATTTTCAACGACCCCGTGTACGGGTTCGTGACCGTGCCCACCGAGCTGCTGTTTGACCTCATCGAGCACCCGTACTTTCAGCGGCTGCGGCGCATCCAGCAGCTGGGCCTCACCAATTTCGTATATCCGGGGGCATTGCACACGCGCTTTCACCACGCGCTGGGCGCCATGCACCTCATGCAGCTGGCCCTACGCACGCTCAAAGACAAGGGGGTAGGGATTTCAGCGGCCGAGGGCGAGGCGGCCCAGATTGCCATTTTGCTGCACGATATTGGCCACGGCCCACTCTCGCACGCGCTGGAAACCAGCATTTTTCAGGACGTGCCGCACGAGCAGCTCTCGCTGTTTCTGATGGAGCAGCTCAACGAGCAATTTCCGGGCAAGCTGACCCTGGCCATGGAGATGTTTAAGGGCAGCTACGGCCGCGAGTTTTTCCATCAATTGGTTAGTTCGCAGCTGGATATGGACCGGCTCGACTACCTCAACCGCGATTCATTTTACACGGGCGTGCAGGAGGGCCAGCCGGGGGCCGACCGCCTCATCAAGATGCTGCAAGTGGTGGATGAGCGCCTCGTGCTGGAAGAAAAAGCCGTGTATTCAGTTGAAAACTTCCTGGTAAGCCGCCGACTGGTGTACTGGCAAGTGTATCTGCATAAGACGGTTACGAGCGCCGAGCAGATGGTGATTCGGGTGATGCAGCGGGCCCGCGACCTGGCGCGCTCTGGCGTGCAGGTGCCAGGTAGCAGCTGCCTCACTTACTTCTTGGGCCGCGCCGTGACGCTAGCGGAATTTGAGCAGGATGAGCACATTCTCAACCACTTCACGCAACTAGACGACGTAGACATCTGGGCCGCTATGAAGCAGTGGACCAACCACGAGGACAAAATTCTGAGCTTTTTATCTAAGAGCCTACTCAACCGGCACTTGTTCAAAATCGTCATCAGCCCCGAGCCTTACGACGAAGATTTCCAACTAGGTATTGTGGAGCTGATTGCCGAGCACTTCGGCCTGCCGCCCGAGGAGGCCAGCCAACTGATGATAACCGGTCGCCTCAGCAACACAGCTTACGACCCAGCCAGCCACGAAACCATCAACATCCTCACCAAGCTTGGCAAAGTGGTGAACGTGGTGGAGGCCTCCGACTTGCCCAACATCCGGGCGCTGAGCCAGAAAGTGCAGAAATATTACATCTGCTACCCCAAGGAGATTTTGTAGAAATGTAGCGCGGACTTTGTAGTCCGCGTTTTCGCACCGAGGGCATAACCGTACCGGCGCGGGGACGCGAACTGCAAAGTCCGCGCTACTTCTGCACGAATTTTTTGCGCAGCTCGCCAATCTGCTCTTTGAATTTCTTGTCCGAATCTATCAGGTCGGACACCGTTTGCACCGAGTGGATGACGGTGGCGTGGTCCCTACCCCCGAAGTGGTAGCCAATGGTTTTGAGCGAGTGGTTGGTGTGCTCCTTGGTGAAGTACATGGCCACTTGTCGGGCCGTAACTATCTCTTTCTTACGGGTTTTCTCCTTCAGCAAGGCCACCGGGACGCTGAAGTAGTCGGCCACCGTTTTCTGGATAAAATCGACGTTGACCTCAGCCTCCACTTCCTCGATGATGTGGCGCAGGGCACCTTTGGCCATTTCGAGGTCGATGTCGCGGCGCGTGAGCACGCTCTGAGCCAGCAGGGTGGTGAGCACGCCTTCGAGTTCGCGCACGTTGGTGGGCACCGAATGAGCCAGGTACTCGACCACCTGCGGCGCGATTTCCATGCCGTCTTGCTGCGCCTTGTTCTGGATAATGGCGATGCGCGTTTCGAAGTCGGGGCTTTGCACGTCGGCGGTGAGGCCCCACTTGAAGCGCGAGAGCAGGCGGTCTTCGAGGCCGCTAAGCTCGCGCGGGGGGCGGTCGCTGGTCATCACAATCTGTCGGCCGCCCTGGTGCAAGTGGTTGAAGATGTGGAAGAACATCTCCTGCGTCTTGCCCTTATTGGCCAGAAATTGCACATCGTCGAGGATGAGCACATCCACGAGTAGGTAGAAGTTGGCGAAGTCCTGCACGGCATTGCGCTGCAGGCTTTCGATAAACTGGTTCGTGAACTTCTCGGCCGACACGTAGAGCACAAACTTCTCTGAGTTGGTGGCTTTAATGTGGTTGCCGATGGCCTGCACGAGGTGCGTTTTGCCGAGCCCTACCCCCCCGTACACCATCAACGGATTGAAGGCGGTAGTGCCCGGCTTATTAGCCACGGCGAGGCCGGCCGAGCGAGCTAGGCGGTTGCAGTCGCCTTCGACGTAGTTATCAAAGGTATACGTGGTGTTTAGCTGCGACAGCACGATGTTGCGGTCCATCGTTTTGGCCGCATCGAAGGGGTTGCGTAAAGTATTGGCGGCCACCTGGGCGGCGGTGGCGGTGTTGCCGCCGGGCACCAAGTGGCGCGCCTGGGCCACGGGCCGGCTGGGCTGGATGCCGCCGGGCGCGGTGCCGTAGTTGGGGCCGCTACTGGCCTGCGGGCTGGGGGCCGACAGGCTGGGCGCGGCCTTGCGGGCGGGCGGCAGGTGCATGGTTTTGGCCGAGGCTTGGGCGTTGCCCTGGTCCACGACCACGCTGTATTCGAGGCGGCCTTCGGGACCCAGCTCCTGGTAGATGGCGCGCTTCAGCTCCTCGACGTAGTGCTCTTCGAGAAACTCGTAGAAGTAGACGCTTGGCACCTGAATAGTAAGCACCTTGCCCTGCAACTCGACAGGCACCACGGGCTCGAACCAGGTGCGAAAACTCTGCTCCCCCACCGCAGCGCGGATGACACGCAGGCAATTAGCCCATAAGGTGCGAAAATCCTGCGACATGAGGTAAAAAACAGAGAACCGGGTAAGCAGTCGGCGGCGAAAAAAACCTGCCAAATCAGGCCTGGGAAATACCCGGCCCGACTTGGGGGGGACAAATTTGCGCAAAAACCAGCAGACAAAAAAGCCGCCAAATGCTTGCTAATGTCGGGCGGCTAGCAGGTAGCGCCCACGGGCAGCACCAGCGCTCCGGTAGCCCGCACGGGCTGGGCCCCGCGCCGCAGGTCATAATCGATGCGGCCGAGGTTAATTCCGGACCAGCCAACCTGGTTTATGAGCGTCACGTGCCCATTGGGGCCGGTTATGGGCTCGGGAGCGGGCATAAAGGTGTGCGTGTGGCCACCCAGGATGAGGTCGATACCGCCTACCTGAGCCGCCAGCTTGCGGTCGTCTATTTTTTCGCTTTCGTATTTATACCCCAAGTGCGAAAGGCAAATGACCATGTCGCAACGCTCGCCCTGGCGCAGGCGCTGCACCTGGGCCTGGGCAGTAGCCACGGGGTCGAGGTACTGGGTAGTGCCGAAATTTTTGTCAGCCACTAGGCCTCTGAGCTCGATACCCAGGCCAAAAACGCCGATGCGCGCGCCACCTTTTTCGAACACTTTATAGGGGGCAAAGCGGCCGGCCACCGGCGTGCCGGAAAAATCGTAGTTGGCCACCAGAAACGGGAAGCCGGCGTTGGGCAGCTGCTTCTGCAGGCCTTCGAGGCCATTGTCGAAGTCGTGGTTGCCGAAGGTGCTGGCGTCGTACTTCATACGCGACATTAGCTTGTATTCGATTTCGCCCTGGAAAAAGTTGAAGTACGGCGTGCCTTGCCAGATGTCGCCCGAGTCGAGCAGCAGCACGTTGGCCTCCTGCTTGCGCACCTTATCAATGAGGGCCTCGCGCCGGGCCATGCCGCCTAGCCCGGCCCACTGTGGTGCATTATCGGGGAAGGGCTCGATGCGCGAGTGCATATCGTTGGTGTGCAGGATGACCAGGCGAGACGGGCCACTGGCAGCCTCCGCCGCCAGGGTAGGGCCGAGCAGGCTAAGGCCGGCCGTGCCGAGCAGAGATTTCTGGAGGAAGTCGCGACGAAACATTTTCAATTAGCAATTAGCAGTCAACAAATAGCTCTTGAATGACTGGCGAGCTGAAACCACAGCAACAAATTAGGAAAGCAATCAACAGTAATCGAGCTATTATTTAGGCTAGCTCATACTTACTTCGAGTTACTATTTCACCCTACCCTCCACCTGGGCCGTAACGGGCTGGCCAGCAGCAGTGAGGCCCTTAATGTGGTCAATAATAACGGTACGCAGCAGCAGGCCGGTGTGGCGCAGGCGGGCCTGCTTAAGGAACTCCATGTGGTCGCCACCGCCGGCCAGGTAGTCCGAAATGGCGATAGAATAAGTGCGGGCCGGGTCGAAGGGTTGGCCGCCAATCAGAATGGCTTGCGGCTTTTTATCGACGCTTACCGAGTAGGTGGCCCCCGAAATGGCCATGTGAATGGGCGCAGCGTAGTCGAACAGCTGCTGCACCACGGGGCCCGGTGCATCGAGCACCAGGAGCTCATTTTCGAAAGGCATCAGCTCGAATACGTTGCCAAGGGTGATGGGGCCAGCGGGCAGGGCATTGCGCATGCCGCCATTGGTCATCACGCCCAGGTCAATGGTTTGGCCCTTGAAATAGCGGCTGGCGGCAGTGCGCTGCAAGTCGCTGACAAAGTTGACGATGGGGTTCTCGCCGGCGTTTTTGGCCAGCGCCACCGGCGCCGTGCCAATGACCTGTTGCATCTGGCGCTCGACCTGCTCGTGAAAGGGCTTGATGTAGTCGGCCGCGCCAGCATCGGGCGCAATGGCGCTGCCCACGGGCTGGCTAGTAGCGGCGGGCAAGTGAGCCGTGGCCACGAGGGGCCCGCGCTGGCAGCCGCCCAGCAAGAGCACGCTAGCGGCCAGAATAAGAGAAAATCGCATACGACACAGAAAATGCAGCCTGAAGATAGGACTGCAAAATTAACGCGTAAGCGTGAGCTGGACGTGTGGGGCTTTATTAGTAATACAGCGTGGGGTAGGGAGTGGCTACCCCACGCTGCAACTATTATGGGGCTTTTGTTAACGCGACTGGTGCACTGAGGCCAGCTGGCCGGGGTGGCGACAGGTGTTGTAGCGCTCTACGGCTGCCACCAACGCGTTTGTTCTGTATTCCGTCTTGCTCAGGCCTAGAAGCACAGCTGGGCAAGCAGCAAATTGTTCGGTGAGTGTGCCCCACCGGCATTATTTGCTCACGGCTACTATTCCCTTCCAGCACTTGCTGGCGCACTTACACGAGCTCGGCAGGTAGCGACGTCCCTATTTTTTACACTTGAAAATGCTCTTAGCTCTTATCATCTTGCCGAAAAGCAGCAAAGCCTCTCCCTGAACCAGCATTTCTAAAAATAGCAGGTGAGGAGTTGGTGCCACAGCAGTGACTGCTTTTCCAGCCACTGCCTCGTTTACTGGCATGGGAGGGTTAGCTGGCTGATAAAATGCTCGCCGCTAATCGAACCTTATCCTCGCAGCTGCTGAAGCAGGTAAGATATAACGACTGTGCCAGACGCCGGCCGAAACAAGCACTGCTCCAAGCTGCGGTAGGTACTGCGGTAGTCCACTTGTCCGCGCACAGTATCGCCGGCGGGGCGCACAATATAGCTGGGGCTGAAATCGACCTGCGCGTAGGCCGTATTGGTGCTGCCCAACACTAAGCCAGTGAGGAGAAGAGAGGGAAAAAGCAGCTTTTTATCATGCGTAAATACAAGAAACAGACAAGTACAGATAGCTAAAGGTATTGCCCTACCCCTACCTTTCTGGCCCGGCGGCGTATGAAGTAGGCACGGTATCTTGCAAGCCAGGCGGGCACCGCCAGCGTGGCGCCCGCTGCCCAACGTTTATGACTGATTCTTTTCCACCCGTCACTCCGCCGGTTTCGTTTCCCGAGTTTTCGCCCGTTAGCACGGCGCAGTGGCAGGCCCAATTGGCCCGCGAGCTAAAAGGCGCTGACCCCGCCAGCCTGCGCTGGACCATGCCCGACGGCTTGGTAGCTGAGCCATTTTACCACCGCGAAGCCCTCACGGCGCTGGGCGGCCCGCCCCCGCCCCTCCCCCCCCGCCCCGTGCCGTGCCGCAACGTGGTGCTGCTGGCCGTGCCCGCCGGCACCGACGGCCGCCTGCAAATAGAGCAGGGCGCCGATGCCCTAAACCGCGGGGCCGAGGGCCTGCACTTCAACCTGCACGGCGACCCCACTGCGTTTGCCGTGGCCGAGCTGGCCCAGCGCCTGCCGCTGGCGGCTACATGGGTGGGCTACACGGTATTGCAGCAGCCCGAGGCGCTGCTCGAACGGCTATCGACGGCTAACGACGGCCAGCCGCTGCGCGGCTTTTTACGCTTTGTGCCCATTGCTGTGCCCGAGGGGGCCGAGCTACTACCGTACCGCGCTACGCTGCGGCGTTGCTTGGCACTTGCCCGCACCTGGCCCGAGTTTTCGGCACTGGCGGTCAATGGCTTGCATTTCGGCAACCGGGGCGCGACGCTGACGCAGCAGTTGGCCTTTAGCTTGAGCACAGCAGCTGCCATGCTGGCCGAGCTGCCCGATGCGGCCAGCGACCTCACGGCCGCCGACGTGGCGCGGGCCCTGCACCTGGATGTGGCCGTGAGCCCCAGCTACTTTCCCGAAATAGCCCGGCTGCGGGCCGCCCGCCGGCTGTGGGCCACGCTGCTGCACGCCCATGGCCTACCCCCCCAGGGCGCGGCAAGTTTGCCCATCCACGCAACTACTTCTACCTGGACGCAAACTACCCTCGACCCGCATACCAACCTGCTGCGCCACACCACTGAGGCCATGAGTGCCGTGCTTGGCGGCGCCGACTCCATTCAGGTAGCGGCCTTCGACTGCTTGTACCAGGCGCCCAACGAGTTTAGCGCCCGCCTGGCCCGCAACCTGCCCCTGATACTGCGCGATGAGGCCCACCTCGACTGGGTGGCCGACCCTGCGGCGGGGTCTTACTTTCTGGAAACCCTGACCGATGACCTGGCCCGCGCCAGCTGGGCTGAGTTTCAGGCCTTGGAGGCGCAGGGCGGCATGCTTGGGGCGCGGGCCCGCGCCATGGAGGCCGTGAGCCTAGCGGGCCTGGATAAATTCAAGCGCATTGCCACTGGCCAAGATGTGGTGGTGGGCACCAACCGCTTTCAGAAT